>Ga0207830_100096_pt1 | contig 64950 bp, 58 predicted proteins | sample TtanPargueraPR_6_FD_187740 | JGI IMG/M metagenome (GOLD analysis project Ga0207830, IMG submission 187740) | Aerobic enrichment media microbial communities from Bioluminiscent Bay, La Parguera, Puerto Rico - Tt and E2 (3) (SPAdes) | ecosystem: Environmental > Aquatic > Marine > Unclassified ...
CCAGCAACTCCGTGCCTTTGAGCCGGTCCATGACCGGGCCCTTGATTTCCGAGAAATGCAGACGCACCCCGGCGTCGCGCAGCCGTTCGTTAATCGCTTCCAGGCTTTCCAGGGCTGAGGCGTCAATCAGGTTCACCGCCGGACACACCAGCACCAGATCGGTCAGCTCAGGCTCCCGGGTAACCAGATCCATCACGGTTTCTTCAAGGAAACGGGCATTGGCGAAATACAGGCTTTCGTCCACCCGCAGGAAGGTAACTTTGGGACAGAGTTCCACCTCATGGCGCAGCACGTTGCGGAAATGCTCGGTGCCCGGCACACGGCCCACCACGGCGCTGTGGGGGCGACTGGTGCGGTACAGGAACAGGCCGATCGATAGCGCCACCCCGGCAATGATACCGGCTTCGACACTGTGACCGAGGGTAAGCAGGATGGTCGCCAGCATGGCCCCGAAATCGGTACGGGAATAACGGAAAGTGCGGCCCAGTGCCGGCAGATCAATCAGGGTGATCACCGCCACAATAATGGTCGCCGCCAGCGTCGCCTGGGGCAGCCAGGCTATGGCCGGAGTGAGGAATAGAGTGGCAAGGGCGATGCCCACCGCCGTGTAAGCGCCAGCCGCCGGTGTTTCTGCGCCGGCATCGAAGTTCACCACCGAACGGGAAAAGCCACCGGTAACCGGCATACCGCCCGACAGGCCGGACCCCAGGTTGGCGGTACCCAGACCAATCAGCTCCTGGTCCGGGTCAATGCGCTGGCGCCTTTTGGCCGCCAGGGTCTGACCCACGGAAACCGATTCCACGAAACCCACTACACTGATCAGCAAGGCGCTGACCGCCAGTTGGGACCACAGGCCAATATCCAGACTGGGCATGGTGAAGGTAGGCAATCCTGACGGTACCTCACCGACCAGTCGCACCCCCTGCTCATCAAGCCGCAATACCCAGGCAACCAGAGTCGTGATCAGCACCGCCAGAATGGGCGCGGTCTTGGTCAGGATGTCGGCCGCCCGGGGCGCCAGGCCAAATCGATGCAGTACCGGTTTAAGGTACCGGCGAGACCACAGCAGAAACAGCAGGGCACCGACCCCGATCAACAGCGTGGGTAAGTTGGTATTGCCCAGGGAAACCAGTAACGAATGACCAATCTCCAACAGGTTGTGGCCATTGGCCTGGATACCGAACAGGTGCTTGAGCTGGCTGGCGGCAATGACAATGCCCGAGGCGGTAATAAACCCGGATATCACCGGATGGCTCAGGAAATTGGCCAGGAATCCCAGCCGCAGCACCCCCATCAGGGTGAGCATCAGGCCAGACATCACCGCCAGCAAAATAGCTCCGGCCAGATACTCAGCAGTGCCCGCCTCGGCCAGTGGCGCCAGAGCAGCCGCCGTCATCAGCGAGGCCACCGCCACCGGGCCAACAGAGAGGGTGCGACTGGTTCCGAATACCGCATAGATCACCAGTGGCAGGATGCTGGCGTACAACCCGACCTGCGCCGGGAGGCCTGCCAGCAGAGCGTAGGCCAGGGACTGCGGAATGAGCATAACGGTGACAATAACCGCAGCCACCAGATCACTGGTGGCCTGGTCACGACCGTAGGATGGCGCCCATTGCAGAATGGGCAGATAGCGTTTCAGATTCATGCGCGGCTCAGAACAGGTTGACCGGTACCTTCAGGTACACCTGGCCGTTGTCTTCTGCAGGCGGCATATGGCCCGCCCGCATATTCACCTGCACCGACGGCAGGATAAGTCTCGGCATATCCAGCGTTGCGTCCCGCTCGGTGCGCATCTTCACGAACTCCTCTTCCGACACACCATCGTGCACGTGCACATTGGCCCGGCGCTGCTCGGCCACGGTGGTCATGTGCTGGTATTCATCACGGTCAGGAGCCTTGTAATCATGGCACAGGAAGATGCGAGTCTCCGGCGGCAACGCCAGAACTTTCTGGATGGACTGATAGAGAACCCGGGCATCTCCGCCCGGAAAATCACAGCGGGCCGTGCCGTAATCCGGCATAAACAGGGTATCGCCCACAAAGGCGGCGTCGCCAATCACATAGGTGAGGCAGGCCGGTGTATGGCCGGGCGTATGCAGCACACGGCCTTCGAGGCTGCCGATCGCAAAGGTGTCGCCTTCCTCAAAGAGCCGGTCAAACTGACTGCCATCGCGGGCAAACTCGGTACCTGCGTTAAAGGCCTTGCCGAAAATGTCCTGTACCTGAATGATTTTTGCCCCGATACCGGTTTTACCTCCGAGCTTTTCATGCAGGTAGGGAGCTGCTGACAGGTGATCCGCATGTACGTGGGTTTCCAGAATCCATTCCACGGTCAGATCGTTCGCCTGGATGTACTGAATGATCTCTTCGGCCGAGCGCACATCGGTGCGGCCAGCGGCGTAATCGAAATCCAGCACCGAATCCAGAATCGCACAAGCCTGGCTGTCGGGATCGCGCACTACATAACTGAAGGTGTTAGTGGGTTCGTCGAAAAAATGCTGAACGATGGGCTGAGTCATGGTGTTCACCTTTGAAGTCGCCAGTTCTTTAATTTGATCTAAGGATATACTGAAACGATATATAAGGTGAAATGCTGTTTTCTTATATGCGCGATAATCCCGCTGCATCGACCAGGCAATCCCGGCCACCTTCCTTGGCCTGGTAAAGCCGATCATCTGCCCTGGCAATCATTGCCTCCGGGGTGGCCGGCTCGTCGGTCAGCTCCGACACACACACCGCCCCGGCACTGACCGTAATGCTTAATGCCTTGCCGTCGACCGACCATTCCTCCTCCCTTACTGCTTCCATGATTCGCATCACCAGGGTTTGCACATCCCTCTCGGTTACCCCGGTAAAAACCACCAGAAATTCCTCACCCCCGAAGCGGGACACCACATCGGTGGTTCTGGTATGGGCGAGCAGGAGGTCGGTAAATCGCATCAATACCTGATCGCCTGCCAGGTGGCCCAGGTTGTCGTTTATCCGTTTGAAGTGATCAATATCGAACATGGCGAGGCAGAAACGGTCACCATGGCGATTGCTGCCAGCGAGGATCTCGTCCAGCCGGGGCATCAGGTAACGACGGTTATGCAGTCCAGTCAGCGGATCACGAATCGACTGGTTAAGCAGGTCCTCTTCCAGCCGGTTGCGTTCCAGCGCACCGGACAACAGGCCAGAGACAATAATCAACAGATCCGCCATATCCCGCCGCCAGCTCCGCCGGGATAACGAATCCACACCAAAGAAGCCCATCACCTGGCCACGGATCCGGACAGGGACGCAGAACATGGAACTGACACCCTGCTGCTCCAGCAATGCCCGCTCATTTGCGGCCTCAGGCGGCAAATCCGCAGTATCCTCAACGAACACCACCTGGCTCTGGGCCTCCATCAGGCGGATCTGTTGCTGCCACCAGCGGAAGTCATCAATCGGCACCGCCTGCTGATCCACCATCAACGATGGCACGCCCGGGGCACACCATTCGTGGGTATTGGTCATGGTGGCAAAGTCCGGCGAAAAGGCATAGACGTAGGCGCGATCAACGCTGAAGAAGTCTCCGATGGATCTGAGCAACTCATCAATGCAATCATCGATGGAGCCAAATCCGAGATGAATGAACTCACTGGAAAGCCGGGCAATCAGCTTCTGGAAACCCGCCTGGAACGAGAATTCCGCTTCACTATCCCGAAGATGCTGCTCCAGCTCCTTGTAGTGCTGAATGTTGTGGAACTGGCCATACCAGAGGGTGCTGCCGTCCAGTTGCCGCTCCGGCACGGAATGGGCTTCGTACCATTGGTATTCCCCATTCTTCATCTTCAACCGGGCGCGGTAACACCAGGGTTGCAGCGTTCGCACCGAGAGCAGGATGCTTTCACCAACGCCAGCCGCATCGTCAGGATGAATGACCCGGAAAACCGAATCGGCATTTTCCCGGAGCTTTTGCGGCTCGACGCCGAACAGTTCTTTTACCTGGTCGCTGACGTAGGGATAGCGGTGTGACTGATGATCGGCACTGAGCCAATAGGTAAACAGCACGCCCGGCACGCCAGATGCCAGCTTCTGAAAAAACCTGGCCGACAGGCTCTCTGGCTGCTCTTCGTCGGGCTGGCTTGCCATAAATGGCCGGTCTCCCTGCTATTGTCTACACTGGTTTTTTTTAGTGTAGTCCAGCCCGACAGTCGCGGCGAATGCACTTCAAAGGCTATCCAGGCGGGCCTTTGCTTCCGCCCGACGGCCGGCATCCGCCACTTCCCGACCAGGTCTCGACGGGGCTGCCAACACGTTTTCAAGATAGACCCGGGCCCGTTGAGGCTCATCCTGCTCCGCCAGAAAATCTCCGAAGAAGTAATTGGCGTCAATACCTTCCGGGTTGATTGCCAGCGATTTCTGCAGGTACTTCCGTGCCATCTCATCATCCCCGAACCCCAGCGGCCAGCCCGGCACCTGATAATACAGGCTACCCAGCGAGGTATAGGCTGAGCCATCCAGCGCCTCCGGAGCAATCTTCAGGGCCGCTTCCAGGGAGGCCCGGGCCTCTTTCACCAATCCCAGCGCACCCAGGCCGCCTTTGGCGCCGGCGTAGGTACTGAGCACAATACCCTGCCAGATCAGCGGTTCGGCACGGCCCGGATAATCAGCGACAAAGGTCTCGGCCTCTTTGGCCAGTGACTCAAATGCCTTTTCCTTATCATCTTCGGGCAACTGATACTGGATCTGCGCCCAGCGTTGCTGGATTTGGGCCAGTTCCGCCTGCATGTCCTGAGCCCACAGGGGCATGGCCATGACCCCCGCCAACACCATTACGATCCACTTCATGACACCACTCCTGAATCCAGAAAGCGCCGGATCACCGGCAGCTGTTTTAACATGGCCTTATCCACAAGCTTCGGCAGGATGCCGTTGATCACCACAAACAGTTTTTCCGGCCAGCCGAGAAAACGTCGGCGTTCATCTTTTTCCATCGCCTGAAGGATCTGGGCTGCGACGGCGTCCGGTGTATCCATGGCATTGCCCAGGGCACGGTTCAGCTCGTTCACCTGCGCCGGGTTCATGGCCGTGGCCGTGGCTCTGGGCGCTACGTACACCACCTGCACCGGGGTGTCCGCCAGCTCCCGGCGCAGGGCTTCGCTGAAGCCGCGCAGGCCGAACTTGCTGGCGCAATAGGCGGTGTAGCCGGGAAACCCGATGCTGCCGAAGGTGGACCCCACCAACACCAGGGCGCCCACGCCGGATTTACGGAAACGAGGCACAAAATGCCGGGCCACCAGCATGGCGGAACGCAGATTGACCATAAGCTGGGCATCCAGGTCGCCGACGGCCATGGCATCCAGCGCCGCAAACCGGTTCTGGCCGGCGCAATGAATCACACCATCAATATCGGGATACACCTCACTCAACTGTTGAAGCTGTTGATCCAGCTCCGGGCTGGCCAGCTCCAGGTGTACCGGAGAAACGCCGGCGCGCTTTTCCAGCCGCTCCGGATGTCGGGTAGCGACGATCACCCGGGCTCCGCATTCCACCAGCGGCCCGATCAGGGCCTGGCCAATGCCACCGGTGCCACCCAGCAGCAGGAAGGTACGGTCATGCAGCCTCATGACGTTGCTCCTTGCCATGGGCCCGCAGCGGAATGCTGTGCAGCATATCGCCGTACAGGCGATACACCATGCGCGCGGCCTCAATGATGGCCTGCTGGTCCTCCGGATCGGTGATGTCGTTCATCAGGTTGCGGAAGAACTCGAAGTGGTCCTGATCCAGGGCGCCGTGAGAATACAGATAACTGAACGCCTGATTGGGCAGGCCCAGCTGTTTCTGGATGGCTTCACCCAGGGGCGTGGCCAACTCAATGGAGGTGCCCTCCAGCACCTGAACCATGCCAAAAAACGCCGCCGGGTTACCCCGCTGGATGCGGTCATACAGGTAGGCCACCATCAACTCGATGGAGGTATCGGGCTGGCCATGACGAATGGCTTCCTTGTCTTCGCCGCAGGCTTCAAGGTCGTTGAGAATCCACTCGTGGTGGCCGTATTCTTCCTCAATGTATTCCACCAGTGCCTTGCGCACGAATTCCAGCCGTTCGGGCAGCCGGCCACCACAGGCCATCATCAGTGGCACCGTATGCTTCACGTGGTGATAGGCCTGGATCAGGAACCAGGTGTAACCCTCAAGATCAAAGCGACCCTCGCGGATAGCCTGAATCACCGGGGCACCGGTGACATGGGCCCGGGCCTGTTCAGTTTCGGATTGCAGTCGGTCAAAAAATGCCATGTTGGAGTCTCCTGGCGTTGTCTGTTGGATAGAAGTGCCCGCAGGCACTGAGAGATTCATGAATAAGGGAAAGGATTCGGCCATGAGCCTGGGCAGGTCCGCCTGAATCTGGTGCCGCACCGGGCGACCGTTGGCCGTGATGTGGCCCTCGGCCTGGGTCAGCCGTTGCCGGCGCAGGTACACGGCCTGCAAGCGGGCATAATCCGGCAATCCGGCATTCAGCAACGTCAGGGCCGCACGTATATCGTCAGGGCTTCGGTTATCGGTGATCACCACCAACGCATCGGGTTGCGGCTCACCATCGCCAAATACCACGGCCTGAGCAGCCCCCAATGCCTGGACCAGTTCACTTTCCAGCCATTCCGGGCTGATGTTCCGACCAAAGCTGGTAATCAACAGGTTCTTGGCCCGACCGTTGACGGTCAGAAAGCCCTCTGTGTCCTGGTCGCCCAGATCGCCGGTGTCGAGCCAGTCATCGGCTTGCGGCTCATCACCGAGATATCCCAGATGGGTATTGCCCCGGACCAGAATCCGGTGCTCGTTATCCACCTTTACCTGAACATGCCCCAGGGGAAGGCCCACCGAGCCTTCACGTTCCGCTCCGGGCACGTTCAGCGCCACCACCGAGCCACATTCAGACAAACCGTAGCCCTCGTACAGAGGCAACCCAATCGACCGTCCACGGGCCAACAGGTCCGGCGATACCCGGCCGCCGCCGACCGCCAGGAAGCGAAACGAATCCGTTGTCAGCAATCCCTGCTCGCCGGCATTGACCAGCGCCATCGCCAGCTCAGGCACCAGAATCACGGAATGGGGTTGATGCCGGTTCAGGCCGGCCACCAGCTGGCCGAGATCGAGGCCACTGCTGCCGATCATGCCCAGGGTCTGCAACGGAACAACCGTCACCGTGGCGCCCATCAGCAGGGGCAGGTAAACCCCGGCAATGTTCTCCAGCAGAGTTGCCAACGGCAGAATGCACAGGTGTTGCTCCAGCTCCACACCTTCCAGCCGCTGCTGCAGCGCACCGGCGGTCGCCGCCAGCTGCTGGGCCGACAGGCACACGCCCTTGGGGGTACCTGTACTGCCGGAGGTGAAGGTAATCTTGGCGGCGTGTTCCGGCACCAAGCAGGCAGCAGGAGACACCGGCAAATGTCTCAGCCAGACACCTTGACCGATCATCTCCGCCTGTTCGGCTTCGCCACTGAATACCAGGGCATCCAGCCCGGCTCGCTGAATCAGGTGCTCGGTCTGGCTTCTGGAAAAAAACACCGGCACCGGTACACACACCACGTCCACCATCAGACAAGCCAGGTCCGCAACCACCCAGGCCGGGGTGTTGTCGCCACACAGGCCGATGCGTTTGACGCCAAGGTTTCGCAACTGCCCAGCCACAAGCTGGGCCGCCCGCCATAGCTGCTGATAACTGAGACTGGCGTCTGGCCCCTGCAACGCAATGCGCTCCGGATGTTGCCGGACCCGCTGAAACAGGAGATCAGGCAAGGCGGCCATAGGCACCTCCCAGGCCCGCCTGCGGTTTACCTCCGGCCGCGACTGCCGGCTGCACCAGCTTCAGCAAGCCGGCGGCGCGCAGGGCCGCCATGCCATCAGCGACCTTGATGGCCATCACCACCGGATGATGGTCGTAATAGCGACCCCAACCAGCGCCGCCATCCGGCAGTTTTGAAGGGTCGGCATCCGCCAGCACCTGCGTGGCGATGCCGAGCCGATGGAAACTGTTGCGCAGCTGGTCGGTACCGGTACACACCACCCAGTCATAGCCGGCGGCATCCAACCACACTGAGAGCGAGGCGAACAGATAGCGGCTGACCCCGGCTTCCACCCCGGCCAGGTGAGCAATTTCGGCAATACCGCCGCGCCTGGTTCCCGGTTCCGGCATCAGGGTTTGCACCGGAACCGACAGATAGTCCTCCAGAAACAGGGTGTCAGTCGCAGCATTTCGGACACCGACCGCGGCCATCAGGCTGCCCTGGGCCGTAGTCAAGGCGAGCAGGGAGGGGATACGCAGGTTCGGTTCGGCGCCGTAAGCTTGCTGAAAGCGGCGGCGAATGAAGGCCGCAACGCTCTCCGCCATCCCTGTACCAGGCACGATTTCACTGAACCACCGTCCGGCGCAACGAAGCAATGGCACGACATCTGGAGCGTCCGGCGGACAACAAGCAGAAATGGTCAACGGATCAGTCATCAGGGTTCTCCAACAGCCAGGGCCAGGCTGGCCCTCTGGTCACGGCTGCCAGATTAGGTGGAGAGTCTTAACCCATCCTTAAGGCAGTGTCGGAGATTTCTTAAGCCCGCGTTAAGCTTTCTGTGGCACACTCGCCAGGATCACATTTAGCAGGAACCATCCATGCGCATACTGTTGGTGGAGGACGACCATCCACTTGCTCGCACAATGCTGGACATGCTCCGGCAGGACCAACACACGGTCGACTGGCTCGACGACGGCCAGCAGGCTTTGACGGCGCTCAAGCAAGACCATTTTGACCTGGTCATACTTGACCTGACTTTACCCCGGCTCGATGGCCTCGATGTTCTCCGGGGCGCAAGGCAGGCCGGGAACCACACACCCGTGATCATTCTGACCGCTCGCACCGAACTGGATGAAAAGCTCCTGGGCCTTGATGCCGGGGCGGACGACTACCTGACCAAACCTTTCGCCATGGCCGAACTGAAAGCCCGGATGCGTGCAATAACCCGGCGCGGGGCTTCTACCAGCGGCGATGCCGAGCTTCAGGTGGGGCAAATAAAACTGAATACCGATACCGGCCAGCTTGTGGCAGGTGGCGAAACATCCGTACTGCCTCGCAGCGAGTTCCAGATTCTTCACTACCTGATGCGACACCCCGGACAGGTTGCCACGCGCCGGCGCCTGGAAGAACAGCTCTACGGTTGGGATTCGGGCGCTGAAAGCAACGCCCTGGAAGTACACATTCACCACCTTCGCCGCCGGATCGGCAAGCCCGTCATACGCACCATTCGTGGCGTCGGCTACGTTCTGGATCCCGAGGCGGCGGGGGCATCCGCATGTCGCTGACTCGCACGTTAACGCTTCTGGTTACCTCGACAGTGCTCCTGATCGCACTGATCGCCTCCCTCTGGAGTTATATCGAGAGCAATCACGAGCTGGAGGAACTGTTCGATGCCGAGCTTGCCCAAAGCACACGCATTGTACAGGGGCTGGTTCGCCATCTGGTGGACACCCAGGCCATTGAGCAGTTGCCGGCAACCCTGAGCGAGACCCTGACGCTGCCACTTGATCCTGCGGTTGAACTTGACCTGGAAGCCGATGAAGACGAAATCCTGCCCGGCGGGGTTGGACACAAATATGAGAAGAAACTGGCGTTTGAAGTGTGGACGCCAGAAAGAGAACCCCTGCTGGACACCCTGAACTCGGATGACAATCTGGGGCTGGCTCCCGGTTATTCCTGGGCAGAATCACGCGGCCATCGCTGGCGCACCTTTACCCTGCAGGATCCGGAAACCGGATTCTGGATACGCACCGCACAACGGGAAGACATTCGAGGCGAACTCAGTCAGGAACTGGCACTCGGGAACGTACTGCCATTAATTCTGGCGTTACCGCTGCTACTCGTGGCAGTGATTGTCGCCGTTCAACTCGGGTTCCGCCCCCTCGCCAGGCTGGAGAAACCCATCCGACATATGGCGCCGGAGCGTATACATCCGCTCGACGACCGACAGGCACCAAAGGAAGTCGCTGGCCTGGTTCAGGCGGTGAACACCTTGCTCCGACGCCTTGACCTGGCCCTCGAGCGCGAACGGCGGTTTTCCGCCGATGCGGCTCACGAGTTGCGCACCCCCCTCGCAGCGTTGCGTCTCAATCTGGAGCGGGCCTGTACGGAACATCCGGAATTGTCGCAAGACCTGATCCAATCCGTCGATCGCATGGTGCACCTGGTTGAGCAGATGCTGCTACTCAATCGCGTGGACTCCGGCATTGACTTCGTCCCGACCCGGAACAACCTGTCGGCGATCCTTGAACAGAGCGTTGCCGACGTTGCCCCCCTGGCACTGAAGAAACAGATTGACCCCGTACTGGAGGATAATACCGATCAGGCAATGGTTCAGTGCCATAGTGCCCTGATCAATACCCTGATGCGCTCCCTGCTCGCCAACGCCATACAGTACAGTCCACGGAACACTGTCATCCTGACCCGCTTGGTCGCTGAGGGCGATGGCTACAGCATCTCTGTCTGCGATCAGGGCCCGGGCATTGACGCTGGGGAACGAGAGCGCGCCCTCAGTCGCTTTGTCCGTCTGGATCAACGCCAAGGAGGAGGCGCCGGGCTTGGACTTGCCATCGCTCGCCGGATTGCCGAACTGCATGGCGGTCATCTGGTTCTGTCAGACCGGCCAGACGGTGGTTCCGGCCTGTGCGTCCGGGTCTGGCTACCCACCAGTTACCGATGCGAGCAGCGCCGGCGTTAAGGTTTGATTAAGGTTGGAAGCTGATACTTGCTCCCGTTACCAGGGTCCCTGAGTCCCTGGATGCCACTTTCGGGAGAGCTTTCTGATGCCACGGCAACCGACCCTTTCACTGGTCATACCTGCAAAAGACGAACAGGACAACATCGCTGCGCTGCTGACGGAGGCGTTTACCGTCATGCGCGACTATCCAGAATTTGAAATTGTGCTCGTCGATGATGGCAGCAACGACCGAACGCTGGAGACTGCCCGGCGCACAGCCGCAGTGCTCAACGGCAACCTGAACGCAGTTCGACATACCCACAGCATTGGCCAGAGCGGAGCACTGGCCACGGGCATACGCCGGGCCCGAGGTCAATGGATCGCCACCATGGATGGCGACGGCCAGAACGACCCTGCCGACATCCCGGCATTGTTGCAAAAAGCCAGCAGCGTGAACCAACAGGATTTCTGTATTGCCGGTTACCGTCGGAACCGGAAAGACACGCCATGGAAACGCTTTCAGTCACGACTTGCCAACCACATTCGCAATGCGTTTCTAAATGACGGAGTGCCAGACACGGGATGTGGTCTGAAACTGTTCCCTCGCGCCACTTTTCTCAAGCTGCCCTGGTTCGACCACGCCCACCGCTTCATTCCCGCACTGGTAAAGGGTCTGGGGGGCGACATTGCCGTTGTTGAAGTCAACCATCGGCCACGCACCGCAGGGGTATCAAAATACAATGCCTGGAACCGCGCCTGGGCCGGCATTGTCGATATGATCGGCGTTCTGTGGCTGCTTCACCGCACACGGGTGCCCCGGATCGCGAGCGTCGCAGAAAACGCCGACGAACAACCCATCACCGATCATGCATGATATGACCACGGTTTTTCGCTGGCTGGTCCTTATCAGCCTGCCTGTTGCCGGCTATTTCGCCATCAACGGACACTGGCTCGGGCTCATCACCGACCAGGTAAGTGTCGCCAACTTCCTGCAAAGGTATGGATGGCCAGGAGTTGCCGCAATCACCCTGCTCGGCGCACTGTTCACCGGATTTGGCGCCCCCCGGCAAGCACTCGCCTTTATCCTTGGTTTTGCCAGCGGCAGCGTGGAAGGTGCAGTCATTTCGACGCTTGCCACCGCCCTTGGCGCAACTGGCTGCTTTTACGCCGCCCGGTGGCTACTCCGGGCACCACTCATACACCGTTTTGAACTTCGCATGCAGCGCTTCGACAGCCTGTTCACGGAAGGCACCCTGCTCAAAATCCTCATGATCAGGCTGTTGCCGGTAGGCAGCAATCTTGTCACCAACCTCCTCGCCGGGTGTTCCGGGATACGATTCGTCCCGTTTTTTTGGGGCAGCGTTCTTGGCTACCTGCCCCAGATGGTGATCTTTGCAATGGCCGGCGCAGGGATTGGCCAGGCCCGTCTTGACCAGCTTGTGGTAAGCGCGGTTCTGTTCGCGCTGGCAAGTGCCATTGGCGCTTACCTGTATCACAACCAGCGCAATCAGACCCTTGCTGATTCCGTATCTGACCCCTCCTGAGTTGCAATTATGACACTCGACTTCCGTCTTCGGCGTTTACCCGACACCTTATTCAATCTGCCGTACAATCAATTGTTACTGGTGGTACTGGCCTTCGCGGCACTCATGATTCTGACCGGCATCGGGTTACGCTCTCCGTGGCCCGCCGACGAACCGCGATTCGCCGAAGTCGCCCGGGAAATGGTGGCCTCCGGGCAATGGCTGCTGCCCATGCGGGGCGGCGAACTCTACCCGGACAAACCACCGGTGTTCATGTGGGCCATTGCCTTTTTCTACTGGCTGACCGGCAACCTGAAAATCGCGTTTCTACTGCCGAACGCCCTGTGCAGCGTGCTAACACTGGGCCTGGTGTTCGATCTTGGCACACGCTTGTGGAATCAACGCACGGGCACCATCGCCGCATTGCTGCTGATGCTGACGCCCCAGTTCCTGATTCAGGCCCAGCGAGCCCAGATTGATGCCATGGTGGCCTGCTGGATCATGGTGGCCTGTTACGGTCTGATCCGGCATTTTTTCGTGCAGCCGTCCTGGCGTTGGTATTTCGTAGCCTGGGCCTTTATGGGGCTTGGCATTATTACCAAAGGGGTTGGCTTTCTGCCCGCCTTGCTGTTCATTCCGATACTGGCCCTGAAACTGCAGGACACTTCTCGGTTTCAGGGCACACTCCGCTGGCGCTGCGCCCTCGGGCCCCTGGTCATGCTGGCCGTTGTGGCCGCCTGGCTGGTGCCGATGGTTCTGACCGTCAGTCACCTCGGCACCGACGAGGCCCTGGCCTATCGCGACAACATTCTGTTCAAACAGACCGGTGAGCGCTATGCCGATTCCTGGGGGCACATTCAGCCCTGGTATTACTACCTCGCCAGCGTGATTCCCTCGCTGTGGTTCCCTCTGCCGCTGCTATTCCTGGCACTGCTGCGGCCCATTCGTGAGATTCTCAAACACAGGCTGGACGTGGTGGTTCTGCTGGCATGGATCGTGTTGATGGTGGCGTTTTTCAGCCTGAGCCCGGGCAAACGCGGAGTCTATGTGCTCCCGGCTTTGCCGGCACTGGCCCTGAGCCTGGCCCCGGCATTGAGTGGACAAAACCCGGCACGCTGGTTCGGGGCGGTCATCGGTGTTCTGCATCTGCTGCTAGGTGCAGCCTTGGTCATCCTGGGCGTGCTAGCCTGGCATGACCACCCTCGTCTGGTGGAAAAGGTCGCTGACTACACTCAGGATCCGGCTCGACTGCACGAAGCCGGCACCCTGTTGTTCACCCTTGGGGTTGTCTGGGTCGCAAGTCTCATGGCGCTCTGGCGCTGCCGGGCACTCGGGCGCTGGTTCATTGCCCTGATGGTGAGTTGGCTGGTGTTCACAACCTGGGGTTATCGGATTCTCGAGCCATTGCGCACACCCAGAAATGTGCTCGCCGCAGCCGAGCAGTTCGTACCTGCCGACGGGCAGATTGGCATGATCAATTTCCGGGAACAGTTCATTCTGTTTTCAAAGCGGGACTTTACCCATTTCAGTTACTTCAGCGACAGGGAACAGGAAAGCCGCAACGCATGGCTCTGGATGCGGGAGACACCGGATAGCTATTTAATGGTGGCTGAAGACGGAGAGCTTGGCTGTTTCAATAAACAGGGTGCCCGACTGCTGGGCACCGCTCACCGGGATACCTACGTGCTGCTGAGCGACCAGGACATGAAGGACAGCTGTAAACCCCCGGACAAGGTGACACGCTTTACCACCGACAACCCCGGGGAGTGGCTGGACTGATGCTACTCTGAGAACGCCGCAAACTTTGCTGGTCTCACGTACAATGGGCGCTTTTGAATTCTCAAGGAGGCGCCCTTGCTCCCTCGCTCGCGGATTGCACTAGAATGGCAGGCTTTCTGGCTGGCACTGGGATTCCTGACTCGTATCCCCATGCTCGTCCGGATTGATTACTCCCAGCGCCTGATGAACCAGAGCAGCGTCTATTTTCCCCTGGTGGGCCTTCTGCTCGGCCTTGGCTATTGCGCCGCCTATTTTCTGTTCTCACTGGTGGCCAGCCCGCTGGCGGCCATTATTCTGGTGGTTATTCTGCACCTGTTTATCACCGGGGCCTTCCACGAAGATGGCCTGGCCGACAGTGTTGATGCTCTCGGCGGTGGCTATACCGTGGAAAAACGACTCGAGATCATGAAAGACAGCCGGATCGGAACCTATGGCACGGTGGCACTGGTGATGGCCTTGCTGCTGAAAGTGGCTCTGCTGGCTGAGGCTGAATTGATCTGGCTCGCGTTGCTGGTGGCACCTGCGGTTTCCCGGCTGACACCACTTATATTGATGGCCTGCCTGCCGTACGTCACTGACCCCGACAAGAGTAAATCCAAGCCGGTGGCAGACGGTTTCTCCCGCAGCCGTTTGCTGGCGGCCACGGGGTTTGTGTTGTTGCTGGCAGCCGGATTATCACTCTGGCAGCCGTTACTGATTCCGGCAGCCATAACGGCCGTACTGCTGGTTGCTGTGTTCTGGGGCAGCTATCTTCGTAACCAGCTTGGCGGCTACACCGGCGACACCCTGGGCGCAGCCGTCGTGTTCAGTGAATTGGCGCTGTTGCTGTTTCTCTAACGTGCCGGGCATCGTCAGTTATCCACCGTAAAGGACACTATCCGGGACAGGTGGCTGATGGGCATTTCCGTCTCTTCGTGCCAACGGTTGAACGCCTCCTGGACCTGGCTCATGCCTTTCTTGCTGGCCGGTGAGGCATCCAGTATTCCGGCCCGGGTCAGGGCGGTAACCACATCGTGGGACAGGATAAAACCATCCCAACCCACCCGACGCAGGAAGTACTGGGCTGAGTTCCCGCCCAGACGCTCACCGTTACGCTTCAGGTAGAGCAGCAGCCCCACCTGATCGGTCGACGGCCACTGGGCCAGAAACTGACCAAAGCTGCCATGGTCTTTCGCCACATCCATGATCATTCGGGCATTTTCCGGCACGGTCCGGATCTTCTGCATGTTGCGAACAATACGCTCGTCTGTAGCCAGCTGCTCCAGTACTTCTGGCGGCACCTGCTGCCAGTAGGCGGGCACAAATCCTTCGAAGGCCGCCTCAAAATCCGGCCATTTGTTCTCAATTACCCGCCAGACGAAACCAGCCTTGAAAATGCATCGGGTGATCTCGGACAGGTAACGGTCGTCGCCGATCTCCGCCAGACGATGCTTTTCGGTGACCGGAGGCAACAGGGATTTCAGGGCCTGCTCGCCACCCTTCCGGGCCAAGGCCTGCTGGTAAAACACAGAAAAGTTCATAGACCCTCCACAGAGATCCCCAAATTGGGACTCAAAGAGCCCAATATGGGATTGAAAATACCCAAATCAGGTACTAAAGTACCCATATTGAGACTCATGAGATGCAACCTGACCATGCCCGGAACCAGTATCGGTGACGCACTGTTTACCAAAACCCAACAGCGCCTGCTATCGCTTATCTACGGCCATCCAGACCAGAGCCTGTACCTGAATGAACTGGTACGGCTGGCAAATATAGGGCGCGGCACCGTTGTCCGGGAGCTGGCCAAACTGACCGATTCCGGTCTGGTCGTCATGACCCGCCAAGGCAACCAGAACCACTACCAGGCCAACCCGGACAACCCGATCTTCAATGAGCTGAAACACATCGTCCAGAAAACCTTTGGTATTTCCGATGTGCTCCGGAATGCCCTGGCGCCACTGGCGGATACTCTCGAACAGGCCTTTATCTACGGTTCCGTGGCAAAAGGGGATGCCCATGCGGGCAGCGATGTCGATGTCATGCTGATCGGCGACGATCTCAGTTACAGCGAGGTTATGGAACTGCTGGCCCCCGCCGAACAACAATTACAACGAACCATCAATCCCACGTTATACTCTCCCGCCGAGTTCGAGCAGCGTATCAAAGACAATCAGAGTTTTGTCACCCGGGTGCTGGACCAACCGCGCCTCGACCTCCGCTTCAGCCACTGAGACAGGACACATTGCATGGAAGCACTCGATAATCTGGTCAGGATCCGACGACTCAAGGCAGAACCACCTGATGCCCGGGAGTTCGAAGGCATGCTCAAGGCTGCCGACACCAAGCTCCGGGACGCCTGCATTAAGGGATTGTCTGAGGACAGCCAGTTCTCTCTGGCTTATGGCGCCGCCCACGCATTATCGCTCGCCGCCCTGAGATGGCACGGGTATCGTTCCGAAAGCCGTTATATTGTCTTCCAGTGCCTGCAACACACCATTGGCTTACCCAATGCCAAATGGCGCGTGTTGGACAAGTGTCATTCGGCCCGTAATCTGGCCGAATACGAGGGCCACATGGACGTGAACCCCCAATTGCTGAAGGAGCTGATTGCGATCACTCGCGAGCTGCAATCACTGGTGAGGGATCTGCCGCCAATAGGAAACTGACGTCCATCCCGATGTCAGACCTGCTTTAACCGGGCCAGCAGGGACTCCTGATCAAGGGCGCCACCCCAGGTATTACCATGTACCAGATCTTCCAGCGGCAGCCGGGAGCGCCAGCCTTTGGACTGTAATTCCGGTTGCTCCAGGAATTCACTGACATAGCCCAGGCAGAGATAGGCCAGTGGGTATACATGATCCGGTAACTGCAGGATATTCGACAGTACGTCCTGATCCAGGATGCTCACCCAGCCCACGCCAATGCCCTCGGCCCGTGCCGCCAGCCAGAGATTCTGCACCGCCAGGCAGGTGCTGAACAGGTCCATTTCCATAATGGAGTTACGCCCCAGGACATTGGGACCGCCGCGGGATCGATCACAGGTGATGCAGAGGTTGATGGGACTTTCCAGAATGCCCTGCAGTTTCAGGCTCCGATAGGTTTGCTGGCGGTCGCCGGTGTAGTTTTCCGAGGCCTTTGCGTTTTCCTCGTTAAAACTGTCCAGCACCTGCTCGCGCACCGCCAGGCTGTCGATCACGATAAAATCCCAGGGCTGCATGAAGCCGACCGACGGGGCGTGGTGGGCAGCTCTCAGGATGCGCGCCAGAACCTCCTCCGGAATGGCATCCGGCAGGAACTGGGAGCGCACATCCCGGCGCTCGAAGATGGCCCGGTACAGGCCTTCGCGCTGGGCATCGCTGAAGGGATCATTCGGGTTACTCACAACTGTAACAGCCTCCTTAACCGCTCTTTGTCCAGGCACTGATCCACCTGATCGGCCAGGCGATCAAGCTGCTGCAGACGGTGACGCTGGTAGTCCACCGACTGCTCGCCCTGTGTTTTAAGGCCTGCCCAGGCCAGAATGGCCTTGCAGGCGTCTGGCTCGTCGAAGACGCCGTGGATATAGGTACCCGCCACCTGGCCATCCGCACTGACGGCGCCATCCGGCCTGCCTTCCAGCTCTGCAAATGGGCGCACCAGCGCCGCGCCTTCCGTGACACCGTTGTGCATTTCATAGCCTTTCAGGGCGCCTGTCACCGCCGTGCTGACAATATGGGAGGTCAGCCCGCCATTTACCATTCGAAGCTGCTTGCCCGGCACCATGCGGGTAACGATCTCGAACAGGGCCAGGCCCTTCGTAGTGCCGACTTCACCTTCCAGCCCTTCCGGGTCTTCCACTTTAAGCCCCAGCATCTGGAAGCCGCCACAGATACCCAGTAGCTTGCCGCCATACCGCAGGTGTTTCTGGATGGCCTCCGGCCAGCCTTGTTGCTTCAGCCACTGCAGGTCGTGCCGGGTGCTTTTGCTGCCGGGCAGGATAACAAGATCGGCTGGCGGAATGGGTTCATCCGGGCCTACGAAAACCAGGTCAACGCCCGGGTGGAGTCGCAACGGATCAAAATCGTTGTGGTTGCTGATCCGCGGCAATACCGGCACCACCACTTTCAGGGCGCCGGCCTCACTGGTGCCGGCGGCACTGACGCTGTCTTCGGAGTCGATCACCAACCCGTGCAGGTATGGCAAAACCCCGAACACCGGCTTGCCCGTGTTTTCCGTCAGCCAGTCCAGCCCGGGCTCCAACAGCGCAATATCGCCCCGGAACCGATTGATAACAAAACCCGCCGTCCTGTCCCGCTCACTGTCGGATATCAACGCCAGTGTGCCCACCAGCTGGGCGAAAACACCGCCCTTGTCGATATCCCCTACCAGCAACACCGGACAATCGGCGGCTTCGGCAAAACCCATGTTGGCAATGTCATTGGCCCGCAGGTTGATTTCCGCGGGGCTGCCGGCGCCTTCGGCGATGACCACATCGTAGCGAGCGCTAAGATCACGCCAGCTCGCCATCACCGAATTCATCGCCTCAGCTTTGTAGGCGTGGTAATCCAGAGCATCCATATTGCCATGGACCTTGCCCCGCAAGATCACCTGGGCGCCGCAATCGCTCTGGGGTTTCAACAACACCGGGTTCATGTCGCTGTGGGGCTCCAGGCCACAGGCCAGCGCCTGTAACGCCGTGGAACGGCCAATCTCGCCGCCATCCACGGTGACTGCACTGTTCAGGGCCATATTCTGGGGCTTGAATGGCGCGACTGAGACCCCCTGCCGGGCCAGCCAGCGACACAGCGCCGCCACCAACGTGGTTTTGCCAGCATCCGAGGTGGTGCCCTGCACCATCAGGGTGGGCATTTACAGCTCCACACCCTTCTGGGCCTTGATGCCCTGATCCTTGAAGGCATGTTTGACCACACCCATCTCGGTGACCGTATCAGCCAGATCAATCAGTTCCTGCGGAGCCCCGCGACCGGTGACCGCCACATGCTGCATTTCCGGACGGGCCTGCAGGTCGTCCAGCACCCTATCGAGATCGATGTAGTCGTACTTCAGGGCGATATTCAGTTCATCCAGCAGTACCAGGTCATAGCTGTCATCGCTCAGCATGCTTGCTGCAACTTCCCAGGCATCGGTTGCGCTCTTAACATCCTGTTCCCGGTTCTGAGTGTCCCAGGTGTAGCCCTGTCCCATCACGTGGTAGGTGACGTTCGGCAGCTCACGGAAGAAAGCTTCCTCACCGGTGCTGAATGCACCTTTGATAAATTGGACGATGCCCACTTTCATACCGTGGCCCAGAGCCCGGGCCACCATGCCAAAGCCTGAACTGCTTTTGCCCTTGCCGGGGCCGGTGAGCACCAGCAACACGCCCTGTTCTTTCTGGGCTCGGGCGATGCGCTCCTGCATGATTTTCTGCTTGGCGGCCATGCGCCTGGCATGGCGCTCGGGGTCTTTGGCGCGTTCACGCATGATGACTCTCCTTGGGTTAAAGCGTTCGAGTTGCTCAGGAAAACCGGACTTCCTCACCGCGAAAGATCGCGCTAATCAAAGCAGGCGCTGACGGGAAGTATCCGTGAAAATAGCTGGCCACCAGTTTCTGGTCGCGATACACGGCCTCACCTTCAGAGCCAGCCTGTTTCCTGGCCCTGGCGGCAGGTTGCCACGGGGTCTCAAGACTGGAATGGTGATAGGTGTGGCCCCGCAACCCGCCGAGCTGGGTTTCCAGACTTTGCAGACCCAATGCGGTCAGTCGGTTAGCCATGGTCGCCCGCCCGGGCACCAGGCCCAGCAGACGATGTACTTTGCCGTCTTTCTCCGCCAGCTCTTCGGCACAGGCCATCAGACCACCGCACTCTGCCAGAATGGGCTTACCGGCCTGGTGGAAGGCGCGAATCGACGCGAGCATGGCCTGATTCTCCGCCAAGGTCCCAGCATGCAACTCTGGATAGCCGCCCGGTAGCCAGAGTGCATCGGCCATCGGCACTTCCGAATCTTTCAGGGGCGAAAAATACACCAGCTCAGCGCCCATGGCGGTGAGCAGATCCAGGTTCGCGCGGTAGATAAAACTGAAGGCCGCATCCCTGGCAACCGCGATCCTGAGCCCCGCCAGCAGCAGTTCTGGCCGGGAAGGTGCCTCAAAATGAAAAGACACGGGCTTGGGCAGCACATCCATGCCCGCTGACATCAGGACTTCGGCAGCCTTATCCAGCCGATCACTGAGGTCGTCCATTTCAGCCGCCTGGACCAAACCAAGGTGCCGGTCCGGAATGTTCATGGCATCGTTTCGGGGTATCGCTCCCAGCAGGCTGATACCTTCCGGCAGGCTCTCCCGTAGCAGGTCGCCGTGGTAGGGGCCGCCAATCTTGTTGGCAATTACCTGATGAACAGGGAGTTCGGAATCAAAGCTCGCCAAGCCGAGGGCAACCGCGCCGAAGGTCTGAGCCATACCTTTGGCATCAATCACGGGCAGGGCCGGAATACCCGCCAGTTTGGCCAGGTCGCCGCTGCTGGGGCTGCCATCAAACAAGCCCATGGAACCCTCCACCAGAATCAGGTCCGCGCTCTGGGCGGCCTCGGCCAGCCGCCACCGACACTCGTCCTCGCCGGTCATCCAGGGGTGCAACTGGTAAACCGGGTTACCGGAGGCTACCTCCAGCACCATGGGATCAAGGTAATCCGGCCCGTGTTTGAACACCCGGACGTTACGGCCGGCGTTCCGGTGCAGTCGGGCCAGGGCGGCGGTGACCATGGACTTGCCCTGGCCGGAGCCGGGGGCGGTGATCATGGCCGCTGGGACCTTATTCTCCATCATTCAAACCAACTCCATAAGTTTGGCGACCGGTGGCGGGGTGTGCCTCCCGGGACCGTCAAAAACAGGGATGTTTTTGTCGAGCGTACAGGGACGTATTTACAGCGTGTCCCGGGAGGCACACCCCGCCACCGGTTGCTGCACAAGGCTCGAGGTCAGGTTCGTCTCGGCACAAAGAAAGGCGCGCCATCCACTTCCACCGTTGCCAGTTGCTGGTTGTACAAACGTTCCAGAGCGTTCGGCACCAGCATCCTTTCTGCCGGGCCCCAGCAAGCTTCGCCATTGGGGTACATCAGCAGAATATGATCACACCAGCGGGCAGCCAGATTCAGATCGTGCAGGCACATGAAAATCGCGTTCCCTGCTGCCGCACGGTCGGTGAGCAATTTCATGACGGCCACCTGGTGATGCAGATCCAGGTGATTTGTCGGTTCGTCCAGCAACCAGGTATGAGGCGACTGGGTCATCAGGGTGGCAATCGCGACTCGCTGGCGTTCGCCGCCAGAAAGGGTGCTGACAAGGCGGTCTTTCAGGTGCAGGACATCCAGCGCTTCAAGAGCCCTTTGCGCCATAGCCAGATCGTCTGCCCCTTCCATCTGCCACGGAGACAACCAGGGATGGCGACCGATCAGCGCGGTTTCCATTACCGTTGCCGGGAAGTCGTCCTGCCGGTCCTGGAACACCAGCCCCAGCTGTTGAGAGAACACACGGCGTTTTATTCCGGATACCGAAACATCATCAAGATACAAAGCACCAGCGCGAGGCGGCCGAAGGCCTGCGAGCGTATGCAGCAAAGTGGTCTTGCCGGCACCGTTGGGCCCGAGCACGCCCCAGATCTGACCGGAGCCGATCGTTAAATCCAGCGGGTAGCCATCGGCGCGGCCGGGAATATCAATCACCAGGTTCCGGGTACTCAGGGTCTGCATGTGGCGGCTCTGCATCGCGTCCATCATCGACTCCGGTACAACAGGTACAGGAAGGTAGGTACACCCAGCAACGCGGTGATCACACCCACCGGTAGCTGTTCCGGCGCGATCACCACTCGCGCCAGGGTATCCGCCAGCACCAGAAGGGTACCGCCGGCCAAGGCACAGGCTGGCAGAATCAGTCGCTGATCATTACCCAACACCAATCGGAGCATATGTGGAACCACAAGGCCGACAAAGCCTATGCTGCCCGCCATGGTGACCGCCGTGGCGGTGAGCAAGCTGGCGAGAATGTAAATCAGCCATTCCAGCGGGCGCACCGAAATACCCAATGCCGCCGCCTGCATCGGTCCCCGAGCCAACACATTCAGGCTCCGACCCAGTGGCACCACCAGAACACAAACAACAGTCAACAATCCCAGTCCGGGCCATGGTATCCGGGCGAATGAAACATCGCCCATCAGCCAGTACAGCATGCCCGGCAACTCCCGGGCCGGGCTGATCGCCAACATCAGGGTAATCACCGCACCCCAGCCAGCGGCCACCACCACCCCGGTCAGCAACAGGCGGGAGGGCGTCCAGCTGCCAGTACCATGGGCCAGCCCAAACACCATCAAGGTCGCGAGCAGGGCACCGGCAAAGGCAGAACCGGAAATAACCGCGCCGCCAAGCCCCGCCAGCATCGCCAGTAACGCACCAACAGCGGCGCCGCCGGACAGGCCCAGAACATAGGGATCGGCAAGCGGGTTACGCAGCAATACCTGCATCAGGGCCCCGGCCACGGCCAGCAAACCTCCGGTGGCAAAGGCCGACAAGGTTCTGGGTAGCCGGAGTTCAAGGATCAGCGTGCGCTGGAGATTCGAGCCTTCACCCAGAAACACCGACAGCACATCAGCAGGTGATATCGCCACGCTGCCAACACCAACCGAGATCACCATGGCCAGCACGCCGGCCAGAGCCAGCACCAACAGTGGCAAAGTGATCGGCCGGATCACGCAAGGGCTCCATTAAGGTCGCCGGCCACGGGCCACCTCCAGTTTTTCACAAAACAGGCGCGTACCTTCGAGCATTCTCGGTGTTGGTCGCTGTACCAGAGATGGCGGTATAAAAAACAGGTTGTCCCGCTCTGTGGCGGTCAGGCTCGGGAATGACTGCCAGCGAGTCAGCCAGTGGCGGTTTTCCTCCCCCATCCCGCCCGCCAGGATAGCTTCGGGATTGGCCGCAATAACGGCCTCGGCACTGATTCTGGGCACCAACCGTTCCAGGTGGCCAAACACGTTGTCACCCCCACACAGCTCAATCATTTCACCAATCAGATGGTCACCGTTGACCGTCATCAAAGGCTCATCCCACACCTGATAGAACACCGGTACTGCATCGGCACCTGAAAACCTGGCTCGCAGGTCTGTAATGCCTTTACGGAATCGCTCCGCCTCGGCAAAACCCGCGGCTTCAGTACCGGCCAGGGTAGAAAGACGCTCAATGGTGTCAGACACAGCCTCAAAACTGCGGGGCTCGATGGAGAACACAGGCACACCCATTTCTCTGAGTGTCGCCAACTGCTCGGTCGGGTTGCCGGTTATCCAGCCAATCACCAGATCCGGCTGCAGTTCCAACAGGCGTTCCATGTCCATGCGGGTGTGGCTGCCAACCGAAGTCACTTCTTTGGCGGCCGGGGGGTAGTCACTGTAGGCGACCACTGCAACGACCTGATCGCCGGCTCCTGCAGCCCAGGCCAGCTCGGTAGCCCCGGGGGAAAGCGCGGCAATCCGTTGTGCCGGTTGCTCAAGGCAAATCTCTTTACCCAGATCATCCGTGGCACAGACCGGCGATGCCAGGGCGGGGAATGCCAGCAGCATCCCGCCCAGAATCAAAGCCATTGCCTTCAGATCTGCCACAGAGGCCTCCCCCGGTTTAACGGTTATTATCGGATATCGTAACGCACGGTCAGCATGGCAGTGCGGCCGGCTGCAATGTAGTCCAGGTCATTCTGCCGATCATAACGAGCGGTGCTGTATTCCTTGTCCAGCACGTTAGCCAGCGTCAGCCGGGTTGACCAGTCAGGGGCAAAGCGCCAGCCCGCCCGCAAGTCCAGAGTAGCAAAACCGGGCAGTCTGTCGTCGTTGGCACGGTCATCGTAACGATAGCCTTCGGCCACCACTGTGCCACCGAAGTCCCAGGTACCAACGCGCTTACTCAGGTCAAGACGCAGGGTTTTGCCACTCCGGCGCTGGAGTCGGTTTCCGGTTTCCCGGTCTTCCGGGTCCAACAGCGTCAGAGCCGCATCACCGCGCCAACCATCCCGCTCAAAACCAGCGCTGAACTCGGCACCACGGATTCGGGCTTCATTCACGTTCATTGGCGTCCACAAGCCACTGGGGGTCGGGCTCCAGGCAATCAGGTTGTCCACATCCAGCTGGAACAGCGCTGCATCCCAGAACCAGGTCTGATAGTGGCCACTGGCACCCAACTCCACCGTGCCGGACTCTTCTGCCTCCAGGTTCGGGTTAGCTCCGGGAAAATACAGATCGTTGAAGGTGGGCGCCCGGAAAGACGTACCATAACTGATCCGTACTCGGTGGGATCGATCCAGAGCATGGCCAAGGGCAATGCCACCGGTTTCATTTTTGCCGTAGGCTTCGTTGTCGTCACCGCGCACACTCAGTTGAAGGTCGGTTGGGCCGAAGTTCAGGCGCAACTGGCTGTACAGGGCGGTGTTGGTGCGGCTGGTCTCGGCGTAATCGGTGGTACCGCTGACTTCGTCAGTCATTAACTCTGCCCCTACCACCAGCTCATGGACATTCCAGGTAAAGGTGTTGTCCCAACGCGCTGCCCGTGAACGGGTATTGAAGGTGCTGTTGAATGTGGGCGTAATGTTGTCGGTTTCGTCCCGGGATTCAGAGAACTGAAGTGAATGCCGCCAGTAGTCACTCACCGGGGTTTCCAGCCCGAAGCCGATGGTGCGAATCATGAAATCAATTTCGCCGCCTTCGTATTCGGTGTTGCCCTCGCTTTGCACCATCACCAGGCTGGCTTCTCCGCCGGAGTCCAGCTCATGGACGACACGTCCGATACCGGCGGTGTTACGGAAGCCCCGGTCGTCACCATCGGTGATCACTGCTGTACCGTCGGTTTCTTTATGCAAACCACTCAGGCTGAAACGGGTATTTCCAGCGCGGGCAGCAACACCGGCACTGCCTTTCTGCGTGTTGAAATTGCCTGCACCGGCTTCTACCCAACCTGCCGGCGTGTCTTCCGGGTCCAGCGTAAAAGCCTGCACAACGCCACCGACAGCATCGGAACCGTAAAGTGAGCTCCGGGCGCCACGGACAATTTCCACCCGCTCAATCAGTTCAACGGGAAAGTACTGCCAGGAGGGACCACCGGATGTGGCCGAACGCAGGCGCACACCATCAACCAGCAGCAGCGTGGAGTCGTTGGCCGTGCCGCGGGTGTAGACACTGGTGGTTTTTCCGAAGGAACCGTTGCCGGTCACGTTGATGCCGGGTTGTCCTCGCAGAAGCTGGCTGAACTCTGAGGGGCTTTGCTCGCGGATGGTTTCTTCGTCAATAACCGTGACCGATGACAGGCTTTCACCCGCAGTCAGAGGCCCAAGGGTGGCGGTAACGACAATCGGTTCCAGCTTGCGTTCATCCGACGCTTCATCGGCGGCAACAGCAGGCAACGCCAGTGGCAACAACATCAGGACGGGAAGGGCTTTGGCAGTACTCATAGCTTCACTCACGGTTCACCGCACGCACCCGTACGGTCGATCAATTAACTGCGGAGGAAGACAGACTGCTCAGACGGGGGTGGAGGGCGTGTCAGTAAATGCGAGCCAGGTTCACCCACCGCCGTCGCCCTCCGCAACGTCTGGTGTCCGGAACCCAAGGTTCCGCCTTTCAGGCCGGTCTCCGGGCTTACAGGCGGAGCCTGTGCTCCGGGGCAACCACCTTCCCATGCCATTGGCACAGTGGCGTACTGGATTGCCTTTCACCTGATTACCGTTGCGGGGGCAGCGCCGGAATGTCACCGGCTTCCCGTTTCACTGCAGGCACTCCTCCGGACTATCGCCAGCCTGGACAAAATGCATACAGCACCTGAAATCGCGGGCAAGACTATCAACCAGGGTGGGGGTGGTCAATGAGATATGTTAATTCAGACAACGCACCCTCCAGCCGTTGCCAACCGGTTTCATCCGGCGGCAAACCGAAGCGCAGGGCTGCGGGTGCGTCAAAACGCCTGACCAGAATGCCGCGGCAAGCCATCTGATCGGCAATGTCCGCTGCGCGGGGATGTTGAACCGTTCTGAAGAGCAGGGTGCCGGTGGGGGACGACAACCCATATTGTCTGAGCAGGCCGTCCATGCGCAGCCTGGCCGTTTGCAGGCTGGCACGAGCCTCCACCTGCCAGGCCCGATCCTGCAGCGCCCTGGCCATCAGGTACCGGGCCGGACCACTGACCGTCCAGGGACCAAGTTCGTTCGACATCTCGCGCGCCAGACCAGGGTCGGCCAGGACCGCACCGGCACGGAGACCGGCCAACCCGAAAAACTTGCCCAGTGAGCGCAACACGATCAGCCCCGGAGCGCCCGCCCACGGGTCCAGGCCGAAGCCCGGCTCGCCCTCAATAAACGCCTGATCCAGCACCAGCCAGCCATCACGCTCGCGCAGCCGCTCGTGCCAAAACCGTAAACGGGCAGGATCCATCAGCTTCCCGGTCGGATTATTCGGCTGTATCCAGACTACTACATCCACAGAATCCAACCATGCCAGCTCCGCTTGCATTATCGCCTGTTCAGGAATCGCCACCACGTCGAAACCCGCTCGCCGCCAGGCATGACCATGCTCACGATAACCGGGCATGGGCACGGCCACCCGACCGAAACCATGCTTACGGGCACGAACCGCTGGCAGTGCCATGATCGCCGCCTGGGAGCCTGCCACAGGCAGGCAGCAGGCACGCTCCGGTGCCCCGGCCCAGATACGGATAATCTCTTCCAGCCCATCCTCCGGCTCCGGCAGCCGTTGCCATACCTCCGCCGGAATTGCCGGAACCGGCCAGGGCACAGGATTAATACCGGTGGAGAGATCCAGCCATTGTTCCGGAGGAATGCCCCAGTGCTGAGCCGCTGCCCTCAGGCGACCTCCATGCTCCGGCAAATCAGCACCATCGAACGCTGTCACCCGATACCTCCTGACCAGAACGCATTCAGACTTGCGGCCAAGGCCAACAACACCAACAGCCACAACATCACGCCACGCTGAACCAGGGAAATCGCGCCCTCCACGGTTTGCGCCGTGGCGCCTTGCCCGCTGCCCAGCAGCGGTCGCTGCTTCACGCCACCGGCATACGGCGCCGGGCCGCCCAGTGTGACACCGAGCGCGCCCGCTCCTGCTGCCATCACCGGGCCGGCGTTCGGGCTGTCCCAGGCCTTGGACTGTTCACGCCAGCATTTCACGGCCAGCCGGGTATTGCCCAGCAACGCATAGGTCAAGGCAGTTAGCCGGGCAGGCACCCAGTTCATAGCATCATCGAGCCTGGCGGCGCAGCGCCCGAAATACAGATATCGTGGCGTCCGGTAGCCCCACATGGCATCCAGCGTGTTCACCAGCCGGTGCAAAACCAGTCCGGGCAAGCCAGCGACCAGATACCAGAACACGCTTGAAAACACCGCATCGGCACCGTTTTCCAGCATGGATTCCGAGGCCGCGGCGGCAACGCCTTCGTCACTCAACGCTGCTGCATCCCGGCTGACAATTCGGCCAACCGCCAGCCGGGCCCTGGCACCATCCCCGCACGCCAACGCAGTCGACACCGCCCGGCCATGTTCCGCCAGCCCCCTTAATGAAATGGCAAGCCAGACACCGGCCACCTGAGTGAGCAGCCACAGCCAGCCCTCCAGCAGGAATTGCAGAAAAATTGCCATTACGACGGCTGGCATGACCGCTACCAGGGTCGCCAGCACCCCCAGCAAGAGGCTGTGCGCCGGGAAAGTCTGCTGATCATTCAGGCGTTGCTCCAACAGGGATGCCCACCGACCGAAGCCCACCAGCGGGTGCCACCGACGGGGCTCACCCATCAACCAGTCCAACAAAACCGCCGCACCGCACACCAGCACTGCAACCACAAACGTATCCAAAGCCGGTCTCCCTGATTCAATTGCCGGCAAGTCTAACCGACCGGTCACGAAACTTGACAGCCTTGCCTCCCGGTTAGACCATCCTCGGTTTTCCGCCCACAAGGACCCATCGCCATGGCACTGCCCGACAGCTGGCTCACGTCTCCCCCACGGCCCTCGGTTCAGCACACAGCGCTTGCCGCCGAGCGTCAGCAGGTGCTCACAAAGCCACCCGGCTCTCTCGGGCAGCTGGAACAGCTCGCCATCAGTCTGGCGGGCCTGCACGGCACCGACAGACCCAGCGTTGATCCGGTGCTAATGGTGGTGTTTGCCGGCGATCACGGCGTTTGCGCTGAAGGCGTTTCCGCATTTCCTCAAGCTGTCACCGCCCAGATGATCGCCAATTTTGCCAGCGGCGGCGCCGCCATCAGCGTGATGGCCAAGGAACTCGGTGCCAGTCTGGAAGTGGTCAACCTGGGTACCGTTGGTGAAGTACCGGAGTTACCCGGCGTCATAGATCAGATTATCGCCCCTTCCACGGCCAACATGGCAGAATCACCGGCCATGTCCTCGCGCCAGCTTGAATCCGCGCTATCCAGTGGCGACGAAGCCGCCAGGCGTGCCGCAAACGCTGGCTGCCGCCTGTTTATTGGTGGCGACATGGGCATAGGCAACACAACCAGTGCTGCAGCACTGGCCTGCGCCCTGCTGGGACAGCAGCCCACTACCCTTGTTGGCCCGGGCACAGGGCTGAACTCCGAGGGCGTTGCCCGCAAGGCGAGGGTGGTTGCAAAGGCCTTGCAACGGCATGGTCCCGACCGTGATCCGCTGATGGTACTGGCCTCTCTGGGAGGCTTCGAAATAGCCGCACTGACCGGCGCCATCCTGGGCTGCGCCGCGCGCCGGATCCCGGTTCTGGTGGACGGTTTTATTGTCTCAGTCGCTGCACTGGTGGCCGTGCATCAACAACCGGCTGCGCGCGAGTGGCTTCTGTTTGCGCATCGGTCAGCCGAACCCGGCCATAGCGCCGTGCTGGAGGCACTTGATGCCTCGCCCCTGCTGGATCTTGGCATGCGCCTGGGCGAAGGCAGTGGCGCCGCCGTTGCCGTTCCCCTGTTACGCGCCGCCTGCGCGCTGCATAACCGGATGGCCAGTTTTACCGACGCTGGCGTCAGTGGCAAAGCGGAAGAATAGCCCTATGACCACCACAGTAATCGACCTGATACGCCACGGCGAACCGGAAGGCGGCCAGATGTTCCGGGGCAGTAAAGACGACCCCTTGAGCGACATCGGGTGGCAACAGATGATAGCTGCCATCGCCGAGGGTGATCAGTGGGATGCCATCGTCAGTTCACCCATGCAACGATGCCAGCGTTTTGCCCAGCAACTGGCCGACGAACACAGAATTCCACTGCATATCGAAAAAGATCTCCGGGAGATTGGCTTCGGTGAGTGGGAAGGGTTGACCGCTGGGCAGATCCAGGAGCGCTATGGGGATCACCTCAACCGCTTCTGGCAGGACCCCATCGCCTTCCGCCCCCCCGGCGGTGAAGCTGTGACGGATTTCTACCAGCGCACCATCGATGGTTTTGATCGATGGCAGCAAACACTTGCCGGCAAACGGGTCTTGGTGGTCTGCCACGGAGGCGTGATCCGCATGGTGCTGGCCAATGTATTGGGCATTCCGCTGGAGAGATCATTCACCGGCTTTGCCGTGCCTTACGCCTGCCGCAGCCGGATACAGGTGGACCAGTCCGAATTCGGTGTGTTTCGCAGCCTGATCAGCCACCAGCCTTGAGGGTAAGTGGCAAACCCGCCACGGCCATCACCACCTCATCACAACGCTGGGCCAGGGCCTGATTGAGCCAGCCCAGCTCATCCGCAAAGCGACGGGTCAGCGGATCCATGCCGATGGTCCCGAGCCCCACTTCGTTGGTCACAATGACCAGGGAGCCAGGATAGACCTCAACCGCCTCCAGAAAGGCTGCCCGTTCGGGCTGGAACAAGGCGCCGTCGGCAAACAGCAGATTGCTCAGCCACAGGCTCATGCAGTCCACCAACAGCAGCGGCGGTTCTCCCGGGCCGCGGGCATACTCTGACAATACCTGGCCCAGGCGCAGCGGCTCTTCAGCAAGCTGCCAGTGGTCCGGCCGCAGTTCCTGGTGACGCTGGATACGCAGTGCCATTTCATCATCGCCTGCCGTCGCGGTCGCCACATAAACCACGTCGTTACCGGCCGCTTTGGCCCTCTGCTCAGCCAGCCCGGTCTTACCGGAGCGAATCCCGCCGGTTACCAGTAACTTGTTGACCATAAACCTTTCTCCAGCCCGCCCCATTCCGGTGCCAAGGTACACCAACCGGACAGACAACTGCTATAGTTTGGCCAGACTCCGGAAACGGCGGCACCGCAATCGCCGGCTTCAGAACAAGACCGATTAACCCTGGAGAGCCCATGCAGGCCGAGCTGCTCGACATCCGCAACCACATCGCCCAACACGCTCCCTTCGACGAAATGCCCGAAGAACTGCTCGACCGCATCGTCACTGGCATCGAAGTGGCCTATTACCGGGCCGGCACCCAGATCCTTGAGCTGGGCCAGCAGAACTACTGGTTGCACTACATCCGCAGCGGTGCGGTGGAAATCTTCCGGCGTTCGGGCGAGCTTTACAACCGCATCGGTGAGGGCGAAATCTTTGGCCAGTTTGGCCTGCTGCGCAATCAGAAAGTGCGCTTTCCGGCCAAAGCCATCGAAGACTGCCTGATCTACAAAATCCCCTACGAGACCTTCCAGCATCTGTGGGAAAACGACGAGAACTTCGCGGATTTTGTCGAGATTGAAGACCACAGCCGTCTGCGTTCGGCGGTCTCGCGCCGGCACAAATCCAACGAACTGATGTCCGCCAAGGTCACCCGGCTAATTGCCCGCGAGCCAGTCTCCGCCCCGACCACCGTGCGCCTTCAGGAAGCCGCCCGGATCATGACCGACAACGGCGTGTCGGCCCTGCTGCTGATGGACGAAAGTGGGGATTCGCCCCGGCTCAAGGGCATCATCACCGACCGGGATCTGCGCACCCGGGCGGTCACCAACGCACTGCCATCAGAAACCCCCATCAGCGAGATCATGTCCGAAGGGCTGATTACCATCAGCGCCCGCAGCTACATCTTCGAAGCCATGCTTACCATGCTGCACAATAACGTGCACCATCTGCCAGTGATGGAAGACCATGAAGTGCGTGGCGTAATCGCGCTGTCCGACATCGTCAAATACGAGAGCCAGAGCAGCCTGTACCTGGTGAGCAACATCTACCACCAGAACGACGTCAAAGGCCTGAAGAAAATCAGCCGCGAAGTGCGCGACAGCTTCGTGCGCATGGTGAATGAAGACGCCAACTCCCACATGATCGGCAGCGCCATGGCTGGCATCGGCCGAAGCTTCAGTCAGCGCCTGCTGGAGCTGGGCGAAGAAAAACTCGGCCCGCCACCCATCCCGTATTGCTTTATGGCTCTCGGCTCCATGGCCCGGGATGAACAGCTGGTGGTTACCGACCAGGACAACGCCATGGTGCTGGACGACAGCTTCATTCCGGAAGAGCACGACGAATACTTCCTGGCCCTGGCCAAATTTGTCTCCGACGGCCTGGCTGAATGCGGCTACACTTACTGCACCGGTGACATCATGGCCACCAATCCGAAATGGCGACAACCGCTGAGCGTGTGGAAGGATTACTTCACCGACTGGATCGACAACCCCAAAGCCGAAGCCCTGCTCAACAGCAACATCTTCTTCGACCTGGACGGCATCTACGGCGAAACTGACTATGCCGAACAGCTGAAAACCCTGATCGTGAACAAGGCCAGCAACAGCCAGCGCTTCCTTACCTTCCTGGCCCGCAATGCCCTGAACCGCACGCCGCCCCTGGGTTTCTTCCGCACCTTCGTCCTGGAAGAGGACGGCAAGCACCAGAAAACCTTCAACCTCAAACGCCGCGGCACCGCACCGGTTTCTGATCTCATCCGGGTGCACGCCCTGGCCTGCGGTTCCCGCTCCCAGAACTCCTTCGAACGCCTGCGCGACATTGCCAAAACCAAACTCATGCTGGACGACGACGCCGGCAACCTGCGGGATGCCCTGGAATTCATCTCCATCGTCCGCATCCGCCATCAGGCACTGGCCATCGAAGAGGGCCGCGACCCGGACAACAACGTGCGCCCGGAGGACTTGTCGCCGTTTGAACGCAGCCACCTGAAAGACGCCTTCCAGATCGTCAGCAACGCCCAGAAATTCCTGCGCTTCCGCTATAACGCCGGGGGAGCCACCCGGAATGTCTAGCGTGATCAAAAGCGGCAACAGCAAGCAGAATTGGCCAGAGAACTACCGCAAAGGCGCCGAACAGGCGAAAGACGCCAGAATCCGCGCCTTCTACGAAGCCGGCTGCCCCAGTCCGGACACGCCTGTCCGGGATGTCCCCTTAGTGGCCCTGGACTTCGAAACCACTGGCCTGGAAGCCGACCAGCATTCCATCGTCAGCATCGGCCTGGTGCCCTTTACCCTGACAGGCATTCAGCTCGGCCAATGCTGGCACCAGGTGGTTCGCCCCAGACTGCCCCTGCACAAAACCTCTGTGACCATCCACGGCATTACCCACAGCGAAATCGAAAACGCCCCGGACCTGGAAGACGTACTCGACCCGCTGTTCGAACACCTCAACGGCCGAATCCCCGTGGTGCACTACCGCAACATCGAACGCCCGTTCCTGAACACCGCCCTGCAATGGCGCCTGAACGAACAACTCCGCTTCCCGGTCATCGACACCATGGCCATCGAAGCGCACCTGCACCCAAACCGCAACCCCAGCCGCTGGCAGCAACTGATGGGCAAAAAGCCGATCTCAATCCGCCTGGCCGACAGCCGGCTACGCTACGGCCTGCCCCACTATGCCTCCCATAACGCCCTGATCGACGCCATCGCCACCGCGGAACTGCTGCAGGCCCAGATCCTGCACCACTTCAGCCCGGAGACCCCCATTGGCGATCTGTGGGTGTGATGCCATAGCCCCAAGCCCCGGCAACCGATAGAATGTCCCCAAACCAGCCAAAGGGACCGAAGTGACCACACCAACCGCCAAAACCACCCCCCTGGACGCCTTCCGCCGCGCCAGAAGAATGTGGCTAAAAGGGGAAAAAATCAGCCTGGCCGCCCTCGCCGACGACCTCCACATCGGCCGCGCCACCCTGTTCCGCTGGGTTGGTAACCGCGACCTGCTGATTGGTGAAATCCTGTGGTCCCTGTACGAGCCCCTGTACAAAGAAGCCCGCGCCGTTACCCCCGGCCATGGCGTCGACTACGTGGTGGGCGTGTTCCGCCACATCAACATGACCATCCTGCACTTCGCGCCGCTGCGAAAGTTCCTGCATCAGGACCCGGAATACGCCCTGAAAATGCTCACCTCCTCCCACTCCACGCTGCACGCCCGCACCGTGGAAGTGAACACCCGCCTGCTCAAAGACGAAGTGCGCGCAGGCCATCTGAGCCCACCCATGAACATCCAGAGCTTGTCCTACTTCATGGTACGAATCGCCGAATCCTGCCTGTACAGCGACATCATTGGTGGCCGCGAACCCCGCGATGAAGAACTCGAAGACGCCTGCACGGCTGTTCGCATTCTGCTGGGCGGAAAGGTCTGAGACGCTCATAGCGCTGGAAACCTGACCGGCCTGGGATTACTCTTTGCTGACATTGACAGGAAATCATCAGCAAGGAGTGCACCATGAACCACCGCAACACCCAACCGCGCCTCAACGTGCTGCAAGCCGGCCTGCTGCTACTCAGCCTGGCCCTGGCACCGTTAGCCCACAGTGAAAACCTCACCGAGGACGATGTCACTTCCTTCATCGCCAGCATGGAAGCCATGCAGCCCCTGATCGACAAGCATCAGGACTTCATCGAATCCATCGAAGATCCAGCCGACGATGAGCGGGAAGTGGATTTCGCCCGGATGATGTCCTCGATGGTGGACGAAGTGAAAGGCCACGAAATGTACGATGACCTGGACGACCTGGTCGATGACTTCGGCTTCTCCAGCCCGGAAGCCTGGGCCCGCAAAGGCGACCGTATCGTCAGCGCCTGGTTTGCCATCGAAATGGAAGCCCAGCCCGACATGGCACCGGATATCGCGGAGATGGAGCGCGCCATTGCCGAGATGGAAAACAATCCCGACATGCCCGAAGCCGCCAAAGCCCAGATGCGCGAAATGATGGAACAGATGATGGTGACCGTCAAAAGCGCATCCAGTGCGGCGAAGCAAGTGAGCGATGCCGACAAACGTGCTGTCCGGCCCCACGTAGAACGCCTCAAGGCTGTGATGGAGCAGGACGAGAGCGACTACGAATAACACGCTCCCCAAAAACAAAACCCCGGTACTGTCGCCAGCACCGGGGTTTTTTTTTGCTGCCTGAGCAGCGAGGCAATCAGGCCGTCAGGTTGTAAACAAACACGATCGCCACGGCAATCGGGGTCACAAACCGGATCAGGTTGTACCACAGGCTGAACGCGCCACCCTGCAGGGCCAGGTCGCTCTTCAGCGATTCCTTGGCCACAAACCAGCCCACAAAAATGGCGGTCAACAGGCCAGACAGTGGCAGCATGATGTTGGCGGTGAAATAGTCCAGCAGGTCGAACACCGTCTTGCCTTCAAAGGCGGCGAACATGCCCAGCGGCGTCACATCAGACCAGACGTTCAGGGACAGAATGGAAACAATGCCCAGCGCCCAGCACAGTACGCCCACCAGAATAGCGCTGCCGGTGCGGGCCAGGCTGGTTTTCTCTTCAACCCACTCAACCACCGGCTCCAGCAGGGAAATGCCAGAGGTCCAGGCAGCAAACAGCAACAGAACGAAGAACAGGGTGCCGAACAGGCTGCCCATGGGCATGTTACCGAACGCCAACGGCAGGGTCTGGAAGATCAGACCGGGGCCGGCACCGGCTTCCAGGCCGTTGGCAAACACCACCGGGAAAATGGCCAGGCCCGCCAGCAATGCCACCACAGTATCCATGATCGCCACACTGACGGCGGTGCGGCCGATGGAGACATCACGGCCCAGGTAGGAACCGTAAGCCATCATGATGGCCATACCCAGGCTCAGGGTGAAGAAGGCGTGCCCCAGGGCAACCAGTACGCCTTTCACCGTCAGTGCCTCAAAATTCGGGGTGAAAAGGAAACTGACTGCCTCGCCGAAATGGCCGGTCGTCGTCGCATAACCAACCACCAGCAACAGCAGCAGAAACAGCGCCGGCATCAGGATGGTGACTGCGCGCTCCAGGCCGCCTTTCAAGCCCCGGGAAACCACCAGCACCACCAGCGCCATGAACACCGTGTGCCAGGCCAGCAGCTGAATCGGGCTGCCCAGCAGGCCCCCGAACAGCTCGCCCACAGATTCTGCAGTACCACCAGTGAAATCGCCCATAGCCGCGTGGCCAATATAGGAGGCCGCCCAGCCACCAATGACCGAGTAGAAGGACAGAATGATAAACGCAGCCAGCATGCCGACAATGGCTGAGACGCGCCAGGCCGGCGACGCCAGGTTGCGCTCCGCCACCAGCCGAAAACTGGTAATGGGGTTATGACGACCATTCCGGCCGATAAACACTTCCGCCATCATGATGGGAATACCGATGATGGCAATACAGAGCAGGTACACCAGAACGAAGGCACCACCGCCGTTCTCGCCGGTGACATAGGGGAACTTCCAGATATTACCGAGACCAACCGCGGAACCGGTGGCTGCCAGAATAAACGCGAACTTGGAAGACCAGAGTCCGCGAGCCCCGTTCCCGCTGTCTGCTGCGGAGTTGGACTGAGTCATGTGTTTGCTTCCTGTGCTTTTGGCTGAGGAAAATACGAATTGTCAGATCGCCCGGCACACGGCGTGCGGGCTATTGGGGCGGGATTCTGCCAGCACTGGCGGCATGATGCCAGTGCCGAGGGGCGAGCGCCGGGACAATTCATCGTCCCCGGCGCCGCCCGGGAATGCTAATCAGCGGGTTTTACTGACAAATCGGGCAATCAGGTCTTTCAGACCGCCTGCCATCTGGCTCAGGAGATCGCTACTTTGTTTCGCCGCATCTGCCTGCTCATCACTCTGGTCAGCCAGGCTGGCAATATTCACCACCTGGCGATTGATCTCATCAGAGACCTGACTCTGCTCTTCGAACGCCGCCGACATGGTGATAAAACTTTCGGAAATGCGATCCACGGAACTGACGATGGCATTAAGCGCATCGGCAGCGCCCTGCACCCGGTTGAGGCCATCACCGGCAATCTGTTCCCCGGCGCGCACCGCGTTTACAGTTCGATCCACCTGGACACGGAAATCTTCAACCACCTCGTGGATGCGTACCGTCGACTGCCGGGTCCGCTGCGCCAGTGAGCGCACTTCATCAGCGACCACCGCAAAGCCCCGGCCCTGTTCTCCGGCCCGAGCTGCCTCAATGGCGGCGTTGAGAGCCAGGAGATTCGTCTGATCAGCAATTTCACTGATCAGATCTGCCGCCTCGCCAATGCTACGGGTGGATTCGCCCAGCCGGCCCACCGAGTCGCCAATGCCCTGAACCTGATTCACCAGTTGCTGGATGGCGCCCAATGCCTCACCACTGCGCTCGCTACCCTCATGGGCCTGGCGATTGGCCTGTTCCGCTTCCCGGGCATTGTGATTAACAGATTCGACCACCTCCTGGATGGAGACGGTCATTTGGTTGATGGCCGAAGCGGTCTGGTCCGTTTCAGCGCGCTGCCGCGCAATGGCTGCTGCGCCCTCGGTAATGTAACCATGGGAAGCGTGAACCTGCTCAAGCAATTGTTCGGCCTGATCATCTATGCGGGCCAATGCGGTTCGGATTCTCGCCTCCTCACTCACCAGCATCAGTGCCAGCCGGGACATCAGTCCGCGCTCATCGCTGTAGGTTCGGGCAACGATAGGGTCCTGGAAGGCATCCGGACGCAGTTCCAGCAAGCTCTTGAGCCGGTTGGAAAGCGAGGTAAACACCAGACCAAAACCCAGAACGTGACCAACCACTACCAGAAGCACGGCCAAAGCCGGAGACTCGAACGCCAGGGCGCCCAGACTCAAGCCCAGGGACACCATAAAGGGCCAGCCTGAACGGACCATGGTCAGAATCCGGTTGCGCCAACCGGAACTCAACCCACCCTCGGAGATCTCCTTATACAGCCGTTCAGCACGGGCAATCTGCTCCCGGGTAGCGGCGACCCGCACGGATTCATAGCCCACCATCTGGCCATTCTCCCAGATTGGCGTGGCGTAAGCGCTCACCCAGTAATGGTCACCAGACTTGGCCCGGTTCTTCACAACCCCCATCCAGGCCTTGCCGGCTTTCAGGTATTCCCACATGTCAGCAAAAACCGCCGGGGGCATATCCGGGTGCCGGATAAGGTTATGGGCCTGACCGATCAGTTCGTCCCGGCTGTAACCGCTGATGGTGACGAAGTCATCATCACAGTAAGTAATCACCCCCTTGAGAGTGGTCGTACTGATCAACCGCATTCCTTCAGGGATGTGGATCTCGCGCTGAGTGACAGGCAGGTTCTTGCGCATGGGGAACTGTTCGTCCGTTGGCCCGATAAAATTTAACGGCGACAGCTTAGTTATAGATATATATCAATGAAATAGCGAATGGGTTACGCCGTGTCCTATTCGTGTAACGACAACAGGCCACGGCGCTTTAGAAAAAATTCAGGGAACTCAGGAGGATGCAGCCAGCTTTGCTCTGGGGTGATAGCGAGCATTCACCCACAAAGAGAACCCGATCACCACGCCACCAATGGCCAGGCGCAGCAGATCTGCATCACGATTCCAGATCAGCAGATTGACCAGCAAGCCAGTCGGCACCAGGGCATTGTTCATCACCGCCAGGGTGCCTGCATCGACCTTGCAGGCACCGCGATTCCACAGGTACAGCCCCAGACCGGACGCCGCCAGGCCCAGCCAGCCAAGAATGCCCCACTGCAACGGTGTTGAGGGCAACTTGTCCGGGTTACCAAAAATCAGGAACGAGGGTAGCGCGATCACCAGTGCGCCAAAGAAGAAATAACCGAAAGTGCGATACCCAGGCAGCGCCAGAGGGTAACGTTGCATCACGTGCTTGTAGCCAACCTGGCCGGCAGCGAAGGTAAAGTTGGCCACCTGCAGCAGCAGGAACCCGGTGATGAAATCCTCACTGAGGCCATCGTACCGGATGATGCCGGCACCGAGTGTGGCAATAGCCGCAGCCAGCAACGCCACTGGTGAAAACCGGCGGGCCAGGGCATCATCCACCAGAGTCACGTACAGAGGCGTAAAAATGGTAAACAGCAACACTTCCGGTACCGTCAGGTAACTGAACGAGCGATACAGGCACAGATAGGTGATGCCGAACTGCAGCATACCAGTCACCAGGATGCCCAGCTTCATACCGGAGGGAACACCGCGCCAGCGGGTAAACGGCAGGAACACCAGGGCTGCCAGCAAGACCCGGCTCAATACCGCGAAGTCGCTGTCTACACGGCCTGCCAGGAACTCGCCGATCAGGCTGAACGAAAAGGCCCAGAGTACGGTTACCAGAACCAGTAAGACCATCGATTGCACCACCCCTGTTGTATGCCGGGCGCCTACTTTACTGCTTTACGGTGGGTTTTGCAGCGGCGGCAGACGGGGAAACCCCTATAAGCACGAGTCCGCAGGCTGAGGTACCATGGCCGGTCCTGTACCAGTGCCACGCTACAATTCCGGAAAGACCAGAGCGCCATGGACGAAACCCATCAGCCACTACCCGAAGCCCGCCAGCCGCTGATTCAGCGCACGCTCGCCGAGTGGAAAACCCTGGCCATTCTGGGCGGCCCGATTCTGATTGCCCAGGTGGCACAGATGGCCAATGGTGTGATCGATACCGTGATGGCCGGCCACGCCAGTGCCGAAGACCTCGCGGCCGTGGGTATCGGCAGCAGCCTGTGGATGCCGCTTTTCCTGTTTTTCATGGGCATGCTCGGCGCTTTGCAACCGATCATTTCCGGCTACAACGGCGCTCGGACAACCCATAAGATCATGCCCGCAACCTGGCAGGGCATCTACATTGCGGCGGGCGGCACCGTAGTGATGGCGCTGTTGCTGACCAATGTCCATCCCGTCCTGGCCCTGCTGAGACTCGACCCGCACACCGCCGGCATCACCCAGGGTTATCTGGACGCATTCGCCTGGGGCATTCCCGCGCTGCTGCTGATCAACGCTCTTCGGGGTCTGACCGACGGCCTGGGACATACCCGGGTGATCATGGCATTTTCCGTGCTTAGCACGCTGATCAACCTGCCCCTGAACTACATCTTCATTTACGGCAAACTCGGGCTGCCCGCCATGGGCGGTGTCGGCTGTGGCTGGGCCACATCCATCTCCAACGGTGTCGCCGCCATCGCAATGCTGATCTATCTGAACCGCAGCGAGACCTTCCGTCAGTTCCATCTGGTTGCCGATTGGGTAAAACCGGACTGGGCTGGCATTCAGTACATCCTGCGCATTGGCGTCCCCATCGGCTTCACCATCTTCGTCGAAGCAAGCATGTTTGCCGTGATCGCCTTGTTCCTGGCACCGCTTGGCCCAGTGGTGGTAGCCGGCCATCAGATCGCTCTGAACGTAACCTCGCTGCTGTTCATGCTTCCTCTCAGCCTGGGTATGGCACTGACTCTGAGGGTAAGCTTTCTGACAGGAGCCAACGCCCGGGACTCCGCAAGGCTGATTTCACGCAGCTCGCTGATTCTGGCCTCGGCCATCGCCCTGCTGTTTGCCACTCTGCTGTTCGTGTTCTCCGGCGCGATTGCCAGCCTGTATTCGGGCGATGCCGAGGTTCAGGCGGTCACCATTCGGCTGCTCACCTTCGCCGCCATGTTCCAGATTGCCGATGTTATCCAGGTAACCTGTATCAGCGCCCTGCGCGGCTACAAGGACACGCGCATTCCCATGTTCATCATGCTGTTTTCATTCTGGGGAGTGGGCCTGCCGCTGGGATATGTGCTGACATTTACCGACTGGGTATGGCCGGCGCTGGGCGCTGCGGGTTTCTGGGTAGGACTGACGGCCGGGCTGACCTCCGCCAGCCTGTTACTCGGCTGGCGCTTGTTTCATTACCAGCCTTCCACGCCCGTAGATGAAGACACTCAGCCTGCAGCCGTGGGAACCGGCTCTGGCATGGGCTGACCAATATCCTCGGCATAAACAATCCGGTCACGCCCGGTTTCCTTGGCGGTGTACAGCGCGTTATCGGCCCGGGCCAGCCAGCTTTCCACACTTTCGCCATGGCCCAGCAGGGCCACGCCGAATGACGCGGTTACCGGCCCGCCGGGGTGTTTCATGTATTTTCGGAGCACCTGCTGAAGATTGTTCATCACCGCACGCAGATTCACGCCATCAACGCCTGGCAGAAGCAATACAAACTCCTCACCGCCATATCGGAACAACTGATCGGAACGGCGGGTATTGCTCTCCAGCAGGGCCACCAGCTCGGTGAGCACATCGTCGCCCACGCCGTGGCCATATTCGTCATTGATCTTCTTGAAGTGATCAAGGTCCAGCAACACCAGAGCGTAGGGCAGGCCGGAACGCTCGGCATTGGCAGCGGCCACATCCAGCTCCTGATCCATCGAACGGCGGTTCTTTACGCCGGTCAGCGGGTCGATGGTGGCCAGCTGCTCCAGGCGCCGGCGCTGGCTGTGGTTACGATGGGCAAAGACATAGGCGCAGGCACTGACCACAACGGCGGTGGAGGAAAACGACCACATCTGCTCCTGGCTACTGAATGCCAGGCCGATCACCATCATGGCCAGGATGGCGGACAGGTTAATACCGACAGCAACCCTCGGAGCGACCAGAAAGAAGGTGGTGACCAGACAGGGATATAACCAGAACAACCCCGGGTCACCAACAATCGTACCGACTGCAACAGCCCCGTAGGACGAAATTATCGCCATAACCAGGCCCGTCCTGCGGGTATCTCCCGTGAACCAGGCATAGGCCATGCTCATCGCAATACCGCCAAGGATCACGCTATCCACCACGCCAGCCAGCAGATTACCCTGCATGAACCGCAGCACTGCAAACGGCGTGATGCCCACCAGCCCGCTGATGCCCAGCAAGGTAATGATGGATAACCGAAAATCGTTTTTCAGGCGGTGAAACATGCAGCTCAGGGTCCGACAAAAGTCTGATTTAGGATTCTAGAATAGCCCAAGCTTTTCAAACGGTCGTTCCAGGGCAACGATTCTTAACAAATCTAACACCAAAGGCGACACACTGTGACCCGCATCACGCTTTGCTTTTCTCTAATATTCCAATGTAATCCACTTTATAATCGTCCAGGCAACGATCATTAGCTTCAAACCTATTGGCCAGTCATACTATCGCGTACCGTCGGCAGATTCAGGAACATTGTGTCTAAATCACTGATAAGAATAGCCCCTGGGGCACTCACCATAGGCAAGCCCCTGCCCTGGGATGTTTTCGACTCAGAAGGCAATATTCTTCTGCGTCAGGGCTATGTGATTCAGACCAACAGCCAGCTCAAGCAGCTGTTTGAAAGAGGGCGCTTCAAGCCCCGAAAGATCGAGCGGCCGAAAGAGGAAACCTTTGAAGACCTGCGCCAGCGGAATCCGTTTGCAGAATACGGTGACTTGCTGACCACGCTGGAAGTCACACTCAACGCCATTACCTCGGAAGATCCCACCGCCCAGAAACGCCTGCTGGGGCTGTGCCGAATGCTGGATAAAACCTGCCAGGAGGCACCCGACGCCAGCCTGGCACTGGTGCACCTGTATTCCATCGGCCCCACTATCCATGAACAGATCCTGTTCTACGGCATCCTGTGCCATTTCATCGCACGCCAGTTCGGGCTGGAGGAAAAGCGGGCCACCGTGCTCACCGCCGCCGCGCTCACCGCCAACCTCGCGCTGGTGCCTGTGGCAGACCAACTCAACGCCTCCAATACCGTGTTGACCGATGATCAGCGAGCGGTCATTCGCAAGCATCCAGCCCGAAGCATTCAGGCGCTGACGTCGGCCGGCATCAATAACAAGCTGCTGCTGCGTATCATTGCCCAACACCACGAACATGCCGATGGCTCGGGATATCCTGAAGGGCTCAGCGGTAGCGATATCCTTCCGGAAGCAGAAATCCTAGCCCTGGCCGAACGCTATGTGGCGATGATCACCAAGCGCGCTTACCGTAACCGGATGAACATCACTGAGGCCCGCAAGCTCATCGCCACCCTGGCGGACGGCAAGTTCCGGCCGGCGATTCCGCGTTCATTACTGCAGATATTGGGGGATCATCCTCCAGGCATGCTGGTACGGCTGGTAAATAACGAGGTGGGCGTTATTACCCGTCGGGCAGTAAGGGCACGCGGTCCTTATGTACAGGCGATATTCGGCCCCAGAGGTAACCGCTACAGTGGCACCTTTGAGCGCGATACAAGCCTGCTGGAATACAACATTCGAGCGCCGGAAGAGCCCGAGATCATGCCATCCATGGATTTCAGCATGCTCTGGGGCTTCCGCTCCTGAATCAGATCAGCCCAAGTGCCCGGGCATGATGGTTCAGGTGATCGTCAATGAACGAGGCGATAAAGAAGTAGCTGTGGTCATAGCCCCGATGCATACGCAGGTTCAGGTGATGATGAAATTTCTCACACACATCGGCCAGGGCATCCGGATTCAGCTGGCTGTCCAGAAACTCATCGGCCGTACCCTGGTCCACCAGTAGCGGCAGCCGTTCCTTTGCCGTCGGAATCAACACAGTGGCATCCCAGGCTTCCCACGCCGACTGATCGTCACCCAGGTATCCGCTAAACGCCTTCTGGCCCCAGGGGCAGGCCATGGGGTTGGCAATTGGAGCAAAGGCCGATACCGACTTGTAATACCCCGGGTTCTTCAAAGCCGCAATCAGAGCCCCGTGCCCGCCCATCGAATGGCCACTGACCGAACGTTCGCCGTTCAGCGGCAACTCGTTTTCCACCAGCTGCGGCAGCTCCTTGACCACATAATCATACATCCGGTAATGCGGCGCCCAGGGATGCTGGGTCGCGTTGACATAGAAACCGGCTCCGGAGCCAAAATCATAGCTGTCATCCTCGCCGGGCAGATTCACGCCTCGGGGGCTGGTATCCGGGCAGACAATGGCCAGGCCCAGCTTTGCAGCGAGTTTCTGGGCGCCGGCTTTCTGCATGAAATTCTGATCGGTGCAGGTGAGGCCCGACAACCAGTACAGCACCGGCACCTCTTTGGCCTGAGCACCCAGCGCCGCAGGAGGAAGAAACACCGCAAATTCCATGTCGCACTCCAGGGTAGCGGAGGTATGGCGATAGCGGCGGTGTTCTCCGTCGAAACAGACGTTGGTGGATAACAGGTCCATAGATCCCCCCGGAGTTAAGGATGTGGTTAGCGATTAGTCTTCAGCCCCGGCATAGCTGGGTTTGTCGATACTGAAACCGGACTTGGCAAATTCCGCAAGAATGGCAGTACGCGTTACGATACCAACCAGTTTGCCATGATCAACCACCGGGTACACTTTTGGCTTACCGGCCCCCAGATTCTGGGCCAGATCCACCACCGACATGTCCGGCGATACCGTCATCGGCTGCCGGAACATCACGTCATCCACAATGGGATCACCTTCGTGGTGGTAGTTGCTGACCAGCAGCGAGTGTATACAGTCCTGTTCCGAGACAAAGCCCAGCACACGGCGATGATCATCCACCACCGGCAAACCGGTAACATGATTGGCCAGCAGGGCTTTCACCACCCTGGTGACCGGCGTACCACAGCGTATCGGTTCAATGTGGTTCCACATCACTTCAGATATTTTCAATGAGCGCATCGACAACTTCCTTTCAGACAGAATAACGGTGCCCGATTGAGCACTTCCATACCCTAAACATAGGCAAAGCACACAGAAATGAAAAACCGGCGTTATGAAAACGGTTTACATCGGATAATTGTCGACTAAACTCAATGGGTTATGCCCTTTCAGGGCTCAATAATCCTGATTCATCCGTGGTAAACAGTGGGAGAACCCATGGAAGCCATTTCCAATTTTGTAAGTGAAATCAACGGACTGGTATGGGGCCCTCCCATGCTGGTGATGATTCTGGGCGTCGGCCTGTTTCTGAGTATTGGCCTGAAATTGATGCCGATCATGAAACTGGGGGCCGGTTTCCGCCTGATGTGGAGCGGCCGGGCCCGCGGTGACGAGGATGACGGCGATATTCCCCCGTTCCAGGCCCTGATGACCGCACTGTCTGCCACCGTGGGTACCGGTAACATTGCCGGTGTTGCCACCGCAGTCTTCCTCGGCGGCCCCGGTGCGCTGTTCTGGATGTGGCTCACAGCCCTGGTGGGCATGGCCACCAAATATTCAGAAGCCGTTCTGGCGGTTCGCTTCCGGGAAGTGGACGAGCGCGGCAACCACGTGGGCGGCCCCATGTATTACATCCGTAACGGCCTGGGCAGCAAGTGGGCCTGGCTAGGCATCCTGTTTGCGGTGTTTGCCTCTGTGGCCGCCTTTGGCATCGGTAACACGGTTCAGGCCAACTCCGTCGCCGATGTGCTGGAAACCAATTTTGGCCTGCCCCACTGGGTAACCGGTGTGATCCTGATGGTACTGGTGGGCATGGTACTGATTGGCGGTATCAAGCGTATCGGTCAGGTAGCCAGTGCGCTGGTGCCGTTTATGGCAGTGTCCTATGTGCTGATTGGCCTGATCGTACTGGCCATTAACGCCAACCAGATTCCGGAAGCCATCAGCATGGTATTCAGCTATGCCTTCAGCCCGGCTGCAGCCGAGGGCGGGTTTGCCGGTGCTGCGGTCTGGGCAGCCATCCGCTTTGGTGTGGCCCGGGGCATCTTCTCTAACGAAGCTGGTTTGGGCTCTGCCCCCATCGCCCACGCGGCAGCGCAAACCAAGAACCCGGTCAAGCAGGGCATGGTGGCCATGCTGGGCACCTTCATCGACACCATCATTGTCTGTTCCATCACTGGTCTGGTGATCATCACCTCCGGTGCCTGGACGTCCGGTGAAACCGGTGCCGCACTCACGTCCCTGGCCTTTGAAACCGGCCTGCCGGGCTTTGGTAACTACGTGGTGGCGATTGCCCTGGCGATCTTCGCGTTCACCACCATCATTGGCTGGTCTTTCTACGGCGAGCGCTGTATTGAATTCCTGTTCGGTGTGAAGGCCATTCTGCCTTACCGGGTACTGTGGATTGTGGCCATTCCGGTGGGCGCCACCATCAACCTGGGCTTTATCTGGCTGGTGGCCGATACCCTGAACGCCATGATGGCACTGCCCAACCTGATCGCCCTGCTGCTGTTGAGCCCGGTAGTGTTCAAACTGACCCGGGAGCACTTCGACAAGCAGAAGGCTCTGGGCGTGGAGTAATACCCTGTCTATGCAAGACGCTCACAAGGATGTGAGCGAACCGTTGGATGCGCCAGATCAAGTCCCCCTTGTAACTGGCGCATCCAACACCACAGTTACTCGTATACACTGATCAGACAACAACGGCGGGCAACGCCGGCGCGATACACGAATTTGCCAACAACCGTGTCGAAGGAGAGTAAGTATGAGTCTGCGTCTTGGAGATACTGCACCGGATTTTGAACAGGATTCCACCGAGGGCCGCATTCGCTTTCACGAGTGGCTCGGCAATGGCTGGGGCGTACTGTTTTCCCACCCGGCCGACTTTACCCCGGTGTGCACCACCGAGCTGGGCCTGACAGCCAAGCTCAAAGACGAATTTGCCAAGCGTAACGTCAAGGCCATCGCCTTGAGTGTCGACCCGGTGGATTCTCACCACGACTGGATCAAAGACATCAACGAGACCCAGGGCTGCACAGTCAACTTTCCAATCATTGCAGACCACGACCGCCAGGTGTCCGAGAAGTACGACATGATCCACCCGAACGCCAACGACAGCCTGACCGTGCGTTCGTTGTTCATCATCGACCCGAACAAGAAGGTTCGACTGATCATCACCTACCCGGCATCCACAGGTCGGAACTTCAATGAAGTGCTGCGGGTAATCGATTCCCTGCAACTGACCGACGAACACCGCGTGGCCACACCCGGCAACTGGGAGAGTGGCAGTGATGTGGTGATTGTGCCGTCACTGCAGGATGAAGATGAGATCAAAAAGCGCTTCCCGAAAGGCTACAAAGCCGTGAAGTCCTACCTGCGGATGACACCAGACCCACGTGCTAACTGGAGTGGTGACTGATCCACCGCCACAAACAAAAAGGGCAGCCAAATGGCTGCCCTTTTTTATGCTTGAGAGCACCTGAAGGCACTCCGTTCCGATCAGAACGCCGGAACAACCGCACCCTCATACTTCTCCTTGATAAAGTCTTTCACCGCATCGGATTTCAAGGCATTGGCCAGCTTCTGCATGGCTTCGCTGTCCTTGTTGTCCGGACGGGCGACCAGGATGTTCACGTACGGAGACTCGGAGCCTTCGATCACCAGAGCATCTTCAGACGGGTTCAGGCCCGCTTCCAGCGCGTAGTTGGTGTTGATCAGCGCCAGGTCCACCTGGTTCAGGATACGCGGCAGGGTCGCCGCTTCCAGTTCCTTGAAGTCCAGGTCTTTGGGGTTGTCGGCAATATCACGCGGGGTCGCAGTGATCTTGCTTTCGTCCTTCAGGGTAATCAGGCCCGCTTCCTGCAGCAACAGCAGAGCACGGCCACCGTTGGTGGGGTCGTTGGGGATGGCCACAACCGCACCTTCTTTCAGCTCGTCCAGAGACTCGATCTTGCTGGAGTAGGCGCCGAACGGCTCCACGTGAACGCCGGTCACAGTCACCAGGTTGGTGCCACGGCCATCGTTGAACTCATCCAGGTACGGTTGGTGCTGGAAGAAGTTGGCATCCATACGCTTCTGATCAACCTGGATGTTGGGCTGCACGTAGTCGGTGAACACCTTCACATCCAGCTCTACACCCTGTTCCGCCAGGGCCGGCTTCACGAATTCCAGCAGCTCGGCGTGGGGTACCGGAGTCGCGGCTACGGACAGTTGTTCTGCCGAAGCAGCGGTCGAGAAGGTTGCAACAGCGGCCAGAGCCACCAGAGTTTTCTTCAGGTTCATAACAAATCTCCTGCGTTAATTATTTACGGCTGAAATACAGAACCAGGCGATCGCCCGCCATCTGCAACACCTGCACAAAGATCACCAGCAGGGCCACAGTAATCACCATCACGTCGGTCTGGAACCGCTGGTAACCGAACCGGATCGCCAGGTCGCCAAGGCCGCCGCCACCAATAACGCCAGACATGGCTGCGTAAGACACCAGAGTAATGGCCGTTACCGTAATGCCCGCGATAATGCCGGGAAGTGCCTCCGCCAGCAAGGCACCAAAGATGATTTGCCGAACATTCGCACCCATGGCCTGGGTCGCTTCAATAATGCCCCGGTCCACCTCCCGCAAGGAGGTTTCCACCAGGCGGGCAAAGAATGGAGCACCACCGGCCACCAACGGGGGAATCGCGCCGGCCACACCCAGGGAGGTGCCGATCAGCATTACCGTGAACGGTATCATCACAATCAGCAGGATGATGAAGGGCACCGAGCGCAGCACGTTCACAATGAACGACAGGATGGCGTAGGCCACCGGCTGTTCCAGCAACTGACGCTTGCCGGTCAGGAACAACAGCACACCGATTGGCAAGCCAATCAATACGCTGAACAACAGCGACATGCCCACCATCACCAAGGTATCCCAACTGGCCCAGCCAATTTCGGCCCAGTCCACGTTCCCCATAAGGCTTTCCATCAAGGCTTCCATCAGCGCACCACCTCTACATGAACTTCAGCGGCTTCCAGCGCTTTCATGGCAACCTCCATATCGCCGCCCACCAACGACAGGGTCAACTGGCCGTAGGGCGTATCCTTGATGTGATCAATCCTGCCCGAGAGAATACTGAAATCCACACCGGATTCCCGGGCAACACTGCCAAGCAACGGTTTGTAAGTGGATTCCCCCTTGAACGTCAGTCGCAGAATACGACCCTCGGCTTTCTGCAGATCTTCCTGCAACTCATCGCGATCGACGTTTTCGCTTTCGAACACAAAATCCCGGGTGGTCGGGTGCTGGGGGTGCAGAAAGACTTCACTGACCGGCCCCATTTCCACCACACGGCCGGCATCCATCACCGCCACCCGGTCACAGACACGGCGCACCACATCCATCTCGTGGGTAATCAGCACAATAGTCAGGCCCAGTTCCTTGTTGATGTCCGCCAGCAGCTTTAGTACCGACTGGGTGGTTTGTGGGTCCAAGGCGCTGGTGGCTTCATCGCACAGCAAAATAGTCGGTCTGCAGGCCAGAGCGCGGGCAATGCCTACCCGCTGTTTCTGCCCGCCAGACAACTGGGACGGATATTTGTTGGCATGATCGCTCAGGCTCACCCGTGCCAGCAGCTCATCCACCCGACTGCGAATTTCAGCCTTGGAATAAATGCCCGCCAGCTTCATCGGGAAGGCAATATTGTCAGCCACCGTCTTGGACGACAGCAGATTGAAATGCTGGAAAATCATGCCCACTTTGCGTCGGAAGGCCCGCAACTCTGCGGCGCTGTAGCGGGTGATGTCCTCGTCGTCGATCAGGATGCGACCGCCGGTGGAGGGTTCCAGTTTGTTGATCAGTCGGACAAGGGTCGATTTGCCCGCGCCGGAGTGGCCGACGATGCCGAACACCTCACCGGTCTCGATGGTCATACTGGTGGGATGCAGCGCGGGGATCGCCCGGCCAGCCACCTGGTACGACTTTTCTACCTGGTCAAATACAATCACGATCAGTGCCTTGCAGATGCGTCGTTAAAACCGGCGATTATAGCCTATTCAGGGGGCAAACCCGAATCCCGCCCGGTGGCCGGCAGGTGGGTAGTTGCCCTTACACCAAAAGGTACCTGACAGACCCGTCCCGGCTCAGCTAAACTCGTATCCACAAAGAACATTAACAACTGTCCACCATTCCGAGGCGCGCCCCTTCCGTGACTACTCCGTCCGAAACTTCGCCCTCAAGGATGAACTCAACCCAGGCATGGGTTTCCTACCTGAGCAAGGTAGAGTTGCCAGTTTTGGCCAACACCCTCCGGCAGATCAACGAACTGACAGACAGCCGCAACAGTACCGTCAATGAGTTGGCAAACGTGATTCTCAATGATGCCCAGCTCACCTCCCAGGTGCTCCGGTTATCCAACACGGTGTTTTACAACCAGACCCGCACCCAGGTCAGCACGGTCAGCCGGGCCATCACGCTGATCGGCTTTGATGCCGTGAAGTCCATGGCGATTTCGTCTCTGATTGTCGATTCCCTGCTTAAACGCAATGATCGCCCCCACCTGCTGCGATGCCTGGCCAGGGCGATTCACGCCGCGGTACAGGCCCGCTGTCTGATGCCCAAACGCACCGAGCACGCCCTGGAAGAAGTCTTTATCGGCGCTTTGCTGATGAACATTGGGGAGCTGGCTTTCTGGTCCTGCGAAACCGAGCAGGCCAGCGAACTTGAAGAGCGCCTGCGGCTGGAAGAGCCCCCGGTCGAAGCCCAGAAAGCGGTGCTGCATACCACCTTTACCGAAATAACCCGCGGGCTGGTGGATGCCTGGTCGCTGGGACCGTTCATCAAGGAAGTGGTAGCGCCGGGAAAAGCCAACTCCATGGCCAGCAGCCTGGTCCGCAACAGCGTCGAAATGGCCCGGGTGTCCGAGAACGGCTGGAGCGGGGCCGAGATGGACAAGGTGCTCGAGAAGCTCTCTGACGACATCGGTGAAACCCCCGCCGCCATCCGTGATCAACTCAAGGTAAACGCCCAGGAAGCCAGCAAAGTGGCGGTTTCTCTGGGCATCCCGCAAGTGACCGCTCTGCTGCCGGGCAACCAGGAGTCAGCCCCCGATGCCCCGGCCATGGACTCCGATCTGCAACTGCAGATTCTGCGGGAGCTAACCCAGACCCTGGCGGAAAAACCGGACATCAATGAGGTCTGCCAGTTAGTGATTGAGGGGATTCACCGGGCCATCGGCATGCAGCGCGTAGCCCTGTTGATGACCGACCGCTCCGGCGAATTACTGGTACCGCGCAAGGTAGGTGGCCGCGGCACCGAAGAGTGGCGCGAGCACTTTGTCATCAAGAAAGACGGCACCGGGCCCCTTGGGCCTCTGTTGCCTCATGGCCCCTGCGCCGTCTATGAGCCTCGAAAGCAGATTGAGGGCGTACCCTACGACCGCTGGCTGGGGAAAGTTCCGGCGCTGGCAGGCTCGCTGAAAGCCAAGGGCCGGTTGGTAGGCTTGTTCTACGCTGATAATGCGGCCGCAGGCTATGTGCCATCGGAACAGCAATTGGCGGCGTTTGGCCACTTCATCCAGAACGCCCAGTTGTGTCTGACCCTGATGTCAGCACGAGGCTGATTCCGGGGTTTACTGGAAAAATACAAAGCATCGACCATACTTCTTTTTCACAGGGAGCTCACCAAATCCGTTCTAGGCATGGAGCATCAGACTGTGGAAATGGAAACCGCCACAATGCGCCCCTCCCCGGCCGATGCCGTGGTGTTGCTGCGACCAGACGGGATCGTGGAAGACTGGAACTCCGCGGCGGAAATCCTGCTGGGGTTCACGCGAGAAGAAGCCGTGCAGCAGCCGCTTGCCGATCTTATCGAGCTTACGGATTCAGAACACCGTGCGCTTACCCTGGAGTTTGGTGACTATGGACGGAGCCTGTCCACGCAGGGCCTGTGCCGGTCTAAAAAAGGGCAATCCTTTCCCGTGGAAGTCGTTTGCAGCCCGGTCGATGTTCAGGGCGAAAGCCTGGTGGTTACCCTGATCCGGGATGTATCAGAACTCAAGCGGGCCGAGCAGAAATTCCGGGGTTTACTGGAATCAGCGCCGGATGCCATTGTCATTGTAAAACAGGGCGGCCGCATTGTGCTGGTGAACTCGCAGGCGGAATCCCTGTTTGGCTACCACCGGGACGAGATGATCGGCCAGAACGTCGAAATCCTCATGCCCGAGCGTTACCGGGGCCAGCATATTGGTCATCGGGATGGCTTTTTCAAAGATCCCCGCGTTCGACCCATGGGCATGGGCCTTGAGCTGTTTGGTCTCAGAAAGGGTGGTATCGAATTCCCCATTGAAATCAGTCTCAGTCCGCTGGAAACCGAAGAGGGCATACTGGTGTCCAGTGCGATTCGGGACATTACCGAGCGTAAACGCTTCGAGCGCGCCCTCCAGGATAAAAACCAGGAACTTGCCACCGCCAACAAAGCCAAGGACCAATTCCTGGCCAGCATGAGCCACGAACTACGAACTCCGCTCAATGCCATTATCGGCTTTACCGGCACCTTGCTGATGGGCCTCCCCGGGCCACTGAACGACGACCAAAAAAAGCAACTCGGCACCGTGCGCTCCAGTGCACAACACTTGCTTTCCCTTATAAACGACTTGCTGGACGTTGCGAAAATCGACGCGGGTAAACTCGAACTGAAGCCGGAAAACATCAATCTGAACCAGCTGCTCGAAGAGATACACGGTACCTTCAGCCTGCAGGCTCGGGAAAAGGCACTCGAACTTGGTCTGCAGCTGCCCGATCAGCCGGTCAACCTGGAAACCGACCGACGCGCTCTGAGCCAGATCGTCATGAACCTGATCAGTAACGGCCTGAAGTTTACCCACCAGGGCGGCGTCTACCTCACCCTGATGCGCCCGAACCCCCAATCGGTGCATGTTTGCGTCCGGGATACCGGACCAGGCATCGATACCTCGGCTCAGGAAAACCTGTTTCAGCCCTTTTCACGCGGGGTGCTGTCATCAAGTCGCACGGAGGGTACCGGCCTGGGCCTGTACCTGAGTCAGAAGCTGGCTAACCAGTTGGGCGGCAACATCCAGCTGCAACGTTCCGATGCCAGCGGTTCGGAATTCCTTCTGAGCCTGCCGGGTGGATGACCATGAAAGCCACCGTGCTGCTCGTGGAGGATGATATGGCCAGCCTGGAACTGGCCGCTTACCTGCTGGAGCACCAGGGCTATCGGATCCATCGGGCCGAGGATGGTCGCCAGGGCCTGGACATTGCGCGGCGCCTGGCCGGTCAGCTGGATCTGATTCTGAGCGATATCCAGATGCCCAACATGGATGGTTATGAACTGCTCCGGGAACTGCGCGGGAACCCGGCTATGGCTGACATTCCGGTCGTTGCCATCACAGCGTTTTCCATGCGCGGAGACGAACAGGCCATCCTGAATGCAGGGTTTGACGGCTATATTTCAAAACCCATTGATCCAGAACGTTTTACCACTCAGGTAGACCAGTGGTTATCGGCTGAACCACGGTCTTAGCTTGCCAGTGTGAGGAGAGCGGTAACATGGCAAGGATACTTATTGTTGATGATCATGAACCCAACCGGGAGCTGGTCGCTTCTCTGGCCGGTTATCTGGGCCACGAGATTCTGGAAGCACCGGACGGCGAAAAAGCGCTTGCCGTCGTCCGGCGGCACCGCCCGGACCTGGTGATCTGCGATCTGTTGATGCCAGTGATGGATGGCTATGAATTTGTGCGTCAGGTGCGACAGGATCCGCGCATTGCCGACACCGAAATCATGTTCTACACCGCCAACTATCGTGAAGATGAGGCACGAACGCTGGCCAGCCAGTTGGGAGTTCACCGAATCATCTTCAAACCCTGCGTGCCCGAGGACGTGCTCGAGGCCATAGAAACCGCACTTCGCCCGACAGATTCTCCGCCAGAGCCCACTCAGGCAGTGGATGAAAACCGCTTCGACGCCGAGCATACCCGAGTTCTGACCGACACGCTGTCCCGCAAAAGCGATGAACTGGAAAAAGCGAATCGACGGCTCGCCGCCCTCACAGAAATCAATCTTCAGCTTTCAGGAATGCGTGACGCCGGTCGTATGCTGGAGACGATCTGTCGTGATGCCCGCGCCCTGGTAGGCGCCAGTTACGGCATTCTCTGTGTCAACGAGAGCCACAACGGTGACCAGCAGATTCGACTTTTCCTCAGTGGCTTCAGTCCCGAGCTGAAACAACAACTCGCCTGCCCGGGAATCAATGACGGGGTTCCCGGTGCCGTGTTGCGGGACAGACTTTCGAAAAGACTCCATGCCGGGGGCCATCAGGCGCTGAAGATCGGTCTGCCAGAAGGCTATCCACCCGTTCAATCCTGCGTGGTTTCGCCAATCATGTCGGCGACGGAGGTTTACGGCTGGGTCTGTCTGATCAATCGCCTGGACGACGAGCCATTCAGTGAGGAAGACGAATGGCTCTGCAGCTCTCACGCAGCCATGGCCGGCCGGGTCTATGAGAACCGCAGCCTGTATCTGCAACTGGAGAGCCGGGCCCGCAAACTGCAACTGTATGACCGGGCAATCGAAGAAAGCAGCAACGGCATTGTGATCTGTCTGGCCGATAAAACACGGGACAACCCGGTCATCTACGCCAACCGCGCCTTCAGCATCATGACCGGCTACAGCCACGACGAGATCATCGGTCTGAGCCCCCGCTTCCTGCTGGCTAACGATCTGGCCCAGCCGGGACTGGAAAGGCTGCGCAACTGCATGCGACATGGCGGCTCTGCCCGAGCCATCCTCAGAAACTACCGGAAAGACGGCAGTCTGTTCTGGAATGAAGTAGCACTTGCCGCAGTCCATAACGAACAGGGCGAGATTGCGCATTTCATCAGCGTTTTCAATGATGTGACTGACCGGAAACGGTATGAGGCGGCGCTGGAGTATCAGGCCAATCACGATGACCTGACCGGGCTGCCAAACCGTAACCTGCTTCGGGACCGGCTGGAACATGCCATTGCCAAGGCGACACGCGAGCACACCAAGCTCGCGGTGCTGCTGCTGGATCTGGACCAGTTCAAACGCGTGAACGACGGTCTGGGCCACAAAATCGGCGATACCCTGATTCAACGGGTTGCCTCCCGAATGAGTCAGTGTGTTCGTGACAGCGATACGGTGGCCCGCCTCGGGGGCGACGAATTCATGATTCTCAGTACCGATATCCGCGATGAGCGGGCGGCGGCCACCCTTGCGCAGAAGCTGCTTCGGCAGTTCCGACAGAAGGTGGCCATTAACGGCCATGAAATCATCGCCTCCGCCAGCATCGGTATCGCCATGTTTCCGAAGGATGGCGATAACGGCGATGAATTATTCCGGAATGCCGATACCGCCATGTACCGGGCCAAGGATGTCGGCAGAAATGGCTTTCAGTTCTATTCTGCGGAGATGAATAACCGCATGCGGGAGAGGCTCTATCTGGAACAGTCGCTCCGCAATGCTATTGGCCTGCATCAACTGTCACTCTGGTATCAGCCGAAACTGGATCTTGTCAGTGGCTCGGTCAAAAGCGCAGAAGCCCTGATTCGATGGCGACACCCCCAATTGGGCATGATTTCTCCCGGGGACTTTATTCCCATTGCCGAAGAAACCGGATTAATACTGCCCATTGGCGCCTGGGTGATTGAAGAAGCCTCTCGCCAGCTCGCCAAATGGCGTGATCAGGAGAACCAGGACATTCGGGTTGCCATCAACATCTCGGCCTATCAGCTCAGTCAGGGCAAACTCACGGATCAGGTTATCCAGGCCCTGGACAGCCTGGGACTGGACCCGCAGTCGCTGACCATTGAGGTGACCGAAACCGCCATCATGACCCACATGGACAAGGCCGTTTGCGAGCTTCAGTCACTCAGGGAAATGGGCATTCGCGTCGCTCTCGATGATTTCGGCACCGGCTACTCAAGCCTGACTTACCTGAAACGTTTTCCGATCGATATCCTGAAAATTGACCGGAGTTTCGTCTCCGACATCGCCGAAGACGAGGAAAGCGGCGCCATCGTCAAAACCATCATCAACCTGGCCCACAACCTCAACATGACCGTAGTCGCGGAAGGTGTGGAAACAGAGGCACAATTGGAATTTCTGAGGACAAACGGATGCGACGAGGTACAGGGCTACTATTTCTGTAAACCCCTGCCGTCGGAAGAATGCCTTGAGTTCCTGCGCTGCCAGCGTTAGCAGGGCCGGAACTCATAGCTTGTAGTTAATGAAGCGAGCGCATCTGCCTCGGATAGAGGGCCGCACTGACTTCCGGTTCTTCCAGCAGATCTGCCAGTTCCCGATCCACGTCGGTTTCCTCGCCCTCATCCGGCAGCGGCTCAAACAGGGTGCTCAGCCAGGAGGCCACGGACGGCGCGTTATCTCGGTCGTAGTCGGTAGACAGCGCCTTGATCCGGCGGAAGCCGATAATGCGTTGGTGGCGCGGGTCGCGGATCTGCTCGAAACCCCGCCAGTAGATGCGATCACGGGTGTGAAGTTGGACGAACAGGGGATCGATGGGGCCATTATCGTCATCCCGGGCGTCGTCATCAGTCGCCGCCTGCTCAGGCTCGGGCTGGCCTTCGGCCGGTTTGCGGCGGATGGTGGTCCAGGCCGGATAGAGCACCGCAACTGCGTCGGCCTCCACATGTTCCCTGGCTGCTCTCAGAATAAGCCCCCAGCGAGCCTTGTCGGCATCAGTCTCCAGTGAGTTGATAGGAAGGTCGTAGCTCTGATCACTGGACAGGACGATCGCCATCATCGGGGCGTCCAGTTCCCCCATGGCTTCAGCCTGCGCTACGGATACCAGATCGTCGATTGCCATCGATTGGTTCATAAGATGCTCGCCTCCTCGATGCCATCAGGGTGGTCAGGAACCGGTGTCCCTGACTAACAGCATAGCCTGTTCCACATGGAAAGATAAACGTGGAGTTGGTCACCGCGGATCACAACCCCCGGAGAAGGTTTTTTCTTCGACCTCAGAAAGCATCCTCAAGGCGCCCGTAGTTGCTGAACCACGGATTCGCCTCTTCCAGTTGAGCAGCAACCTGCAGCAGGCGGTCTTCACCACCGTGGGCCGCCCCGAACTGCACCCCGACAGGCAGCCCGTCACGGGTCCAGTGCAGTGGTACCGACATCGCCGGCGTTCCCGTCAGGTTGGCCAGTTGGGTGAACGGTGTCCTGGCCAGGCTTTCCAGGGCCATCTGGTCTACCTGTCCACTTCTGTGCACCAACTTTCCGGCTTTCAGGCCCAGCATCAGCCGCGCCACCAGCTTCAGGTGAGCAGGTGTATCCATTTGTCCGATCCGGGCCGGTAACTGGCCAGTGGTGGGACACAGATAAAGATCAAAACGATCGAAATAGGCCCCGAGGGCCCGGGCGAAATCGTTCCACTGCTGGCGCAGGCGAACATAGTCTGGCAGCGGCATGGTGCGCCCGAGCATACCCAGCAGTCGGGTTTCCAGCTCAAAATCCCGATCGGTGGCGCCGAATTCGGTTTTCGCGCGTTCCACAAGCGCGGATACCTCACCGAAGTACAACGCCAGGTAGCAGCGGGCCAGGGCGAGCCCATCAAACTCCGGGCGGGCATACTCTACATCGTGGCCCAGGGATTCCAGCATGCGTGCCGTTTCTTCAACTGCGGCGACGCATTCCGGCGCCACCTCGGTGTCATAGGGTGACGAGGTAAATACGCCGATTTTGAGGCGGCCCGGTGACTGCTGCATCAGGTCCGCCCAGGGGGCCGCTGGCTGTGGAATGGTAAACGGATCGCCACTGGCCGGGCCGGACAGCACATCCAGCATCGCGGCGCTGTCCCGGACCGTCCGGGAAACCACATGATCGGTAGAAGCTCCGGTCCAGGCCTCGCCAGCGTATGGGCCAACCGAAATCCGGCCCCGGGACGGTTTCAGCCCGAACAAGCCATTGTAGGCGGCCGGAATACGAATGGAGCCGCCGCCATCGTTGGCACCCGCCATGGGCACAATGCCAGCCGCGACCGCAGCACCAGAACCGCCGCTGGAACCACCCGGCGTGCGCTCGGTATCCCAGGGGTTACGGCTGGGGCCCCACAACGCCGATTCGGTCACGGCCTTGAGGCCGAATTCCGGGGTTGCCGTGCGGCCAAGAAAAACCAGCCCGGCCTCCCGGGCACGGCGCACAAACTGGGAATCCCGCGTGGCCACGTTCTTCAGCAGAGCCCGGCTGCCGTAGGTACAGGGATGCCCGGCCTGCTCCTGTGCCAGATCCTTGAGCAACAAGGGCACCCCGGCGAAGGGACCCTGTGCAGGAAAATCCTGATCCATGGCCTCCGCAAACTGCGGGTGGCAGATGGCATTCAGGCGCGGGTTCACGGCGCTGGCACGGTCGATAGCGGCCTCGGTCACTTCCCGGGAGGTGACTTCACCCCGGCGAATCAGATCGGCCAGGGCCGTGGCATCGTAACGAAGATATTCGGACGGTTTCATTGGCAACCCTGCTTGTTGTTCTTCGGCGAAAGTCCCCTGGACATTCCCGTTATAAACCGGAAACTCAGGAGCTTACGCCAATACCAGAGTGAGTTCCATGAGCCTGATCGTGTTTCCGGAAGCCCTGAGCACAAGCGTGATGGTGTTCCTGCTGATGGCGTCAGCGGTTACCTCCATGATCACCGCCACCCTGGGCGCCGGCGGCGGTGTCCTGCTGCTGGTACTGATGGCATCCTGGCTGCCACCGGCGGCGATCATTCCGGTGCACGGCATGATCCAGCTCGGTTCCAACAGTGGCCGGGCCATACTGACCCGGCATCATATCGACTGGAAGGTGATCGCCGCCTTCGCCCCAGGCGTGCTGGCAGGGGCCGGACTGGGTGCCTGGTTGCTGGTCGATTTGCCGGCTCATCTGTGGCAACTGAGCATTGCCCTGTTCGTGCTTTACCTGTGCTGGGGCCCCGGGTTGCCCAAGGCCTCTTTTGGCCCGTTCGGCGTGTTTATCGCTTCTGCCATTACCAGTTTCGTGAGTCTGTTCGTGGGCGCTACCGGCCCCCTGGTGGCGGCGTTTATCAAGCAGATTCACACCGACCGCTTCCGCACCGTCGCCACCTTTGGCACCGCCATGACCCTGCAGCACGCCCCCAAGGCCCTGGTATTCGGCGTGGCCGGTTTTGTGTTTTCGGAGTGGCTGTTCTTTATTCTGGCCATGATCGCCTGCGGCTTGGCCGGCACCTGGCTTGGATTACACCTGCTTAAATCCATCAATAACCAGTGGTTCCACACCGCCTTCAACCTGGTACTTACCCTGCTGGCGTTCCGCTTGCTCTGGCAGGCAGCGCGCTCTGCCGGCTGGCTTGGCTAAGGCCGGTCGCCTTCGTCCGGCAGTGCAATCGATACTACGCAGTTCCGGCCCCGGGATTTGGCGATGTAGCAGCCTTCATCAGCCCGTGCCATCACCTCTTTCGGGCCGTTGTCGTGGGCTGAAACCGGCGTCAGGCCAATGCAGACGGTGACGCCAAACTGGCGACCGTCGTGTTCGATCTTCAACGCCTGCACCTTTGCCCGGATGCTTTCAGCCAGGGTTTCGGCACGCGCCATACCACAGGCTGGCAACAGAATGGCGAACTCATCCCCCCCGAGGCGGGCTACCGTATCCGACTGGCGTACGGCCTGTTTGAACACATTCGCCAACCGCTTCAGCAGGTCATCGCCAACCAGGTGTCCTCCCTCATCATTGACGGGTTTGAAGTGGTCCAGGTCAATCATCATCAGCACCGCCGGAACCTCTTGCTGGGGTGCATCGGCCAAAACTTTGAGCAATGAGGCGGTAAACGCCCGCCGGTTCAGCAACTGGGTCAAGGCATCGTGGGTGGCCTCCCAGGACAATCGCTCTTCTTCCCGCCGACGTTCGCTGTCATCCCTGAGTACAAACACCAGCCGCTCCTGCCGCTCTCCTTTGCGCATATGCAGCATGGTCAGATCGATGTCGTAGATCCGGCCCTCCAGGTTTTCCAGGGTTACGTAGCGATTGTCGATTTCCTCTCCGGATAGAAAAGTGTCGTAAACCAGTTCTTCATTGTCGTGGCGGATGGTGACGGATTCGAAAAAGTTATGGCCCACACAGTCATCATCCAGCGCCAGAAAACCGCAGGCGGCGCCGTTGGCGTAGCGGATAGCGCCTTCGGTATCCACCATCAGCACCCCTTCCTGAAGCACATCGAGAATCGAATCCGCCCGCTGCTGTTCCTCGCGAATGGCCCGTTCAAAGCGCATTTCCTGAGTCACATCCCGGACGGCAGTAATGGTACCAATGGCCTGGTCCGGCAGGTCGATCACCGAGGTAATGACATCCACCCAGACATAACCGGGCAGACGATGGGTTAGCAACCGTAGCCGGCTCCTGAAAAAGCTGCGGCGTACCAGAACATTGCGCCACCCTTTCATGGCCTTGTCCCGGTCTTCGCTGGCGACGGTTTCAATCAGGTAGCGATGGCGGAGCCAGTCCTCGGGGCGACCGACAATATCCAGAAACGCCGGGTTCACGAACTCTATACGGCCCAGGATATCAGTGTGTACGATGCCGATCGGTGCATTGCTGGTGAGGGACCGGAAGAAGGCCTCGCGTTCGGCCAGTGACCGGAAAATCTCATCCCGTTCCTGCCGCACCTGGTTGAAGACTTTGGCAACGTTGCGGATCTCCGACCCGCCCACCTCGGAAACAGGCTCCTCCCGCTCACCAGTGTGCCGCTGATATATCTGGACCCCGAGATTGCGCAACGGCGCCAACAACCGGTAGAAGATCCAGAAAGCCAGAGGCGCCAGTATTGATACTACCGCCAGCAACGCCCAGCTGAAGCCACCGGTCATCCTCAGTGCCGGAGCAAAGGCCTCACGCTCGGGCCAGACAGCGGCCACAAACCATGGCACCAGCGCCATTTGCGCATAGCCGGTTATGGTCCCGGTTTTCCGGCCCGGATGATCGTGGGATGTGCCCTCGAAACCGGACATCGCCTGCAGTAAAGAGGGGGACGATTTGCTTACGGGCACCATCACCTCTCCCGACAGACCATCAGCAAGCACGATGCCGTTTTGCGTTATCAGGCGCAGATAGCCGGTCTGGCCCACCCGGACACTGGCAAATTCACTCATGAAATTGTCGCCCTGCAGCAGAATCAGCCCGCCAATCATGCCGATGAATCGCTGTTTTGCATCAAACAGGGGCGCGGCCACCATAACGCCGGGCTGCTCATCAATTACGGTAATGTAGGGAGCGCTGATAATGGGCGACATCCGGCTGACCAGATCGGTGAAGTAGGGGCGCTGCGAGGCATTGAAACCGGGTACGTAATACGACGCCGGGGAAGCTGCCAGTAACCGACCATCGGCATCGAGAATAAAGGTGGCATCGAAAAGCTGGAGCAGGGCATCCTGATTACGCAGCAGGACCCGGGCCCGGTTTTCCAGCACGATCTCGGTAGAGGGGAAGCCTTCGGCCACCAATGTCAGTACATCCAGTCTTTCCGACAGCTTCAGATCCAGTTCCCTGGCGACCATTCCGGCAATGGTTTCCACTTGACCATACGCCATGTCCTCCAGCTCGGCCCGACTGAGCAGCCACCCGATGGCCGCAATGACAACCGCGGATGTCGCCACAAACACCACTACCAAAGCGACCGCTCGGTTGACCAGGCTGCCGAACCATTTTCTGACCAAATTAATCACTCCCGCTGCTCAGGTCCTCAGGCACTGGGCGCCCCTCACGAACACCAGATAGTTGCAAACGTCACCGAAAGTCTAACAAAGGCGGGCGGATACGTCAGATCGAGACTTGAAATTCTACTGATAATCGTTATTATTTAGGTCTATTTTCGTCTCGCCGGGAATATCTGTATGGATTCCATTACTGCCACTTCCGCATCGCTGTTCGACCACGGGCCACTCGGCCAACTGGTCGAAATGGGCGGTCCAGTCATGATCGTTCTGATCGCCATAGCCGCCATTGGCGTGATCACGTTCTTCTACCTGATGCTGTTCGGAACCTTCTACGCCCCGCGATTTACCCGGAAGTTGCGCTACCTGGTTCAGCAATGGCAGGCATCCCCGGCCCAGACTTCCCCGGAAAAGATCAGAGCCGACGCTGGCTTGCTCGGGCGTACCAATCCACTGATGCATCTGCTGGTCAACACCATGACAGCCAGCAAGTGCAATCCGAATATCAGTGCTGTAAGGGAAACCGCCGTAAGGGATGCGCAAGCGGCGCTGGAACCTTTCGAGGCACCGTTAAAAATCATCGAAGTGATTGCCGCCCTGGCCCCCTTGCTGGGCCTTCTGGGTACCGTAATGGGCATGATGGAAGCATTCAGCGCGATGGCGGCGACCGATGGTCGCGCCAACGCCAGCCAGCTGTCCGGTGGTATCTATGAAGCGTTGACCACGACGGCCGCAGGCCTGGTAGTGGCCATTCCTTTTGCGGCGCTGGCGGCCTGGATCGAGTTCCGTCTGCGCCGGATTCACAAAACCATCAACAGTGCCCTTGTCAGCGTCTTCAACGTGTTGCCTGGCGACGAAACGGCCACAGCGGCAGACGTGGCCACACCGGCAGCCGAGCCCCGCCCTGAGAGGGCAGCAGAGGCGGACCGGAGTTATTCGGTCGGCGATAATCAGCGGCTGGCACATGCAGCTGGTTGACCCCCGGCCAAACCGCCCGATCCCCATCCGGATAACACCACTGATCGATGTGGTGTTCATCCTGTTGGTGTTCTTTATGCTTACCACCCGGTTGTTACCGGTAGATTATCTGGAACTGGCGAACAATACCGGCCAGCAGAGCAGTGCCACAGGCGCCCCCCTGCCAGAGCTCAGGGTCAATGCCAATGGCACGGTACGCTGGAAGAAGAAAGACTTCGACCTGGCGCAGCTGCTGTCGACGCTGAACGCTGAAGGGGTAAGCGAAGCCAATCTCGCCACTACGCCCGATACCAGCCTGGCCCATTTCACCCGGACCCTCAGTGCGCTGGATAACGCCGGCATTGAACCTCACTGGAAGCGTACAAACACGCCTGACTCATGACAGACCTGGTTCCACCTCCATCAACCTCCGGCAAGGGCCTTCTGGAACGTGTTGAAGATGCGTTGCTGCCCTTGATCAATCTGGTGTTTCTGCTCCTGATGTTTTTCATTGTAGCGGGACAACTTACCAACGAACCGCTGCCAGAACTGCCTGGTACCGAGCAGAGTCCGGAACAGCAGGCACCCGAGGCCGACATGATGGTTCAGGCCGATGGCCAATGGCAGGTCGAAGGCAAGCACCAGACCCGCGAGAGTCTGCTTGCCGCGCTTCCGGCTCCGGATGAGAACGTACCCTTGAAGATTGCGGCGGATCAAAGCCTGACCATGACCGAGCTGGAGGACTTGCTCAGGATTCTGGAAGAGGGCGGTTATTCGGAAGTTCTGCTGCTCACGGAGCCTGCCACATGACAACAGCAGGTCGGCTACCCAAGGCCCTGTTCCTGATCATCGCCATGATCGCAACCGCCCTTGCAGCAATCCTGGCCACGCCCGAGGAAATCCTGGAGATGCCGGTTCTGGGTGACAGTGCCGTGAACACCGCCCCCGCAATCAAGATCAATCTCGCCGGCAGGAAATCGGTAGAGCCAAAACCGGAGGTCGCGCCGGAACCCGAACCGGCTCCAGAGCCAGAACCGCAGCCCAAGCCAGAACCCAAACCAGAACCCAAACCAGAACCCAAACCAGAGCCCAAACCAGAGCCAAAGCCGGAACCGAAACCTGAACCCGTGCCAGAACCAGAACCTGAGCCAATACCAGAACCTGCCCCCACACCGCAGGAGCCAGAATCCAGTCCCACCGAGGCCGTGGCAGAAAGCCCAGAACAACCTCAGGGCGAAGAAGCGGACAGTAACACCAACCAAAGCGCGGTACCTTTACAGAATGCCGGTCAGTCATCACAGGTAGACAGCTACCTGAGCAAGCTCAGCCGGCACCTGGCGCGCTATTACGAGTATCCTCGCCGTGCCCGCCGGCTAGGCCAGGAGGGTACACCGGTGATTGTCTTCGAGTTCCGGCGCGATGGCTCGCTGGTGGAACACTCGCTGCGCGACAGTTCCGGGCACTCATTGCTGGACGATGCTGCTTTGGCCATGCTGGCGCAAGCTGCGCCACTGCCAGCCGTGCCGGACTCCATGCGCGGCAAGTCCTTCACCTACGCTCTGCCAGTCCGTTTTAATCTGCGCTGACTCACTCCCTGCCAGGCACCAAGGAAAGGCAGGGCGCACTCTGCCGGTGCGCCGACCAGCAAAGCAGGCACGAAACCGCAACCGATACCCTCACTCAACCTGTTGATTCTTAAATCAAACCCTGAAAGCTCCCAACACTGGCACACTCTCTGCTCAGACATCTTCAGCAGATAGCCTGTTCATCTTCATTCAGGCTGCCCGCGCACATTCTGTTCAGACGACGGCGTCTACTCATTCCAGCCCCTACCGGGCAGGCAATGAGGGCGCCGTTTTTTGTTGGCTCCAGATAACCAGAAAGCGATCAGGGGAACACACTATGTCTTACATCATGCCTTCGGAGTTCGTCACCAAGATGGTGGACGCCGGTGAATCAAAAATATACATGGCCACCCGGGATGTCCTCATCCGGGCCTTTATGGCCGGGGCCATCCTGGCACTGGCGGCGGTATTCGCCATTACCGTCGGCGTACAGACCGGCAGCCCGCTGGTCGGCGCACTGCTGTTTCCGGTCGGGTTCTGCATGCTTTATCTGATGGGGTTCGACCTGCTCACCGGGGTGTTCATGCTGACCCCGCTGGCCCTTCTCGACCGACGCCCCGGGGTGGATACCCGCGGCATCCTTCGAAACTGGGGCTGGGTGTTCCTGGGTAACTTCGGCGGCGCCCTGACGGTTGCCACCATCATGGCCTTTGTTTTCACCTACGGTTTCAACACCGAAGCCGGAGTGGTCGGGGACAAAATTGCCTCTATCGGCAAGGCCCGTACCCTGGGTTATGCCGAACATGGTGTGGCTGGCTGGTTCACCATCTTCCTGCGGGGTGTACTGTGTAACTGGATGGTATCCATGGGCGTGGTGGGCGCGATGATCTCCACCACGGTCCAGGGCAAGGTACTGGCCATGTGGATGCCGATCATGCTGTTCTTCTACATGGGCTTTGAGCACTCCATCGTCAACATGTTCCTGTTCCCGTTTGCGCTGATGATGGGCGGCGAGTTCAGTATCATGGATTACTTCATCTGGAACGAGATCCCCACCGTTCTGGGCAACCTGGTAGGTGGCCTGTCCTTCACTGGGCTGACGCTTTACGCCACCCACGTTCGCACCGCACCCAAGCGCACCCTGACAACAGACTACCGCGAACCCGTCAGCGCCCGCAGCGCCTGATTACCACTAAGGCCCCGCCGGTGCCGCACACACCGGCGGGCTTCAGTGGCTCATATTCATGTCCAACTGCGAACAGCTCACGATAGAAGCCGGACAATTCAGCAGCGCCGGCCGGAAACCCGCCAATCAGGATTTCCATGGCCTGCTGATACCCGACAATCACCAGCGCCACAGCAAGGGAATTGCGGCAGGAATCGCCGATGGCATCAGCTCCAGCAATGTCAGCCAGATCGCCAGTGAAGCGGCGGTGGCCGGCTTCCTGAGCGACTACTACTCAACCCCCGAGAGCTGGTCGGTGAAACAATCGGCCGAACGGGTGCTGAGGGCAAGCAATGCCTGGCTGCACGCCCAGACTCGACAAAGCCGATATCGCTACGACCAGGACCGGGGCTACGTCTGCACCTTCAGTGCCCTGGTTCTGAAATCCGCAACGGCGCACCTGTTTCATGTGGGAGACGCCCGTATCTACCGGCTTCAGGGCAACACTCTGGAACAACTCACAACCGACCACCGGGTCTGGCTTTCGGCCGAGGAAAGCTGCCTGAACCGGGCTCTTGGACTGAGCCCGCAACTGGATATCGAGTATCGCAGTCTCGCCCTGCACCGGAACGACGTGTTTCTGATGATGACCGATGGTGTTTACGAACGGCTCTCGGCCGGTGATATCACCCTTTGCCTTGCCGACAACGGGGACGATCTGGATCACGCCGCCCGGTCGCTGGCCCAACTCGCCCTGGAAAGGGGAAGTGAGGATAACCTGACGGTCCAGGTATTGCGGGTAACCCGGTTACCCTCTCGGACACAGGACACCAGCGCCCAG
>Ga0207830_100101_pt1 | contig 60673 bp, 53 predicted proteins | sample TtanPargueraPR_6_FD_187740 | JGI IMG/M metagenome (GOLD analysis project Ga0207830, IMG submission 187740) | Aerobic enrichment media microbial communities from Bioluminiscent Bay, La Parguera, Puerto Rico - Tt and E2 (3) (SPAdes) | ecosystem: Environmental > Aquatic > Marine > Unclassified ...
TGAACCGCTACCGCCTGAAACACATGGCGAACACCGGCCACAAAGGGGCCCAGCGAGCGCAAGGCCTGCTTAACCGAACCGACCAGCTGATCGGCGTTATCCTGATCGGCAATAACTTCGTGAACATTCTTGCGTCATCGATCGCCACGGTCATCGCGATTCGCCTCTGGGGCGACGCCGGTATCGCAATCGCCACCTTACTGCTGACGATCGTTATCCTCATTTTTGCCGAGGTCACCCCGAAAACTCTCGCAGCCCTGTTCCCTGAAAAAATTGCCTTCCCGGCCAGTCATATTCTTGGGCCGTTGCTCAAACTTCTGTACCCACTGGTGTGGACGGTCAACCTGTTTACCACCGGCATTCTTCGCGTTCTCGGCGTCTCCTCGGCCCAGGCCTCGGAAGATCATCTCAGCCGTGAAGAACTCAGAACCGTGGTGAACGAGGCCGGCGCACTGATTCCGGCCCGGCACAAAGACATGCTGGTCAGCATCCTGGATCTGGAGAACGTCACCGTCAATGACATCATGGTTCCCCGAAACGAAGTCGTCGGCATCGACCTGGAAGACGACACAGACACCATCCTGCGCCAGCTCAGAAGCAGCCAACACACGCGGCTGCCTATCTTCAAGGGTGACATCAACAACATTCAGGGCATTCTGCACCTTCGCAGCGCGGCCAGACTGCTGCAGGAGGCAGACATCAACAAGGCGATGATCATGCAGCTGTGCCAGGAACCCTACTTCATTCCGGAGAGCACTGCGCTCAATACCCAACTACTGAACTTCCAGAAAGGCAAACGCCGGTTCGGCATTGTGGTGGATGAATACGGCGATGTACTGGGCCTGGCTACGCTTGAGGATATTCTTGAGGAGATCGTCGGGGAATTCACCACCGATTATGCCGCCACCTCGCCCGACATCATTCCACAGGACAACGGCACTTTTATCATCGACGGCAGTGCCGCCGTGCGGACGATCAACAAGACCCTGGGCTGGCATCTGCCAACCGATGGCCCGAAAACCCTGAACGGACTGATCACCGAAACTCTGGAAAATATTCCGGACACCAACGTGTGTCTGAAAGTCGGCGGCCATCGTATTGAAGTCCTGCAAATCAAGGACAACGTGGTTAAAGCCGCCATAGTCCACCCCAAACGCAAGAAAAAGCGTGGCCGGAGTTTATGAACCTGATCGCAGGTTAGCGTTTATTCATGTTAATGCAGATCAAAATGCGCTAAATTTATCCCATAATCAGAACAGACAAGAATCAGGCTCGGTCATGTATCCGGTTGAGGCGTAAACAGGAGTCGGCCATGAACAAGCAGTCCGGCATACATTACCTCCGCGAGCACAGGGAAGCGGCAAGCACCCGACCGGTTCCTGCGGAGGTAGCCCGCATCCGCGACACCGTTGTTGCGGGTCTGGGTGATTTGTTGCAGGGGGCTTTCGATGCCGTCGATGATTCACTCTTCGAACTGGCCAACAATGCCCGCAGCAACAATGAACAAAACCGCTACTTCGAAGCCATGCGCGAGATTCGCATCAAGCGCAAGGGCGTAGAGCGTCATTTTCAGAATACGGTTGCCCAGTTCTTTGCCAACCCGCCCCACGCCGGCCAGCTTCCTTCAACCGAAGCCAGCCCGCAGGCCAGTGCCGACACTCTTTCGCTGGTTGGCAATGACGACCTGGAAGAACAGGTTGCCTTCAACGCCATGACCACCAAGGCCAAGGCGCACTTCCAAGGCCCTTTACTGCAATTGCAGGCCCGTTTTACCGAGATCTATCCGGACGCCACCGAGCAGGAGCCGGTCAACCCGATGGCACCGGAGCACCTGTGCAGCGCATTTACCGAAGCGATCCAGGCCCTCGATATCCAGATTCGCGAACGGCTGATCCTGCTCAAGCAATTTGACCGTTACGTTATCTCCAACCTGGGCATGCTTCTGGATGAAGCCAATCGCATTCTGATCCAGGCCGGCGTTATTCCGAACTTCCGCTATCACGGCAAGAAGAGCCAGAGCCAGAAGCCATCGGCAACGGCAGACAGCTCTGCCGAAAGCCCCAGCGAGGCGACTGCCGGCTACGATCAACGCCCGGAAGACACCGTACTTTTTGACCAGATCCGTCAGATGCTGGCTCTGCAAAGATCCAATGCCGGCATGCCCCCGCGCAGTGCCGATCCTTCTCTGAGAGTGGTCGGAGGCCGGGAACTGGCCGATATGCTCAACGCCATTCCGCTTCAGCAGAACTGGCCGGAAACCGACGACCTGAGCACGGGTGAGCCCGTAACCGTCGACCTGCGCCAGGTCGTTCAGCAACTGCTGGCTAAAGCCGACACTCAAGATGGTCGCCAGCCCGCACTGAATGAAGTGGATGAAGATCTGATCAACCTGGTCTCCATGCTGTTCGAGTTCATCCTTGATGACTACAACCTGTCCGCCCCGGTACAGGTGCTGATCAGTCGCCTGCAGATTCCGATTCTGAAGGTTGTGATCAAGGACAAAAGCTTCTTCAGCAAGGCAACCCACCCGGCCCGCAAACTGCTCAACTCCCTCGCCCGCGCAGGCATTGGTTGGAGCAGCAGCGATGAGAAAACCCGGGACAAGCTGTACGGTCAGATACACAACGTGGTGCAACGAATCCTCAATGAATTCGATGGCAACATACAGTTGTTCGAAACCCTGAACGAAGAATTTGAGCAATTCCTGGAGCGGGAAAACCGTAAGGCCTCCCTGGTGGAACAAAGAACACGAGAATCGGAACGTGGTCGCATCAAATCCCAGAAGGCCCAGGAAGAGGTGGACCGGCTGTTACGGGAGAAAGTATCCCGTTACCGGCTTCCGGACTCGGTCAGCGATATTCTGATGAATGGCTGGAGCCGGGTTATGTTCCTGGCCTACCTGAAGGACGACACCGAACATCGCTGGCACGAAACGGCCAGAGTCGTGGATGACCTGATCTGGTGCCTGCACCCCCACGAAGAAGATGAAGAGCGTGACCAGTGGGTTCGGGTTGTACCCGGTCTGTTGAAATCACTGCGGGCAGGACTCGAGGAAGTCTCCTACAACGCCACCCGGCTTGATCAGATGATGGGCCACCTGAAGCATGAGCTGGCTGAGGCCTTCCGGACCAACGCTGCCATCGAAGCTCGTCAGGATGCACCGTCGGATGCCGAAGACGAAGCCCCGACCGTGCACCAGACGGCTGTTGAACGGCAGCAGGAACTGGAAGATGCCGCGATTGCCGAATACGTAGCCAAACTCGACACTATCGAAATTGGCAACTGGGTGGAGTTCCGCCTGGTCAACGGCACCAGCTTCCGCTGCAAGCTCTCAGCCATTATTGATGAAGCGGACTGCTTTGTGTTCGTCAACCGTATGGGCCTGAAAGTCATCGAGAAAACCCGTGTCGAGCTGGCTCATGAGATGCGCCGTGGCCGCCTGACGCTGCTCGAACAGGGCGCCTTGATTGACCGGGCTCTGAATGCCGTCGTGGGCAATCTGCGCACAAAAACCGCCTGATATAGATGCCGGACACGGGTTTTCGTCCACCCTCAATGCCGGCACCCTATCGGCTTCTGCTGGCTGTTTCCCTTGCCATACTGGCCCATACTCTGGTACTGGCCGGGCTTCCATCGCCACTGAAGGAGGCCCGGGAACTGACACACCGCCTGGTTTTTACGCTGACAAGCCCGGCGGCCGTCCCGACACCAGAGAGCATGGCAAGCCCGGAACCGCCAAAGCCCAGGCACTCCGAATTCGAGATCCCGCCGGCCGAGCCGGTTGTAACCTCGACAGAATCTACCTTCAGTGCTCCGCCCGAATCGCAAACCGTCGCTGCGACACAGCCAGATTCCCCGAAGCGTACAACCGAAAGCACCCAAACCCGGGCAACATCCTTCGAATCCCCTGCATCAGTTGCTACACCTGCATTGACTGCACGTGCAAGCGAGGCCGTAGAAACGCCGGAGCCAGTAAGGCAAAAGACTGAGACTCCCGATGAAAGAGACCCTTTTGTCGCAAAACTCTCAAGTCATTTGTCGGAAAATCTCTTCCGAGAGACGATTAGGGTGCCTATAGACTCGGAGGGATCAAAGACATGGATAGCAGAAATAGAACTCAGATTAATGGGAAATGGCGCGGTGACGCGCGCGAAAATCGTTAAATCAACGGGTCTGAAGGATGTAGACGACGCAATATACCGGGCGGCTTTAGAGGCAAGCCCCTATCCCGCTCCAGAGAGCGGGATAGGAGGTCGTTTTACGATAAAGCTTAAGTACCGTTACGAGTAGCAGAATGATCAGGCTTCGGCCTGACCTGCAGCATCCTTGACCATCTTGGCCAGCTCGCCACTTTCTGACATTTCCAGAACGATGTCGCAACCACCCACCAACTCACCGTTGATGTAGAGCTGCGGATAGGTTGGCCAGCTGGAGTAGACTTTCAGGGCCTCACGCAGTTCCTGATTGTCGAGAATATTCACAAACGCAAAGCGCTCACCGCACGCCATCAGAGCCTGAACAGTACGTGCCGAGAAACCGCACTGCGGAGCTTGCGGGGTGCCCTTCATGTAAAGAATAACCGGGTTCTCTTCAAGTTGGCTCTTGATGGTTTCATTGATGTCCATGAACTCATTCCTCTGGTTGGGAGTCAGCTTTGCCGCCAAACGGCATTTACACTTATTGTACACGGGTGCCTCAGGCCTCAACAAACCGTCCGTTTTGACCCAGAACAACAGCACCGCGCGCGGCGTTGTTTTCAGGGTAGCGACGGGCTAGACTTGTTGGCTTTTCCGAACGGGCAGTTTGCTTGAAACAGGGGCCTTTCATGGCAGCGAGACATTTTCTGACACTGAACGACATGACCACAGCAGAACTGGAAGATCTGCTCGATCATGCTTCCAAATTGCGCAAAGAGTGGCGTTCAGGCCAGACCAGGGACACCCTTAAAAACCGGGTGCTGGCAATGATCTTTGAAAAATCGTCCACCCGGACCCGGGTTTCCTTCGAAGCCGGCATGACCCAGCTCGGGGGTACCGCCATGTTCCTCTCGCCCAGGGATACACAGCTTGGCCGCGGCGAACCGATCGAAGATTCTGCCATTGTGATCTCCAGCATGGTCGATGCGGTGATGATCCGTACCTTTGCCCACGAAACTGTCGAGCGCTTTGCCACTGCCTCCAGCAAGCCCGTGATCAACGCTCTCACCGACGAATTCCACCCCTGTCAGCTGTTGGCCGACATTCAGACCTATCGGGAGCTTCGCGGCAGCATCCGTGGTGCAACCGTGGCCTGGATTGGTGACGGCAACAATATGTGCCACTCGTACATAAACGCTGCAGAGCGTTTCGATTTCCACCTGAACGTTGCCTGCCCAGAGGGTTACGAACCGGATCAAAAGCTGATCGAACAGCATGCTGACAGGGTGACCGTTGTGCGCGCGCCAGAAGAGGCAGCACGGGGCGCTCAACTGCTGGTCACCGATGTCTGGGCTTCCATGGGCCAGGAAGACGAGCAAAAAGCCCGGGAAAAAGCCTTCCGCAGCTATCAGATCAACCCGGCTCTGATGGCTCAGGCCGACAAAGACGCCCTCTTCATGCACTGCCTGCCCGCCCACCGGGGCGAAGAGATTTCGGCAGACATGATGGACCACGAAAGTTCAGCAGTCTGGCATGAGGCGGAAAACCGGCTGCATGCCCAGAAAGCCTTGCTGGAATTCCTGATTCTCAATCGTCTGGACTGATCCATGCCCAAAGCCCTGGTGCCCCCCGCAGACTGGCTGCTGGAAGTAAACAATCTGTCCTGTGGCTACGGCGGTGATTCCGTCGTCAAGGACGTCAGCTTTGCCCTCAGCCACGGCGATATTGGTTGCCTGCTGGGCCCCAGCGGCTGTGGCAAGAGCACCATCCTTCGGGCGCTGGCCGGCTTCCTGCCGATTTCCCGGGGTGAAATCCGCCTCCAGTCACAGGCCATCAGCCTGCCCGGGCGGGCGCTGCAACCGGAAAAGCGCAAGATTGGCATGGTGTTCCAGGACTATGCCCTTTTTCCGCACCTGAGCATTGCCGATAACGTCGGCTTCGGTCTGAAATCATTAAGCAAAGCGGAACGCCGACAAAAGGTCATGGAGTTGCTGAACCTGGTGCACCTCCAGGACCTTGCCGACAACTATCCCCACGAGCTGTCCGGCGGCCAGCAACAACGGGTGGCCCTGGCCCGGGCACTTGCACCAGAGCCAACACTGATCCTGCTGGATGAGCCTTTCTCCAACCTGGACACGGATCTGCGCCGCCGGCTGAGCCTGGATGTGCGGGAAATCCTCAAGACCCTCGGCATCAGCGCCATTCTGGTTACCCACGATCAGCAGGAAGCCTTTGCCATGTGTGATCAGGTGGCAGTTCTCCGGGACGGGCAGATTCAACAGTGGGATGTGCCCTACAACCTCTACCATGAGCCGGCGAACCGGTTCGTGGCCAGTTTTGTCGGGCAAGGTGGATTTATTCCCGGCAAGGCCCTGGGCCCTGACACCATAGAATCGGAACTGGGCGTCATCCATGGCAACCGGGCCTACAAATGGCAGCCAGGCACCCTGCTGGACGTCCTGATCCGGCCGGACGACATTGTTTTCGATGAAGACTCAGAGCTGAAGCCAAAGGTAGTGGAAAAAACCTTTGCAGGAACCTCCACGCTCTATCGCTTCCGGTGTTCAGAAGATACTGAATTTGAGGCCCTGTTCCGGAGCCACCTGGACTTTAACCTGGGTGAGCAGGTACCGGTCCGGGTGGAGGCTGATCACCTGATCGCCTTCGAACGCACCGGCCACTGAACCTCAGTGATTACAGACTCGCTCAACAGCATCCAGCCAGCCGGAATAGAGTGATTCCCGCAGCCCCGGCGCCATATCCGGCCGGAACTGGTGCTCGCATTCCCAAAGCGACGTAATCTGCTCCAGGCTATCGAAAACCCCAGTCTGCAAGCCCGCAAGATACGCCGCCCCCAGCGCCGTGGTTTCGGTCACGCTCGGCCGGTCAACCGGCACATTGAGAATGTCCGATAAAAACTGCATCACCCAGTCGTTCACCGCCATGCCTCCGTCGACTCGCAGCGATTCCAGCCGGGCGCCATCGTTGCGAATGGCGCGCACCAGGTCTTTGGTCTGATAGCACACCGACTGCAAACCCGCCGTGACAATCTCGGCAATGCCGGTATCCCGCGTCAGCCCCAGGATTGCACCCCGGGCGTTCGGGTCCCAGTGCGGGGCCCCCAGGCCAGTGAACGCGGGCACCAGATACACCGGATTATTCACACCAACCGTCGCCGCATGCTCCGCCGATTCCCGGGCATGGGAAATCAGCCGAAGCCCATCCCTGAGCCACTGCATGGCGGCACCGGCAACAAAAATACTGCCTTCAATGGCATAGCAGGGTTTGCCGTTGAGGCGGTAGGCTACTGTCGTCAATAACCGGTTTTCAGAGCGCAGGGCCTGCTGGCCGGTGTTGAGCATCAGGAAACAGCCTGTGCCATAGGTACTCTTGGCCATCCCCGGCTCAAAACAGGCCTGGCCGATCAAAGCGGCATGCTGATCACCGGCAATACCGGCAATCATCACCGACGCGCCCAGACATTCGGGTTCCGTCAACCCGTACTCAGCTGCACTGTCGAATACCTCCGGCAACAGAGCAGCAGGCACCCGAAACAGCTTGAGCAGCTGCGGGTCCCATTGCTGTGTATGGATATTGAACAGCGCAGTGCGGGACGCGTTGGTGGCATCGGTACGATGGTGCTTGCCGCCGGTCAGATTCCAGAGCAACCAGGTATCAATGGTGCCAAAGGCCAACTCGCCTGCTTCCGCGCGCTGGCGGGCACCGTCAACATTGTCCAGAATCCACGCTATCTTGGTGGCAGAGAAGTAGGGATCAATCAACAATCCGGTGCGGTCAACCACCAGGGATTCGTGGCCATCCTGGCGCAACTTGGTACACCAGGACGCGGTACGGCGATCCTGCCAGACAATGGCGTGATGAATCGGCTGCCCCGTCGCCCTGTCCCAGATCACAGTGGTTTCCCGCTGGTTGGTAATGCCGATGCCTGCGAGGTCAGATGCCTTGATCTTGCCGTTGTTCAGCGCTGCACGACAGACCGCCAGCGTACTGTCCCAGATTTCCATGGCATCGTGCTCAACCCAGCCATCTTTGGGGAAGTACTGGTGAAACTCCTGCTGGGCAACGGCTACCTGAGCGCCTTTGTCATCAAACACGATGGCGCGGGAACTGGTGGTACCCTGGTCTATGGCAAGCAGATATCGGGACATCAAAACCTCCTGTTGTTTTCAGGAGATTCTAACAGGACGGAGATCGAGCGGTGTGACGCGGCGCGGAAATAAAAAAAGGGCCGGAAAAACCGGCCCTCAAATGACGAATGAAACAAGGAAAGTTCGTAAGAACTACAACCTCAAAAGTCATCCCTTACGCTTTGAAGTATTACCCAAGGCTGCAGAGGGTTCAGTTGTGGTTGTGTAGAGCTTTGTTACATCAGGTGAGGCACCGAGCACTGGTTCACAAATCCGGGTCTGCGGGCTTCAGGCGCGGCCAGACCAGGCTGAACCGGGCTCCACCCAAAACATCACTGCGGCCCACAAACGCCTGCCCGCCGTGCCAGTACAGAATCCTGCGAACAATGGACAGGCCCAACCCGTAGCCGCCTGAGGTACGGGTACGACTGTCATCTAGCCGGGCAAAGGCGGTGAACACTTTTTCCCAGTCCTGTTCCGGAATGCCCGGGCCATCGTCTTCCACATCAATCCGGCAATTATCTTCATCCAGGTGGCAACTCACCTGCACACGGCCTGCGGCATAGCGCGCGGCATTGCCGACCAGGTTCTGAACCGCCCGGTGAATGTAACGAGGTTCCATATCGGCCTGTGCCCAGCGCTCCGAAGCTTCGTCAATCTGACACTCAATGTCGACTCCCTCCCGGATAAGCCGCTGTTCGGAGACAACCTGCCTGACTATATCCGTGACCGATCCCTCCCGGAGACTGAACACCGGCCCGCCCTGCTCCAGCCGGGCATAGGTCAGGATCTCGTCAATCAGTTCGTCGAGCTCCTGGATGTCGCCATCAATGCCCTCGAGCTGCTTTTCAAGCACTTCCTGGGTACTACCGGATTCAATCATCTGGACGCCGAACCGGATACGGGCCACCGGCGTTCTCAGTTCGTGGGAAACCGCGTGAATCATTTCCCGCTGCACCTGAACCAGGCGCTGGATATGTTCCGCCATTCCATTGAACGAAGTCCCCAGCCGGGACACGAGCGTGCCCTGCTCGGATTCCACCCGGGCTCCCATCTCACCCCGGGCAATACGAATCGCTACCGACTCAACCTTGCGCAGATGACTCTCTACAAAACGCAACGCAAGAAACAGGGCCACTGCCAGCACGCCACCGACAACAGCGGTCAGCAGCAAGATAATCGGCCAACCCCAGGGATTGAAGGGGGGAGGCAATGTCACCACAACCAATGCGCCTTCCGACAAACGAACCAGCGCCCTGGCACGGTTATCACCGTGTTCAAAAATCGCCAGCCCGGTGTCGCCAAGCCGCTCAAGTGCCTGCTGATCCGGCAGATCCTCGGCCTTCTGAACCAGACGGATATCGAGATTCAGAGATTCAGCCAATTGCTGCGCCACATCCGCACGCTGAGCCGCAGGGCTGGTATCCAGATGCCAACGCACCATCAACGAGATTGCCCGGGCCAGATCCCGGTAGGGTTGCTCCAGGTGTATGCCGAGTACCTCACCCCCGAGACCAAGGACATAATAGCCATACCCGCTATCGGTTGACTGCGCCACGACCTGGCCATAGCCCAGGCGCTCAAGCGCAACCCGGGAAAGCCCGAAGTCGGCCGCAACGCCACTGTGCAGACCAAACATCGGGGCCATCCAGTGATACTGACTGAGCGGATCCGGGACCGCCGCCAGCCAACGCATAACCGGTGTCATGGCCTGCTCATGCCAGTATTGTTCGCGAACGGAGTTGATGCCGTTAAACAGCAGAACGCACACCAGCACGACCGCCGCCGCAATGGCCGCAATACGAGCGTAGGCTTTCAGGAAAAATTTCAGGGACATCGGGCCAACCCTGGTAACCGGCGTTGCCACCTTCGGGGCGGCAACGCCTCAGGCGCGATCAGGCTTCCTTGACGAACAGGTAGCCCTTGCTGCGAACGGTTTTGATACGGCGCGGGTGGATGGGATCATCACCGATTTTCGGGCGGATCCTGGACACGCGAACGTCAATGGAACGATCCTGCCCATCGTACTCGATGCCCCGGAGTGCGGTGAAAATCTCTTCCCTGCTCAGCACCCGCCCGGCATTACTGGCCAGCAGCCAGAGCAGGTCGAACTCAGCACTGGTGAGGTCGATACTCTCGTCACTTAACCAGGCTTCACGCATGGAACGATCGACCACGAGGTCGTTGAACTGCAAACGCACCGGCTCCTCTCCGGACGTCTCCTGCCCGCTAACGGGCGAGGTTTCTACCCGGCGCAGCATGGCACGGATGCGGGCGAGCAGAACGCGCGGTTGGACCGGTTTGCCAATGTAGTCATCCGCGCCCATTTCCAGGCCCAGGACCTGGTCCAGGTCGTCTGTCCGGGCGGTGAGCATAATAATGGGGCCATTGAAGAACGGCCGTACCCGCCGGCAGATGGACAGACCATCTTCGCCAGGCAGCATCAGATCCAGAACCACAAGATCAGGCTGCTCGTTGCGGATCCGCTCAACAGCGGCTCCCCCGTGGGTTTCCAACGACACTGTCAGGCCATTGTTCTCAAGGTACTCGCGGGTCAGATCCGCAAGCCGCTCATCGTCCTCTACGATCAGGATTCGCCAACTCTCGTTTGTTTGTTCCACGCCATCCATCTCTGATTATTTTATTCCGGTTTCAGGGTTGTACACCCGACGATACAGGCAACGTTCAGTTACAGCAATTATACATGCTATTCAGAAATATACATGGAACCGCCAAAGGGTTACAGCCTGTGACACATATCCGTTTTCCTGAAAAGGGTCTCGCACTGTCACAGAGACGTCACCCCGGCGTCACCCATCTGTCATACCCGCTTCATAGCCTTGACCTGAAACAGAAACACAGAGGCCAAGCCATGACTGCAACCACCGCGAGCCTTCAACCCCGCCGGGGCCGTAACCTGAGCACCGAACTGACCCGTGACCCGGAGCTCATAGAAGCGGCGCAGCGCCTGCGTTACCGGGTATTCTCCGAGGAGTATGGCAGCGATCTCGGCGCCACAATCCCGGGTATTGATGCCGATGCTTATGATGCGGCATGCGATCACCTGATCGTCACCGACGCAGACACCGGTGAACCGGTGGCCACCACCCGCATACTTCACCAGGACGATACGGCTTCAGTTGGCGGCTTCTACTCCCGAGGCGAGTTTGATCTCGCGGCTCTGGAAGCCCTGCCTGGAACTCTGGCTGAACTCGGCCGCACCTGCGTGCACCCGGACTACCGCAATGGCGGCACCATCACGCTGCTGTGGTCAGCGGTGGCGGAGTACCTGGTGCAACGCAACGTTACCCATCTGATCGGCTGCGCCAGTATCAGCATGGCCGACGGCGGGACAAAAGCCTGGCATGTGGCCCGGCTTCTGCAACAACAGCATCTGTCTGAGCCGCATTGCCGGGTAACGCCAAAGCGCCAACTGCCACATCTTGCCCATCCGGAATCAGAACGCTCTGTGGACATACCGCCCCTGATCAAGGCGTACATGCGCCTGGGCGCAAGGGTCTGTGGCGAGCCTTGCTGGGATCCTGAATTCCGCTGTGCCGACATGCTGGTGCTGCTGGAGGTCAGTAACCTGGCCGGCCGCTACAGCCGGCACTTCCTGCGCCGCCCCGCCTGATTCGGAGGATCGCCGATGAGTTGGCTTCGACTGAGCTTTCGGTTAGCAATGTTCGCAGGCTTCCTTGTCGGAGCCTGCGCGCTGGCGGCTTTGCTCCGGATCTCCGATCTGGCCCGGACCAGACCGGTGGACAGGAATCCCTGGGCCACAATCTGTTTTCGGAAGGCATGTCAGTGCCTGGGCTGGCAGGTTCAGGTTTATGGCCAGCCCTGCCGGGAAAACGCCCTGTTCGTCGCCAACCACATCAGCTGGTCAGACATCCCGGTTCTCGGCAGCATTACGCCCATGCGGTTTCTGTCAAAAGCGGAAGTGGGTCAATGGCCGGTGATCGGCTGGCTGGCCCGGCAGGCCGGCACGCTGTTCATTAAACGCGGCGGCGGTCAGGCCAGGGCTATCAAAGCCAGTATCGCGCAATGCCTGCAGGCTGGAGAATCGGTGATGGTCTATCCCGAGGGAACCACCAGCACCGGGGTAGCCGTGTTGCCCATGCACGGACTGTTGATGAGCGCCGCCAGGGACAGCAGCACGGCCATACAGCCAGTGTCCATCGGCTATCGGCGAGAACGGCGCCCTGACGCACTGGCGCCCTTTGTGGGCGATGACAGTTTCCACTGCCATCTTTTCAGGCTGCTGCGACAGCCGCCGGGGCAGATCATCGTAATACTGCATCCGCCCCTTGGACCGGATCCGGATCTATCCCTGAATGAGCTGACCGGGAGCATACACCAGCAGATCAGCCAGGGCCTCGCACGCATTCACTCGGGCGAGTTCGACCAGGTACCCGAACGCCCTCTCAGAACAGCGGGCGACCCTGAGCTACCTCGTCTTCAGTAGCCTCGCGACGACCCACAATTTCCAGATCAAAATAGAGGGTGAAACCGGCTAAAGGGTGATTGGCATCCACTTTGACCAGGTTGCCGTCTATCGCCACCACCTGTACCACCTGGGCCTGATCGCCGGAGTTAGTCTGGAACTTCATGCCCACATCCAGGTTTTCAACGCCCTCAAACAAGGAACGGGGCACCTTGCGCACCAAGTCCTCGCGGTATTCGCCATAGGCCATTTCCGGTGGCACGGTCACTTCCAGGCAATCACCTACGTTTCGGTCTTTCACCGCCTCCTGAATGCCGGCAATGATCTCGGGGCTGCCGTAGATAAAGTGTAGAGGCTCGCTGCCTTCAGACGTATCCACCAGCTCACCGATGCGGTTCTTGAGCACGTAATGGACGGTAAAAACATCCGGCCGGGTGTTCGGGTTATCGGCTTGCATCAGCTGTTTTCGCTTCCTGTCTTTGTCGCGGGTTCAAGTTGCTGCAGGCCATGTATCACCAGTTTACGATCCAGTTTCTCCCGAATGCCTGAGGGGTTGTTCAACCCCATGCGTTCGAGCAGCACCGCGTACTGGCCAGTATCGTCTTCAGCCCGGATGGCCTGCCAAAGGGTCGCCAGTTTACCACGGGGAGTGGCGGTTGCGGCTTTAAGTCCTTTAAGGGCTTTCCCCAGGGCCAGCTCCTCATCGGTGAAATCCCGGCCGAACGGGAACGCCGGGAACCAGTCGCCCTTACCGGGCGCAGCCAAAGCCTGACGAACCGACGCCGGCGTATTGTTCTGCCAGTCCGCGGGCAAGCGGAAATCATCACGGACCTTGCCCGCCTTCTGGGCCTGTTTCAGCAAATCCGCCTGGAAACGGGAATCGGCAATACGGATCAGCGCCAGGAACACATCTTCGTCGGACCGCCCCCGCAAATCGGCAATGCCGTACTCGGTGATCACAATGTCCCTGAGATGTCTTGGAATGGTGCAATGGGCATAGTTGAAGACAATGTTGGACACTACCTGCCCACCCGACATGCGGGTGGCTCTGAGAGCCAGGATGGAGCGCGCCCCGGGCAACTCATGGGCCATCGAAACAAAGTTGTACTGCCCCCCCACACCACTGACCACGCGACCATCATCGAGCCCATCTGACACTGCCGCGCCATTGAGGGTGTACATCATCGCAGAGTTGATAAACCGACCGTGCAAACGCTGGGCGGCTTTGAGCTTCTGATCTCCGAAACGGTGATCGTAAAGGTGGTTGATGAAATTGACACTGGTCATGCAGATCTTGTCACGCTGCTCTGGCGACAGATCTCTCAGAGCCTGGTAGAAGGCCTCCGGCCCCACGTAGAAGCCCCCGTGCATGGCAATACCACCGGTGAGCCTTGAACCAAGACCCAGGGCCGCCAGCGCCTCACGGGTCTGATCCTGGCTGAGGTCTGCTTCTACAGCGTGATCTTCACTCAGGCGCAGGCGTCCGCCACGGAATTCCACTGTGTCCCGCAGAATGCCGTACTGAATCAGCCAGTTGACATCCCGCGCCCGCAATGGCGAGTCGATCAGCCCTTCCCGGACCAGCACATCCAGCATGTCGAGCGACGGCGTCAGGGTAATCTCGCCCCGGTTGATCAGAGTCTGCAAGCCGGCATGATCAAATACTTCCCGCTTCAGGATGCCCTCCTGCATCAGATACAGGAAGCCATCCACCATCATTTCACTACAGCCATACAGGCCGGTCTCGAACGTACCGGTACCGCCGCAGCTGTCAACCACAGGGAACCTGGATCCCACATCCAGGTGGTCATAAACTGCGCGCCAGGCATCATTGTGCTTGTGGCGCAGAATGGCGTTGTGAACCAGCGAGGCTCCCAGTGAACCGATGCCAACCTGAAGGGTTCCGCCGTCCTTCAACAGGCAGCTGGCGTAGAATCCGATGAGGTGATCAGACGGACTGATGGCCATCTGAGGAGCCGAGAATAACGGATAGTCTGTGGATGGATGACTGAAGAGAAGATCAAACTGCTGTTCCTCAACGGCTGCATGGTGGCCAAACCAGGGCAGGTACTGATTGATTTCAGCCACCATGGCCACCGGTACGCCCTGCTGTTCACGCTCCCGCAGCAGCGGCAGGATATCGAGTGACAGGTCCGGGTTACAGCTAAAGCTCACCTGGCCCGGAAAGCCATTGGGCTCGCCTGGGGAAACCATCTGCCCCACCACATTCACACCCTGCGCCATCAGGTCGCGAACGGCATGGGTGTAATTGGTGCATACGTAGTTTCGCTGCTGGTTGCGATTGTTCAGGTAGCTGCCAGCTTTGAAGAAAAATTCAGACACCTGGACATTGCTTGGCAAGCGGTTATTGGCGACATCACGGGCATAGGCCAGTTCCGGAATATCGCCAAACAGGCGCTTGGCGAAGGGCCCCATGAAACGTTTTTCCAGGGAAGAACTGCCCTCAGGTGCTAACAGGGAGAGCGCGGTCACAATATGCAGTTCAATGTCCGGATCATCCTTGGCACGCTGATAGAGCGCATTCACAAACCTCACCGGCTTGCCAAGACCAAGCGGCAAGCCCAGGGTAATGCGCTTACCAACCCGTTCAATTACCCGATCAACACACCGTTCTGCGTCGTCGCAATAGACTCCGTTCTCTGCTGCCATTACCGGCTCCTCGTCGCTTGAGAATCTCAATTAAGGTGGATGATCACACGGCAGATTCAAGCTGACAATGCGTCAGGTCATGACATTTTGACAAAGCGGATGTCGGGAGAAAGATGGCGGGCACGCCAAGGAACAGCGGTCAGAACTTCCAGCGCAGGTTCAGGCAGGCACCTTCGTTCAACAGGGCGATGCCGTGGTCAGGCTGAGCCGGATCGGAAGCATAGGTCTTTTCAGCAGTGCGGGAGCGGCTGAGGCTCAGGCTGAGCAGACGGGAGCCGATAGCGGTAAGTGCATCGCTGCGGTCGTCTTCATAATCGCCGGACATCCATTCCTGAAGTTCGTAAACATCCTCCGCCGTCGTCATTTCGTCGCGCTCGGCCATCATGCGCTCGGAAAGCATCGGTTCCGACAACATGGGCTGCGCAGCGTCAGCCCGCATCGCAAAGGCGACGCTATTCAGGGCTAGGAGGACGACGAACAGGCGAAGAATCATGGCAACAGGAAATCCGGTATCGACATTGGTTTTATGTAATTCACAGTACCAAAGTCTAATGATTGCGACGAAGATTGGTGTGATTTTGCACACAATTTCGCCAGCGTTCCGTCGCCTGGCACCAGCTTTTTTGTCAATAAATGATCACTTATATTGCAGTATGTAACGACCCTGCCGCTGGTCGGAGCGGCAGGATCGCACCTGGCTACTGCAAGCCCCTGTTCATACAGTCTTCAAGGGCAGGGATAGGTGAACTCGGCATGTATCGCCTCGATGGCGGACACGAGGTCGGGGCTCAGAGTCACACTGGCTGCCCCGATGTTCTCCCTGAGCTGCTCCATGGTGGTTGCGCCAATGATGTTACTGGTTACGAACTCCCGACTGTTCACCCAGGCCAGTGCCAGTTGGGCCGGCGTGAGACCATGCTGGTGAGCCAGCTCAACATAGGCCCTCGTGGCGTCCGCCGCCCGGTCATTGGTATAGCGACTGAACCGCTCGTACAGAGTCAGCCGGGCCTTTTCCGGCCATTTCCCCCCCAGGTATTTGCCGGTCAGCATGCCAAAGGCCAGTGGTGAATAGGCCAGCAGGCCGGTGCCTTCACGATGGGCAAACTCCGCCAGGCCTGCTTCAAAGGAACGGTTCAACAGGTTGTAGGGATTCTGGATAGAGACCACACGGGGCCAGCCACGCTGCTCCGCCAGGCGCAGGTACTGCATCGTGCCCCACGGTGTCTCGTTGGAAAGCCCGATGTGCCTGACCTTTCCTTCACGCACCAGTTCATCCAGCGCTTCCAGTGTTTCCTCAATGGGCGTCATCTGCTCATCGGGATTGCGGTCATAACCGAGCTTGCCAAAAAAATTGGCGTTCCGGTCCGGCCAATGCACCTGATAAAGATCGATGTAATCCGTCTGCAGGCGCTTAAGGCTGCCCTCACAGGCAGAGCGGATATGCTCCCGGGTCAGCCTAGGGCCACCACGCAAATACCCGAGGCCATTACCCGGCCCGGCCACCTTGCTGGCGATCACCAGGTCATCACGCTGGCCACGGCGGGCCAACCAGTTGCCCAAATACTGCTCGGTCAGGCCCTGGGTTTCTGCCCTGGGTGGCACTGGATACATTTCAGCGGCGTCGATGAAATTGATGCCCTGCTCCATGGCATAGTCGAGCTGCTGAAAGGCTTCCTGCTCGCTGTTCTGCTCGCCCCAGGTCATGGTTCCCAGGCAGATCAGGCTGACCTCGATATCTGTAAAGCCAAGTTTTCGCGTTTGCATGGAATCTCCTTGCAATAGGTCGATAAGAGACGGGGTATAAACACGTAAACGGAATGTCACGGAGTTGTCGCATTTCTGTCATGGCATCTTTCCATAGTAAAGGCATGACAGCAGAACCTTCAGGAACCCCCGTGACCGAAGCCCAGTTGACCGAACGGCGACCGCAACACATTACCATTGTTTCCGAGACGTTTCCGCCGGAAATCAATGGTGTTGCCAACACCATGCGGCACCTGTGTCAGGGGCTGATGCAACGGGGCCACCATGTAACCGTGGTGCGCCCCCGGCAGCCCCACGAACAGAAAGGACTGTTTGAGAGTACCGGGAGCGGGTTGTTTTCCACCGAACTGGTGGTTAATGGCTTGCCTCTTCCCGGCTACGCAGATCTGCGCTTCGGTACCGCCCGCCCCTCGAGCCTGAAAAAGCTCTGGCAGAAACAGCGGCCCGACGGCATCTATGTGGCAACCCAGGGGCCACTCGGCGTGGCGGCCGTGAACGCGGCTCGCAGCCTCGCCCTGCCTGTCAGTTCCGGGTTCCATACCAACTTCCATCAGTACTCTCGCTATTACGGAGCGGGCCTGCTCGAACGGTTACTGTGTGCCTACGGTCGCTGGTTCCATAACAGAACAGCCATCACCCTGGTGCCTACCGGTCGCATGCAGCGGGTGACCCGGGACATGGGGATCACCTGCACCGGCCTCTGGAGCCGGGGCGTGGATTGCCAGCGCTTCACCCCCCACAAACGCGACCAATCCCTGCGTCGGCAATGGGGGCTGCACGACAACGAACGTGCCGTACTCTATGTCGGGCGCCTGGCTGCGGAAAAAAACCTGCGCATGGCTGTTGCCTGCTTCGAGCGTATCCGCGGCCTGCATCCTAATGCCCGCTTCGTGCTGGTAGGGGATGGCCCCATGCGCCGCTCCCTGGAAGACCGGCACCCGGACTACATATTCTGTGGCACCCGACGGGGTGAAGATCTGGCCCGGCACTATGCCTCCGGTGACCTGTTCCTGTTTCCCAGTAAAACCGACACCTTCGGCAACGTGGTGCTGGAAGCCATGGCCAGCGGACTGGGCATCGTCGCCTTCGACGATGCGGCAGCCGCAGAACATATCCGACATGACGAAAACGGCATGAAGGCTGAACTGACAGACGACGAAGCCTTCGTCAATCACGCCCTGAGACTGGCCGACCAGCCCTCACTGTTGAACCGAGTCCGCGCCCAGGCTCGCCTGGACGCTCTTGAATTGAATTGGAGCAGCCAGATCGACCAGTTTGAACAGCTGGTTTTAAACCAAACTGCACAGGCCCGATACCATGGCATTAACAAGCAAGGCATCTCGCTTCTTTGAGTTGGCAGACCAGCGAGAATTCGCGGTCTGTCAGGCCATTAATCGCAGCGTACGGTTCCGGCCGATTCTGGGGTATTTCCGAGTCGTCAGCCGACTTGGCGACGGTTGGTTCTGGTACGCACTGATTCTCTCACTGCCTTTCTACGCCGGGGACTCTGGCCCGGCCCTGGCACTTCAAATGGCGCTTACCGGGCTCACCTGCACGCTGACCTACAAGGCCCTCAAACGCTGGCTGATTCGCGAGCGGCCTTTTATTTCGTTTCCGGTTATTAACTGTGCAACGCCGCCACTGGACCGGTACAGCTTTCCGTCCGGCCACACCCTGCACGCGGTGTGTTTTCAGGCCATGCTGTTCGTTGCGCTCCCGGCCCTGGCCTGGTGTGTGCTTCCATTCACCTTGTCAGTGGCGGCATCCCGGGTCATTCTCGGGCTCCACTACCCCAGCGATGTCCTGGCCGGCGCCTTGATTGGTGGCACCATGGGCTGGGCCTCTATGCAGTGGCTGGCTGGCTGAGCCCAACCCAGGCAGTTGCCGCATTCTGGTCTACACTGATTCCGGAGAATCCTGCCGGAGTGAGTCATGAACACAAAGATCCTGCTGGTCACCGGGGCCGCAATTATTCTGGCGCTGGCGCTCCTGTGGCCGACCAATACCCCGCCACCCGAGTTACCACCAGCCGGAAACGCTCCGGATACCGCTTCAGATCCGGACGAGGCACCCCCGCCCTCTTCCGATACCCTGACACCTGAACAACAGGCACTGCTGGACAACCCCAAGGTCAAGGCTTACGCCCAGCGGCTTGAATTTGAAGATGACCTGCACGATTTCTTTGCCAACGCCCCATCTCTCCCCGAACAGAAGCGCCGGGCCCAGGCCGATGCCCTGCAAGAGCGTATGAACGAATACGAAGGATCTGCGCAGGTGAGTGCTCCGGAAGCCGCGTTGATTCAACTGGCGATGATCCAGATTCTGGAGCCGGATGAGGAGGCAGCAAAAGCCGCCGCACAGCAACTCATGGACCGGTACCGGGCTGAATCCGGAGCCAGAGTGCAGGCCTGGCTGGAGGAACCTAGGCCGGACTTCGAACGCTACAAGGCCCGGGAAAAGGCAATTGTGGAAGAAGTGATGGCCATGGATGATATTCCCGGCGGACTGACCCGGGACCAATACCTGCGTGAGCGCCTTCAGGAAGCTCGGGTAGAGGCCATGGGCCGGTCCGCCGGCAATAATCAGAGCAACTGATCCAGCGACCAGTACAACAGGTTGAACGGTTTGTTGTAATCGGCCACCGTATCGGTCTCCGAGGCCTGCATCACCGCACCGCTGCCATTCATCACGTTATTGACGAAATCCCCCAGTTCCAGGCCCAACTCCTGAATATCCGAATTGGCGAACTCGATAATGGACGTGCAGTGACTTTCATTCACGTCCCGAAACATGGGCAGGTAATAGCCGAAGTTATCCAGCCCGGCCAGCGTCTGCGTCAACCGTTCGGTATCCACGGCCCACTTCTGATGCAGCAAAGCCTCCTTGGTGGCCTGATCCGGCGCATTCTCGATCTCCGTGAAGAAGCGCTCATAGGAATAGGAGGAGTAGTTCAGGTCCCGCCAGAAATGCGTATGCCCCATACGGTCCTGTGGCAGCGCCGTCGCCAGCGCAGGATACAGGCTGCCGAGGTCATTCAGGTTCAGTGCCGGTAAACCGGACTTCAGGTAAGCCAGCGGGCCACCCGGCTGGTCCAGCCCCCAGGATTGCCTGATGAAGCTCTGTAACAGCACCGAAGGATACTGCTGAGGGTCCGCGCCAACCGGAGCACTGAAGGCAGGGCCTGAATCGTTGATCAGGAAACTGCGAGTCGGCGCCATGTCCCGCCGGGTTGGGTGATAGTTGGTCAAGCCACCAATGCCACCAGCACTGCAACCGGTCGCCAGCATCTGCCCGGGGCGTTGCAGGTTGTCCTTGAGCCAGCTGATCACCGCCCGGGTATTCCTCAGGCCGTTGTGATGCCAGATCAGAGGTTCCGCCTCGCCTTCAGGATCTTCATACACCGCCACCCGGTCACCGGAATAGATATCCCCCGTACAGTAGGGTACGTAGACCATGTTCCAGTTCTGGGTTTTTACCCGGGTCCAGGGATGCAGACGAACCACAAACGGGCTCACCAGGCTGGCTCCGGGATTCAACAGAGACATGTAATCATCCGGGATACCATCGGGATTACGAGCTCCCCGGATCCCGGTCTGACCACTGCAACTCTCGTAATCCCAGCAGGCACCGCCACCTTCAAAATAAACCACAGTATTGGAAGTGTTCGGCACCCGGTTCACGAAGAACTTGTACTCCGAACCGTTACCGCATACAGCGCCGGTTTCCGGCGCCAGAGCGATGGTCTGCCACTGGTAGTAGGCCCCCGCCGAGAAATTCTCGTAGCCATCGGGATTGGCCAACAACGGGTAGGCACCCTGGCGCTGATCCGATGTCACCGGATTATCGGCACCGGGCGGCGACGCCAGGTTACCCAAGGTTCGCCAGAATCCATAATCCCCCAGCTCCGCCGATGCCGGAGCCGACAGCAACAATAACAACAAGCCCGCCAGCGCACCGGAGCGCCAGGGGCCACAACAGCCAGCTTTGTTCATTCTTGTTCTCCTGCGATTGTTGTTTCGGGGCGGGCATGGCCCGCAACGCTTACAGCAGGATAGCGTCACCTAAAAGCTAGAGGTGACATACTGTCACGTCAAAGCGGCAACCATACCGTTTTAACCTAAAAAAATGGCGGATATGCCCGCGGGGACCGAAGTCAGTCAAACAGGCGCAACTGGGTGACCGGAGCATCGTCATTGCGGAACCGGACTCCCACTCCCAGCAGGCGAACCGGGCGGTCTTTGGGCATCAGCTCTTCGAGCAGTGGCTGGAAATCCACCAGGGCCGGCTCGGTAACGGACTCCCGAACCCGCTCCAGTGTGTGGGTGGAAAAATCGCTGTAGCGGATTTTCACGAACAGCTTGTGTATCGGCTTGTGCTGCCCCTTGCGCGAGAGGCGAAGATTGAGGTCGGCCACCAGGGCCGGCATCACGGTATCGCAGGCGCTCCGGTCAGGGAGGTCCTGGGAAAAGGTGCGCTCGACGCTCACCGACTTGGCCACCCGCGACACCACAACGGGGCGATTGTCCCGGCCATGGGCCATTTCAAACAAACGATAGCCCTGTTTGCCAAACTTCTCGATCAACACGTCGGCACCCAGCGCCTGCATATCGCCACAGGTTTTCACACCCAGGGCGTGCAGCCGGGCCGCGGTCACCTGCCCTACACCGAAGAGCTTTTCCACCGGCAGCTCGCTTACAAAGTCGGCCACCTCCGGCGGCGTAATCACAAACAGACCATCGGGCTTGCGCCAGTCACTGGCAATTTTGGCAAGGAACTTGTTGGGGGCCACGCCGGCGGAAATGGTAATGCCGACTTCCCTGCTCACCCGCTCCCGCAGGTGCCGCGCCATCAAGGTGGCACTGCCCTTGAACGCGTCAACATCGGTCGCATCCAGAAACGCCTCATCCAGGGACAAGGGCTCAACCAGATCGGTCATCTCCCGCAGTATCGCCATCACCTGCTGGGAAACTGCCCGGTAACGGCCCATGTCCGGCGGTACCGTGACCAGGCCGGGGCACAACCGCCGGGCTTCGCTGCCGGGCATGGCCGAACGCACGCCAAAAGCCCGGGCCCGGTAGTTGCAGGTGGTCACCACACCACGGCCGCCCTCGCCACCCACCGCCAGCGGAACATCCCGCAAGCTTGGGTCGTCACGCATCTCGACGGCGGCATAGAAGCAGTCGCAGTCCACATGAATGATCTTGCGCTGGGCCATAGGGGCGGGCTCACGTTAACAATCTGTACGTTTATACAGCCTTGTATCTTACGGTAACATGCCGAGAATGTCAGGAAATCCCGATAGTCCCGGCAAGCAACAGCGAGGCCCCATGAGTAACCCGATTCCCGAGTCTGAACGCACCGAAATCGAAGCCGCCGCCTTCCGGCGCCTGGTGCAGCACCTGCGTGAAAACAACGACGTCCAGAACATCGACCTGATGAATCTGGCGGGTTTCTGTCGCAACTGCCTGTCCAAATGGTATCGGGCCGAAGCGGGAGAGCGGGGGTTCGACATTTCAGATCCGGACGCCCGGGAAGAAATCTACGGCATGCCGTACGAAGAATGGAAAGCCAACTACCAGACCGGCCCCAAGCAGGATCACAAATAATGAATGTTAATGAAGCGGTTCGTATCCACCTGGCCTCAGTGCAGGCCGGTCATGCCGATTTCGACGACACCCTGAAACTGATCAATCAGTATTTCGAATTTCGGCCCACCGGTTTCAGCAACGGCCCGCTTCGCAACGAGACTGGCGAAAACGCTGGCTCCTGCCGGGTCTTCGGCCTGGGTCAGTACTGTAATCTGAGCGAGACCGACACCCTGCGCCTGTTCGCCCAACACTACGAGCAGGTGCTCGGCGACCCGGCCGGGGACAGCCATGGTAACATTCGCCAGTTTATCAGCACGGGCTGGTCCGGCATCCGTTTCGATGCCCCTCCGCTGCGCGCCCTCGGAGATGCCCATGCCTCAGACACCGGAGAACAGGTCCATCCATGAGCGATTCCGCAGCCACCGACACAAAACAGAGCTTTCAACTGAAGAGTGCCAGTGTTTCCCTGACCGCCCTTGAGCTTTACTACTTCGACAACGACGAATTTGAAGCCAATCTTCGGGACAAGATCAGCCAGGCGCCGGGCTTCTTCAAAGACATCCCGCTGATTATCAGCCTGGAGAAATATGAAGGCCTGGACAGCGAACTCGATTTTTTCAAGATGATCGGGACCTGCCGCCGCCACAACATCCATGTGATTGGCGTACGTGCCGCCAACGACGATCAGCGCCGGCTTGCCCGGGGAGCCTCCCTGGCATTGCTGCCCGGCGGCAGCCTGAAAGAAAGGCCGGCGCCGGAAGCCCCGGCAGAAGCAGAACCGGAAACGGCAACCGCACCGGAGCCTGCAAACGAACCCGCACCGGCGAAAATCGTCAATCAGCCGGTTCGATCGGGCCAGCAGGTATACGCGCCGGAAGGCGATCTGATCATCCTTGCGCCGGTGCAGGCCGGAGCCGAAGTTCTGGCTGCCGGCAATATTCATGTTTACGGCCCGTTACGCGGACGGGCGCTGGCCGGCATTCACGGTGCCGAGTCTGCCCGGGTGTTCTGCCAGTCACTTGAGGCGGAGCTTGTGTCCATCGCCGGACACTATAAAATCTCCGAAGATCTTCAGGACATTGGCTGGAAAAGCGCTGTGCAGATCCAGCTCAGGGACGATGTACTGGTGGTGACGCCACTGGACAAGGCCTGATGTTGTGACAACCGATAACAACAGTTGAAACCATGACGAATCCACCGAGAAACAGGAACTGAACCTTGGCTAGAATCATTGTCGTTACCTCAGGAAAAGGCGGCGTGGGCAAAACCACCACCAGCGCCTCCATCAGCACTGGTCTGGCAAAGCGTGGCCACAAGACCGTCGTGATTGATTTCGACGTGGGTCTGCGCAACCTGGACCTGATCATGAACTGCGAACGCCGGGTGGTGTACGACTTCGTTAACGTCATTCAGGGCGAAGCGACTCTCAACCAGGCCCTGATCAAGGACAAGCGGGTAGAAACGCTCTACATCCTGCCTGCCTCCCAGACCCGCGAGAAGGAAGCTCTCACCAAAGATGGTGTGGAGAAGGTCATCAACGAACTGTCCGAAACCTTCGACTACATCGTGTGCGACTCCCCGGCCGGCATCGAACATGGCGCCCTGATGGCGCTCTACTATGCCGACGAGGCGATTGTCGTAACCAACCCGGAAGTCTCATCGGTACGGGATTCAGACCGCATCCTGGGCATACTGCAGAGCAAATCCCGGCGAGCGGAAATGGGGCAGGACCCAGTCAAGGAACACCTGCTACTGACCCGCTACAACCCGGACCGGGTAGAAAAAGGCGAGATGCTGTCGGTACAGGATGTTGAGGAAATCCTGGCCATTCCCTTGCTTGGCGTGATTCCCGAGAGCCAGATCGTACTGAATGCCTCCAACCAGGGCCTGCCGGTCATTCTGGAGGAGCAAAGCGATGCCGGCCAGGCCTATGAAGATGCCGTTGCGAGGCTGCTGGGCGAGGAACGGGAACACCGTTTCATGACGTCCCAGAAAAAAGGCTTCTTCTCACGGATGTTCAAAGGGGGCTAAGGGATGAGTTTTTTCGATTACTTCAGAAGCAAGAAAAACAGTACGGCCAGTGTCGCCAAGGAGCGACTGCAGATTATCGTGGCCCATGAGCGGGGCCAGCGTGAACAGCCGGACTACCTGCCCCAGCTGCAGCAGGAGCTGTTGCAGGTGATCCGCAAGTACGTTCAGATCAGCGACGACATGGTACAGGTGGAGGTGGATCGCAATGACCACTGCTCCGTGCTGGAATTGAACGTCACCCTGCCCGAAAAGTGATGGCTACGCCTGGTTTACCACCGGGCAAAGTGATCTTCCATCAATCCCCGTAACCCGTTTACGGGGATTTTTTTGCCGCTTTCATCCGCAACCGTACCCTGGAAAGTGCCCACAAACTGACGGAAATTGGAGGCAATAACCCAGGCGTTGAGCTTTTCCCGGCGCGCGCCAGCGGGCACGAAACGGAGGTCAACGCGGCCATCGTCGGTGGTGACCCGCCAGTCTGCCCCGGGCTGATAGCGATCAAACTCGAATCGGGCCGGCCCCAGCAGAATGCGACGTCCGTCGAGCCAGAGCGCGTTCTCGGTCATCCCGGTCTCGTTCACACCAGCGGCCAGGTTCAGCCCCACTGACACACCATTGTCGGCAACCCCAGCCAGACTGGCCCAGTTCCAGGCAGTCTCCCGGCGCATGAAGCCGCAGCTCCAGTCGATGGACCCACGGGTAGACTCATCGCAACGCCAGACCACATCGCCCAGGCGCACTTCACCGTCCACCGTCAGCCCGGCCGATTTCCGGGTGAACACCCAGCCGTTGTATCCGGCCGGCGACACCAGCCGCAAGGGTTGTTCGGTGTCCCGCAACTCAAGATCCACCCGGATATTACCGGGTCCGCTCACTCTCACATTCCGACCGCCGGTGGCCGGTTCAATGGCCATGCTCAAGTCGCCTTTGCGGAACCGGGCGTGACCGCGTTCAGGATAGGGCTCTATGTTCGTGTTCCTGGCCAGAGGCTGCAAAAACGAATGCTCGAACATCTGTCCGCTCTCGAAATCGAACAGATAGAAAAAGCCATTACCCACCAGGTTCAGATCCACAATAGCCAGGCCAAACACCCAGCCCGGTGCCATCGCACTGACAAACTGGAACTGGTTGAAACGCCAGTGTCTGGCCAGGCGGGTCCGAGGCTTGTCCATCACCGTGCGCAGGTCGTAGTCGAGATAGTTGATGGTGTCGACAGGATGCTCCATCAGCCCTGGCGTTATTCGTCCGCGGGCATCTACCAGTTTCTGTGTTGTCATAATGTTCGTCAGATCAGGCCAATCGTGGTGTGCGTTGTGTAACTAAGCTACCTGGTTCACAAACCCCCGCATTCACAGGCGGGGGCCATTGCGCCCCGTGGTAGACTCGGCTCACTCTTACAACGGAAGTTTAGCCTATGACCACAACCAGAGCCCACGGCGTTAGCCGCCTGATTTCCGGCATTATGGGCCTGTTGATGACCTTGTCTGTGTCCGCCAGTGAAACCGTCCCGTTGCCATCGGAAGATGCCGAGGCCTGGTCACTGCGCAAGGAAGTGGACAATGTGCGGATATACACCATGGCGCGGGAAGGCTCGGGGTTCGAGGCTTTCAAGGCAGTAGCGGAACTGGACGTTCCTATCGAGAACCTGATGGCCGTCATGGTCAATCCGGAATCCTGTGAGGAATGGGTACACAACTGCACCGAATCCCATGCCTTTGGCCAGGGGGACTTCCACGATCGCTATGCCTATTCGGTCAACGATATGCCGTGGCCGGTAGCCGACCGTGATTATGTACTGCGCATCCGTACCCGCGGCGACGCGTCCACCGGCGAGATTATCATGGACCTAAACGCCACTCCCAACATGCGGGCCGAGTTCAACAGTCGCGTGCGGGTGGACCGCTCCGACACACTCTACCGGTTTATCCCGGAGGGCGACCGAACCCGAATGGTCTGGGTGCAGCACACCGAACCCAACGGCGCATTGCCCGGGTGGCTGGTCAATAGCCTGATTGTCGATATACCGGTCAAATCCATCCTCGCACTGGAAGCCGTCGCCAAACAGGATCGCTATCAGGGTTACCAGTTGCAATGGGGCGAAGACGGCACATTGCAGGGCGTAAGCCCGGAAGCCCGTTAACCCGACCCACAATGCAGGGGTGACGGCAGGCCACGGAACGGCTAAGCTTCATCAAAAGCACAGCAAACGGAAGATGCCCGCACATGAGTGTTCTCGCCCATGAGATCATGACCCCGACCATCAAGGCCGTCCCCCACAACTGGACTATGGATCGCCTCGCCAGGTTCCTCACCGACAACGAAATCACCGGCAGCCCGGTTACCGACGACAACGGCGACATCATCGGCATAGCCACCCTCAAGGACATTACCGAATTCCGTTGGAATGCCTCCCGTTCCGGCGATCAGCCCAGGCTGACCGAAGAGGAGCAGGAAGAGGCCCGGCGTCTGCGTATGGTCATCTTCGAAGAGATGGGCAAGGTTCCGGTTGAAGTCCGGGACATCATGACGCCCATTGTTTTGTCGGTTGACGAAGACACGCCAGTGCGAGACATTGCCAATATCATGATGCGAGAGCACCTGCACCGGATCTTTGTCACCCGGGATTCAAAAATCACCGGTATCATAACCACTTATGACATGCTGAAACTGATCTCCGACAGAGACCTGACGCAACGCTGCGCCGAGACCGACTGAGCCACCAGAGAGGTAGCGCCCCCTATGCCAAGAGCACCGCAAGCTCGCCGGAAAATGTATGTCCTCGACACCAACGTCCTGATTCACGACCCGAATGCCCTCCTGAACTTTGAAGAACATGATGTCATCATTCCGATGACCGTCCTCGAAGAACTCGACAGCCTGAAATCCGGCAAACAGACGGTGGCCGCCGACTGCCGCCAGGCCATTCGCAACATCGACAAACTGCTGGGTGATGCCAGCCCCAAGGACATCGAGAAAGGCGTGCCGATTCTGCGCGGCAAGAAAGCGGACCCGCTGGGCGCTCTCTCCATCATCATGAGCACCGAAGGTGCCGGCAATCACTCACTGCCCGAACACCTGAACGACAACAAGATCATCAACACCCTCGCCGCCCTGCAGGCACGGCACAAGTCCCGGGATATCATCCTGGTCAGTAAAGACATCAACATGCGGTTAAAGGCCCGCGGCTTTGGTGTCGAAGCCCAGGACTACCACAACGACCAGCTACTTGACGACATTGACCTGCTGCCCAAGGGCTACAAGGAGTTCCCGAACTCGTTCTGGGACGGTATCGCCAAGGTGGAAACCATACAGCGGGAGGGAGTGACGGAACACCTGCTCAAACGCGAAGGGGAACTGGCGAAACTGAACATCAACGAGTTCGTGATTGACGAGCAGGGATTCGTTGGCAAGGTGGTCGATATCTCAGAGGATCAGTTGGTACTCAAGGACCTGCACCAGCATGACCTGATGAATGAAGAAGTCTGGGGCCTGGTGCCCAGGGATATCTATCAGGCCATGGCCCTGAACCTGTTACTGGACCCCGACATCCACCTGGTGAACCTGACCGGCTCGGCGGGTTCCGGTAAAACCATTCTGGCCCTGGCCGCCTGTATTGAAATGACCGTGGCCAGCAAACTCTACAAACGCATCATCGCGACCCGCTCCACCCAGGGCCTGGATGAGGATATCGGTTTCCTGCCCGGTACCGAAGCCGAGAAAATGGAACCCTGGCTGGGTGCGATCGTGGACAACCTGGAAGCTTTGCACGAAGACGATGAGAACATGACCGCCAGTGTCGACTACATCCTCAGCAAAGTGCCCCTGCACTTCAAATCCATGAACTACATCCGGGGCCGCAGCTTCCAGCACAGCCTGATCATCATTGATGAATCCCAGAACCTGACACCGCACCAGATCAAGACCATCATCACCCGGGCCGGTAACGGCTCCAAGGTGATCTGCCTGGGCAACCTGGCGCAGATAGACACCCCCTATCTGAGCCCCCTGAGTTCCGGCCTGACCTACATGACCGAACGCTTCAAGGGCTTCCGCCATGGCGGTCACATTCACCTGCAAGGCGTACCCCGCTCGGTACTGGCCGAGTTTGCCGAAGCCAATCTGTAGGCTTCAGTGCGCCCCCTGCTTGCGCCAGCGAGCCGGGGGCATGCCAGTCCAGCGATGGAATGCCCGGTAAAAGGTACTGGCCTCTGCAAACCCGAGCGACAACGCGATCTCCGCCAGTGACAACCCCGATTCCCGCACCGCCGCCAGGGCAAGCTCCCGGCGCACCTCGTCCAGCAAGCTGTTGAACGTATAGCCCTGCGCCTCCAGCCGACGGGCCAGCGTGCGTTCACTAAGGCCCAACATCCTGGCCGCTTCTGCCCGTCGTGGAAGGTTTGGCCCCATCCGGGCGACCAGCCATTGTCGCAGATCCTCTGCCGACACAGCGCCCTTTTCCAGCGCCGCCAGCCGCCCTGCATTGTACTGTTCATGTACACGGGCAAGGGCCGGATCTGCCTGTGGTAAAGGCCTGTCCAGCACCTCATTACCCACCAGCAAACCACTGAACGCCTGCTCGAACTCCACCGGGCAACCAAACACCTCCCGGTACCCTGAGAGTGGCCCCAGACGAGCCTGACTGAATTGCACTCGCACAGGCCCAACCGCAGAACCGGCAATCCAGTCGGTCAGGCTGACCACGGCCGACAGCACGGCTTCAATCTGATGCGGACTGAACGCCAGACGCCCCTGCCGGGGGTGGTAGACAATCCAGGTGCCCCTGCTACCCGGTATCATCTGGAAGCGACCGCCATCAGAGATCAGCCGCTGGTATTTCTGGACCAGGGTGATGGCTTCGCGCAGCGTGGCGGCGCTCTGCATGGCGAAACTGACCGCATCAATACTGGCCGGCCGCACCCCGGCGCCAACTTTCAGACCAAACCCGGGATCCCGCGTGCACTGCTCCGCGGCGTGCCAGAGACGGGTAATGAAGTCGATGGGCCATCGTTCGAGAGACAGGGCCCCGGCCGGCAGACCAGCGGTTTCCAGCAACAGGTTCTCAGGAACGCCCAGATTCTTCGCGGCATCGATCACGGTATTGACCCAGCCCATCGATACGGTGGCTTCTAACGTCAATTATTATGGCCTCTGAAGTCAATTCAGAACCGATCATAGCGTTATATGGTCTGTAACAACAAAATCAAAAATACAATCCGGAAACGCACCATGGTGAAACCTGTTAGCTCAGACCTTTTGATTGCCGGCGGCGGACTGGCGGGCATTGTCACCGCCCTGGAAGCGCTGCGGGCTGGCAAGTCCGTAACCATTGTTGATCGTGACAGCCCCGAACGCTTCGGAGGTCTGGCGCTGTGGGCCTTTGGCGGCATGATGCTGATTGACACGCCGCTGCAGCGGCGCATGAGAATCGCCGATTCGCCGGAACTGGCGCTGAACGACTGGCTGCGTTTCGGCGAACTGGACCCAAACGATGAGTGGCCTGTGCAGTGGGCCCGCTATTACGTTGAGCATTCCCGTACCGAGGTGCACGACTGGCTCGCAAACGAGGGCATCAAATTCATGCCGGCGGTGAACTGGGTGGAGCGAGGCCGGTTTGGCGATGGCAACAGCGTGCCCCGGTACCACATCACCTGGGGCACCTCCCGGGAACTGGTGCGCTGCATGGTCAATGCCCTGCACGAAGCCAACACCAGTGGCAGACTGGCCATTCATCACCGGCACCGAATGACCGCACTCGACCATCAGGCCGGTGAGGTCTGCGGCGCCGTTGCCATCAACGAGGAAACCGGCGAAGAAGTGCGGTTTGAGGCTCCGAACGTGGTGCTGGCTATGGGCGGTATCAACGGCAGCCACGCCGAGTGCCGTACCAACTGGCCCAGACATCGTCCGCAACCGGACACCATGCTCAACGGTGCCCACCCGTTTGCCGATGGCAAACTGCACCACTGGGCCAAAGACCACCTGGGCGCGCGCATCACCCACGCAGGCGAAATGTGGAACTATGCCGCCGGCTTTCCCCATCCCTATCCGCATTTCCCGGGCCACGGTCTGTCTACCATACCGTGTAAATCCGCACTCTGGTTGAACCACCGGGGCGAGCGTATAGGGCCGGAGCCCCTGGTGACCGGCTTTGATACTCACTGGCTGTGCCAACGGGTAGCCGAACAGGAAAAACCCTGGACCTGGCACCTGCTGAACCGGCGCATCGCACTGAAAGAATTTGCCATCTCCGGCGCTGAACACAATGCCCGCATCCGGGACAAACAATTCCCGCTGTTCCTGAAAGAACTGCTGCTGGGCAACAAACCGCTGGTGAATCAGATGCAGAACGAAAGCCGTCACTTCCTGGTGGATGACACCCTGGAAGGGCTGGCGAAGAAAATGAACGCCCTGACCTGCTCTCTGGACATTGACGCTGCCACTCTGAAAGCCACCGCCGATGCTTTCGATGCCAATTTCAGCAAGGGCGATCAACTGAACAACGATGCCCAAATCCGCATGATCCGCCACGCCCGCCAGTGGGGGCCGGACCGGCTGCGCACCTGCAAACCGGCGCCTCTGCAGAAACCAGGCGCCGGGCCGTATATCGCCATTCACATGCAACTGACTACCCGCAAGAGCCTGGGTGGCCTGCGCACCGACCTGCAAAGCCGGGTAATGGATGCCAGCGGGCAACCCATCCGCGGCCTGTACTGTGTCGGCGAAGCGGCCGGCTTTGGCGGCGGTGGCAGCAATGGCAAACGGTCACTCGAAGGCACCTTCCTGCCCGGTTGCATTCTGACGGCGCGGGCTGCCGCCCGCTCCATCACCAAGGGAAACTGAGACCATGCCCCTGAGTTATCCGGCCACCGCCGCCGATTACCAGATCCTCGCCCGCCGTAAACTGCCCCGGTTTCTGGCAGATTACCTGGACGGCGGCGCCACCGAAGAACACACCCTGCGGGCCAATGTCCGCGGCTGGCAGGATATCGCCCTGCGCCAGCGTGTGTTGATTGATGTCGATAACGTGGACACCCGCACCGAGCTGGCCGGGCAATCCTGCAGCATGCCTGTCGCCCTGGCGCCTCTGGGGCTGGCCGGCATGATGGCACAACGGGGAGAAGCCCAGGCTGTGAAGGCAGCCAACTCCGCCGAGGTGCCTTTCACCCTCTCCACCGTTGGCATATGCCCGTTGGCAGAAGTGAAAGCAGCCGCCACGGCGCCCTTCTGGTTCCAGTTGTACATGATTCGTGACCGGGGCTACGTAGAAAACCTGCTAAAAAAAGCCTGGGATTCCGGCTGCCAGACGCTGATCTTTACCATCGACCTGCCCCTGCCCGGCCCCCGGCATCGGGACACCCGTAACGGCCTGAACAGCGCCGGCGCCCGTTCCGTTGCGCTCAAAGCGCAGCAACTGCTATCCAGGCCCGGGTGGCTATGGCAGGTAGCGATAAAAGGTAAACCCTTGACCTTTGGCAACCTGAGCGACGCGGTGCCAGAGGCCAGTAACCTGGACTCCTTCAAGCAGTGGGTCGATACCCAGTTCGATGCCTCCGTCACCTGGCAGGCCATCGAATGGCTGCGGGAACGCTGGCCAGGGAAACTGATCCTGAAAGGCATACTGGAAGCGGATGATGCCAAAGCAGCCGTCAACGTAGGCGCCGATGGCATCGTGGTCTCCAACCACGGCGGTCGTCAGTTGGATGGTGTGGCCGCCACCGCCCGCAAACTCCCGGATATCGTGGCCGCCGTCGGCAACGACACCGAGATCCTGGTGGATGGCGGCATCCGCAACGGCGTAGACGTTTTCCGCGCCCTCGCCCTGGGGGCCAACGGCGTGATGATTGGTCGCCCCTGGGCGTGGGCCCTGGCGGCAGAAGGTCAGGCCGGATTAACCCGACTCCTGAACACCTGGCAGCAGGAACTGAAACTGGCCATGACCCTGACCGGCGTCACCAGAATTGCCGATATCAACGAAACTCATCTCGACCGGACCAATACAAACGAATTGACCCAAGCTGGAGAACAACCATGACCAACGGCGCTCAGGCACTCATGAAAACCCTGGTGGATTCGGGTGTTGAAGTCTGTTTTACCAACCCGGGCACCAGCGAAATGCATTTTGTCGCCGCCCTGGACAGCGAACCCGGAATGCGGGCGGTACTGGCCCTGTTTGAAGGCGTCGCCACCGGTGCCGCCGACGGCTACGCCCGGATGGCGGACAAACCCGCTGCTACCCTGCTGCACTTGGGCTGTGGCCTGGGTAATGGCCTGGCCAATCTGCACAATGCACGCAAGGGTAAGGTACCGGTGGTCAACATTGTTGGCGACCATGCCACCTACCATGTGAAATACGACGCCCAGTTGCAGTCTGACATCGAAACGGTCGCTCGCAACATCTCCCCCAGTTTTGTGCGCACGTCACAAAGCACAGAAGCCCTTTGCCAGGATGCCGCCGAAGCCATCACCGCCGCCCGGGGCCTGCCCGGCCAGGTAGCCACTCTGATTCTGCCGGCGGACGTGTCCTGGGGCAACGGCGGTACCCCCTGTGCCGCACCGACACAGCCAAAAGCGCCGGCCGCCGATGACGATGCCATCCGGGCCGCCGCCGAAGCCATTGGCAGCGGCAAGAAAACCGCCCTGCTGTTAGGTGGCCGCGCTCTGAGAGAGCCCGCCCTGCTGGAAGCAGCCCGCATTGCCGCCCACAACGGTGTCACCCTGTTTGCTGAAACCTTCCCGACCCGCATTGAACGGGGCGCCGGCCTGCCGCCGGTGGAGCGAATTGCCTACCTGGCAGAACTCGCTACCCTGCAGCTCTCCGAGTTCGACCATCTGATTCTGGTGGATGCCAAGGCCCCGGTCTCCTTCTTCGCCTATCCGGGCAAACAAAGCTACCTGGTGCCAGACAACTGCACGGCTCACACCCTGAGCACGCCGGAGCAGGATGCCACCGCCAGCCTGAAAAAGCTGGCCGATACTCTCGGTGCCAGCAATGCCCAACCCAAGCTGCAGGCGCCCGGCCGCCCCGGCCTGCCCAAAGGTAAACTCACCGCCGAAAAGGTTTGCCGGGCGGTGGGCGAATTGATGCCCGAGAACAGCATTATCGTGGATGAAGCCATCACCTCCGGCCTGATGCTGAACGCCATGACCGCAGGCTCGCCACGGCACGACCTGATCACCCTCACCGGCGGGGCCATCGGGCAAGGCATGCCCAACGCCATCGGCGCAGCCATCGCCTGTCCGGATCGCCAGGTTTACGCACTGATCGGTGACGGCACCGCCATGTATACCAACCAGGCCCTGTGGACCATGGCGAGGGAAAATCTGAACGTGACCACCATCATCTTCAACAACGCTTCCTACTCGATCCTGAACGTAGAACTGGAACGGGTTGGCGCAGAAAAAGCCGGTGCCAAGGCGAAATCCCAACTCGACATCAGTGGCCCGGTCACCAACTACGCGTTGCTGGCCCAGAGCATGGGCGTGCACGGCACCCGGGTAACCACGGCGGAAGAGCTGATCAAAGCCATGGAATACGCCAAACACAACCCCGGCCCGCACCTGATTGAAGCGGTGGTACCGGAATCCTTGAATGGCGTAAAAAGAAAGGTGCTGCCCTGGCTGCTGAAGTCGCTGCCGAGCCTGCCAAGGCCGCTGACCAAAGCCCTGAAAAAGAAGATCGCGCCCTGATCCAGGCAAAAAAAAGGCGCAGGTCACTTGCGTGACTGCGCCTTTTCCTTCGACTGGATAGGTAACTCTGCTCAGACCCGGTAGCGGCTGACCTGGTCGGTCAACTCACCGGCCAGTGCCTTGAGGCGCTGGGTCGCTTCGCCGGCGCGACGGGTTCCCTGGGCAGTCTGTTCCGAGATTGCCACGATTTCGTGGACATTCTGGTTGATGGTTTCCGACACGCTGGTCTGCTCTTCCGCAGCACTGGCAATCTGGGTGTTCATATCGGTAATCGTGTTCACGGCCTGGGAAATACGCTGCAGCGCTTCGTTCACCTGACGGGTTTCCTCCACGGTTTCCTCGCTGCGCTGGCTGATGGCGCCGATCAGCGTTACCGCCTGCTGGGCACCTTTCTGCAGCCGCTCGATGGTCGCCTGGATCTCCTGAGTGCTCTTCTGGGTCCTGCTTGCCAGCGTACGTACCTCGTCGGCAACCACGGCAAAGCCACGGCCGGCTTCTCCGGCGCGAGCCGCCTCGATGGCAGCATTCAGGGCCAACAGATTGGTCTGGTCGGCAATCTCCCGAATAACCTCCAGCACGCTGTCGATCTGGCGGGAGTCGGTGCCCAGTTTTTCAATGACCTGAACCCCCTCTTCCACCTGTTTGGAGAGCCCGCCAATCACCTCGATGGCCTGGTAGACCAGCCCCTGGGCATCGGTTACTTGAGCGGTAGCGTGGCCAGCCGAATCCGACGCTTCACTGGCATTACCGGCCACTTCCTGGGCTGCGGCGGTCATCTCGTTCATGGCGGTGGCCACCTGATCACTTTCCGATTTCTGGCGCTCAACGCCCTGCTCGGCTTCCACCATGACCTCGTTCAACTCGCCGGTGGTGTCATTCAATGTCTCGGCCGACTGGCGGACCTGGCGGACCAGCCCATGGACCTGATCCGCAAAGCTGTTGAACGCCGTGGCCAGCTGCGACAGCTCGTCCCGACCCGAGACCTCCAGCCGACGGGTAAGATCCCCGTCGCCACTGGCAATGCCATTCATCGCCGTCACCGCCGACTTCAACGGACGGATAATGCCGCGAACCACGACAAGGGCAAGGAAGACAATAATGGCCAGAGCGATAAGGGAGGTGGTCACCGAACCAATGATAGCCTCACCCAGGGAATCTCCCACCCGCTGCTCCATGGAAGCAACCTGAGACTCCAGGCCGTCAATCCAGAATCCGGTGCCAATCATCACGCCCCATTTCGGCAGCATTTCGGCATAGCCTAACTTGGGGGCTACGTTACCGGTTTCCGGGTGTTTCCAGCCATAGGGTACATAGCCGCCACCATTGCGCGCAGCCTCGATCAGTTCGCGAATCAGGTAGGTGCCGTTCGGGTCCTGAAAGCCCCAGAGGTTACGGCCTTCCAAGGCGGAATTGACACCATGCATCACCGAAACACCTTCCGTGGTATAGGCGAACAGATAGCCCTCACTGCCGGAGTCGTCAAAACGCAGTTGCCGCAAGATGTCCCAGGCCTGCTGCTGGACCTCAGGATCATTGGCCGAGCCCGGCTGCTCATAAAGATGCTGGATGGACGTTTTTGCCAGCTCCAGATAGTTGCGCAGCTCCTGGCGCTTGCTGGCCTCCATGTCTTCCGAGAAGCTTGCAACCGCCTGCTCTCCGATCGAGCGGGCCTGATTCAGGTTGTAAGTGGTCAGCAATGCAGTCAGAACAATAACCGGCACCAGTGCCAGCAACAGCACCCTCGCCTGGATGGTCAGATTCTTCATGTGGCGTGTTTTCCGTGGTTGGAATGACTGTCGGAGAAGTCCGCTAAAAAAAGATTAGCAATCCTACAGAAAAACACACGACAGATTTATCGAGGAAACCTCATAGTTTGTAAAACCAGTGCAACCAGGGCGTTATCTTTTGTAACGGTCAGTCCTTGAACTCGGCTTTGTCCAGCCCGTGTTTCTTCATTTTGTCATACAGCGTCTTGCGGGCAATCCCGAGCTGAACCATGGTGTCCTTGATGCTACCGTGGCAGGCGTTCAGAGCACTGACAATAGCCGAGCGTTCAAAGCCATCCATCATTTCCGACAACGTCTGCCGGCTGGCAATGTTCGGTCCGCTGGCGGAATCCCCTTCGGCCAGGGCTGCCGGGCCCAGCAAGACATATCGCTCAGCCAGGTTACGCAGTTCCCGAACGTTGCCGGGCCAGGAATGCTGCATCAGCCGGGCAGCCTGACGTGCGTCCAAAGGCACACTCTCGCGGTCATAGCGAGCGGCAGCAATCAGCACAAAGTGATGGAACAGTTTGGGGATGTCTTCCTTTCGCTCCCGCAACGGCGGAATATCCACTTTCACCACATTCAGTCGGTAATAAAGGTCGGACCGGAATTCTCCCTTGTCACTCAGTTCCTTCAGATCGGATTTGGTGGCGGCGATAATACGTACGTCCACGTCAACGACCTGGTTGCTGCCAAGCCGCTCAACCCGTTGCTCCTCAAGAACCCGGAGCAGTTTTATCTGCAACGGCATGGGCATACTTTCCAGCTCATCCAGGAACAGGGTTCCCCGATGAGCGTGTTCTATCTTGCCAACACGTCGTTTGTCAGCACCTGTGAAGGCACCGGCCTCGTGCCCGAACAGCTCGCTTTCGATCAGATTCTCGGGTACAGCGCCGCAATTGATCGCAACAAAATTGTGGCTGCTGCGTGGACTGTTTTCATGGATATATCTGGCCAGCGCGTCCTTACCGGACCCCGTCTCACCATGAAGGAGCACGTTTGCGGAGATATCCAATACCGGATCAATGGTCGCCATCACCCGTTGCATAGCCGGCGAATCGCCCAGCATCCGGGGGCCGGGGCGGGCAAGGTGTCGGAGCTGAGCTTTCAGCCGCCGGTTCTCAAGCGCCAGATGCCGTTTCTCAAGGGCATGCCGCAGAAGTTCAATCAACTCCTCGTGATCAAACGGTTTCTCGATGAAATCGTAGGCACCCTGCTGCATGGCCGATACCGCCGTGCTGATATCGCCCTGACCAGTCAGCAGAATGACCGGAATATCTTCATCAATCTGCCGGATGCGCTGCAACACATCCAGGCCGTCCATGCCCGGCATGTTGTAATCACACAGGACGATGCCCTCAAAATCCGGATGAACCTCCTGCAAAGCTGAGGCTCCATCCGCAAAACAGGCCACCGGGATATCCTCCAGCTCCAGGGTCTGTTCCATCAGTGGCCGGATATCCGGGTCGTCATCGACAAAAATGACTGAAGCGGTTGTCATTCCTCTGCCCTACGCTGTTTCAATTTGAGAACGAACTCGGCACCCGGACCATCGTCACGATTGTGGCCGACCAGGTTTCCGCCCAGAGCTTCAACGATCTGACGGGAAATGGAAAGCCCCAGGCCCAACCCCTGTTTGACGGAGCGGGTGGTAAAAAACGGTTCGAACACCTTCTCTGTGTTACCGGGAAGGCCATGCCCATTGTCTCGAACCCGGCAACGCCAGTTCCCCTCTTCCTCATCAATCATGATCTCGATCAACGGCTCGTCACGGCCTTCAACCGCCTGAACCGCGTTCGCCACCAGATTGACCATCACCTGCTCGATCCGGATCAGATCCCCGTGGCACATGACCGGCTGCTCCGGACGATGCCAATCGATGCCAATGCCGCTACTGCTGTGCTGGGCACGAATAATCTTGAGGGCTCCATCCACAGCCAATCTGAGATCAACCACCGACGGGGGGCCCTCGGATTTTCTCGCGAATACCTTAAACTGTCGGATGAGCTCCGCCATCTTGTCGCACAGGGCGACAATTTCCCCCAGGTTGGCATCCACCATATCGGTGGCCCCCCGCTCCAGAAACTTCCGACTGTTGCGGGCATAACCCTGGATAGCGGTCAGGGGCTGATTGATCTCGTGGTTCAGACCCGCCGACATTTGCCCGAGCACCGCGAGCTTGGCAGCCTGGATGAGCTCTTGCTGGGTTTCACGCAACTCCGTCTGGGCTCTCTCCCGCTCCTGTATCTCTTCCAGCAGTTGGTCATTGGAACGTTTAAGATCGGCTGTCCGCTGAGCAACGCGACGCTCCAACTGCTCTCCCCTCAAGGCCAGTTCACGTTCCCGCCGGTATCGTTCGCGAAGATACAACCAGGTAAGGAACCCGGCCAGGAACAAGGCCAGCCCGCTGACCAGGAAACCGGCGCGGGTCCAGAGTACTGATCGCGTCTCGGTCAGTACCATCAGGCTCCAGTCCAGCCTGGGCAGGTCCACCTCGACGGTCAGGTACGTGCCAGCACTGTTGCTGTCCCGTAACTGAATCCGTGTGGAATAATCCGCCAGCCCCCACGGCTTGCCAGTGACAGAGAAGTCAACAGGCTCTAAATCCCGCTCGGGGTAACGTTGCCGCACGCGGGCGGTTTTTTCGGCCTTGTCACCTGGCCGAAAGTCCCGATACAACCACTGGCTGCGACTGGACAGAAAACTGATTCCGTCGCCGTCCAGCACCACCATTTGCGCCTGCTGGGTCGATTCTGGCCGGTGCCACTGCGACTCCAGCTCATGGACCAATATCTTGATGGCTACGACCCCGAGCATTTTGCCCCGCTGATCGCGCACCGGATGAGTGAAGTACAGACCACGCTCCAGGGACCGTAAACCCAAGGCGAAATAGGCCACTGAATCTCCGGTTTGCACGGCTTCAGAAAAGTAGGGGCGAAACGCGTAATTATTGCCAACGAAGGTGTCCGGCTGGCCGAAATTGTTGGCCGCAATCGTCAAACCAGACAAATCCATCAGGTAGATATCTGAGCCGCCGACAATGGTGGCCATTCTTTGCATCTGCTCGTTGGCCCGAAGCAGGGTCACGGCATCATTCGGTTGCTTGAGCGCGTCGGCTAACAGGGGGTGTTCGGCGATAAGAGCCGGTACCGGCAGATACCGGTTCAGCTCATTCGCAACCAGTTGTCGGTACCGGAAAGCCTCTTGCAGGGCCTCCTGCTCCAGCTGGCGATAACCGTACCAACCGCCCAGAAGCCAGGACAGCAGCATGATGACAACCAGAATCACAACGACGCTGAAGCGCTGGAGCATGGAATTCAGTTCCGAGACATCAAAGAGGGGCTTCGGCCAAGCCTAGCGCCCCCGGACCGGCAGGACAACCCGCTCAGCGGCAGGTTGTCCTCCGGGTACTGGCCAGATCAGGCTGCGGCCAGAGCCGGCGCACGCTTGCGCTGGATGAGCATGGCGATTACCGCCAGCGCGATACCGGCCAGATCCGTCCACAAACCACCCTCGATGGTCAGCAGGGCTGCGGCCACCAGTAACAACCGTACCAGAACCGGGGCGGACGACCGTGCGAACCAGCCCAGCACACCGGCAGACAGCAGGTACACGCCAAAGGTAGCGGTAATCAGCGCCCGTCCGATTTCGAACCACCCTCCTTCCATCAACAGCGCACTGTTGTAGAAGAACATGAAGGGCACGATGAACGCCGCAATGCCGATCCGGAATGATGCGACCGATGTGGACATGGCGTTGGCACCGGAAATACCCGCCGCCGCATAGGACGCCAGTGCCACAGGCGGCGTGATGGCCGAGACCACGGCAAAGTAGAAGACAAAGAAGTGCGCCGTCAGCGGCTCAATCCCCAACTGCACCAGGCCCGGAGCCACGACCGAAGCTGCAACGGCATAAGCTGCGGTGGTCGGCATGCCCATGCCCAGCAGAATGGAAATAAACATGGCAAACACCAGAGCCAGCAGATGACTGTGGGCCGCCACATCCAGCAACAGCACCGAGAACCGCGCGCCAACGCCGGTGAGTGAGATCACACCCACAATGACACCGGCGGCCGCACAGACCACGATGATCTGAATCGACATATAGGCCGCTATCTCGAACGCATGCAGAATCTGCCGCAGGCCCATCTTGTTGGGGGAAATCCAGCTGACCACCGCCGCAGAAATCGTGGCCAGAGTACCGGCACGAATCACCGAGTAGCCCTGGAACAACGCCACGATCAGAATGATGATGGGCACAAACAGGTATACCTGGCGCAGCATCAGGCGCAAATTGGGCAGCTCGTCTTCGCGCATGCCCCGCATGCCCAGCTTCTTGGCCTCGAAATCGACCATGAAGTAGACCGAGGCAAAGTACAGAATCGCCGGAATAATCGCCGCAATGGCAATTTCGGTATAGGGAATACCGGTAATCTCCGCCATGATGAAGGCGCCCGCACCCATGATCGGCGGCATGATCTGCCCGCCCGTAGACGCTGCTGCTTCAACCGCGCCGGCGGATTCCTTGCTGTAGCCAACCCGCTTCATCAAGGGGATGGTCAGGGAACCGGTGGATACCACGTTCCCGGCACTGGTGCCGTTGATCATACCCATCAGGCCAGAGGCGAAAATGGAGACTTTGGCGGGACCACCCCGGGACCGGCCAGCCGCCGCAAAAGCGAAATTCACAAAGTAGTCACCTACCTTCGACGCCTGCAAAAACGCGGCAAAGATAATGAACAGGATAATGTAGGTTGAAGACACCGCCGTGGTCGGCCCGAGAATACCCGCATCGGTATAGACCTGGCTGAAGAAGCGCTGCACCGACAGCCCGGGATACCCCAGAAAGCCCGGAAGGTAGGGGCCGGCGAAGACGTAGGCCAGAAACACCAGCGCAATCACCACCAGAGCCATACCGGCTACCCGGCGGGTAAGCTCCATAATCAGCGCGGTACCGGCCACAGCGGCGAAAGAAATACCCACGGGGGCAAACGCGGTGCCGGTGGTCATCCGCATGGAGGTGTTGAACACCACCAGCAGGTAGGCAGCAACCGCCACAGAGCAGACGATCAGAACCAGATCCGGCACGCTGAACCGGGCACGATCGCGCTGGTGGAACCAGCTCATGACAATACCCACACCGGAAGCCGCCAGCAGCGGCCAGCCAAAATGCCAGGTTTCAAGTTCGGCGGGAATCCGCAGGGTGCCACCCAGAATCATCTGGTGGAAGGCATAAGTCTGGTACAGCGCATAGAGCGCGGGAATCAGTGCGACTGCTGCAAACCAGGTGGTCCAGCGGTGCCTCGCAGCACCTTCTTCACCGGAAACGAAGCGGGCACCGGCAAACAGGATAAAGCCCAACACCAGGGCGCCGGCCACGTGCACAATACGGAACGACCAGGTTTCCATGGGCGACACGTTCAGGGTGTAGAGGTGAAACGCCGAATAGGCAATCGCCAGCAACACGACGAACTTCAGCAAAATACCGGTGTACAGGCGGCGGTTCGCCTCCACCGGCTCTTCGTCCACATTGTGGGCCAATACATGGTCTTCATTGACCGTCAGGTTTTCTGCCAGCTGGATTTCACCGCTGGCATGGGATTGTTCTTTGGTCATGATAAGTCCTGCCTGTCTGAGAGGCGGTGAATCGGTATCGACCGGATGCCGAAGGGTCGTCAGGCGACCCTTCGGCCAGGTTCATTACTGCTTGATGGCAGCGTCTTCGATGGGATAGCCGTTCTCGTTGAACCAGCGTGCTGCACCCGGATGCCAGGGCAGTACCTTGTTCTTGGTGTAGTTCTCGGGGACGGAGTGGCGCGCTGCCTTATGGATCGACACCATCTTGTCGTTGTTCTCCATGGTCAGCTTGGTGATTTCATACACAAAGCTTTCCGGCATATCGCAGTTCACCATGGCGAAGTTCCACATGGAGACCACGCGGGACGGAGCATCCAGGGACTGGTAGGTGCTGGCCGGAATCACGAATTCAGACACCGGGAAGTTATCGACGATCTTCTTGGCTTCGTCGTCGTTCATGCCAATCACGTTAACGTCGGTCTGGACTTCCAGCTGGCTGACCGCCGGAATGGGAATACCGGCTGCGAAAGCCACCACATCAATCAGACCGTCCTGAAGCTGGCCACCGAGGTCTGACCAGCTACCGTTACGGCGCTCGAATTTGACGCCCAGTGTTTCCATCATGCGCGGGAAGTAGGTATCCGAGGTGGAGCCGGCCGGTCCGAAACCAATGGTGGCGCCGTCCGGAATCTCGGAGATGCTGGTAATACCGGAGCTGGACAGCGTGGCAATGGAGAACGGGGTTTCATACATCGGGAACATGGCACAGACGTTGTCCATCTTCATGCCCGGTGCCAGCGGGCTCTGCCCGTCCACGGACTCACGGGCGGGGCCCATGGTGGTCAGGCCAAACTTCAGGTCTCCGGTGTGGACCAGCGCCATGTTCTGAACCGGGCCGCCGGTGATCTCAGCGCCACCAGACACCCCCAGATTCTCCGCCACAAAGTTCGCCCAGCCGGAGCCATAGGCAAAGTAGGTGCCGCCCTGGCTTGCCGTGCCAACGGTAAAGCTCTCAGGCCAGCCGGCACGATCCTGGGCAATCACAGGGCCAGCAACAACGGAGGAGGCGATCGCAGCCGCCAGAATGGTTTGAAGTTTCATAAGAAATGCTCCCGATTCATCTTGTTGGTTGGGTGCTGATGAGACCTGCCCGGCCTCGCTGGGGGAGCATTCAGCAAGGGTCAGGCCAGTTCGGGAAACTACTTATAAAACAGATTCCTAAGCTCGACTTGCCTGGAGGAAACGCTATTAATGGGTGGATTTCCACCCAGACAAGAATCGCCTATGGGTGGAAACCCACCCCTATGGGGAGCGCCTGAACGCTTACCAACGACCCTGCAAAGTCGCCACAATTTTACGACCACCGGCATGATTCCGGTGTTCGCAAAGGTAGATACCCTGCCAGGTACCGAGAGCCAGATGGCCATGGCTGATGGGGATGGTCAGCGACGGCCCGATAATCACGCTTTTGATGTGGGAGGTGGTGTCATCAGGGCCTTCCAGGGTGTGCTCGTAATAGTCGGCGTGTTCCGGCACCATCACATTGAAGTGACGCTCCAGATCGCCACGCACGTCCGGGTCGGCGTTTTCATTGATGGCAAGAGAAGCGGAGGTGTGCTGTATGAACAGGTTCAGCAACCCCACTTCGCAGTTAGTCAGTTCCGGCGCCTGGGCCAGGATTTCGTTGGTCACCAGGTTAAATCCCCTGGGCAGCGGGGCCAGCTCAATAGTGTTCTGGTGCCAGATCATACGTGCTCCAACAGTCGGTTATTTCTGAAGTTCATCCCAGGGGTGTACCGGCACCACGGCTTCTTCCGACATCTCGCTCTCGAAGGAACTGCGGAAGTAGTCCATGGCCTTCTCGGCCTCACCTAACTCATCAAACCGCGCCACGTGGTAGATGGCCTCACCTTCGTTCACCAAGGGCAGGTTGTTCACACAGATGACGATCCCGGAACAGGGTGAAGTAATAGCCACTTCAGTCTCGCCAAAGGGATCGGCTACCATGGCCAGCCGCTGCCCTTTGCGGACCTTCTGGCCCAGCCTGGCCACCGGCCGCATGATACCGTCGATGTCTGCCCGCACCCACTGCGAATTGGCCGCCGTTTCCGAACGCTTTTTCGGCGCCTTGGGGCCTTTCTTGGCCGGCACCATTTCCAGTTCCCTCATTACCCGGATAATGCCCTTCACGCCGCTGGCAATGACGACATCGTCAAAGCGCAGGGCTTCGCCGCCTTCAAAAGTAATGACCGGAATATCCAGTGAATCGGCGTAGGCACGCAGGCTGCCTTCGCGCAGACCGGCATTGATAATGATCGGCGCTCCAAAGGCTTCAGCCATGCGGGAAGTTTCCGGGTTTTTCAGCTCGGCGCGGATCTGCGGCAGGTTGAACCGGTGAATGGCGCCGGTATGCAGATCGATAATGTGGGTGACGCTTTCCATGATCTGGGTGCGCAACAGATAGGCAATACGCCCGCCCAGAGAACCACTCTCTGAGCCCGGGAAACAGCGGTTCAGATCCCGCCGGTCCGGCAGGTAGCGGGTACGCTGCACGAACCCGAAGATATTGACAATCGGGACCGCCACCAGGGTGCCCCTCAGGTGCCGCAACGCGGAGTTCTTCAATACACGGCGGACGATTTCAACACCGTTGATCTCATCGCCGTGGATGGCGCCACAGACCATCAATACCGGGCCATCCCGGCGGCCGTGTACCACTTCCACCGGAATATGCAGCGGGGTATGGGTGTAGAGTTTTGCCACCGGGACTTCCACGGTCTCCCGGGTACCGGCTTTCACCTCTACGCCGGCAATCTCAAACGGAGCTCTGGCCATGCCTTCTTATCCCCTGCCCCGGGTTTTGGTTTTCCAGGGTTTATAGTTCTTTTCGGTCCAGTTGATGATCATGCCCGCCACGTTCTTTCCGGTGGCATTTTCAATACCCTCCAGGCCAGGCGAGGAATTCACTTCCATCACCAACGGACCTCGGCTGGAACGCAGCAGGTCCACGCCGGCGACGTTCAGGCCCATGGCTTTGGCGGCAGTAATGGCAGTTCGGCGCTCTTCCGGAGTAATTCTCACCAGCGAGGCGGTGCCACCGCGGTGCAGATTGGAGCGGAATTCGCCTTCAGCGCCCTGGCGTTTCATGGCAGCAATAACCTTGTCGCCGATCACAAAGCAGCGAATATCGGCGCCACCAGCTTCCTTGATGAACTCCTGCACCAGAATATCGGCTTTCAGGCCCATAAAGGCCTCGATCACGCTTTCTGCCGCCTTGCGGGTTTCCGCCAGCACCACGCCGATGCCCTGAGTGCCCTGCAGCAGCTTGATCACCACCGGAGCCCCCCCCACCATTTTCAGCAATTCCGGCACGTTGTCCGGTTTATTGGCAAAACCGGTCACCGGCATGCCGACACCTTTGCGGGCCAGCAACTGTAAAGAGCGCAGCTTGTCGCGCGAACGGGTAATGGCAACCGATTCATTCACCGGAAACACGCCCATCATCTCAAACTGCCTGAGCACCGCAGTGCCGTAAAACGTGACCGAGGCACCAATGCGGGGAATCACAACATCAAAATCTTCCAGCACCTCTTCGTGGTAGTGGATTTTCGGGTCGGCAGAGGTGATGTTCATGGAGCAGTGCAGGCAGTCGATGACCTTCACTTCGTGGCCACGGTTAATGCCTTCCTCCACCAGACGCCGGGTCGAATACAGGTGACGGTTTCGGGACAGTACCGCAATTTTCATAGTCAGGTCCTTGGTGCCGGCTCGCCGGCAAGATAAGAAGCTTCGGGGTAAATCGTTGAGCGTCCCGCCATGGCGGTGCGCCCAAGTAACATCCGGAACCGCATGGAGTCCCGGTTGGTCAGTGTCATTTCAATGGGCCAGCTCTGGTCGCCCAGGACCAGCGTGGTTTGAATCACCAGGCGTTGCTCCTTGTGGCCACCGGAATCCGATACCGTGCGCTCATCCAGCACCCGGGCATCGCATTCCACCACATGGTGCAGGTCGTTCTGAACCGGGTGCACCCAGAACTTCACACGACGTTCGCCGTTTTCGGTATAGGGCTCGGTTCGGAACGTGTGCAGACAGGATGTCCTGGCGCCAGTATCCACCTTGGCCTTGATACGCTGGATATCAAGATCAGGCAGCGCCACCCATTCCCGCCACCCCAGACTAACCTTGTTCTCCGCGGCTTTCGGGGGAGTGGTTTTAATGGCTTCAGGTTTTATTGTCGACATCCGGTAATTCCTTTTCTTGCTGTTGTTCCGACCCGACCAGCTGTATGCGGAAAGGTTCGGAATGACTGCCGGCGTAGACACTGGTGTGAGGAAACGGTATTTCAATACCAGCCCCGTCCAGTGCTTTCTTGATAGCGACCATCATGCCGCCTTTACCTTCCAGGAAATCCTCCCGGGCCACCCAGAAGGAAAACTGGAGATCCACAGACGAAGGCCCGAAACCGGTCACCAGCACAAATGGCCGGGGCTCTTCCAGGCAATGCGGATTGGTCTCCGCCAGCCCGAGCAACAGATCCCGCACCCGCTCCACATCTTCAGCGTAGGCGATACCGATCACCAAATCGATCCGCCGGATCGGAAACCGGGACCGGTTCACCACCCGGGTTTTGATCAGGGTTTCATTGGGGATACGCACATACAGGTTGTCCGGTGTTCTCAGCTTTACACTGAGCAGATCAATCGCCACCACCTCACCAATGGTGGCATCCGCTTCGATGACATCGCCTATCTCAAACGGACGCTCCATCACCAGAAACAGGCCACTGATGATGTTGGAAGCCGATGTCTGCGAAGCAAAGCCAATGGCTACCGTGAGAATACCGGCCGCCCCCAGCACCACTTCCAGTGAAAACCCGGCTTCCCGCAGCGCTGCGATAGCAAACAGCACGAAAATCACATAGAACACCAGGCGCCGGATGAGCACCTGGTGGTGCCGTGAAGTGCGGCTTTCGACCAGCCGCCCGACGCTCCGGGCCAGCATGGTACCCAGGAAGATACCCAGCACCAGCAAAAATCCCGCCGCCAGCCACTGCCCCCAGGCAATGCCACTGATCAATTGAATAAACGTAGCCTCAATAGCCTCAATCAACAGAGTTGCTCCTGATTCTGTCAGCCAAACATTCGGTCAAACGCCCGCACCAGGCGGCGCCCTTTGGCCAGCTTTTCCCGGGGCGGCGCCACCAGTTGGCATTGACCGGCACAGGCGGGTACCGACTGTTCAATATTCAGGCTGGCAGAGTTCATATCGGTTTCACACTCTACCGTGACACCAGGCGTCCACAGCTGTCCACGCTCGTTACGATAAAGGGCCAGCAATGGCGTGGGCAGGCTGAACCTTTCCAGCAGCAGTGCCTGCTCACGGCGATTGATGATGGTCACCGGAGTAACGGCCCGCCAGGGACGTTTCGGCACCGCCTCAAGTGCCAGACGACCAAACGTGGAGGAAGCGTAGCAAAGCTCTCCCTCCATGGTGTTACGGCCAAGCCAGGTCATGGAGGGCACGGCCAGCGGGATCTCGGTCAGCTCTGTTTGCCCATCGCCTACACACACTTTCATCCACAAGGATGTTCCCACGTAAAGCAAACAGCGCCCACCGGCAGGAATGGTTAAAGGCTGGAACGGCCGTATAACCGTGGGGCGACAGCCCATAGCGGGGTTGAAGCGGACGATACCTTGATCATCCATACGCACAAAACGCTGCACCGGAATATCAGCGGATGGCACGGTATGGCCCAGGGTTTCCTGCCAATGGAGGGGATCGGAATGAATATCCAGCTTCTCCTCACGCACCTGCCACTCAAGATCCAGCAGGGTAATCCAGACCCGGGTATGTCCAAGCTGATGTTGCTGTGTCTGGCCGGATGCCAGTTGATAGGGGTGCGCCCAGACACCTTCGCGCTGGCTTTCGGTTTGCTCGGTCATGCCTGCGAAACGGCTCCTTGTTGTCAGCGTGATTCGGTGGCGGCTGGTTTTAACTATAATCCAATCCGGTAGTTGCAGCGAATATACAAGCCTATGATTTTTTGGGTTGTATTTACCCTTATATGCACTCGTCAACGACCTGGATGACCCGATGACACAACTGGTGTGGTTCCGTAACGACCTTCGGCTTGCCGACAACCCTGCCCTGACGGCCGCGTGCCAGTCAGGAGAACCGGTGCGCGCGTGTTTTGTAGTCACCCCTCAGCAATGGCAGGAACACGACTGGTCTGCCGCCCGGGTACGCTTTGTTCTTGAACACGCCAACGCTCTGGCCCGGGAACTGGCTGAGCTTGGCGTTCCACTGACATTCCTGAACGCCGAGCGTTTTTCGGATGGCAGCGATGCACTGCTGCAGTTCTGCAAGGACAGCGACATTGCCGACGTCCATTTCAACGAGGAGTACGGCATTAACGAACGCCGCAGGGATAAAGCACTGCGCGATCGCCTGGTGGATTTCGGCATCCGGGTGAGCAAGTACCGGGATCAGACCGTCGCCCCGGTCGGCCAGATTCTGACCCAGCAGAACGAACCCTACTCGGTGTTTACGCCTTTCTCCCGTCGTTGGCGCAGTTGGATAGAGGAAACACGGCCCACTCTGCACCCCAGGCCCGCCGCGATCGGCAACCCGGTCAAACCCGAACAGACCGACACCCTGCCTGCGCCGTTCAGAGAGGCACCGGAGCCGCTGGTACCGACGGGAGAGGATGCCGCTCACGAGCAGCTGGAGGCGTTTCTGACGGAGCGCGCCAAGGACTACAAAGATAACCGAGACTTCCCGGCGCTGGATGGCACCAGCCAGCTATCCCCCTACCTGGCCAATGGCGTGCTCTCCGGGCGCCAGTGCCTGATTGCGGCAAAGCAATCCGGCCTTTCCGGGGAAGGCGTGGAAACCTGGATCAATGAAATCGCCTGGCGGGATTTCTACATCCATATCCTTTATCACTACCCGCGGGTGAGTATGGGGCGTGCGTTCAAGGAGGAAACCGAGGCTCTGGCCTGGAATACGCCGGGCGAGCATTTCGAAGCCTGGAAGGAAGGCCGCACGGGTATCCCTATTCTGGATGCAGCCATGCGCCAGTTGAAAGCCACCGGCTGGATGCACAATCGCCTGCGGATGATCACTGCCATGTTCCTGACCAAGAACCTGTTCATCGACTGGCGGCTGGGTGAAGCCTGGTTTATGCAGAATCTGGTGGATGGCTTTCTGGCGTCTAACAACGGTGGCTGGCAGTGGAGTGCCTCAACGGGTACCGATGCTGCGCCCTACTTTCGGGTGTTCAATCCGGTGACCCAGAGTGAGCGGTTTGATCCGAAGGGGGAGTTTATTCGGAAATGGGTGCCCGAGTTGGCAAAGCTGGACAACAAGCGGATTCATGATCCTTCCAAGGGCGGTGTTATCCCGAAAGGCTACCCCAGACCCATTGTCGATCTGAAAGAGTCCCGTAAAGAGGCCATTGCCAGGTTTCAGGCGCTAAAGGACTGATCATTTGGCGTTAGCCTGCGCATACGGAGCAGTCTGGATCTTTTGCGAGTTTCATTTCTCGCCACTCCATTTGCCAGGCGTCGAGTAGGAGCAGGCGACCGACAAGCGGCCTGCCTACCTCTGAGATTACTTTTATTGCTTCCATTGCCTGAGCCGAGCCGATCATACCGACGAGCGGAGCGATGACACCAGCTTCCGAGCAGGTCAGGTCTTCGTTGCCCTGTTCAGGATACAGGCAATGGTAACAAGGGCTTTCCGACTGGCGAGGATCGTAAACGGAAAGCTGGCCTTCACCTCTTATTGCAGCCCCCGAAACCAGAGGCACTTTCGAGGAAACCGAAGCCCGATTCAGGGCAAATCGGGTATTGAAGTTGTCTGTGCAGTCCAGCACCAGTGTGGATTCGCTCACCAACTGGCGCAAATCATCGCCATCCACCCGGCGATTGACTGCGTTAACGATAATCTCCGGATTGATCGCCCTCACCCGCTCGGCCAGACGCTCGGCTTTTGAATTGCCCAGCCAGCTTTGCTCAAAGGCTATCTGGCGCTGCAGATTTGCCAGTTCGATCTGGTCATCATCAACCAGAGTCAGGTGGCCAACACCTGCAGCGCCAAGGTAGAGGGCAACCGGGCAGCCCAGGCCGCCAGCGCCGATAACCAGTACGTGGGCGGCTTTGAGTTTTTCCTGGCCGGCGATGTCGAACCGGGGCATCAGGATTTGCCGGCTGTAGCGGAGGAGTTCTTCGTCGCTGAGCATAGTTGTTCTCGCTATTGGTCGCTGGCCGTTTTTCGGGCCAGGGTCATGCGATCATTGCCACCGTAATCTTTGCGGGTTTCCATGTTGCGCCATCCGGCTTTGGCAAACAAATCCCGTACGGCGCTGCCCTGGTCGTAGCCATGTTCCAGCAGCATCCAGCCATTGGGATTGAGCCAGCTCAGTCCTTCGGTCACCAGCTGACGAATATCGTCCAGACCATCGTCTCCGGCCACAAGGGCAGATTCAGGCTCGAAGCGCACACCACCTTCCCTTAAATGACGGTCGCTGGCCGGTATATACGGTGGGTTGGAAATCAGAAGGTCAAAAGCACCGGAGGGAATCTGGTCGAACCAGTGGCTCTTTACCACGGTAACAGGCAATCCCAGGCGCTGGCTGTTTTCCCGGGCCAGGTCGACCGCGTCTTCCACACGGTCACTGGCCATAATCTGCCAGCCAGGCTGTTCACTGGCCAGCGCCAGCGCGATAGCACCGGTGCCGGTGCCGAGGTCCAGCACGCTTGCACGGGCGGGTAATTCCAGCGACAGCGCGGCCTCTACCATGCACTCCGTATCTGGCCGGGGGATCAGGGTGGACGGACTGACTTTCAAAGGAAGGGACCAGAACTCCTGCTCCCCCAGCAGATAGGCAACGGGTTGGCCGCTGGCACGCTCGCCCACCAACGCGAAAAACCGCTCAGCCTGCTCCACCGGCACATACCGCTCCGGCCACGCCCGGAAACTGGTGCGGGTCAGGCCGGTGATATGGCTCAACAGGAGTTCGGCATCCAGTCTGGGAGACTCACCGCCAATCCGGCCTGCCGCTTCCCTCAGCAGGGCCTCACAGGTGAGCGAACATTCACTGTTGTTCATTGGCCATGTCTGCCAGCAATTCCGCCTGATGTTCCTGCTGCAAGGGAACCACCACGGCGTCCAGATCTCCGGCAATCACTTCGTCGAGCTTGTACAGAGTCAGGTTGATACGATGATCCGTTACCCGGCCCTGGGGGAAGTTGTAGGTGCGGATACGTTCGGAACGGTCACCGCTGCCCACCAGGCTCTTGCGGGTTTCCGCCATGCTTTTCTGCTGCTTTTCCAGCTCGGCATTCTGAAGGCGAGAGGCCAGCAGGCTCAGGGCCTTGGCGCGGTTCTTGTGCTGGGAACGTTCCTCCTGGCACTCCACCACAATGCCCGTGGGCAGGTGGGTGATACGGATGGCCGAGTCAGTTTTGTTCACGTGCTGACCACCGGCACCGGAGGAGCGGAAGGTATCCACCCGCAGGTCGGCCTTGTTGATCTCAACTGCTTCGGTTTCGTCGGCCTCCGGCATCACGGCAACCGTGCAGGCCGAGGTGTGGATGCGGCCCTGGGATTCGGTTTCCGGCACTCTCTGCACCCGGTGCGCACCGGATTCAAATTTCAGCGTGCCATAAACGCCATCGCCAGAGAGGCGGGCGATGATTTCCTTGAAACCGCCGTGCTCCCCTTCATTTTCGCTGAGCACCTCGACCTGCCACCGGCGTTTCTCGGCATAGCGGGAATACATGCGAAACAGGTCGCCGGCAAAGATAGCGGCTTCATCGCCCCCGGTGCCGGCACGGATTTCCAGGAACACGTTCTTGGTGTCATTGGGGTCTTTGGGTAGCATTAACCGCTGCAATTCTTCGTCCAGCTCTTCACCGCGAGCCCGGGCACTGGCCAGCTCCTCTTCGGCCATTTCCCGCATGTCTGCATCGCCGTCTTTGGCCAGCTCCGTGGCCGCATCGATGTCCTCCAGAGACTGTCGCCAAGCCTGAAAACACTTGACCACCGGTTCAATCTCCGCGAATTCGCGGGACAGGTCCCGGAATTTATCCTGATTGGCAATCACCGATGCATCACTCAGCAACGCGTTCACCTCCTCGAACCGTTCAACAAGCTGTTCGAGGCGGGACTGGATGGATGGTTTCATAGTTTTTCCGTGGTGGTGGGCTCGTCAGCTTCCAGTGCGTCCAGCTGGTAAAGCTCCCTCAGGCATTCGGTCACTTCGGTACGGCCTTCGGCCATCGCCTTGCGTACCTGAACCGAGGGTTGGTGCAGAAGTTTGTTGGTCAGGCCCCGCGCCAGTGAGCGCAGAGCCGTCTCAGGATCAGTGCCGTTGCGCAGGGCGCGCAGGGCTTTCTCGGTTTCCGCATCACGCAGCAATTCTGCACGCTGACGGAACACCTTGAGGGTGGAAACCGCATCCAGGGCACGCAGCTGATCCAGAAAATCCTGAACGCCACTGCTGATCAGATTTTCCGCCTCACGGGCCGCGCCTTCCCGGGAGCGAATATTCTCTTCAATCACCTGACGCAGGTCGTCTACGGTATAGAGGTAGACATCGGCCAGCGAAGCCACTTCCGGTTCGATGTCCCGGGGCACGGCAATGTCGACCATGAAATAGGGTCGGTGTTTGCGCTTCTTCAACGCCCTTTCCACCGCGCCTTTGCCCAGAATCGGCAAGGGGCTGGCGGTGGAGGAAATCACGATATCCACATCGGAAAGATGATCCGGAATTTCCGAGAGCAAAATGCCTTTACCACCGTGTGCTTCTGCCAGCGCCTGGGCCTTCTCAAGCGTGCGGTTAGCCACCAGAAAACTGCGCACGCCGGCTTCTGCCAGGTGTCGGGCTACCAGCTCAATGGTTTTCCCGGCACCAATCAGCAGCGCCTTGTTGCGGGACATGTCCGCAAAAATGTGGTGTGCCATGCTGACCGAGGCATAGGCAACCGACACCGGGTTTTCACCGATAGCTGTCTGGGTACGTACACGTTTGGCTACGGAAAAAGTCTGCTCGAACAACCGGGACAGAAAGGAACCGGTGGCGCTGTGCTCCCGTGCCAGCGCATAGGCATCCTTGAGCTGGCCCAGAATCTGCGGTTCGCCCAACACCATGGAGTCCAGGCCGGCGGCCACCCGCATCATATGACGAACCGCGTCGGAATCCCGATGCACATAGAGTACGTTTTCAAGATCGGCCACATCCAGCTCGTGGAAGCCGGCCAGCCAGCGCAGCACTGAGGGGGCGCAGTCATCATCCCCGGCCAGATAGAGTTCCGTCCGGTTGCAGGTGGACAGGATAGCCGCCTCGCTGGCACCGGAGGCAGCACGGAGTTCTGAAAAGGCCTCGGCCATTCGCTCCGGCGTGAACGCCACACGCTCGCGGATCTCCACGGGTGCGGTGCGATGGTTGATTCCCAGCGTTACTAGTGCCATTTGGAGTACAGAAAACCCTGCCCAGATTATGGATAATCACTCGCCATTCTACCGGGGCAACTGCTCAGTCGCCACCCGAAAACCCGTCGCCTTCGGCAAGTGCGGACAGGTTGGGCAAGTTCAGATGCTTATGCCATTATAGGGCCTTGGCCGTGGCCGCAACCCGATCTGCCTCAATTACCGGGCAGAAAACGGTTTTCACAGACCTATCGCCGATAGCACACAGGAAGTTGCATGCAAAAATCCGCACCGTATCTGGTTACCTGCCTGTTGGGACTCACTCTCGCCGCACTTCCGGGCTGCGCCGTATTTTCTGGCACCACGGAACCCGCCGATGAGGTAACCGGGACCGATACCCCCGCAGCTACCCCGCCTGCCACGCCCATCAACTATGCCGAATTCGAACCGGAAGTGCTTTATCAGCTTCTGTCGGCTGAAGTGGCCGGCCAGCGTGGGCGCTACGATGTCACCCTGGTCAATTACCTCCAGGCTGCGAAAACCTCACGGGACACCGGCGTGATTGAGCGGGCTATGCGGATCGCCCAGTCTCTGAATGCAGACAATGCCCAGCAACAACTGGCTACGCTCTGGCTGGACGTGGACCCCGACAATCTGGAGGCACATCGGATATCGGCCATTCAGGCGGTCAAGCGCCAGAAACTGGAAAACGCCCTGTTCCATATGGAGCAGATCATGGACCAGGGAGAAGACGCGGATTTTGACAGCCTCGCTGCCATGGCCGCGGGACTGCCGCCCGCGCAGCAACAGGAGCTGTTGGCGCTTTACAGTCAACTGGCAGTCAAGCACCCGGATAACCCCGAACTGCAGTACAGCATTGCCCTGCTGCAGAAAATAACCGGCACCCCCACGGTCGCCCTCCGGCAGATTAACCAGTTGCTTGAGCAGGAGCCGAACTTCCAGCCCGCCATCATCCTAAAGGGCGATCTGCTCTACCAGACCGGGCAGAAACGTGAGGCCCTGAATTACCTGACCACCAATACCCGGCGCTTCCCGTCCAACCGCCAGATGGGCACCCTCTATGGCCGCATGCTGATCAACGAGGGCGAACTGCAGGCCGCCCAGGACGAATTCGAACGGCTGGTGAAACGCTATCCGGACACCCCGGGGCTGAGACTCTCACACGCCCTGGTCGCCCTGGAAAACCAGCAACCCGCACTGGCCCGGGAGGAACTGATTCGCCTGATCGAGCAGGGCCACCATGAAGACGAAGCCAGCTACTACCTGGGACGCATTGAGGAAGATGCCGGCAATACCGACCAGGCGATCGAGTACTACCAGAGCGTGCAACGGGGAAACTATTTCTTCCCGTCGCTGGCCCGTGCCAGCGAATTGCAGGCCCAGGCCGGCGAACTGGACCAGGCCATTGCCCACATCCAGAACCTGCGCGAGCGAGCCCCTGATCACGCCGAGAAGTTCTGGCTGCTGGAGGTGAATCTGCTGATCGACCAGGAGCGGAATGAGCAAGCCCTTGCCGCAGCCGATGCCGCACTGGAACGCTACCCCAACAACGTTGAACTTCGCTATGCGCGGGCCATGCTGCAGGACACCATGGGAGAACCGGCTGGTGCCGAACAGGATTTAAAAACCATCCTGGAACTGCAACCGGAAAATGCCGTTGCCCTGAACGCCCTGGGCTACATTCTGACGGTGCGCACTGATCGCCTGGATGAAGCCCGCGGCTATATTGAAAAAGCCCTCGCGCTGGATCCGGAGAACCCGGCCATTCTGGACAGCATGGGATGGATACTGTTTCGCCAGGGCGAAACGAATCAGGCCCTCGACTTTCTGGCCCGCGCCTGGGAAGCCTACCCGGACCCGGAAGTAGCGGCACACTATGGCGAAGTCCTGTGGGTAACCGGTAATGAAGAACAGGCACGCATCATCTGGGAAGAAGGACTGGACCAGAACCCGGACCATGAAATTCTTCGGGAAACCATCGACCGGCTGACCAGTGATGGGGCCGACCAATGATCCGAAGACTACTCGGCGTGGCACTGCTAACCGGTGCCATAACCGGCTGTACCACCATCCAGCTGGAACCCTTGCCCGAGGGCATGACCAACCAGCCGCCCGCCGACTGGGCCGAGCGCAGCAACCACCTGAGCCGCTTTGACCAATGGCAACTGAGAGGAAAGCTGGCGGTAAAACAACCCTCAGACAGCGGCACTGCCATTATCAACGGCTGGCGCCAGCAGGGTGAACGCTACGACCTCTCGCTGTCATCCTCATTCCTGGGCATGGGCACAACACGACTCACGGGCGTTCCGGGCTTCATAGAATTAACCCTGGCCAATGGTGAGACCTACCAGTCCTCAGACCCGGAAACCCTGGTGGCCGCCGCTACAGGGTGGAACCTGCCCATCGACAACCTCGCCTGGTGGGTTCGAGGACTGCCGGCGCCGGAGGGTGATTTCCGCCTGCTATTCGACGAACAGCACCAACTGGCCATCCTGCGGCAGGATGGCTGGGAAATTCGCTATGACCGCTGGCAGCCGTTCATTGACAGCCTGCCCGCGCTTCCTGCCCGGATCACAGCCCTGAACGGCGACAAACGGGTACGCGTGGTCATCAGCGAATGGCAACAAGAGGACTGAGTATTGTTAACCCGGATTACCCTGCCCTCGCCCGCCAAACTCAACCTGTTCCTGCATATCGTTGGCCGGCGCCCGGACGGATACCACGAGCTCCAGACCCTGTTCCAGTTTCTGGACTATGGCGACGAACTCACGTTCACACTGACTCCGGAGCAGCCCGGCATACGACTGGCAGAACCCGTATCAGGCGTTCCGGACAATGACAACCTGGTAATCAGGGCAGCCAAAGCCCTGACCGCAACCACCGAGAACACGCTCCCCGGCGTTACCATTCACATCCACAAGCGCTTGCCCATGGGCGGCGGCCTGGGTGGCGGCAGCTCCAACGCCGCAACCACCCTGCTTGCAATGAACCGCCTCTGGGAACTGAATCTGGGCGAAGACCAGCTTGCAGAAATCGGCCTGCGCCTGGGCGCCGATGTGCCGGTATTTGTGCGTGGCCATGCAGCCTTTGGCGAGGGTGTCGGCGAAAAGCTGACCCCCACAAACCCGCCGGAAGACTGGTTTGTGGTGCTCAAACCCGAGTGCAACATCAGCACCGGAAAGATTTTTTCAGCCGAAGGGTTGACAAGGGACACACCAAAAATCAAAATACGCCCCGCTTTTGAGGGAGACGCCTCGAGGTACCGAAACGACTGTGAGGATGTAGTTCGAAAACTGTATCCTGAGGTTAACCAGAGCCTGGAGTGGCTTTCACAATTCGGACCTGCAAGATTAACCGGAACCGGGGCTTGCATTTTTGGACGTTTCCCGACAGAATCCGCAGCCCGGATTATCTGGGAAAGCAAACCCTCCGGCATCACGGGGTTCGTAGCTAAAGGGGTGAACCATTCACCTCTGCACAAAAAGCTGACAGAGCTGAAATGATGCCAAAAAAGCACGATGATATTGGGGTGTCGCCAAGTGGTAAGGCAACGGGTTTTGATCCCGTCATGCGCAGGTTCGAATCCTGCCACCCCAGCCACCTTTCTCCCGCTTCTTCTGAATCAAACGCCGATACTGAGAAGGATGCTGTCGTGTCCAAATTGATGATTTTCGCTGGCAATGCCAACCCCGAACTTGCGCGTGATATTGCCAGAAAACTCCATATTCCCATGGGCCAGGCCACTGTAGGCCGCTTCAGCGATGGCGAGACCACCGTTGAAATCAATGAGAATGTTCGTGGTCACGACGTTTTCATTATCCAGCCCACCTGCTACCCCACCAACGACAACCTGATGGAACTGATCGTGATGGCTGACGCCCTGCGTCGTGCATCCGCCACACGAATCACCGCCGTTATTCCTTACTACGGCTATGCCCGTCAGGATCGTCGCGTTCGCTCTACCCGGGTAGCCATCAGTGCAAAAGTCGTCGCCGACATGATCTCCAGCATTGGCGTGGATCGTGTGCTGACCGTAGACCTGCACGCCGACCAGATTCAGGGTTTCTTCGATATCCCGGTGGACAACATCTACGCCACCCCGGTACTGCTTGAAGACATTGAAAAACAGCGGTTCGAGAACTTTGTCGTCGTATCTCCGGACGTAGGCGGCGTTGTCCGCGCCCGCGCTGTTGCCAAGCGCCTGGATGATGCTGACCTGGCCATCATCGACAAGCGTCGCCCCAAGGCCAACGTTTCCCAGGTAATGCACATCATCGGTGACGTCCGCGACAAGACCTGCATCCTGGTGGATGACATCGTCGACACCGCCGGCACACTGTGCAAAGCCGCCAACGCGCTCAAAGAGCACGGCGCCTCCCGCGTGGTTGCCTACATTACTCACCCGGTACTTTCCGGCCCGGCCATCGAGAACATCAACAACTCGGAGCTGGACGAACTGGTGGTGTGCGACACCATCCCGCTGGGTGACAAAGCCAAAAATTGTGATAGAATCCGCCCCCTCAGCATGGCTGGGCTGCTCGCCGAATCCATTCGCCGCGTGAGCAACGAAGAGTCCATCAGCGCCATGTTCGAGAACGTCTGAACAGACTTATCGCTGTAACCCTCAGACTTAAAGGCAGTTTCCGGGTCGGGAGTCCAACAGGGCTCCCGACTCTTTTAGTCGATCGGAAAACTCCGGTCTTTTTGAAATACTCATCTGTTCAGAGCCTGGTCGCGGGCCGCTCAGATGACCAACGAGGTAATTACCATGTCTCAGGATTTTGTTATTGAAGCATTTCCTCGTGACGATCAGGGGAAAGGTGCGAGCCGCCGCCTGCGTCGCGAAGAGCGTAAGATTCCGGCCATCATCTACGGTGGCGGCAAAGACGCAACTCCGGTCGCCATCTGGCACAACGAGCTGAAAAAGGCCATCGAAAACGAAGCCTTCTTCTCTCACATCCTGACCGTCGACATTCAGGGCAAAAAAGAGAGCGTGATCCTGAAGGATCTGCAGCGTCATCCGTACAAGCCCATCCTGACTCACGCCGACTTCCTGCGCGTTGACAAGGACCACGAGATTCACGTTAACGTTCCGCTGCACTTCATCAACGAAGACACAGCTCCGGCCGTGAAACTCCAGGGTGGCATTGTTTCTCACACCATGACCGAAGTTGAAGTGATCTGTCTGCCGCAGAACCTGCCCGAGTTCATCGAAGTCGACCTGAACGAAGTCGAGATGGACCAGGTAGTTCACCTGAGCGACCTGAAACTGCCGAAAGGCGTTAAAGTTGCCGCTCTGCAGCAGGGCGAAGACCACGACCTGCCAGTTGCCTCTATCCACAAGCCGAAAGGCGCCAAGGCGGACGACGCTGAAGGCGAGGAAGGCGAAGAAGGCGGCGAGGAGTAATAACTCCGGGGGCAACGGCGAATGGCACAGGATATTGTCATGGTGGTTGGACTGGGAAATCCCGGTTCCGACTACGAGAATACCCGCCACAACGCCGGCGCCCTGTTCGTCGAAGCGCTGGCCCGCGAAGCGGGTCAGACGCTCCGTCCCGAAAAGAAGTACCACGGGCTATACGCCCGCATTCAATGGCAGGGCCTGGACCTGCACTTACTGAACCCCAGCACCTTTATGAACCGCAGTGGCACTGCCATCAAGGCCCTGGCGGACTTCTTCAAGATCTCCCCTGAACAGATTCTGGTTGCCCACGACGAGCTTGACCTGCCTCCCGGCACGGCCAAACTCAAGAAAGGCGGCGGCCACGGCGGCCACAACGGGCTGCGCGACACCATCACCCATCTGGGCACCAACGATTTCCAGCGCCTGCGCCTTGGCATAGGCCACCCCGGCGACAGCCGCAAAGTCACCGGTTTTGTACTGGGCCGACTGGGCAAACAGGAAACCGAACAATTGACCGCCGTGTTTGACGAAGTCATGCGGGTATTACCGGATGCCGCCAACGGCAAACTGGCTGCCGCCATGAACCGTTTGCACAGCTTCAAACCAACGCCCTGAGCAAGGCACATCCCCTTACTCGCACCCTTACCGATACACCGGTATAATCCGCCCAAATTTTTCAGTTCCAGCAGAGGCATTCCATGGGATTTAACTGCGGCATCGTCGGCCTTCCCAACGTCGGCAAATCCACCCTGTTCAACGCACTGACCAAAGCCGGCATCGGCGCGGAAAACTTCCCGTTCTGCACCATCGAGCCGAACGCCGGCGTGGTGGCCATGCCAGACCCGCGCCTCACCAAACTGGCGGAGATCGTCAAGCCGGAACGGGTGGTGCCCACCACCATGGAGTTCGTCGACATCGCCGGCCTGGTCGCCGGCGCCTCCAAGGGCGAAGGCCTGGGCAACCAGTTCCTGGCCAACATCCGCCAGACCGATGCCATTGCTCACGTGGTGCGCTGCTTTGAAGACGGAAACGTCATCCACGTGGCCAACAAGGTAGATCCCGCTTCCGACATCGAAGTGATCAACACCGAGCTGGCCCTGGCCGATCTCGACACCGTAGAGAAAGCCATCAAACGCGTCCAGCGCGTCGCCAAGAGTGGCGACAAAGAAGCCAAGGCCCAACTGGAAATGTTTGAAAAACTGTTGCCGGTACTGAACGAAGGCAAGCCAGTGCGCAGCATGGGCTTGGACAAAGACCAGATGGCACTGATTCGCGAGCTTTGCCTGCTTACCGTCAAACCCACCATGTACATCGCCAACGTGAACGAAGACGGCTTCGAGAACAATCCCCACCTGGACAAGGTGCGTGAGATTGCCGCTTCTGAAAACGCAGTCGTGGTACCCATCTGCAACAAGCTGGAAGCCGAGATCTCTGAACTGGAAGACGAAGAGAAATCCATGTTCCTGGACGAAATGGGCATGGAAGAACCTGGGCTGGACCGTGTGATCCGCGCCGGTTACGGCCTGCTTGGCCTGCAAACGTACTTTACCGCCGGCGTGAAGGAAGTGCGTGCCTGGACCGTCAGAATCGGCGCCACGGCCCCTCAGGCGGCAGGCGTCATCCACACCGACTTCGAACGCGGCTTCATCCGGGCCGAGGTGGTGAGCTACGACGATTTCGTACAGTACAACGGCGAAGCCGGCGCCAAAGATGCCGGCAAATGGCGCCTGGAGGGCAAGGATTACATCGTCAAAGACGGCGATGTTATTCACTTCCGGTTCAACGTGTAATTTTCGGTATTTTTTGGCCGTAAAGCCTTGACAGAATGAGCCCAAATACCGAAAATACGCGCCTCGCTTGGGGCGTGTCCCGAAGCGAAATGGCAAGGTAGCTCAGTTGGTTAGAGCACAGCACTCATAATGCTGGGGTCGGCGGTTCGACTCCGCCCCTTGCTACCAGAATTCAAAGGGTTACAGCTCACGCTGTAGCCCTTTTTTTGTGG
>Ga0207830_100103_pt1 | contig 59667 bp, 59 predicted proteins | sample TtanPargueraPR_6_FD_187740 | JGI IMG/M metagenome (GOLD analysis project Ga0207830, IMG submission 187740) | Aerobic enrichment media microbial communities from Bioluminiscent Bay, La Parguera, Puerto Rico - Tt and E2 (3) (SPAdes) | ecosystem: Environmental > Aquatic > Marine > Unclassified ...
CCTCAGTTGGATGAGGCGGTCAAACGCCGGGCTGTGGTAGCCGCTGGCTTCCAGTTCCTGGATCAGGGCGTCGGTGAAGCCGGCTTTGCAGCGGGCCATGTAGTCGCACGGGTAGTCGGTGCGTACTTCCTGCAGGTGGCTCAGCCGCTGCAGGAGGTTGGATAAAAGGCCTTCCAGGGTGGCTGGGGTGAGTGCAGAGGACGGGCGCGGGCCCTGGAAGGCAAAACGGTTCTGGCGCAGTTGTCTGGTCAGAATGGCGGAACTGAGGTGGCCATTGAGTTTGTGCGCCAGTGCGTGGTTGTGAAGGCTGCCGAGGATGAAGAGGCGGGCAGCCGACTGGATGGCGGCGTCTATGTCGTCGTTCTGCAGCGCGGTCAGGCCGGTTTTGAAGACGTTGACCGGTTCTGAGTTCGGGCGTTGAAAGGCAAAGGTGGCGGCTTTGCGGGCCGGTGACAGGGTCATGCCTTGCCCTGGCTTCTGGTATCGGGTCTTGATCATTGGATGCTGGCCTCCATGCGGACGGTGTGCATGAACGGGCTGATCGACCGGGACTGCGCGTAGGTGATGAAGGCGGATTCGGCCAGCTTGGCGTAGGCACAGAGCACGTTATCCAGCTGTTCGAAGGCGGCCATCATGCCCTGGATCTTGATCAGGCATTCGAAGGCGGTTTCCCGGTCGCCGTTGTCCAGCAGCTGGATGGCGACGTTGAACAGGGTGCGGATCTGGTGCTTTTTGAGTTCGCGGATGGCCGGTGTCATAAGTCGACCTCCATGTCTTCCAGGTATTCCCTGGGAAAATCGGGGTGGTCAATGTTGCCGAGTTCCAGCCAGATCGGGTTGAAGTACTGGAGGCTGTTGTCCAGGAAGTACTGGAACACTTCTTCTTCGGTGGCATCCATCGGCACAACCATCGGGAGTCCGTAACGCCAGCCACGGGGCACCGACACGAAGTACTCAATTTCCTGATTACGGAAGTCGCGGCAGCCGGTGTGGTGGAATTGCAGGTACACGCGGTTGTGTATCCGGGCAAAGGCACCAGGGGCGGCAACGCTGGCGAATAGGTCGAGGGTTTGGGCAGCAATGTTCATGCGGCAGCCCTCAGTGCGGTGCAGGCCTGCCCTACTGCCCAGGCATTAAAGTCGCGGGTGTCGTCCTGGAGCATGAATTCACCCCAGGCGATGCTCAGGCGGATGCCGTACCAGTAGAGGTCAGAATCCATGCCCATATAAGAGGCGGCCATATCAGAGACCTGGCTGGCGCGGTAGGCGGCCAGTTCGTAGTCGCCAGTGCCCCAGGCTTCGCAGGCTTGCTGGAAACGCAGACGCATGTTGGTTTTCTTCTGGTTGCGAACGTCCGGAGTCATTGCCAGTCCTCCTGGTCCAGTGCGCGCTGCGACAGGGCGGCGATGTTCACCATCCGGACGCGGCCAATCTTGAGTGACGGCAGGTGGCCCTTTTCGATCTGGCCCCTTACCTGCCCTTCCGTGAGCCCGGTGAGCTGGGCGTAACGCTCCTGGCTCATCACCGGCGTGGCTATCAGAATGATCTGTTTTTGCTCGTCCACTGTTTTGCACTCTGCTACACTGATTTACACACTTAATTATGGTGACCTTATTTATGGGTACACCTTTATTCTGAGTATACTTAGAGCTGAGTACATGTCAAGCCAGCTGGCGAATAAACTAAGAAAAATCCGTGAGGCCGAAACGAGCGGCAGAGCGGAGTTCTGCGACATCATTGGAATAGCGAAGAAGACACTGGAAGGAATTGAGCAGACAGGTCGAGTGCCCAAAGGAGACCTTCTAGAAAAGGTTTGTCAGACTTGGCCGAAATACACGCTTTGGCTTATGACAGGTTCAACTGACCCAGAATGCGGTCAGGTCGATCCAGACACAGAGATTGCTAGAAGAGAGAACTGCCTGAAAACAGGATAGGTTTCTGCCTGGCTGCACGTATCGCCCAGGCTTGGTATGGAGACCGACGAGGGGAACCACAAGAACAAGAGGGCTGGCCGCCGTAGTATGTGGTGGCGGTTTCAGGCAAAGTATTCGATGTTTTTTTAGATTACGGACTCAACCGATTAATTTTTGAAGAACTGATTGAGAGACCGGATTAGTTTTTGGGTAACTACGCGATACCTTATTTATTGAGAAGTTCTCGTCTGCGGTAACTGGCGCGAAAGGATCCGATTTGATTGAGATATCGTATTCGCGCAGTTGATCACCAAATTTGCCAAGAGCCACGCAAGTTACTGAGGCGGCACCAGCTGCTTTTAAGAAAGCAGCTGCGACCCCAAAAGAAACTCCATATGTCGTGCAGTCGTCAATGACTATTACATTACGACGTTGAAGCTTACCTCTATAGTGTGGATTCAAATGGATTGTCTTGATCTGATTGACAGGGTCAGTGCGGTCAATTGAACCTGAAACAGTATGTCGGCGAATGGAGGGAGTGTGACGAATAAAAAGAGGCTTCCCTCTGTAAGCCATCCGAACCTTTGAAACAGTAGTTCTCAAACGATGAGTAAAATCACTCAGAACTTCATCGTCTTTATTCGAGCTTGTCGATGAAGGGTATACTCCCCAGAAAAGATTTTTCTTATCAGCTAAACCTTCACTTAGAAGGGAACGTGCAACAACTGTCAACAAGGAATTGAGTTGAACACCACCACTTTTGACAGTGGCTTTGACACCATCACGGAATTGGGCCTGCGTATGCCCTTTACCAAAAGTAGATAGATCAGCAAGAGCTCTGACTCGATAATTTGATCCATCAAAGGAACTCCACCAACCTCCAGGCCACCCATCTGTAAGATCAATGATCTGACGAAACTCGGCAGCAGACTGCGCTTTTATACCCAACGCTTCTACTTCTGAAGGTAGATTACTCCAAGCCGCAGCCACAAGAACGGCTCCACCATTCTTACCCATCTGAACATCTTCAGGCTTAGATGCCAAAACCAGTACATTATATGGTTCTAGTTGAAATTTTTTGGCATTTTTAGAAACTATCTTGCCATTCTGACGACCAGGTGAATTCAAGAATTGAACGCGGCTACCATCAAAGCAACCCTGAAACCAACTAGGCTGAGATTTATTTGATACCAACCCTACAGGATGACCTTGTGATTTTACGTCTTTTAAAACATCGACGACGTCTTGAGACGGTGAGCCATTGGTTAGAATAGAATTAGGAGAAGCAATGATTATAAGCATTCTTGAAGGATACCTTGTCAAAGCACCAAATGGATGATCTCACTTCCTTAAAGATCAAAACTTGCTTGAACTGGTTGAACTGCTTCAGACCCAGAATGGATAAGAAAATCTAAAAGCGAATCAGACTGTGCAGGCACCTCAAAAGACTCTGCCCCATATCGATTCTGAGAAAATGACAACTCAGGTCGGGCGGAAGAAGTACCGGGCAAATACAGGTTAGCGATAAACTTTCGATACCTAAAAGCAAAATCCACAGTATGAGCAGTCCCGCTTTTTATATTCCATTCAACAGGAACAACAACGTTAGAGAGAGCGGCCTGAATGCGATTTCTACGAACGAAGTTCTCAGCCGAGTAACTCTGATTAGGCAAATACTCAGAAACAATTGTACCGCCAGAATCCAGGATGTTCTTGCGCAATAATTCAGAGCCTTTTGGATAATCCTTTAAAACACCAGTTCCCAAAACGGCAACTGTCGGTAACGAGTAACGAATAGCTTCAGAGTGAGCAATCTGATCAATCCCAACCGCCAATCCAGAAACAATTACCTTTTTTGAGTGCGCCAAAAGTGCAATCAAGTATCTGGTCAAAAACTCTCCGTCATTTGTCGCCTTCCTAGTACCGACAACCGCAATAGATGAAGAGTGTAGGTTCTCTAACTCGCCTTGAACAAAAATCCATTCAGGACCGTCAGAAATTTCTTCAAGTGAAGATGGAAAATCTGGGTGCCGCTTAAAAATAAGACGAATCCCAAGAGAGGAAAGCTGACGTGCCAGGGCTACACCCTTATCCCAAAGTAAACGCTGGTACTCAATCCACTCCTGACCGTCCAAATCAAGAGTAATATGGAGAGCACCCTCAAAATCTTCCTTTTGCGTAGATTTGAGAAAGTTTTTGAGACCGATCTGTCTCTTGAGAAGTTTATATAAAGTCCAATAACCCACACCTTTTAATGTAGTGAGAGCCAAAAAACCAACAACTTCATTACGCCAGTAGTCTTTATCCTGATCCATCAAAACCCTTAGACGCACGATCCCCAAATAACTACGAAAAAACGGAACAGCCTATTGATCAAGCAGATGAGCCGCGCCTCGGAGGGATCATAACTCAGAACTCTCCCTGCAGTCACACCACTGTGCAGGTGTCGCGCTTGCCTGGCATCCCTGCCGGCGGTGAGCCCTGGTCTTCCTGACCAAACGGCTCACTGCCAGTGTACCGTTACACGTTGTAACGTTTAGCCGATTTTTCCTAATTCAGCGTGAGAAATTTCCCACACTTCCCTTTCTGTGTGCTGGTTAATCCGGTTCGATTCGTTCTGCCTGGCCGGTTTGTTCCAGGGTGGCGGGTGATTTTATGGGCTCTACCAGGAGGGGTTGCCGGATTCGGGTTTTGAGTAAGTCCTGGAATGGGTCTGTGTTGGTCAAGTTTGGGTCCAGCCACATGTCGAAGTCTTCCCGGTTGAGCATGAGCGGGATGCTTTTCGGGTGGATGTGGCTGAACCTGGGGTGTGATGGCAGGGTGATGATGGTGAACGACGGTACCACTTCTTCCTGGAAGTCCCACAGCTCATACAGGCCAGCAAAGGCAATGGCGCTGTCGGCCGGGTGGATGTTGTAGCACTGTTTGTGGCCTTTCTCGCCTGTCCATTCATGGAAGCCGCTGGCCGGTATGATGGCGCGCTGACTGTGAAACCGCTTCTTCCAGAGTGGGCTGGTGCCCAGGCTGCCCGATCGGGCGTTGAAGGTGCTGTACTTTGGCGAGGGGCGGTAGCCGGTGCCGTCTGGTTTGCGTTCTATGAGCAGTGACCAGATGGCGTCCTGCAGGGTGCGGCCCTGATGGGTTTCGTAGACGACCTGGGCTTTGGCTCCGGGGGCGATGTTAACCCGGGGCTCTATCCGGAGCGGAATGCCGAGTTCATCCAGGAGGCCCTGGACTAAGGGGTCGTCGGATACGTTGAATCGGCCGCACATGTGACTTCCGCTCAGAAAGGTTTACTAGGTCTTCCAGAGCATAATCCGAATCACGATGCGCGGTCGAATTAGTCTCTCAAGAATAATCAGCCGGATTCACGCACATTTGGCTGAAATACTTGTATTTGGTGATCACAACAACAGACCTCCGTGTATTGCAGCCGTCCACCAGCTGCAGGCGTGCACTCTATTGATTCCAGTTTGTTACCGCATAACCCTCCATCGGCTAATCGATACCGGCAGAACTGGAGTTTCGCATCTGGATTACGACCACCTCCCCTAGCAGCGTCTTCCCTGTTTTGCTGATGATGACGTTCAGTTTGCGTATAACGCAACAATGCAATCAATCCGCCCACCAAGAGCCCACCAGAAACAGGGTCTACAAAGGATCTCAGCGGGGAACGCGTATATTGCTGACTGTGAGTGGTATGAATATCGAAAGAATCGTCGTCTTCGGTCATCCTCGCCAATTCTGTCGAAACAAACTCTTCAAGCTCTTCGTATGTTGGCAACTCATCATCAAACCTGGTCAATACGGAGTCCAAGAGCTGAAGAGCCAAGTCTTTTCTGTCACTCGGCATTTCAATAGTGAGCATTTCACTACCCTCCTATATCTATTGAGGTTTTTGCTTAATCCCAGCTAGTTGAGACAATCAGCATCACCCCGCCCTGATCTCGTTCTACCAAAAGATCATCTGTATTCTGTACCGTTGTGGTATCTCCAGCTTCGATACCAGAACGGAGTTCTTTGGCTTTCGTGTCGACAAAATAGCCAAAGCCTATATTCCAGCTTCCGCTCCCTGTTCTGTCTTTAAAGCCCATCATTAGCCCCACGCCATAGGCCGAAAACGGATCACCGCCATCGGTGTCAGCGACACTGACTGAAATGAATGGACCTACGCCAACACTATGGGTATTTGGAAACATGCGACTTAAACGCTGATAGGTAAAAAACTTATGTGTTTCGAGCATAAAACTTCCGCGATGTTCTCTCTCTTTGGTGACGACTATGCGACCATCGCGAACGTCTACATCATCAATGCTCTGGTTGTGTAACTTCGTAAAGGCTATCCCTATTCCAAGCTTGAACTTCTCGAAGTCTTCTAGATCGTTGGCTGTTTCGTCCGCCTCCTTTGCTTCTACAATGTCTTGAGCTTTCTGGTTACTGAGAAGCTCAAATCTGTCTTCCAGGAGGGGAAGCGTGGTTCCAGTTGAGGCACCACCTGAGCTGGAACCGGAAGAATACGACTCGACGCCACCATTACCAAAATATGGATCAAGACCCTCAAACAAATCATATTTTTTATTTCGCAGAACTTGTGCCTTCTCTCTAAGACCCGCCGGAGAGTTCGGCAGTTGAGCACCTTCCTGGTCTAAACATTCATCCATCGTTGAATAGGTTACGGAACCAATAAGTTGACTCTTATATGGTTCCTCATTAGCCCTACATACCTTGTTTGGCGTCAATATATAATTTGCGCTATCTAGGGAAAGGGTGGATTCGTCGTCCTGTTGCTGAGCAAAAGCGGGAGATAGTCTGATACCGGCTGTGAAAAGCAGAACGAAAATAATAAGGAAAGATTTAAAATTTCGCATTGATGTAGTCCTTTCAGGTTACTGGTGAGACCAGATCAACTCATGGACTACAGCGATTCATCGCTCCGTGATGACCCCAACATTCTTGTCTGTACATTTTTTAACCTAGCCAAAGTGGACGTATCGATCAAGTAGACACGCAGAGATCTTCAGAAAATGGGCCTTTTTGGCCAATACGCTGGCCTACGGTGTCAACAAAGTGTCCACGCGTTTGCGGTTTTATGTGGGGTTGAGTGGGCTCAATATTCTGTAACTATCTGATTGTGCAGGACTGTGTAGATATGCGGTGTTTGTGACTCGGATTGAAAATCCCCGTGTCGGTGGTTCGATTCCGCCTCCGGGCACCATGAATTCAATAACTTAGCCCGCCTTGTGCGGGCTTTGTTTTTTATGGTGTCAACGAAGTGTCCACCCTTTTCTAGAACTCACCTTTCTCATGCCGTTCCGCGATATCTTTGAAGACATCCAGCAAGCCTTGCTCAAACAGCCAAGGATCGCCCATCTTGAACATCTGGCACCAGTTTGTACTGGGGCCAAAAGAGGTGTGCTCAAAACGATTCAGGTTATCCAATGAATATCCTGGTTTACCCTTCAATACACTGCCATATTGCGCACCTCGGGTAACACCCAGCGTTTCCCCGTCAACGTCTTCCTCTATTGTGATTTCGCCACGAGGAACGGCATTTGGATGGTCTGGCTCCAAGAAAAAACGGTCCAGAGTTGCGAGAAACCAGCGAGCGGCTCCGATGGGATACTCATATTGGCCTGAGACAAACTCTCCCGGATCATTTTCGTCAAATTGAACCCATTTTTTCCTAACCATAAGCAAATGGTTACCCGACACATAGAAGTGCCACGGGGCCGACGTTAATTCTGGGTCCATTACACATGCTACTTCCAGGTATCCACTTGGAGGATTGTTTGGGTCGATAATTGGCCACTCAGGTAGTTTCGGATGCGCCATCATTAAGCTCCAAAGTTAAGCGATTCAAGGTCCACAAGCTCCACCCACTGAGTGCCACCGTCCATACCTGCCATCTGCCGGAAAGTTATAGAACTCTTGTGTAGACTGAATGCCTCAACGGCGCCATACAACGGCTGGTCTGCACTAGAGCCGATCGTTTTGGTCAGTCCGTTACCGGTATAGTGCTCATTGACCCCCGGAAGCATCAAGCCGTCTTGTGTTGTCAGCTACTGGGAAGCTACTGGGGTAACCACAAGATCACTTGATGCTGGTCTCCTGGAGAAAGACCAGACTAGGAAATATCTGATGGTGATAAAGAAATAGTGATCATCTTATGGAACAACCATAAGACCCACTGAAAGTGGGACTTCGTCCCATCCACTCCCACCACATTTAGCTTGTCAGGTGTAGCCGACTTCAACGCAGTGCCCCATCAACTCATCTGCACCAGTCTCGCCCGGTTCACGTCTGCTCCAACTGCCACCACGTCCAACGAGGACGGTGGTGCGTTCATACAGCTAATGCCGGATACTCAAAGGGAATGGGGCCTCATGCCTCTCGGATCTCAAACTGATAGCCAGGCTCCGACTGCCTATTCTGAAAACGAGTGTAGGCCTCATCATCGTAGAGCGTCGATGTGACGATCTTCAAAACCGGGATCACCACTTCAAAGTCACCAGGATACAAATGGCCCAGCGCTCCTCCGTCCTCGTCTTCACTATCCTCACTATCGTCCTCGGAGATCTCGACTAAAACCTCTGAGTAGTTGGTGCTGAAAGTTACCTGCCCGGTTTCCGGTGACCGGAATCCAGAGAATACGGGCAAGAGTCTCAGCTCCTTTTCGTCCGCCAAGGGATCGATCGTCCTGATCACATACCCGACATACACTTTCCCGTTTTCAAGGGTCACCAACATCGGCAAAGAACGCTCGATAGCCCGCAGGACCAATCGTTCGAAGTCCGCATTCTTGATCGCCAGCTTGTACGGCCAATGTGTTCCAGTCAGTAGATTCAAGAGATGCCCGCCGACGATTCCATACAGGATGGTCACCAGCAAAAGTGCGGCAACTTGTAGTCCAAAACTCCCAACAGATGGGCTCAAGCCAAGAAGGCCCGATACCTGGGCCAGGTACTCAACAAACCCCACCTCCCATGCGGTGAGCAGCATGAGGGTAAGGCCAGCCATAACGAGAATCGCTACGCCGTAAAGAGCGGCAGAGAAGTAAAGGGTGTACCCGTTTGACCGAGCGATGCGGTAGCGGGAGAGATGCCAGCTGTTTGCCCACGAATAACCGGCAATTAGCGGGATGATTATGAGACTGAGCTGGGTCACTGTTTGACAGCGACTTTTTCAGCCCTCTTGAGAAAGGAGTTGACCCGCTCATCGCTCAGATAGTCTGAAGCCTTACGGTAAGCAACTCCATTGCCTGAGACAGAGTAGTGCTTATGGGCATCACTCCGTTCACTTCCAGCTTGCTCGCCATACCCCATGGCAAGTAATTTTTTGATCCACATAGCCAGAGCCCTCCGTCGACTGAATTCTAGCCATAGCCATAAAAATATACAAACAACGGAAGAAAGAAGATCAGCCATTGGGTCAGAGTGTGTACAGAAAACTGGTACAGAGGGCGACTATTTCAAATACGACAAACTCTGAATACCATTGCCTTAAAGGATTGGATAGGGTCTCGGTGGTTCGATTCCACCTCCGGGCACCATTAAGAATTCTGACAAAACCCGCCTTGTGCGGGTTTTGTTGTTTCTGGAGCATTGCAGTCCCTTTCTAGAACTCTCCTTTCTCATGGCGTTCCGCGACGTCTTTGAAAACATCCAGCAGGCCTTGCTCAAACAACCACGGATCACCCATTTTGAACATCTGGCACCAGTTGTCGTCGGGTCCCAAAGACGTATGCTCAAAGCGATTAAGGTTATCTAACGAGTAACCAGGAATCGACTTAGGGATACTACCGTACTGAGCCCCACGGGTAACGCCCAAGATTTCCCCGCCAACCTTCTCCTCAATGGTAATCTCACCTCGAGGTACCGCATTCGGATGCCCTGGCTCCAGAAAGAAACGAGAAATAGTCGTTACAAACCAGCGAGCGACTTCAATAGGATACTCATATTGTTCGGTAATAAACCTGCCCGGTTTGCCTCCATACTGAATCCATTCCTTGCTGACTAACAACAAATATCCATCCGACACAAAGAAATCCCAGGGAATACTATTCCGATCTTTATCTTCGTGATGAGCCACTTTTACATAGCCCTCCGGAGGACTGTCAGGGTCTATGATCGGCCACTCAGGCAACTTAGGATATGCCATTTTTAAGCTCCAAAATTAATCGGTTCAAGGTCCACCAGCTCGACCCACTGGGCACCGCTACCTTCCATGCCAGTCATTTGCCGGAATGTTTTGGGATTTTTGTGCAGACTAAATGCTTCAACGGTCCCGTAAATTGGTTTATTTGCAGTTGAACTGGTAGTTTTGGTTAGACCGTTGCCAGTGAAATGCTCATTGGCGCCCGTGTTGTCCTGAATACTAAAGCGAGCATCAAAAAGCGCTTTTTCATTTCCAACAACACCGTTATCAGCGAGGTACTGCTTTCGTAATTTTGCGCTAACCCACGCATCATCAGGCATGCCCCTGATCAGCGCCTCATACTCCTGCGAATATTCCGGCGTCATAACCTCCCTCGTCAAAGCAGGATTTTCAACTTTTCCCGGCAACTTATCCTCAACAAACTTTGTGAGATTTCCGTATGTGGGAACAATCGTCTCAGCATCCGCATACTTAACCGCATCTGCCTGATCAATGATCGCCAGCTTGTACCTGGCATCTGGCTTGTAGTTCACTCCCATCGCTTCAGTGATCAATTTGGGATCTGTATCCAGGTGAGCTATCTGATCAAAACTCGTGGACCAGATCTGCACACCGGCCGGACCTTCCTTACCCAAGGTTCCGTTGAGGGGGCCGTTTCGATGCACATGGGGCTCTTCTACCAAGCGGACAATGAACTTCTCGTCTGCAAACCCCTCTTGAGCGATTTGATGCAGTTGTTCCTGCGTGTACTTGGGCGACGGGGCCTTGCCATTGGCGATAATGGAATTTCGCGCATCAGCTAAAAGCTTCTTTGCCTCGCCAAAGGACCTGGGCAGCACTTTCCCTGGCCTAGTGCTTAGCTGGACGGGATCGGGGTCCACGCCCTTTGGACGAGGTGATGCTTCAGCCTCAAAACGTTTTTTCCTGTTCAGGTCGAAATCGCGCCAGATCTTGCGCAACCCCTGGAGTTTAAGGGCCTCGGCAAATCGCCCGAATGCCGGCCCGAGCCCGGCCAGAATTCGAGCATGGCGAATACGGCTGGATGCCTGCGCTGCATTACCCGCTCCCAATGTGGTTGCCGCCAGCAAGCCAGCCAATACCAGCTCAAACGCTATCGCTCCGCCAATGTAGGCATACTCAGTGTGATGTTGAATGGCGGCATAATCGGTCACAAAGTCTTTCAGAGCAGCGCTTAGCTGAGCATCCGTCATAACCAGACTGGCCAACTCATAGGCTTTTGCAATGTCTTCCCGGCTGATGTCGGAGGGCGAGAACCCAATTGCTCGCACCCAACGCTCCCGACGCTTGTCGTCATATAAGCTGTTGAAGCTTTCGTACCAGCTATTGGCTCCGTTACCTTGATTTGCAGACCATGCCGATTTGAGCCCATCCATCAGCGCTTTGGTTGGATGCGCCAAATCACTAACGCCAACCACAAAATCAAACAGACCAATCCCTGCATCATAAGCGCCCTGAAACACAGCTCCGGTGTTCACCAGAGCTTTTTCATAGCGAGGCATCTGCTGGTAGACCGTTTCCCGGGCCTCGGTATCCTTCCTTTCTTGCTCCAGCAGGCGTTGCAGACCGGCTATGATTGCCTTGCGTTCTTGCCGGACCATATCATCCGTAGCGCTTGAGCCCAGCCTGACAGTTGCAAACCGGCCATTCAGCCCTTCCACCGAAGCAGCACCTCGATGGTCCAGAACTCCAGTCACGCTCTCGAGGTCCGTACCCACCTCAAAAGGTAGGTTCGCTACACCGGTGCCATCGGGCCAACGATATTCAATGGTCAGGCTGTAGGGGCCTTGGCCTGGCACGGGCTCCGCGACCGGCTCCGGTGTAAGCGGATAGTCTTGAGTGGCTGGCGCATGCAGGGAATCGGATCGGACAGCAGGCCCGCCAATGGCTCCAGAGGGCCAGCGGTCTCGCAAACGGTTTGCCAGGGGTGCCGGCAAATCCGAGCGAAGGTGCTCTGGACTTGCTGTGCGGTCGGTGAAAATACCAAAGGCTGCGCTATCCAGGCGGCCCAGAACCAGTTGGCCGCTTTGCAAGGCATCCAGTATTGCCTGGCGCTCACTGCTGGATGATTGCTCAAGGGCACGATATCCCCCATCCGGAGGTGGCTCTATGTGAGCGCCCTGGTAACCGCGTGAAAAATAGTCCTGTGCGATGGACACCGCGTCGGAAGGGTGTAGCAGCGACGGCAAAACCCTTTCGGTAAAGCCGTAGCCACCGGTAACGTATAACTGGTAGGACACAATTCCGTTTCCTTGTCCGCTTATCTTTCCCTGTGCTCTCCTGAGCGCTATGGAAAATACCTCTTGCGACTAAAGAAATGCAAGCGCCATGCGTGATCAACTACACAAACCTTCTGCAACCTAACAATATGAGCTAACCTAAATCCACAAAACCACGCAAAACCAGATGGTTGCAATCAAGAAGTAACGGCGGCGATCGCATGGACAAGAAAAAGCTCACAGAGCGGGACATCTGCACCAAGTACATCAACCCTGCCCTGCAGAATGCAGGCTGGGATATGCACAGCCAAGTGCGAGAGGAAGTCTCGTTCACCGCTGGCCGCATCATCGTGCGTGGCAGGCTGCACACCCGTGGCAAACGCCGCCGGGCGGATTATGTTCTCAGCTACAAGAAGAACATGCCCATTGCCATCATCGAGGCCAAGGACAACAACCACGGCCTGGGCGATGGCATGCAGCAGGCCCTGGCATACAGCGATGCACTCGACGCTCCCTTCGTGTTCAGCAGCAACGGCGACGGCTTCCTGTTCCACGACCGCACCGGCCTCTTTGGCCAGACCGAAACCACTCTCACTCTGGATGAGTTTCCCTCACCCGAAACCCTCTGGGAGCTCTACTGCCAGCACAAAGGCATCCTCCAGAACGCGCGGCAGACGATCGAACAGCCCTACTACGATGACGGCAGTGGCCGAACGCCCCGCTACTACCAGACCGTCGCCATCAACCGCACCGTAGAGGCCGTGGCCCGCGGGCAGAATCGCATTCTACTGGTGATGGCCACTGGCACAGGCAAGACATTCACCGCCTTCCAGATCATCTGGCGGCTGTGGAAGTCCAAGCAAAAGAAACGCATCCTGTTCCTGGCCGACCGCAACATCCTGGTCGACCAGACCAAGAATAACGACTTCAAGCCTTTCGGCCAGGCCATGACCAAGGTCACCAACCGGACGGTAGACAAATCTTACGAGATTTACCTATCGCTTTACCAAGCCGTCACCGGCAGTGAAGACGAACAGAACATCTACAAGCAGTTTTCCCCGGATTTCTTCGACCTCGTGGTTATCGACGAGTGTCACCGGGGCAGCGCCTCTGTGGACTCCGCTTGGCGCCAGATTCTGGAATACTTCTCGGCGGCCACCCACATCGGTCTGACCGCTACTCCCAAGGAAACCAGGGAAGTCTCCAACATCGACTACTTCGGCGAGCCGGTTTACACCTACTCCCTGAAGCAAGGCATCGAAGACGGCTTTCTCGCCCCCTACAAAGTCGTGCGCATCGACCTAGACCGCGACCTGCAAGGCTGGCGCCCCAGCAAGGGCCAGACCGACAAACACGGTGAGCTGATCGAAGACCGCATCTACAACCAGAAAGACTTCGACCGGCAGTTGGTTCTGGAAAAGCGCACTGAAGTAGTGGCTCGGAAAGTGACCGAATTTCTCGAGCAGACCGACCCTTATCAGAAAACCATCATCTTCTGCGAAGACATCGACCACGCCGAACGCATGCGTCAGGCCTTGGTAAACCTGAATCCCGAGCGGGTGAAGGAGAACCGCAAGTACGTCATGCGCATTACCGGTGACGAACAGGAAGGCAAAGCCGAGCTGGACAACTTCATCAACCCGGAAGAGCGTTATCCCGTCATCGCCACCACCAGCAAGCTGATGACCACCGGCGTAGACGCCCAAACCTGCAAACTCATCGTGCTGGACCAGCGCATCCAGTCCATGACCGAGTTCAAGCAAATCATCGGCCGTGGCACCCGCATCAACGACGACTACAACAAACACTGGTTCACCATTCTCGACTTCAAGAAAGCCACCGAGCTGTTCGCAGACCCGGCGTTCGACGGCGACCCAGTGAAGGTCTATGAGCCCAAGGCCGGCGAATCAGTCGTACCAGACGACGAACAGGAAACGCTGGAACCCGATGCCACTGAACTGCCGTTAAGTGAGGAAGCCGAAGGTTACGAAATCGAGCCCGGCGAAACTTGGCACCGCGACGACAGCCAACCGGCCTGGCCGTCCGACGACCAGGAAAAGACCAAACGGGTGAAGTACGTGGTAGGCGATGTGGAAGTCAGCGTGATCGCCGAACGCGTCCAATACCTGGGCCCGGACGGCAAGCTCATCACCGAAAGCCTGAAGGACTTCACCCGCAAGAAAGTGAAAGAACAGTACGCCACCCTCACCGACTTCCTCAAAGGCTGGAACCAGGCCGAGCGCAAACAGGCCATCATCGAAGAACTGGCTGAGCAAGGCGTCATCTGGGACGACCTCATCAAGGATGTCAGCAAGAAACTGGGCGCCGAGCCCGATCCCTTCGATGTCATCTGCCACATCGTTTACGACCAGCCGCCCCTTAGCCGAAAGGAAAGGGCCGAGCAGGTGCGCAAACAGAATTACTTCAGCAAATACGAGGGCGCCAGCAAACAGGTTCTAGACGCCCTGCTCGACAAGTACACCGACGACGGCATTGAGCCCATCGAAGATGTTAAAATCCTGACCCTCGCGCCGTTCAGCCAGATTGGCTCACTGATGGAACTGGTGGATGCCTTTGGCGGCAAGCCTGGCTACACAGAAGCCGTGCGAGATCTGGAAGACGAGCTGTACCGGCAAACACCCTGATCTGATTTCCGTTCATCGCCATTCCGTTTACTCAGGAACTGAACACCTATGTCTATCAGCACCACCATCAAATCCATTCAGGACATCATGCGCAAAGACGTTGGCGTAGACGGCGATGCCCAGCGCATCGGCCAGTTGGTCTGGATGCTGTTCCTCAAAATCTTCGACGACCGGGAACAGGAATGGGAACTGATCTACGACGACTACAAATCCCCGATTCCAGAGAAGCTGCGGTGGCGCAACTGGGCGGCAGATCCCGAGGGAATGACCGGCGACGAGCTCAAAAACTTCATCGACAACATCCTCTTCCCTGGCCTGCAGAATCTAGAACCCGCCGGTGATGACTACCGGGGCGTGGTTATCCGCAACGTGTTCGAGGATGCCTACAACTACATGAAGTCCGGCCAGCTCATGCGCCAGGTCATCAACAAGCTGCAGGACGGCATCAACTTCAACAAATCCGCCGAGCGCCACGAGCTGGGCGATATGTACGAGCAAATCCTCAAAGACTTGCAAAGCGCCGGCAACGCCGGTGAGTTTTACACCCCGAGGGCGGTGACCGAATTCATGGTCAACCGGGTAGACCCGAAGCTGGACGAGAAAGTGATGGACCCGGCCTGTGGCACCGGCGGCTTCCTCACCTGCACCATCGAGCACAAACGCAAACATTACGTGAACACGCCGCAGGACGAGCAAACCCTGCAAAAGAGCATTCACGGCGTTGAGAAAAAGCCCCTGCCGCACCTGCTGGCCACCACTAATATGGTGCTTCACGGTATCGAAGTGCCGGATCAGATCAAACACACCAACACTCTCGCCCGCCCGCTGATCGATTGGGGACCGCGAGAGCGGGTGGACGTTATCGTGGCCAACCCGCCCTTCGGCGGCATGGAAGAGGACGGCATTGAAACCAACTTCCCCAGCGCCTTCCGCACCCGGGAAACCGCCGACCTGTTCATGACCCTGTTCATCCACCTGCTGCGGGACGGTGGCCGCGCCGCCGTGGTGCTGCCAGACGGCTTCCTGTTCGGCGAAGGCATGAAAACCCGGCTCAAGGAAAAGCTGCTGGAAGAGTGCAACCTGCACACCATCGTGCGCCTGCCCAACGGCGTGTTTAACCCCTACACCGGCATCAAGACCAACCTGCTGTTCTTCACCAAGGGCAAGCCCACGGAAACCGTGTGGTACTACGAACACCCCTACCCGGAAGGCTACAAGAGCTACAGCAAAACCAAGCCCATGAAATTCTCGGAGTTCCAGACCGAAATCGACTGGTGGGGCACCGAGGCGGACGGCTTCGCCAGCCGCGTGGAAACCGAGCAGGCCTGGAAAGTGTCCATCGACGACATCAAGGCCCGCAACTACAACCTGGACATCAAAAACCCTCATGAGGGTGAACAGATCAGCCACGACCCGGACGAACTGCTGGCCAAGTACGAACAACAACAAGCCGAAATCCAGGAAATCCGCCACCAGCTGCGGGACATCCTGGCCGATGCGCTTTCTCACAACAGCGATGAAAGCACTGACGGAGGTGCGGCGTGAGTGCGCGGGAGATGATTACAGAGCATCTGGATTTGTGGACCGGGGCGGTCACGAAGAAGTCCAGTAGTGGCCGGGGCAACAAGGGCAAGGTTGAATTGACTGGGGTTAAGAAGCTGAGGGAGCTGATTCTGGAGTTAGCTGTGCGAGGCCTTTTGTCTGACCAGCTCTCTACCGACGAGCCAGCAAACAAGCTGATTGAAAAAATTATTCCTGAAGTCGAACAGCTAATCAAAGATGGGCGCTTCAAAGTACCTAAGGAGCCCGGGTCAAACTCGGAAGTGGAAGGCCCATTTAAGATTCCTCGAACATGGATTTGGTGTTCGTTAGACCGAATTGCTGTGATTGCCAGGGGAGGTTCACCAAGGCCGATAAAGGCTTACACCACCACTGAGCCGAATGGCCTTAACTGGATAAAAATCGGTGACGCAAAAAAAGGCTCAAGGCTAATAACCGAAGCTGCCGAGAAGATTATCCCTGAAGGCCTTCGTAAAACTCGCATGGTCTATCCCGGCGACCTAATCCTGTCTAATTCGATGAGTTTTGGGCAGCCGTATATTCTGGATATCGAAGGCTGCATACACGATGGCTGGCTACTACTTAGAACCCCTGAAGGCCTTGTTGATAAAGTCTTTCTCTATTACCTACTGCTTTCACCCTATGCAATGAATGCCTTTACAGATTCTGCTGCAGGGGCCGTCGTGCAAAATCTTAACGCCGATAAAGTTCGTCTTCTTCAGGTGCCATTACCTCCGCTGGAAGAACAACACCGCATCGTCCAAAAAGTCGATGAACTCATGGCCCTCTGCGACCGGCTGGAGCAGCAAACCAGCGACCAGCTCGAAGCCCACGAAACCCTCGTGGACACCTTACTCGGCACCCTCACTCAATCCGAAAACGCCACCGAACTGGCCGACAACTGGGCCCGCCTCGCCGCCCACTTCGACACCCTGTTCACCACCGAACAGAGCATCGACAAGCTCAAGCAGACCATCCTGCAACTGGCGGTGATGGGGCGGCTGGTGGAGCAGGATGCGGGGGATGAGCCCGCCTGCGAGCTACTCAATCGTATCGCACAAGAAAAAATTCGACTGGTGGCCGCACGGAAACTCAAGAAGCAAAAGCCGTTGACGGAAATTGGTGATGAGGATAAACCGTTCGAGTTACCAAGCGGATGGCACTGGGCTCGATTTGGTGATGTCTGTGCAATAAAAGGAGAGCTGGTCCGTCCAGAGAGCTTTCCGGATCTACGACAAGTTGCACCTGACTGCATTGAGAAAGGGACGGGGCGAATTACCGAAAACCGAACAGTTAAAGAGTCGGGAGTTAAAGGGCCAAATAGTCGATTCTATGCCGGGCAAATCGTTTATTCAAAAATACGTCCCTCGCTTTCGAAGGCTGCCTTGGTTGATTTCGACGGCCTTTGTAGCGCAGATATGTATCCAATTGACGCTTTCATTGACTCCAGATTCCTGTTGATGGAAATCCTATCAGAGATTTTCCTTCAGCAAGTCAGGGTCGCGGAAAACCGAATTAAAATGCCAAAACTCAATCAAGAAAGCCTGACAGGCTTCGTACTACCAATTCCCCCTCTAACCGAACAACACCGCATCGTCCAAAAAGTCGATGAACTCATGGCCCTCTGCGACCAACTCAAGGAGCGGATAAACCAAGCCAGTGAAACTCGTTGCCAACTGGCCGAAGCCGTGGTTGAAAACGCCCTTAACTAACCGGAAAAGGATGACCGCGCAGTGTACGAAAAACCGTGGCTTAGCTACCGCGAGCAGCTCGATAAATTAAAGAACCGGGGACTTGCGGTTACCGATGAGCCGAAGGCACTGGAGTATCTGGAGCGCATTGGCTACTACCGGTTGAGCGGATACTGGCACCCGTTTCGTGAACGCTCCGGGTTGTTTTGCCCAATCGGTAAGGGTATCCCCCGAGGGAAGAAAACAAAGGAAACCAGTGCCGTTCTGGACAGCTTCAAGCCGGGCTCGTCTTTCGAGGCGGCCGTGCGCCTGTACGTATTCGACAAAAAGCTTCGCCTCCTTGCACTGGATGCGCTCGAGCGCATCGAAGTGGCCTTGCGGGTCGATATATCGCACACGCTGGGAAAGCATGACCCATTCGCCTACCTGAATCCGGACATTCTATTCGAGGGGTTCGCCAAGGAGGCAGACGCTAAAACAGGCCTGCCCAGACACGTGGATTGGATGAGGAAGCAGGCCACACAAATCGCCCGCTCCAAGGAAGACTTCATCAGGCACAATAAAACCAAGTATGGCCACCCTCTGCCTATCTGGATTGCCTGCGAGGTATGGGACTTCAACACGCTGTCAGAGCTCTATGATGGCATGCGCCCGGAAGACCAAGACATCATCGCGGAGAAATATGGGATTCAGAATGGCCGTACTCTGGCCTCCTGGCTACGGAGCCTGAACTACTTACGCAACGTGTGCGCCCATCACAGCCGCTTATGGAACCGTAACGTGGTAGACCAGCCACAAAAACCGCCGAAGGGCGTTGTGCCGGACTTCGACAATGCCTGGACGCGTGGCAACGAGCATATTCTTGCCCGGCCTTTTCTGTTGCTGTGTATTTGCCAGAAGCTATTGAGCTCTATCAATCCAACGTCCAGTTGGTGGCATCGGCTCTCGGATTTACTGGCAGAATTCCCCGAAAACGAATCACTTGGGATTGGCTGGGGCGCGTTTGGCGTGTCGGATGAATGGAGAGGCTGGGAGTGTTTCCCGAAAAGCAGGCAATAAAAAACCCCGCAGCAGCTTCACTGCAGAGCAGATCCACCGATTGGGGCCGTGTTGCGACAAATAATAGACACGAGTGGTGCATTACTCAAGTGTGGCTTACCACTAATTACAAAAAACCCCCGCGTAAGCTCCTATCGGAGCCAAGAGGCAGGGGTCGTGTTAACCGAGAGATTAGAGCCACTTCAGCTCGGCATGCAAGCAGTAATCCCGGAAACTTGGAGAACTAATGAAAAACGGCTGGATGATTCGCGCCGGCAACGGCGGCCGCTACTTTGACGACTTCAAAGACAACGACTGCGTGGCTATTGGCTGGAACAGCCTGGGCGACTTGCGTAACTACAACAGTCCCGAAGCGCTGAAGGAGGCCTACATACAACAATTCGGCAACGCGAAGCCAGGGCGCACTGCCAACGCGCTAGCCATGATTCGCAAGTTCCGGGATGACATCAAGCAGGGCGACACCCTCATCACCTACAGCCAGGAACACCGGGAATACCTCGTTGGTGAAGACCTGGGACAATATGAATTCCGCCCGGAACCAGAACAGGTCGGCGAGTTCCAGCACATACGTAAAGTGAAGTGGCTGGGCCGTGTATCCCGTGACCAGTTCAGCCAGGCAACCAGGAACAGCCTCGGCTCCGTTCTGACGGTATTCTCGCTGTCGGATTCTGTCATCAACGAAGTTCAGGACCGGCTGGCCGGAAAGCCGGCGGTACAGCCAGCCACCGCTGATGAGACTCAAACGGCGGAAGCCGAGTTCGAGATTCTGAGAGAAGAGGTCGTCTCCCGTGGCCACGAGCTCATCAAGGACAAGATACAGGGCCTGGCTCCCGAGGAAATGGAAGAGCTCACCGCAGCCCTGCTCCGCGCCATGGGCTACCAGACCCGGGTTTCAGCCAGAGGGCCAGACCGTGGTGTAGATGTTCTGGCCTCCCCCGATGGCCTGGGGCTTACTCAACCCCGCATCAAGGCTGAAGTGAAGCACCGAAGCGGCAGTATGGGCTCTAACCCCATCCGTAGCTTCATCGGCGCCCTTCGAGAGGGAGACCAAGGCTTGTTCATCAGCACCGGCGGTTTTACCCGAGAAGCCCGTTACGAGGCCGAACGGGCCACCATTCCGGTGACACTCATCGACATCGATCTCTTGGCCGACCTGGTTGTGGCGAACTATGAGAGGTTTGATATTGAGGGCCAGCGACTACTGCCGTTGGTGAAGGTTTACTGGCCGGCGGAGTAACCCCCATTGCTGCGTGAATCGGTCGGTTCCAATACACGCACAACCCAAGAATCAACAAACACGGGTAATGTGACAGGTTATAAGGTCACTAGATTACGACCTCTCGGCTGCCTAATCGCTCTATGAGCAACTACCCGAAAGAACCGACTTCGTGCGGTTAAGGCCGTCCCGTTGATTCCGCACCGCGCTCCTGACTCTTCAGATAATCCGCCACAGCCCGGTAAGCCGGCAAGGAAGTCGGATCATTCGCCGCATTGCCGGCAACCGGGTTGGAGGCAAAGCGGACGATGACCATATCGGCAGCAGGGTCAATCCAGATCGTTTGGCCATGTACACCGCGCGCGGCGAATGCCCCGTGGTCATCGTGGCTGATCCACCACATGCCACTATAGCTCCAGCCATCGAGAAGCTCATATCCGGCTTTAGCAAACACCGCCCTGTCGCCACCATTGCGAATACTGGCAACCGCCTGAGCGGGGATAATCTGCTCGCCGGCCCACTTACCCTCGTTCAGCACGAGTAGACCGATTCGCGCCATATCACGCAATGTGGCGTTGAATCCGCCGCCAGCAAACGGAGTGCCTATGGAATCGACGGTATAAAACGCTTCACGTTCTGCCCCGATCTTTGACCAGATACGCTCGGAAAAGTAGTCGGCAACCGAAACCCCGGTCGTTCTTGCGATCAGCCAGCCCACCACATCTGAATTAATGGTTTTGTAGCCGAACGCTTCACCGTGCTCTCCGTCTTTTCTGACCGTTTTCAGGTAATCGAAGTAGCTTCGAGGCCCTTCACGTTGTTCGCTCAACAGATACGGACTCCCGGCCCTGGCATAGGTCCAGACTTCGGCATCAGGATCAGAATAGTCTTCCGAGTAGTCCAGCGCGGTGGTCATATCCAGAACCTGGCGAACCGTTGCGTCACCGAATGCACTGCGCGCCAGTTCGGGAATGATGTCTCCCACCAAAGCGGCTGCATCCAGCTTGCCTTCGGCCACCAGCACCTCGCCGAGAAGCCCCGTCAGGCTTTTGGTAACGGACATTGCGCCGTGCAGAGTGTGCTCATCAAGGCAGCCATCGTAACGCTCATAAACCACCCTGCCCTGGTGCAGAACCAGGATGCCGTCGGTGTAATTCGCGTCAAAGGCATCGCGCCAGGTTATTGAGGCCTTACCTCCCAGGGGCAAGAATTCGACCCCCTCTATGCCGGCATCCATGTCTACAGGAAGCTCACTGACACCTTCGCTGCCATTACGTACCACCGTCGTCGGCATCAGCTCCCGGAAATGACAGACCGTCCAGCGCAGCTTGGGGAAGGCAAAATAGTCCGGATCCGTGAAGCGAATCGTTTTGTCGGGCGCCGGAGGAAAACCCTGCATCAGTCCGAGAGCGTCTGGAGTGGAGTCCGGCGCAGACAGCGGTGTCGCTTCCTGGGCCACAGCAGTCCCGCCAAGCACCAGAGACAGCGCAAAGCCGAGATGTACAGCTGAGTTCATTGTCTTTTCCTTATTCAAAGCAGCCACTCAATTGGCAGTATCGACAACAGGAAAATCCCCGTGCGTTGCAAAAACCCTGTATTGGGTTCCTGCTCATGGCGGATGACATCGCCATCAACGTGCTCTATCCAATAAAGCTCACCGTTCTCGGTTAGTCGAACTTCGTAAGCCCGCAACGGGATGCTTTCTTCAAAGGCCTCGTGGATCTTTTCTGAAAGCGCCGGGCTCTCAATCACAAAGCCCAGCTCGGTGTTCAGGTTGATCGAGCGGGGATCGAAATTGAAGGAGCCAACGAACAGTCTCTCGCCGTCAACGGCAAAGGTCTTTGCATGCAGGCTGGAGCCCGAACTACCGAAGGGCCCGGCACTCTGGTTCCGTTCAACATCAGGCGAGAGCCGCCGCATCTCATACAGATGGATACCGGCCTTAAGCAGAGCCTTGCGACGTTTGGCATAACCCGCATGAACAGCGGCTACGTCGGTGGCATCAAGCGAATTGGTCAGTATGCTTACCTCAATACCTTTGTTCGCCAAAGCCGCAAACGCATCAACACCCGCCCGGGTTGGCACGAAGTACGGGGAAATCAATGCGACCCGGGATTCGGGTTCTCCAAGAATCTCGCCAAGCTTATACGCCAGCAGATCTTCCCTTTCAGATTTCCCAAGCCCTTTGGCGGGGCTATCACTGACCATTCGGGTTCTGGCCCAGTCGAACTCCAGTACCCCAGACAACAACTGACGCACAAAATCAGATTCGGAAACTGCCTTCACATAGTCTGTCGCCGCCTGGTCGTTCTCAAGCTTCAGCGCACAACGCTCCAGCTCACGCAAATCCGCATCGGAAGCGGCGGGCAACAGCTGTTCAACGGGATACGCGGAGGCACTGGCCCAATAGCGATCAAAATCACTCGATACCTCAGGCACCACCGGGCCGATGGCCAGCACGTCCAGATCCGCAAAAAGAACGCCGGCGGTGGCACCAAAATACTCATCGCCGATATTCCGGCCACCGACAATGGTGGCCTGGTTATCCGCCGTGAATGACTTGTTGTGCATGCGCCGGTTAGCCCGCGAGAAGTCCGTCAGGTACCCCAACCATTTGGGATTACGGATCGCAAACGGGTTAAAGAGTCGTACTTCAATGGAAGGATGACTTGCCAAGGCAGCGAGTTCGGCGTCTAACCCGGAGGTGCCGTTATCATCCAGCAGCAACCGGACCCGCACTCCCCGCTCAGCCGCCGTATGCAGTTCTTCCAACAGCAGTGTTCCGGTTATATCGCCATGCCAGATGTAATACTGAACGTCCAGCGTTCGATCGGCGGCGCGCGCCAGCAGCACGCGGGCGGCGAAGGCATCCCGAGGGTTTGCCAAGGTATGGATGCCACTATTACCAGGATAGCTCTCCAGCTGAGGCGCAATGGCCTGCCCTAGCCGGGTATCGGCGGCATCATCCAGGTTCAGGGCGCTGGACTCCGATCGGTCAGCAATTGGCAATGCACACGCCGACAACAAGACCGATAAAAAGAAGACCATCAGCAACGTTAACGTCAGTTGCTTTTGATTCGCGAAACCAAAATCCGGAATAAGTTGTCTCAACCTGCCTGCCCCAATGCCGCCCTAACCTGCATCAAAATAGATCAGTCCAGATCAATTAATGCAACAGGTAGCGTAGCGTCAAGGGCTCGAATTAGCCCATCTGAAGCGGGCCAGGTCGTTCTGGATTTCGATAACGCTGAACCTCTTATGCACCCGCCAACGGAGCCATTCGCCGCTCCACCGCACCGCGCTCTTCCTGAGCTCTTTTAAGCCGGGAATAGTTGGTCGGCGTTGGGTCCCGGTCGTAGCGTGTCTGCGCCTGATGCGCCAGATCGCACTTCTCCAGCCACTGTTCGATAAGCTCTACTGTGCTCATGGTTCACCTCCGTTTTCGTTAGGTATGCGTTCACCATAAACGACCCACGGAGGTAGAATCCCGAAAGCTTTATGCTTGAATTGTGGCAAACAATGATCGGAAATCAGAGCGCCCGGTGAGTTAGCGCATGGCCTTCATTCCCTCGGCCCACTTGGCCAGCTCCGTCAGCATGGTCGAGGCCGATCCAGTATGATGCTCGGCCGCCTGGAACTTGCGATTTTCGTCCAGAAGTTCCCAGGGCATCTGCACCATCACGCCCTCCACCATGGGCATCATTTTAACGGTGGTCACCAGTTGTTTTGCCATCTGGGCAGACCTAAGCCCGCCAGAGACACCGCCATAGCTGACAAAGGCACACGGCTTGTAATTCCATTCGTTGTAGACGTAATTGATCGCGTTCATGAATGAAGGCGGCGGGCAGAAATTGTACTCCGGCAGTACGAATACGTAGGCATCCGCGCCGGACACACTCTCCGACCAGTTTTTCGTGTGCTCGTGCTGATACTGCTGCTGACGCGGGTGATTGGGTTCGTCGTACACAGGCAGGTTGAAATCCGCCAGATCCACCAGCTCACTGGTAAAGCCGCCCTGTTCGTTGGCAAAACCGTTGAACCACTCAGCGATGGCTGGACCGACACGGCCGGGGCGAGTACTGCAGATGATTGTCTGTAACCTGAGGGACATGGCACGCTTCCTTTTGCTGAATAGACCGATCTACCGCGCAAACCGTACGGCAAAACCGGTTCACGCCGTTATATACCATTGCTCAGTCTAGCCTCAGCGCCAGGCGATAGATAACACAAGCTTCTGCAGTAATTGTTCAGTTTTACTGACGATCCCGGAGCACCTTCCAGTCCAGAACATTTCCCTCGGAATCGAACTGAACATAACCGGAGTAGCCGTCGGATTCATGCCAGGTTTTGACGTAACCAACAACCTGGCCATCTTCGGCAACCATTTCAAAGGAGGTGTTCTTCTCGTGGGTAATGCGGTGATCATCACTGTCAGGAGCGACTTCTTGAAGTTTCAGGTTCGGGTTTCCGGGAAGTGCGATATCGAGCATGTGTGGGTTCATGGCAAAACCTCTTCAGGTACTCAGGCAAGGGACCGGTTTCGATCCGTCACGGTCAGTGTATGCAGGATTTGTGTCGCTGCGTTGACACACCTCAAGACCTTTATCGTGTTCAGCAGACTGTCACAATCCATTTCTTTGAACCCTGGACCGGCTGGCTGCTATGTTAGTTCCGAAAACAGGAACCGGAGGCTACCCCAATGGACTACGTCAGCCCGATCAGCAGCGCCATAATGGCGGTTGTCTGGATCGTCTACTTTCAGCTCTTTTTCCTGCAATACAAACGAAATAACCGCCCCTATCTGGTCATCCACCACGCCCAGAACGAGAACCCGGATGCACTGTGTTTGCTGGTGAACATGGGGCAGGAAACGGTGCATATTCAGTGTGTACAGGTTGTGGTGCATACCCGGGCTGGGCAAGAGAAAACCCTGACGGTTACGCAATACGAGAGCGTCGCACCGGATGACTCCAACGTACAGCATGCTCTGCGGCAGGGTCCGGTGCCTTCCGGTGGCTACCTGGTTCTGGGCTCGTTCCGGAATGTGATTCTCGGCAAGAACAGCGAGGACGAAGACAGCGACTATCTTTTCGAGGACATTACAGGATTTGAACTTCGGGCAGCCGTGATTCACGGCCCCAGCACCTACCCCGTAGGTGTGCGCCGGAGCTTCACTTTGCGCCACGACGGCAGACCAAAAATATTCCCGCACAACATTCACAGCGAGCAGCTAAACCGGCGCAAAGACCGCAACGAGGTGCGCCGCTGGCTTGAGGAAGAGCTTCAGCCCAAATGCAAAGGTCGTTCGGAATCGGACAGCTCCGACCAATCCACCAGCGAATAGGACGGGGAAGATGAGTCCCCGGCCGAGTTAGCGGTCTCCCGAGGTGAGCCGAGACAGGAAAGCGTCCAGGTCTCTCACCTCTTCAAGGCACAGGCTATGTTCCATTCCATAGCTTTGAAACTCCGGCTCGTACCCGAGATCCTGAAGTTTCCGAAGTGCCGCCTGGCCAAGTGATTCGGCCACGATAGGGTCGAAGCGACCATGGCCGATAAATATCGGTAACTTGCGGTTGGCTTCGCTCAGCTCAATGGTATCAGCCGTAGCGAAGTAAGTAGACAACGCAAACAGGCCGCCAAGACGCTCCGGATAGCTGAGGGCCAGCTCATAAGCCACCGCACCGCCCTGGGAGAAACCACCCAGAATGATGTTTTCACTGGCAACACCGCGCTCCCGCTCGGCCCGGATCAGCTCTGCAACCATGGCTGCGGACGCGCGAAGCTGCTCGGCATCAACCTTACGATCGACGTCCATGGCAAGGATGTCGTACCAGGCCGGCATCACCATCCCGCCATTGATGGTAACCGGCAGCTCCGGTGCATGGGGAAAGATGAAACGGACGGGCTGCTCCCGCGAGAACCGGAACTCCGGAACCACCGGCTCGAAGTCATGACCGCTGGCGCCAAGGCCGTGCAGCCAGATGATGCTGGTTTGCGGGTTGTCACCGGTGTCGATTTGCAGTGTTTCAAGGGGTGTCATCAAGGCTCCACTCGTGTCGAATAAGTGCCGAGACTCTACCACTTTTCAGGCTATCGAGACCAAAGATCCGTTTTGATACCCGACCACAGTTTACGGAATTCTCCTGCCGCCAGTGAGCCTGGGGCCAGCACTTCAAGTGGTTGCCCTTCTTCCCCCATACGTTCAACCGCACTCGCATAGGGGACGGCGGCAAGCGCAGGCAAGCCAAGTTTCTCTGCGTCCCGCGCCAACACATCCCGATGCAGATTCTTGCGCCTATCCACCATTGAAAAGAACGGACGCAACTTCTTAACACCGAGTTTTTTATCCTTCACAAACTCTTTCAACTGATCCCAGCTATTCAGGGACAACCAGGTGGGTACCACCGGTACATACACCTTGTCAGCCACATCCAGCACCTGCTCGGTAAGTCGGGATAACGTGGGCGGGCAATCCAGAATTACCAGGCTGGTGTCTTCCGACAAAGGCGCCAGCAGGTCTTTCAGCGCACTGCCACCGTGCTCCTGTTCGAGCTTGATGTCGAAATTTCGAAAGCTGGAATGGGCGGGGATAAAGTCCAGGTTGGGATAAACGTCTTCGTGAATAAAGCGGGCAATAGGCGATTTCCCCTCCAGCAGTTTGGAGAGTTTCCGGCCCTTCACGGGCTCTGCTCCGGCAAGGTAGAAACTGGAGGCCCCCTGTGGGTCCAGATCCCAGAGCAAGGTCCTCAGATTGTCCCGGCTGGCCAGGTAAGCGGTGTTGACCGCAGCGGCGGTCTTTCCAACCCCGCCCTTGGGGCTGTAGAAGGCGATGATTCTCATCCTGTGCGGCTCCTGCCGTGTTCCATGTCATTGAACACTACAGGATAACAGCGGCCCAGCGGGTAATTATTAAGCTTTTATGACAGCCAGCGTAGCAACTGGCGGGAACCATAAGTGACGGAATCGAACGAAAGGCTTTCGTAAAACCACGCTCAAGCGGCTTTGCGAAAGCCCTCCGACCGAACCGTCTTGTCCCGGCTGCGCTTGTATTTGGTTTTGTCCTCAACCACACGCATCTGGTATTTTGGCGTTCTCAATTCCCGTTGCACAGCACTATGCTGCGTGGCTTTCGCCCGTTTTCTGGCCATGTCACAGTCTCCTCTTCTGGCCGGTGTTTTGTGGCGATTAGTATAACATCTTCGGATTCAGCAAGAGCGTAAGCAATGACACTCACTGTCTGGCTGACCTTTCTGGTCGCAGCTGTTTTTATCAGTATTTCGCCTGGCGCCGGCGCGGTGAATTCCATGAGCAGCGGGCTTCGCTACGGGGTGCGTAAATCTCTGCCCACCATTGCCGGTCAGCAATTCGGTTACGGCGCACAGATCGTGCTGGTAGGCGCCGGGCTGGGCGCAATCGTCGCCTCCTCCAATACTGCTTTGGCAGTGATCAAATGGATTGGCGTGGTTTACCTTATCTGGCTCGGCATCCAGAAATGGAGGGAGCCACCTATTGAAGCATCCCGGGCGGACCTCTCCGCGTTCAGTCCAAGACAACAGTTCTGGAACGGAGCTCTGGTAAACCTCACCAACCCGAAGGCCACCATCTTCCTGATTGCCCTGTTCCCTCAGTTTCTGGTGGCGGGCGCGCCCCATGGCCCTCAACTGGCCACCATGGGGGCCACGCTGATCTTTGTCGATATCCTGGTGATGGTAGGCTATGCCATTCTCGCCAGCCAGCTGTTCCGGTTCATGACCACCCCTGCGCGCCAGCGGCAAATGAACCGGGTTTTTGGTGGCCTGTTCGTGACCGCAGCGGTGGCCCTGGCCAGTTTCAAGAGAGCCTGAATTGCCACTGGCTGATAGGTAGTTCTGTGTAATTGTGCGGCCACTGCGATTGCCGTCAAATACTCCGACATCAACCTGGGAGCCAACAACGTGCTGATTGCATCTCTCGCCATTCTTGCCGGCCTTGCCCTTCTGGTCTGGAGTGCCGACCGGTTTGTTGAAGGATCGGCCGCTACGGCTGGCCATTTTGGAATGCCACCTTTACTGATTGGCATGGTGGTGGTTGGCTTTGGTACCTCGGCACCGGAGATGGTGGTTTCCGCGCTGGCGGCCTCTCAGGGCAACCCCGGCCTGGCGCTCGGTAATGCCTATGGTTCCAACATCACCAACATCGCCCTGATTCTCGGTATCACCGCCGTAATTGCCCCCATCGCCGTACACTCCCAGGTGATGCGCAAGGAATTGCCGATTCTGGCCCTGGTTACCCTGGCGGCGGCCTGGCTGCTGTTTGACGGCGAACTCAGCCGGCTGGATGCGACCGGCCTGCTGGTGCTGTTTGCGCTGGTGCTGGGCTGGAGTATCTGGTCTGGCATGAGAAAAACTGATGATGTCTTCGCCACCGAAATGGATGCCGAGCTTGCCACTCATCCCATGCCCATTCGCAACGCGATGCTCTGGCTGGTCGTGGGGCTGGTTCTGCTGATTATCAGCTCCCGTATTCTGGTCTGGGGCGCAGTCGATCTTGCCACCCGCTTTGGCGTCAGTGACCTCGTGATCGGCCTGACCATTGTGGCTATTGGCACATCTCTGCCGGAACTGGCCTCTTCTATCATTGCGGCCCGCAAGGGCGAGCATGATCTGGCTTTGGGTAATATTCTGGGCTCCAACCTGTTCAACACCCTGGCCGTGGTCGGTATTGCCGGCTCCATTGCCCCCATGGCGGTGGCCAATGAAGTCTTGATCAGGGATATTCCAGTGATGGTGGGCCTGACCCTCGCCCTGTTTGTGCTAGGCTATGGATTTCGCGGGCCCGGGCGTATCAATCGTGTGGAAGGTGTTGGGCTGCTGGCCATCTTCGTGGGCTATACGGCCTACCTGCTAAGCACCACCTTTTAAGAGAGCAGTCCCGGGGTCAGCAACCATTCACTGACTCCCGGATACTGCTCCAGATCCAGGACAAACTCCTGACCACGTGCCGCGCACTTTAAGCGGCAGTATTCCCCGGAATCCTCCAGGCGCCAGCGTTCCGGATTGTGATGATAACTGAGGGGTGACTTACCAAGTTGGGGCATGAAGCCAGCCGGTAAGCGCCAGTCCGTGACCATTGAGGCTCCGGGTGCGGTCAGCCGGTGCTGATCTGACAAAGCCTCCACGGCTCCGGCGGCTGGCAAATCCTCACGCAAGCCTGGAATCTGAAGCCTGTCGCCGCTGACATAGAGACTGTTCTGTGCTGATCGCTCGCCATGCAGGTGCGGATGATAGCGCGCCCAATCCGGTACCGGCGACGCGTCGCCCAGAGGCCAGACGTCGGCCACCTGCAACCAGCCCCAGACAGCATGAAACGGTCGGCTACCGGGCACAAAGCGCCATCGTCTCCGATAACGTTCCACCGGCCGGAACAGCGCAAAAAAGAGAAAAAGATCACCAGGCCCAATGTCATGATTGGCCAGGTGCGCCTGGGCCGAACTGTGCTGGCCAAGCACCGGGCGCCAGCCTGGCAGCCGGGGATAGGCACTTTCGATAACATCGGGATCCAGATGCGCACCACGTCTGGAAAACGCCTGCTGCCCGGTAAGCTGCGACACCAGCGAACCAATGCTTTCTCCGTGGCGCCGGACCTGGCTATAGCGAATGGGCGACTGGTCATCCGGAATGGGCAGTGCCAGGCAACTGCCGTCCGGGAAGACCGGATTGGGACAGCCACCAGCGGAACTGTCGAAGCCTTTTCTGCTGAGGATCAGTTTCATAGCCGAGCATTATTGACCAAAGCGGCGCAAACAAAAAAGGCCCGTCGGCGTTTGCCGGCAGGCCTTAAGGTTCTGCTGCGCGAGAGTTACCGCACCGCGTTCACCACTTCATCCACTTGCAGCCGTACGCTCTGCAAGCCGCCACCGGACAGGTACCAGAGGCCTGGGTTAAGCACCACAACTTCGGTAGACACACCAGCCTCGGCCAACGAAGCTTTCAACGTCTCCGGCGCCAGCGGTTCATCTCCGATCGCGGCACTGCGATCAACCACCAGCAGGTTATCCGGCGCCATTTGCGCCAGAACATCGGCTGTTACCGGATAGAAGGTACGCTCGCCACGCACGACGGGCTGCACACTGTCTGGCACAGCCGCAGGTGTCAACGCCAGTAGCTCGTAGACCAATGCTTCCTGCCGAAGTGAAAAGTTCCCGTTATTATGGGTCACCACGGTAACGGTACCTGCGTCGGCCAAGGTCGCCTTTTGCGCCTCAACGTGCTGCCAGAGCGCGTCCAGCTCTACCCCAGCCACCTCTTCAAGGCCGTAGTAGCCAGCCAGGCTGAGCACCCGGTCATTCACCGCGGCCTGAAGATCATTCCCCTCCAGCGTGACATCACGTACTGGAGCCTCCTTCGCAAAGGACGTAAGGGCTTCCGCGCCCTGGCGCCCGGTCATCAGTACCAATCCTGGTTTCAGGTCAGTGGCCAATGCCAAATCGGGGGTCTTCAGACCGCCTGCGTCCGGCAGCCTTGCACCCAGGTCCGCCAGATAATCCGGCAGGCTCTGGTGTGGAATGGCCACAACCTTTTCTTCCAGACCCAGCTCCAGCAAGGTGTCCAGTGCACCGTGATCGTAGCTGATCACCGTGGGGCCGGTTACTTCCGTCGTGGTCGCGCACCCGGTCAGGGTTATGCCGGCCAGAGCAAAAGCCATAATTCGTTTCATTGAAGTCATGGTTACTATCCTCAGAAGTCGACCGCCAGGCCAAGGTTCAGGCGACGGCCATCCAGCACCACGCCATAGTCATCATTGGTGATTTCTTTATCAGCCAGGTTGTACAGACCCGCGGTCACCCGGGCAGTATCGGTCAGTTGGTAAAGCAGGCCGGCATCCATCAGCGTGTAACCCGGCGTGCCATCTGACATGCTACGGCGGCCAAGGTAATCGCTGGTTTCGCCACGGTAGTTGGCCTGGAACCAAAGATTCAGGCGGTTATTCGCTTGCCAGTCCAGGTTGGCGTTAGCCATGTGCTCAGGAATTTTGTTCAGCGGTTCGCCTTTGTACTCGCCGGTCTTCTGTTCAGAGTCGGTGTAGGTGTAGCTGGAATTCAGAGTGACCGAGTCGGTGAGCCGGTAATCCAGCGTCAGTTCGACGCCTCGCATTTCGGCTTCGTCGATGTTGGCCCGGGTACTCAGGAACAGGTAGTCGTTGCCCTGAAAGCTGCAGGTCCAGGTGGCCGGGTCATCGCGATCCCCATTGGGAGACTCACAAAGCCGGTCTTCGGCAATCTTGTCTTTGAAATCGGTCTGGAACAGCATCACGCTGGCGTTCAGCCCCATGGCCCGGCTATCAAACACCATTCCCGCCTCGTAGCTGATACTGGATTCCGGATCCAGTTCCGGGTTGCCGATGATCAATGCCCGTGGATGCGGCGCAGGTGAGCCACCGCCACCAGTGCCACGGCCGAAGCCTTCGGTCACATCGGCCAGACCCGGCTGACGATATCCCGTAGACACCCCACCCTTGAGGGTCAGCTCTGGCGTCAGATCGTAAAGTGCGTAAACCCTTGGTGAAAACTCACCGCCAAACAGCTCGTCGTCGTTGTAACGCAGCCCTGTGGTCACCGACAACTGCTCGGTCAGCCCCCACTCCACTTCCGAGTACACCGCAGCGATCCAGCGATCAACACTGCGGACGGCGCCTGGAATATTGGATGTCAGCAAACCGTTGGTTTCGTCGGTCAGCTTTTCCTTCTTGTACTGGCCACCCACCGTCAGCACATGGTCGCCCCAGAACCGTGTAGCCTGGGTATCCAGCATCGATACTTTCTCTTTCTTGGTCTGATCCTGTACCCGCTCGGATAGGTCATGCTGGATAAAGCTCCGGGTCAACCAATCGCCATAGTTGCCGGCGTGAGACAGCACGTATACATCTTTGTCATAGATGTAGTTTGAGCCGGTTTCATCCTCTGCCACACTCTTGCCGGGTGTGCTGGTCTCTTCCAGACGGGAGCTGTCGTAACTCAGGGCAAATTCGTTGCGACTATCCGGAGTCAGAATCAGCTTGGCACCACCCTGCTTGCGTTTGCTTTCCGGGGTACTGCGTGCGGAGTCATCGGCACCGGCAAAATCGCTCTCATCATCCCCTCCCCAGGCAGCATTCACTTCCGCACTGAGCAGGTCCTCCACCAATGCGCCGCCGGCAAACAGGCTGGTCTGCCGGCTGTCGTTGCTGACATCGTTCAGAGATTTGGTGTACTCGGATGAGATAGTGCCCGCCCACTCACCACGGTTTTTGCGGGTGATGATGTTGATGACGCCGCCCATGGCTTCAGAACCGTACAGCGACGACATCGGGCCACGGATGACTTCAACCCGCTCGATCATGGAGATGGGCGGCAGAGCAATCTGCTTGCCACCGTCCTGGCCGTTGGTGTTTACCGAACGCCCCGCTGAGACCGGCCGGCCGTCGACCAGATAAAGCGTGTAACTGTCGTCCATCCCCCGAATGCTGATGTCCTGCGCACCACCGCCACCGGTTACGTACACTCCCGGGATGTTATTCACCGCATCGACAATACTCTTGTAGGACTTCTTCGCCAGCTCCTCGCCAGAGATCACCGAAATACTGGCCGGCGCATCCGAGATGTTCTGCTCAAAGCCAGCGGCAGTCACCACAATTTCACCCAGCTCAACGGGCTCGGCCTGGGCCAGACTTGCGGTGCTGGCACTGGCCAGGGCAACCGCTGACGCCAGCAAAGGAAAACGACGGCGCATGAATAACTCCTTGTGTTGTGCAACGTTCACGATGTATCAGTTTTCGCATTTGCGAATCATTATCAGTGGCGTGAACATTAACACAGCACAAGGGTTCAGGTGTTGGAATGATACGTTCCGCTTTTCGGAACAGCCTGTGTGGCAGTACCACCGCCCCCAGTCCATTCCTCCGGGATACAGCTTCGTAGATGAGCAATAAAGGCCCGCACCCGACGGGGAAGAACACCATGAGGATAAAGCAAGGTCACTGGCAGGTCGGGTCCATACCACTCCGGTAGACAGGACTGAAAACTGCCGGGATGAGCCGTCAGCCGACGTTCCACCAGCCAGACCGGCATCAAGCCCAGGCCGCGGCCCGCGGCAATGGCGTCACCCTGCACATTGAACTGGTCCACGGTAAACCGACGGTCCGGTAGCGATAGCGGAAAATTGCCCTGGCGGGAGTGGTGCAATAATACCCCAGTGTCTGCCATACCCAGCAGATCCACCCAGGGATGATGGGCAAGCTCTCCCGGTGCAGCCGGCTTGCCGTGCTGCCGGAAATAGGCCGGGCTACCGAAAATACCCTGCTTGAGTACACCGAGCACCTCCTGGCGCAGCGCTGTCTCACCGGTCTCGCCCAGCCAGATACACACACCGTCCTCGACCGCTTCCGGCAGGTTCCTCTGGGTGTGAATCGCAACACGAAGGTCGTCATGGTCAGCCATAAAGGACTCAACCACCCCGGAAAACCAGCCACGCACAAAAGATTCGTGACAACGCAATTCCAGCTTGCCGGTTACCTCGGCTTTGAGTTCGTCCAGTGCCTCCCGCCCCTGCACCACCAACTCGAGAATGTCGTTGCAATAGCGGTAGAACACACGCCCGGCATCGTTCGGCACGATCTTCCGGGATTGTCTCAGCAACAGTGGCTGCCCCACATTCTCCTCCAGTTGTCGAATCCGGCGGCTGAGAGTGGACTTGGGTAGTCCCAGATCCCGGGTACTGGCGGTCAGGCTGCCGGTGCGCACTACCGACACGAAAGCTTCCAGCTCCTGCAAGTCATACATGATTTGGTTCCATTATTTGCAACTGACCGTTCCAATTTATCACTTTAAAACCTTAACGAGAACCATTATCATTATTTTCCATTAAAATTTGTAAGCTATCTAACACCCCGCTGCCGGAGCGCACTGACCATGACATGCCGCACTCTCACCCCCAGACAGACGCTTCTCCGATCCATTGCCGTACTGGCACTCTCCGCCATGGGCGCGGGTACCAGTCTCGCGGATACCCGGTCTGTGGAAACGGCCTATGGCCCGGTAACGGTCAACGGCCAGCCAGAGCGAGTAGTCACACTGTACGAGGGGGCCCTGGACACGACACTGGCTGTTGATGCCAACCCAGTGGGTGCTGTAATTACCCGTGGCGGCAGCGACGTTGCCGATTACATCAAGTCCCGGGCAGGCGATATCGCTATTGTGGGCGCACCGGCCGAAACCAATATTGAAGCGGTTATCTCCGTCCGGCCCGATCTGATTCTGGCAGCACCGCGCACCAATGAGCAGCAATACCAGTTGCTGTCGCGGATCGCGCCGGTGATCGTGTCAGATGTTCCCATGTTCCAGCCGGACAGCTGGGAACGGGAAACCCGCCTGTTCGCCAAAGCCCTGGGGAAGGAAGAGGCCGCTGAGCAGGTGATTGCTAAAGTCGAATCCCGCATTGGCGAAGTGGCCGCCCTTGTGGAGGCTCGCATCCCGGAAGCCCAGCGAGATGCCACCCTGGTTCGCTGGATGCCCCAGGGGCCACTGGTGATGGCGGAAGGCCTGTTCTCGGCCTCGATTCTTCAGGCAGTAGGCTTCCGGATAGATGACAATGATCTGGTTAAAGAAGGTCGCCCCCATAGCGAACCACTGAGCCTGGAGAACCTGTCCAGCATGGACCAAAGCTGGGTATTCCTGGCGACACTGAATGAAGATGGCGACAAAGCACTGGAGGCAGCCCGCCAATCCGCGGCTTTTGCCCGCCTGGACGCAGTTGAACACGACCGGGTGATCACCGTCAGCGGGCAACTCTGGACCAGCGCTACCGGACCTCTTGCGGTACTGGCCATTCTTGATGACATCGAAGCCGCGGTCACTGCCATTCAGCCCTGAAGCGCCCAATGTTGAACGCTCTATCCCCGACTAGCGTGGTTGCGTCTCGCGCTTTTTTCCCGCCGCTTCTGGCTGCGGGATTTTTATTGTTGCTGGTGGTACTGGCCAGCCTGCTCTATGGCGCCGGTCCGGTGTCTGCCAGCAATGCCATGGCGGCGCTGATGGCCAATGGCACAGAGGAAGCCTGGTTCGTGGTCACCGAGCTTCGGCTGCCCCGCACCATCATTGCCCTGATCACCGGCCTCGCACTGGGCCTGGCCGGTGCCCTGCTCCAGTCCATGACCCGCAACCCACTGGCCGAGCCGGGCTTGCTGGGCGTCAGTGCTGGCAGTGGCTTTGCAGTAGCCCTGGCCATCCTCTTGGGCGCCACCACTGCTACTCTCACCACCCTGGCCGCCCAGCTTGGAGCGCTCGCCGGCTGTGCCCTGGTGATTGCCGCTACCAGGGTGCAGGGCCTGGGCAATGATCCTGTGCGCCTGGTATTGGCCGGGGCCACCATGACCGGTCTGCTGCTGGCACTGACCTCCATGTTGATGCTGATGGACCAGCGGGCCGCCGATGAGATTCGCTTCTGGATTACCGGCAGCGTGGCCGGCAAACCCTTGTCCATGCTTTGGGCAACGCTTCCTTCCATCACTCTCGCCCTGGTTCTGATTGCTATCGTGGCACGACCACTGGCAGCCATGGCCCTGGGCGAAAAAGCGGCCGTTGGACTGGGACATCACCCGGGGCGAATCCGCTTCCTGATCACTTTCACGGTTGCTCTGCTGGTGGGCTCGGCAACGGCCCTGGCCGGGCCGCTGATCTTTGTCGGACTGGTGGTGCCGTTTATTGCCCGGGCCTTTTCCGGCCCCGATATCCGCAAGACCCTCTTGCTGTGTGTGCCTGTTGGCCCTGCCGTGGTACTGGGTGCCGACGTGCTTTCCCGGTTGATTGCCGCGCCCGCCGAAATGCCTCTGGGGGTGGTTACCGCGCTGATTGGCGCTCCGGTGCTGCTGGCCATTGTCCGGGCCGGCCGGATGCCTTCGCTATGACCGCAGGATTCGCCATGCCGGATAAACGCAACACGCTGGTTAATACCGCCCTGCTCGGGCTGTTAGTCCTGGCAACCATCATCTCGCTGGCCACCGGTACCGTGCAGGTTTCACTGTTCGATACCCTCAGGGCATTAGCCGGCCAAGCAGACCCGATGACCGATTTCGTAATCAACGAGCTTCGTCTGAGCCGGGTAATCGCGGGACTACTGAGTGGCGCGGCGCTGGCCATGGCCGGCTGCCTGATGCAGACCCTGGCCCGTAACCGTCTGGCGACACCGGGCATTATCGGCATCGATAACGCGGCTACCGCCTTTGCCGTCGCGTCGGTGGTGGGTGTGGGACTATCGTTGGCGCCATCAGCCATGGCACTGGCCGGAGCGGCAGCCGCCACGGCGATCGCCTTCGGTCTGGCGGGCGCCAATGGTACCCGCGGCTATCGCTTTATCGTCGCCGGCATCGGTATTGGAGCCATCGCGGGCGCAGTCACCCAGGTAATGCTCAGTCGGGTGGCGATTGATGCCGCCAATGCGGCCTATCCCTGGACGGTGGGCAGTCTGAATGCCCGTTCCGGCCAGAGTGTGCTGGTGCTCGGACTGGGCCTTGCGGCTGGCCACCTGATTCTGATGAGCCTCAGCCGGGCCCTCAACACCTTGCAGTTCACGGATGCGGTGGCCATTGCCCTGGGCACACGACTGAAAGCCACCCGCATAATCGGCCTGGGTTTGGCGGTGATGCTCACGGGCCTGGCAGTATCGGTCTGCGGGCCGGTTGGCCTGATTGCCCTGCTGGCGCCGGAGCTTGCCCGGGCACTGTGCCGCCCGGGCAAGGTTCCGCTCACGGCTGCGGCCCTGGCGGGCGCCAGCTTCATGCTGGTTGCCGACCTGTTAGGCCGCACGCTGTTTGCGCCGCTGGAAATTCCGGTGGGCATCATTACCGCCATCGTCGGCAGCCCTTACCTGCTCTGGATACTGCTGAGACCTTCGCCACGGAGCCTGACATGAGCCAACCCCAAACCGCGACCCTTGCCGCCGACGACATCACCCTGGCGCACCGTCAGTTTGTTGTAGCGGAAAATCTGAGCCTTCATCTGCCAACGGCCCAGGTCACCGCCATCGTGGGCCCCAACGGCTGCGGAAAATCCACCTTGCTGAATGGCCTGGCCCGGATTCATACGCCCAAGGGCGGCTCGGTGCTTCTGGACGGCAAGGATATCCATCGCCTGCCGTCCAAAGAGGTCGCCCGGAAACTGGCCCTGCTACCCCAGGACAACACCGCCCCGGAAGGCCTCACCGTTGCCGACCTGGTGCGCTTCGGCCGTCAGCCTCATCAGGGCTGGATGGCACAGTGGTCGAAAGAAGACCAACGGGCCTTCGATCAGGCGATACAGGCCGCCGATGTTGCCGGACTGGCTGACCGTGCACTGGACACTCTCTCTGGCGGGCAACGACAGCGAGCCTGGATTGCCATGGCGTTGGCCCAGCAAACGCCGCTGTTACTGCTGGACGAACCTACATCGGCCCTGGATCTGGGCCACCAGATTGAAGTGTTTGAGTTGATCCGGGCACTGAGCGGACAAGGCAAGACCATCGCCATGGTGGTGCACGACCTGGCCAGTGCCTGTCGCTATGCGGACTATATGGTGGCCATGAAAAACGGAACCATTATTGAGGAGGGCGCTCCGGCGGAGATTGTCTCACCGGAGCTGGTGCAGGAACTCTACGGCGTCAGCTGCGATCTGATTCACGACCCGGCCACCGGTAGCCCGTTACTGGTCAATGTGCGCCGCAATCCCTGAGCGAGCTCAGGCCAGGGTTTCGGCCCTGGCCTTTTCCCGGGCAATCGCGGCTGGAGCTCCGGCCGCCAGCACCACCGCGCCAGCCGAGCAGACCAGCATGCTCAGCACAATAGGCAGCAGTGCATCACCACCTAAAGCCGATGACAGCGCACTGATCCCTCCAGCCAGGGTGAATTGAGAGGCGCCCAGCATAGCGGCGGCGGTTCCGCCCAGATGCGGGAAGAACTCCAGCGCATTGGCCATGTTGTTAGGCACGATCCCGCCCTGACAGCCAATGGCGCCAATGATGAACAACGCCACCGCCCAGAACGGCCCGTCCAGAATGACCACGGTAACCAACCCGACGAGCATCAGGAACTGCAGCATAACCTGTACCCGCAACAGGATGACTGATGGGACGCGCCGCAACAGCGGCCGGTTGACAAGATTCAGCACCGCCATCAATCCGATATTGGCCGCGAACAGCATGGAGAAACTGGCGTTGGACAGGCCGAACCACTCCTGGTAGATAAACGACGAATGGGTAATGAACAGCAGCATGGTGCTGAAGCACATCACCTGAATCCCGATAAAGCGCATGGTTGTGCCGTGGCGAAGCACCAGCATGTAGTTGGTTACCAGAGTTTTCACCGGCGTCGAGGCCTGGGGCCTGGGTTTCAACCTGGGAAACAGGGCGATTTGCAGCACGACCGCCAGCAAGAGCGCGTAGCCGGCCAGAAATACGAAAATCCAGTGCCAATCGCCGAGCGCAAGCATCAACGCACCCAGTGAAGGTGCCGCGGCCGGGGCAATAAACATGATCAGGCCAATCAGGCCGAACAGGCGCGCCGCTTCCTGCCCACCCACCTGGTCGCGGACAATCGCAGGCACCGAGACCGCACAGAAGGCACCGCCGATGCCCTGTACAATTCGCCAGCCCACCAACTCCGCCAGGGTATCGGCTCCGGCAATCATCATCGCGGCAATGGCGAAAATGGTCAGCCCGACAAACAGTATCAGCTTGCGGCCATAGCGATCCGACAAAGGCCCGCCCACCAGTTGTGCGAGACCAAGGGTGGCGACATAGGCACTCAGAGTCAGGCCCACATCCGCATGGGGAATACCAAAACCCTCAGCAATATCGGGGAACGCGGGCAAATACGCATCCAGAGCCAGAGGCCCCAGGGCGACGGTCATACCAAGTAATAACGCGAGCTGAAAATGAGACAAGTGCTACCTCCGCTGACTAGATAGATAGCTAATAATATTCAGGAAAGGACCGCAATGCGCGGTTTCCGAAGCCAGCGCGGAAATCAGTTCTGGTCGAGCATGCACTCCCGGCTATAGAGTTGACTGAGTTTGCGTCGTTTCTGGCGCAGGCCATTGCCTCGATCATTGCTGTAACCGGCTCGCAACTGGCCCTGAATCCGGTCCAACTGCTTCCGATATTTCTCGCACTGTTGCGCCTGCTTTTTTGCCTCTCTGGCCTGGGCATAGCGATCCTTGCTGCCGGGAGCCAGCAAGCGCTCCACTTCAGCCCGGCTTTGCCGCACCCGGTCGGCCTGGCGGATGTTTTCGCCCATGGGGACGGTCACCAGTGGTTTCACCGAAACACTGGAATGTCGCACCTGCCTGGGTGGCGTATCGGAAAAGTGAATGGACCCGTTGGCATCGGTCCAACGGTAGATTTCAGCGGTGGCGGGCAATGCCGCGGTAACGAGAAGCAGGCTCAGGGCCAGTTTCCTTGGCATGGGTTCACATCCTGTGAATAGTTTGAGGGAGAGCCCCGCCACCATCACAGCAGCGGGACAGGCGCTGGTAACTATACCGAAAGCCAGCGCCACTTTCAGGAACGGATCAGCGGTCCAGCAATTCGATCCAGTGGTTCACCGGTACGTCTGCTTTGCTCTCCAGGTGCAACTGGCAGCCAATGTTAGCCGTCACAATTCGTACCGGGTTATCCACCGTCAACGCCTTGAGCTTGTTATCCAGCAGCTTCTGGCTCATCTCCGGCTGGGTAATGGAATAGGTACCCGCCGAGCCACAGCACAGGTGCTTGTCTTTGGTGGCCGCCAGGTCGATACCCGCCTTGGTGAGCACCTGCTCCACCACCCCATTCTGTTTCATGGCATGCTGCAGGGTACACGGACAGTGGAACGCCACCTTGCCCGCCTGGGCACTGGCCTTCAGGGGCTCCAGGTCTTCCTTCAGCAGGAACGCCCCAAGATCAGTGCACAGCTCGCTGACCTTCCTTGCCTTATTGGCGTAGACCGGGTCATCTTTCAGCAGATGGCCGTAATCCTGAACCATGGCACCACAACCTGACGCGGTCATGATGATGGCCTCGGCTCCGGCTTCGATGGCGGGCCACCAGGCATCGATGTTGCGGCGCATCTGTTCCAGACCGCGCTCATGTTCGGAAAGATGGTAGTTCACCGCGCCACAACATCCGGCCTCGGGGGCTTCCACCATGGTCACACCGAGCTTGTCCAGCACCCGGGCCGCAGCCGCGTTGGTATTGGGCGCAGCTGACGGCTGAACACAGCCGGCCAGAGCCAGAACCACACGGCTGTGGCTCGACGAGGGCCAGGGGCTTGCGTGTCGACGGGGAGGCACCTTGGTGCGCAGCCGCTCCGGCAGTACCGGACGGAAGGCCTGGCCCAGACGCAGCATCAACCCGAACAGCCGGTGGTCCGGCAGGAAGCGGGTCAGCGCCCAGCGCAGCCATTTTTCCTGCGGCTTGCGCGGCAGCTCTTTTTCCATCAAACCACGACTGATGTCTACCAGGCGGCCATACTTCACGCCAGAAGGGCAGGTCGTTTCGCAGCTTCGACACGTCAGGCAGCGGTCCAGGTGTTCGCGGGTTTTCTCGGTCACTTCGCCGCCTTCCAGGAACATCTTCATCAGATAGATGCGGCCACGGGGCCCGTCCCGCTCGTCGTTCAGTTCCTGGTAGGTTGGGCAGGTTGCGGTGCAGAAACCGCAATGCACACAGGCCCTGAGGATCTCCTCCGCTTCCTGACCTTCGGGATCATTGGCAAATTGTTGAACCAGATTCGTTTGCATAATTACAACCAGCTATAGAGACGGCCGGGATTGAAAATGCCGTCGGGATCGAACGAGTGTTTCACGCGGCGCTGGATGGTTTTCAACGCCTCGGGTTGGCTTTGCATCACTTCGGCAGTGCGATCACCACCCCGGAACAGGCTGACCTGACCACCGGCAGCACGAGCCAGTGGCTCCAGATCGCTGAGTGAGGCCTGGCCGCGATACCATCGCTGGGAGCCAACCCAGTCGATCATCCAGGGGCCGTCCAGCTTCGGCGTTCTGGCGGTGGAATCCAGGGAGAACCGCCAGAGAGGTGCTTCCGGATCGTCAAAGAAGCCGTGCTGCATGTCCTGAACCTCTCGCCAGAACTGGTCACCCTCAGCCATAACCTCGCCACCCCACTTCTCGGCGGTCGCCTCAACCGCTGATTTTGCACCGGCCAGGCGCAGGTACACCTTGCCATCTACCCAGCAGGCACCGGTGATGGGTTTGGGCTCACCGGCACGGCGGTTCATGTATTCCACCACCTCGTCCATGGCCATCTCCCGCACCAGGGTAACGGTGGCCGCCGGCTTAGGCATGACTTTCAGACTGATTTCGGTGATCACCCCGAGCGTTCCCATGGCGCCGGCCTGCAAACGGGAAACGTCATATCCCGCCACGTTTTTCATCACCTGGCCACCAAAACGCAGGTGTTCGCCCTTGCCGTTCAGCAGGCGAATACCCAGCACCTGATCCCTCACCGATCCCGCCCAGGGTCTGGCCGGGCCGGACAGGTTGCAGGCCATTGTGCCGCCGATGGTGGATGCGTCGCCAAAATGCGGCGGCTCAAAGTGCAGACACTGGCCCTGCTCCGCCAGCACCGCTTCAATTTCTTTCAGGGTGGTACCGGCACGTACCGTCAGCACCAGCTCTACCGGATGGTATTCCACCACACCAGTGTGCTCGGCCAGGCTCAGAGTGCTGGCATCAGCATCGCTCTGGCGCCCCATAAAGGACTTGCTGCCGCCGCCGACAATGTTGAGTTTCTGCCCGTTACTGCGGGCCTGGAGCACCTGCTCCTGTATCGTTTGGATCTGATCAGCCATGGGCAGTGTCCGCCTCTTCGTGCTTGTGTTGCTTGTGCTCGATGGAGCGGTATTCCTGACAGAATTTCAGGGTGGGCACCCCTTTGCCCGGGTTCAGAATTCCGGTGGGGTCGAAGGCCGCTTTCACATCGTGGAACTGCTGCAGCTCGTCATCATTGAACTGCACCGCCATCTGGCGAATTTTCTCCACGCCCACGCCATGCTCACCGGTGATGCAGCCACCCACCTCAACACAGAGTTCCAGGATCTTGCTGCCGAACGCCTCGGTGCGCTCAAACTCGCCTGGCACGTTGGCATCAAACAGGATCAGCGGGTGCAGGTTGCCATCGCCCGCATGAAACACGTTCGCCACCCGCAGGCCGAACTCTTCTGACATCTTTTCCATTTCCAGCAATACCTTGGCCAGATAGCGACGCGGAATGGTGCCATCCATGCAGTAATAATCCGGCGAGATCCGCCCCACCGCCGGGAAGGCCGACTTGCGCCCTTTCCACAGCAGAGCCCGCTCTTCCTCGCTCTGTGAGGTGCGAATGGAGGTCGCGCCCAGCTTACGGAACAGCGCTTCGGCCTCTGCGATGTGTTCGTGCACTTCCTCTTCGGTGCCGTCCACTTCACACAGCAGCAGGGCCTTGGCATCCCGGGGATACCCGGCACCGCAGAAGTCATCGGCCGCGACAATGGCATGACCATCCATCATTTCCAGGCCGCCGGGGATGATGCCGTGGGAAATCACGCCACCCACCGCGTCGCCCGCTTTCTCGATGCTGTCGAAGCCCGCCATGATCACCTGTGCCACTTCCGGCTTGGGCAGCAGTTTCACCTTCACCTCGGTGACCACGCCCAGCAGTCCTTCGGAGCCGGTGAGCAGCGCCAGCAGATCCATACCGCAGCTGTCCAGACCATCACTGCCGACCGTTACCCGGTCACCCTCGGCGGTGATCATTTCCACACTGAGGATGTTGTGCACGGTCAGGCCGTACTTCAGGCAGTGCACGCCACCGGAGTTTTCGGCCACGTTGCCGCCAATGGTGCAGGCGATCTGAGAGGAAGGATCCGGCCCGTAATAAAGGCCGTACTGTGCAGCCTCTTCGCTGATCGCCAGGTTACGGACACCCGGCTGCAGGCGTGCGGTGCGACCAATCGGATCAATGTTCAGAATTTGGTTAAACTTGGCCAGCGAGAGCACTACCCCTTCCTTATGCGGCATGGCACCGGCACACAAACCGGTACCGGCACCACGGGCCACCACCGGCACACCGTTTTCGTGGCAAATGCGCATGACCCGCTGCACCTGTTCCACAGTTTCCGGGAGCACCACCAGCATGGGCATTTCCCGGTACATGGCCAGGCCATCGCACTCATAGGGTTTCAGGGTTTCGTCATCGGTGATGACGAAGTCCGGGTCAATAAAGGCCCGAAACTGCTCCGCCAACCGGGATTTGCTGACTTTTGCTTTGGTTGTCATAGCATTCTCAGTTTTCTATTTGTAGTTGCTTAAAAAATAGTTGATACCGCACTGAGCACAATCCATATCCTGCTGAGGCGTGCCAGAGCTCAGACCAATACCGCCGACAACCTCACCATCAACTATCACCGGAAGGCCCCCTCCAACAGTACTAAGGCGCCCTCCCACCTCAGTATGAATTCCGAAAGCCAGATTGCCTGGCACATTGGCAGCATTGTATTCGTGTGTTGCTTTGCGTGCGGCAGCGGCTGTGAAAGCTTTGTCCTGTGCAACAACCACGCTGGATGTTTTTCCACCATCCATCCGCTCGAAAGCAATCAGATTTCCGGATTCGTCCACGACCGCGATGCACATGGGTACTCCGATCTCCCGAGCTTTGTCAGCAGCACCTTTTATCAGAGTGCGGGCATCATCAAGGTCCAATCGTTTGATCGTTATCATGTCTCTCAGCTCCGGCGCTTTTTGTTACAAAACAGATGGGCATATCATAGTCACCCTACTCCGCTGAGCCGTCCATCATTTTGCCAACTGGTCTGACCAGTTTGTCACTTACTTCCACAGCCTCTGAGGTCTAACCTGCCGCTACAAATGGAATTTGTCGGTAACTGGCACCCTGACATAGAATTGTTAACACTAACCAAGACTGGTCAGACCAGCTGAACCACATGAGCATAGCCAGAGAGATTTCTTACAAGCTTGAGCACCTGATTCTCGATGGGGGCCTTGCACCCGGACAAAAGATGCCGTCCGAGCGCCAACTCGTTAAGCGGCTCGGTGTCTCACGGTCAGTCATCAGAGAAGCGTTGCATGAATTGCAAGCCCGCGGCGTGATTGAAACACGCCACGGCAAGGGGTCATTTGTGGCCAGCATCGTCCCCGAATCGAACGTGTGGGACGCCGACAATCCTCTGATGTACCTGTATCACGGCCATTCCAGAACGCTTTACGACCTGCTGGAGGTAAGAGAACAGCTTGAGGGGCAAGCAGCTTTTCTAGCCGCACAGCGGGCCAACAACCTTGATCGGCATCGACTCACCAAGGCTTTCCGGGCACTGGAAGACACCGACCCGTTGAGCAATGCAAGACCAGACCACGGATTCCACCTGGCGATTGTCGAAGCCTCTCACAACCCCATTCTTGTGCACATCCTGAACGGGCTCAAAAACATGATGCTGCTGACGGTTCAGGCCTCGGTCTCCAACCTGAACCCCCGGGAAGACATGCGCCGTAAAATTATGCGCCAGCACAGGCAACTGTATGAAGCCATCATGGCCTCAAAGCCAGACCAGGCACGTAAAATCGCAATGGCGCACGTGTGCTTTGTGAGAAAAACCATGAAGGACATGGAGAAAGAAGGTGACGAGCTGCTTCGTATTCCCGCGCCGGACGATCTGCAGGAATTACTTAACGCCACCTCAGACGACTGATGCGCCAAAATGTTTGCATTGATCAACAATTAGGCCAATATTACCTTCAACCACCCGCCTTGAAATTCACGAAAACCCAACAAAGCGGTATTGATTTCCACGGCAACAGTCCGTAAAACATGCGCCTTTGTATGACAGTCTCAGGAGCCAGCCATGGCGGAACCAGCGCCTCTTATTTGCAGGGACATCCACAAGACCTTTGACAAGCTGGAAGTTCTCAAGGGCATCTCTCTGGAAACCCGTAAGGGTGATGTGGTTTCCCTGATTGGCAGTTCCGGTTCCGGCAAGAGTACCTTTCTGCGCTGCATCAATCTGCTGGAAACCCCCACCTCCGGCGACATTATTGTGCACGGCGACCCAATCCGGTTCACCGAAAACCGAAAAGGTGAACGAGTACCCGCCGATAACCGCCAGGTGGAACTGATCCGGGCTCGCCTCTCCATGGTGTTCCAGGGCTTCAATCTCTGGTCCCATATGACGGTGCTGGAGAACATTATCGAAGCGCCGGTTCACGTTCTGAAGATTCCGAAAAAAGAAGCGATTGAGCGCGCAGAGGCCTACCTGAACAAGGTCGGCATCTACGAACGCAAAGACTACTACCCGGCACAGATGTCCGGCGGACAGCAGCAGCGGGCGGCCATTGCCCGGGCGCTGGCCATGGAACCCGAAGTGATGCTGTTTGATGAGCCAACCTCGGCCCTGGACCCGGAGCTGGTGGGCGAGGTCCTGAAAGTTATGCAGAGTCTGGCCGAGGAAGGCCGAACCATGATCGTGGTCACCCACGAGATGGCGTTTGCAAGGGATGTGTCGAGCCAGGTCCTGTTTTTGCATCAGGGCGTGATTGAGGAGCAGGGAACCCCGGACAAGGTTTTTGACAACCCGGATTCCGAGCGTATGAAGCAATTTCTTGCTCCCAAGTTCTGAACACCAGTGCTATCTTGAATCGGTGTTGGACGAGGAGTTGAAGAAAAGCTCCCGAAACTTCCATAAAAAATAAAGCCTTTGTGGCGAATTACTGGAGAAGTGACACATGAAAAAACTGATTGTTGCAGCAAGTTGCGCCCTGGCCCTGGTTGCCGGTACGGCCCAGGCTCAGGAAAGAAACCTGCGCATTGCTTTTGATGTGCCCTACGAGCCATTCGAGTACAAAGACGAAAACGGTGAGCTGACCGGTTTTGAAGTGGAGCTGGCGGACGCCATGTGTGAAGAGATGAACGCCAACTGCGAATTCGTCATTCAGGCATGGGACGGTATGATCCCGGGCCTGCTGGCTCGTAAGTTTGATCTGATCATGTCTTCCATGTCGATCACACCGGAGCGTGCCGAGCGCGTGCTCTTCTCCGAGCCGTACTACAACACCCCGGGCGGCTGGTTCGGCCCCAACGATTTCAGCACCGACGTAACCGATATGGATGCCATGAAAGGCAAGACTGTCGGCGTGCAGCGCGGTACGACCATGGACACCTACGTGACAGAGAACATGGGTGGCATTGTTGAAATCAAGCGCTACACCACCGCTGACGACATGGTGCTGGACCTCGAAGGCCAGCGTCTGGATGTGGTCTTTGTTGACTATCCGGTAGGTGAGCAGACCGTTCTGACCAAAGACGGCTTCAAGGAAGTGGGCGAGCCCGTGAAACTGGGTGAAGGCGTGGGCGTTGCCATGCGCAAGCGTGATGCCGACTTGGCAGACGAAGTAAACGCCGCCCTGCGCACGTTGAAGGAAGATGGCACCTACGACACCATCATGAAGAAGTACTTCAACTACGATATCAAGATGTAATGACCACGGGGGCGGCGCCACGTCGCCCCCGCTGACCGGATACTCCCATGTTTGATCTGAAAGGCTATGGCCCGGCCCTCGCAGAAGGAGCGGTCATCACCATTGAGCTGGCCTTCCTGTCTCTGGCCCTGGCCCTGGCGCTTGGCCTGGTTGGTGCCAGCGCAAAACTCTCCGGCAGTCGTGTTGCCGCCGGCATCGCAACCGCCTATACCACGCTGATTCGCGGGGTTCCGGACCTGGTAATGATGCTGCTGTTCTATTACGGCGGCCAGGTAGCGGTGAACATGCTTTCGGATTATCTGTGGGAAACCCGCGGTATCGACTTTTTCTTCCAGTTTGATCCTTTCATTTCCGGCGTGGTGACCATCGGTCTGATTTTCGGTGCCTATATGACCGAAACCTTTCGCGGCGCCTTTCTGGCAGTGGATGTCGGTCAGATTGAGGCGGCCAAGGCCTATGGTTTTTCCCGCTGGCATACCTTCCGGCGGGTGATGATCCCGCAGATGTTGCGCCATGCCCTGCCGGGCATCGGCAATAACTGGCAGGTGTTGCTCAAGACCACAGCGCTGGTGTCCATCATTGGCCTGACCGATATGGTTCGGGTGGCGGAGGAAGCCGCCAAGGCGGAGCGCATGCCTTTCCACTTCTTCGTACCGGTGGCTGCCGTGTATCTGGCGCTGACGGCGGGGTCGGAGCTGTTTATCAAGTGGCTTGATCGTCGAGCCAATGTCGGCGTGGTTCAGGGGAATTAAACGATGCCTGATTTCATTGCCGAGTGGTTGAACAAGAACGAAATTTTCACGGCCATGACGCTGATGGAGTACTGGGACGGTCTGGTGACGACCGTACACCTGGTGTTTCTGTCGCTGGTCATCGGCTTGGTGGTGGCGGTGCCGCTGGCGATTCTGCGTACGGTCAGGAATCCGCTGGTGTCCGGGCCAATCTGGATCTACACCTATCTGTTCCGGGGCACGCCGCTGCTGATCCAGCTGTATATTATCTATTATGGAGTAGCGCAGATTCCGGGGATTCAGGAGACTTTCTGGTGGGAGATCTTCCGGGAACCTCTTTATCCTGCCCTGCTGGCCTTCACGCTGAATACCGCAGCCTACACCACGGAGATTATCCGGGGGGCGATCATGTCGACGCCCCATGGTGAAATCGAGGCGGCGAAAGCCTATGGCATGAACTGGTTTCTGCGGATGCGCCGGATCATTCTGCCGAGTGCGGCTCGGCGGGCGGTCCAGGCCTATTCCAATGAGGTGATTTTCATGCTGCACGCCAGTGCGATTGCCAGTGTGGTCACCATTGTTGATCTGACAGGGGCGGCACGAAATATTTATTCGCGGTTTTACGCGCCGTTTGATGCGTTTATTTTCGTGGCGCTTTGTTATATGGCGCTGACGTTTATTCTGGTGTTTGCTTTCCGCAAGCTGGAAAACCATCTTTTGCGGCATCAGCGGCCGGTGAATGGCTAACTTTTGCTCCCATCGCCGGGAGCATGGCCATCTGGCTGGATAGGCTTTCCGGGAACCGCTACAAGCACATCCCTGTGCGCTTCTCTCCGGCCATCCATGGCCTCCGAAATTCCCGGAAAGCCTATCCAGCCAGATGCCCCCAAACGCTGCAGGGGAGTCTATGAAGGCTACGAATCAACTCTTTGACTTTCACCCGGACTGGCTTAGCCATACCCTCGCCAACGCTTCCACTGATCTGCCCGAAACCAAAACCGCCCTGCCCGATGGCGCTCAGGTCTCCCGCAAGGCCAACGGGGTTCTGTGGCTGACGCCACCGGCTGACAGGGCTAACCCGAACCAAGAAGCCCTGATCATTTCTGCCGGGGTGCATGGCAATGAAACGGCGCCGATTGAAGTGCTCAACACGCTGGTTTCGGAGTTGTTTTCCGGGGAGTGGTCGCTGGCGTGCCCGCTGCTGCTGATCCTGGGCAACCCTGCTGCCATGGTGGCGGGTGAGCGGTTTCTGGATGTGAACATGAACCGGTTGTTCAATGGCGCCCATGGCAAACCGGAATATTCCGGGCTTGCGGAAGGCCGGCGGGCTCGGTTTCTGGAGGAGATGTGTCGGCAGTTTGCGATGGCGCATCAGGGTCTGGCGTTAAACCATTATGATCTGCATACCGCTATTCGCCCGTCGAAACGGGAGCGCTTTGCGCTGTACCCGTACGTGGAAGGGCGGTCGGTTCCGGCCGGCCAGTGTGCGTTCCTGCTGGAGGCCGAGGTGGAGACCCTGTTGCTGCAGCATAAGGAATCGACAGTGTTTTCATCGTTCACTGCCAGCACTCTGAAGGCGGAGAGTTTTACCATTGAACTGGGCAAGGTGGAGCCGTTTGGCCGGAATGATCTGCGACGGTTCCAAGGCATTGAGCGGGCCTTGCGCCGGCGCTTCCGGGGCGAGGCAGCACCGGCAGTGCGGCCACCGTTTGATCATCTGACGGTGTTTGAGGTGGTGCATGAGGTGCTCAATACCGGGCCGTCTTTCCGGTTTCATGTTCCGGACGATGTGGCGAACTTCACGGAGTATCAGCCTGGCACGGTGATCTGGGAGGATGATCAGGACGACTACCGGGTCGGAACCGCGCCGGAGGCGGTGGTGTTTCCGAACCGGGCGGTGCCTGTGGGCCAGCGGGTGGGTTTGATGATCCGAGCCAGGGAAGTGTACAGGGCCGGCTCTGTCTGAGCCGCCCTGTACATGACACCAGGTTCAGGCCGGCGCGTTTTCGGGTTCGCCCACCGGCAGTTTGATCAGTTTGGTGCAGACTGACGGTATCACCAGCAGGGTCAGGACCGTCGAAGCCAGCAGACCGCTGATGATGGCCCAGGCCATGGGTGGCCACAGGGTGGAACTTGAGAACGCCAGCGGCAGCAGGCCGGCCACGGTGGTTGCGGTGGTCAGCAGGATGGGCCGGGTACGGCGTTCCACAGCGGTGCGCACCGCATCGGCAATGGCTCGGCCCCGTTCCAGCTCCCGATCCATTACGTCCAGCAGCACGATGGCGTTGTTCACCACGATACCAACCAGAGCAATCACCCCCAGCAGCGACTGAAAACCGAAGGGCGAACCGGACAGAACCAGCCCCGGGAAAATGCCAACAGTTGCCAGCGGTACGGTCAGCAGGATAATGCCCACCCGCCGGAAGGAGTTGAACTGCAACAGCAGGAAGAACAGCAACAGTAGCATGCCGATCGGTGCCGCGGTAAGCAGTGCGGAGTTGGCACGGTCAGAACCTTCGGCATCTCCCCCCATGTCCAGTCGCGTGCCCGCCGGCAACGGGTTCTGTTCCAGGCCCGTATACAGGCCATCCAGCGCCTGGCTGAAGCTGTAGTCTTCCTCCAGATTGGCACTGACCGTATTCACCCGTACCCCGTTGCGCAGGTAAACCGCCGCCGGTTCCCAGGTGGTTTCCACCGTGGCCACGGCCGATAGCGGAATGGCATCGCCCTGGTCGTTGTAGGTATTCACAGATAGCAGGCGCGACAGTGACAACGACGTGCCTTCGCGGGAGCGCAGCACGATGGGTATCGGGTCGTCCTCCTGTCGGTAACGCTCAGCCACAGCGCCGTAGCTCTGGCCATACAGGCTCTGGGCAACATCGGCTCGGGTGAGGCCATAGCGGGCGGCGGTGGCGTCATCCACATTGATGGCGATGCTGGGCACACCAATGTCGAGATCATGGCGAACATCCACCGTGCCCTCAACACCCCTGAGAATGGAATAGACCTGCTCGGTGGCTCGGGCGCGGGCGTTGTCGTCCGGATGGAAGACACGGACTTCTACCGGGGCAGGCCGCGGTGGTCCCTGCCCCAGAATCCCGGCGGTGATATCCAGCTCCGGCAGCGACCGGGCGGCCTCGTGACGGATCCATTTCACCAGGTCGGTGGTATCGGCCAGCGTCGGCGTGCGAACCACCAGCCTTGCCCGGTTAGGCGCCTGTGGCGAGCGCTGCAGATTGTAATAGAACGACGGCCCGGTAAAGCCGACAAAGCGGTGCACTTCCAGTGCCTCGGGCCGGGTCCGAATGGCCTGTTCAAGAACGGCGGCCACTTCAGAGGTTCGGGCCTGATCGGTGCCTTCGGGCATGTACATCTCGACGATGACACGAGGGCGGTCTGCGTTGGGGAAAAACTGCTGGGCCATGAACGGGGTCATGCCCAGGCTGATCACCACCAGCAGGGCGCCGGCGGTAATCAACCGGCCCGGGTGCCGATACACCAGGCCACCGAGGTAGCTGGCCAGGCCGATAAGCCGGTCTTTGTGAATATTTTTCCGGGGCTTCAGAAAACGCGCCGCCAGCAGGGGCACGGCAGAAATTGCCAGCAGATAGCTCACAGAAAGGGTGAGCATGATCATCACCGGCACGCCCCGGGTGAAATCCGCGGCGCCGCCCTTGGCCATCAACAGCGGCGCAAAGGCGGCAAGTGTTGTGCCGGTAGACGCACCCAACGGCCCGGCCAGCTCACCGACCGCCTTGCGTAGGGCATCCAGCCGGCGCATGCCCTCATCCAGATGGCCCTGTATGTTTTCAACAATCACAATGGCGTTGTCGATCAGGATACCCAGGGAAATGACCATCCCGATAACGGCAATCTGATGCAACACCCCACCCCCGAGGTCATAGAGCCCCACGCTGATCAGGGCCACCATGGGCAGGATGGACGCCACCAGCAGGCCCATGCGGATACCCATGCCAGTAAATACCACCGCCACAATGATCAGTACCGACAGCACCAGGCTCCAGGCCAGATCATCCAGCCGGTCAGACACCTTGTCGGGCTGAAAAAACATCTCGCGGAGCTGGTACGGCTCGAAGTCTGGACGCACCTGGTCCAGCCGTTCCCGGATCCGCTCGCCAAAGCGGATGGCGTCGGTGGAACCTTCTTCCATGATAATTGACAGCAACACCACCCGCTCGCCGTCGAACCAGGTCTCTGGCTGCCGGGGCTCGGCCGGCCCACGCCAGACTTCTGCGGCCGCTGCCAGGGGCACCTGGGAGCCATCTGGCAGCTCAATGGGCGTCGCGCGAATCGCGTCTATGTCCGTGAACTCAGTGTTCGGCAATACTGATAGGCGCTTGCCTTCCACCACCACGAAGCCACCAGGAATGGTCTGGTTGCGCCGGGCCAGGGTGTCGAGTATCCGCTTGGGCGGAACTCCCAGGCGATACAGCGCGGCGTCGTCAAGTGCCAGGGTAATCTGTTCGTCGGCATCCCCTTCAAGTTCAATGCGGGAGATGCCAGGGATATCCAGAAGGTTCTGTTTCAGGCGTTCGGCCACCTCCGAAAGCTCAGTCACTGAGGGTGAACCGCCCACGGCCAGCACCACGGCCGGGATGTCGATCAGACGGTCATCCAGCTCCATCAGGCCCACATCATCGGGGAAATCCTGGCGCGCCCGCTCCATGGCCTGACGAACCCGATCCCACGCCGAATCGGTGTCGTAGATGCGGTCCCGGAGTTTCAGCCGGGCCAGTGCCACGCCGGTTCTGGCGGTGCCCTGGCTCCAGTCCAGCTCTTCGACCTGGCGCAACTCATCGGTCAGCGGCTGAAGCACCAGGCGCTCAACCGCCTCGGCACTGGCACCGGGATAACTCACCGTGATCATACCGGCCCGGTATGGGAAACTCGGATCTTCCTGACGGGGCATGGTGCTGTAGGCGGCAATACCGAGCAGGCAGAGCATGGTCACCACCATGCCCAGCAAGCGTTGACAGTTAAGCAGTCGGCGGGTCATCAGCGCACCTCCACGGTGTCACCATCCACCAGCCGGGTCATACCGGCATACACCACCTGATCTCCCGGGCTCAATGCACCCGGGTGCACCATGACGCGCTCACCGATGACCCGGTCGACCTGTACCGGAACCCGCTGGGCTACCTGGTCTTGAACCCGGAACACACTGGTGCCGGTACTGTCGCGAACGACCGCCAGCAGGGGCACGGTAATGGCAGATTCCCGCACCGGGGCAATGCCTACTTCCACCGGCTCACCGGAGGACAGGGAATTTGGTGGCAGGCTGACCAGTACCGGATGCAGTTCCCCGCGGATGGAACTGCCCTGGGCAATCTCCACCACAGTGCCGGTGGCAGGTTCACGGTTGCGGTCCTGCACCAGCCAAACCGGTAGCTCCTGACCAATCCGGACATGACCGAGCAAGTGCGCGGGCACCCGCACCTCTACTTCCCGCCCCAGCGGCGAGGACAACCGCATGACCGGCTGCCCGGCTCCCACGAACTCATCCCGCTCCACCAACAATGCTTCCACCTGCCCGGCAAAGGGCGCCTTCAAAACGCTTTCCTCAAGCAGCCTTGTGGCTTCGGCCAGTGAGGCTTCGGCCGTCGCCATGCTTGCCCTGAGAGAGTCCCGGCGGGCGGCAATCTGTTCCAGCGTCTGCTCCGAGACCACGCCTCGCTGATGCAACCGGCTGGAGCGTTCCCACTCCCGCTGAGCCTGTTCAAACTGGGTTCTCAGTTCCTCCAGGCGGGCAGCCGCGGAATCCCGCGCCGGTTCCAGCGCCGGATTGTACAGACGCGCCAGCACATCACCGGGCTTTACCGTCTGCCCCAGCTCAACCGGGCGTTCCTTCAGCGTCCCGCTGACCTGAAATGTCAGGGTTGCCCGCTGGGCCGCACGGACAATGCCAGAAAACCGCAGAGGGATTTCTTCCATCTGGCCCCCGGTGACAGCGGATACCCGCACGGCGACCGGCGTATTTTCAGCGTTTTCGCCGGATTCGGTGCCGCCACCGCGGCAGCCGGAGACAGACAGCACGGCCAGCAGCGCACTGGCCAGAACAAACGGAGAGTGACGTAGTGTGAGAGACATAGTGTTCCAGCCCCTTTCCCTGAACAGGTTGATTGTGACCTCCGGTCCATCGGAGGTTGCCCATTGTTTCCGACATCATGTCACTCTTTGACAAATTGTCAATAATCGGCTTTCATCGGTTATCAGTTATCATGCAGCCAAAGCCGGAAAGCTCGGGATCACAATGAATGAACCGCTGAAGTCACGACGGGAACGGGAAAAACAGGCCAGGTACGACGCCATTCTGGACGCCGCCGAACTGGTATTCTCAGAAAAAGGCTACGACCGCACCTCCATGGACGACATTGCGCGCACAGCCAGTCTGAGCCGGGCTCTGCTCTATGTCTATTTCAAGGATAAGGCCGCCATCCAGCGAGGCATCATGCTGCGGGCCGGGCAGGATCTGGTGACCCGGTTTGAGCGGGCGATGCAGGCAACCGATACCGGGCTCGGGAAGATCCGGGCCATGGGAGAGGCTTATTACCGTTTCTTTGTGGAAGCTCCGGACTACTTCACCGCTCTGACCAAGGCTTCCACCGCCATCGCCGATGCGGAAGAAGACCAGGCCAGGGAGATGCTGTGTTCAAAGAACGAACTGATGGTGCTGATGGAAGCGGCGATTCATCTTGGCCTGGAAGACGGCACCATCAGCCGCGACCGTATCCAGTCGCCAGCGCAAACCGCGCTTTACCTGCGCGGCGCCCTGCATGGCGTGATCATGCTGTGCCAGGCGGAATCCACCGAGGCCGGGGAGTTTCCTTCCGAAGCACTCATTCGTCACACCATGGATATGCTCACCCGGTCTATCTCCAGCGAGCCGGTACGCTGAGCTGACCAGCCTTACAACTGAAAATCGTAGATGCTGCCGAGGCCAAGAATACCGGTCAGTTCATCCAGCGCCTTGCGCACTTCCTCCAGTAACATCGGGTCGGCCAGGTCCTGCTGGCTGAGCTGGTCGCGGTAGTGGGCTTCAACCCAGGAGGTCAGTCGCTCATAGAGCGCATCGGTCAGGATCACACCCCGGTTGATAGCGTGCAGCTCGTCGTCGTTGAGCACCACCCGCAAGCGCAGACACGCAGGCCCGCCACCATTGCGCATGGACTGTTTGACATCAAACACTTCCACCGCGGTGATCGGCGTGTCGGCTTTCACCAGTTCATCCAGATACCGGCTGACCGAGGCCACTTCGCGGCACTCACCCGGTACAGCCAGCAGCATACCATCGGCAGTGTTCAACAACTGGCTGTTGAACAGATAGGAGGCCACCGCATCTTCGATGGGCACCTGCGCTGATGAAACACGCACGGCTTCCAGCTCGGCACCGGTCAGGCGTTCCTGGATGTCTGCCAGCACCCGGGCTTCCTCAAGAAAAGCCTGCTCGTGATAGAACAGGCAATTGCCATTACCGACCGCAATCACATCGTTGTGGAACACGCCGGCATCGATAGCCGCCGGATTCTGCTGGGCAAACACGGCATGGCGATCGGTCAGGCCATGCAGGCGGGCAATGGCGCGTGACGCTTCTAGGGTCTGGCGCGCCGGGTACTTGCTTGGCGCCGGAGCGGATTCATTGAACGCGATCTGACCATACACAAACAGCTCAACGCCCGGCTCCCCGTAGCGACTGCACAGGCGGGTGTGGTTGGCCGCCCCCTCATCGCCAAAATGACTGACTGACGGCAGCGCCGGATGATGTGCAAAGTAGCTTTCGTCACCAAAGATCGCCTTCAATGAACGACCCGTTACCTGGTGCTCAATGGAGCGGTGGAACTTGGCACTGAGATTGGCCGGGGTGAAGTGCACCCGGTGATCGGCTGTGTCGGCACTGGGAGAGACGGTAGCCGCGTTCGCGGTCCACATGCAGGACGCCGACGACACCGCCGCCAGAATGGAGGGATCTGCCTTGGCTACGGCTTCCAGAATCTGGCGCTCGTTGCCTTCAAAGCCCAGCGCACGGAGGGTGGGAATGTGCGGGCGCTCGTGTGGTGGCAGAATGCCCTGCACATAGCCCCGGTCCGCCAGCCGCTTCATCTTCTCGAGTCCCTGGAGTGCCGCCTCTCTGGGGTTGGCCACCGCATTGACGTTGGATTTTGAGGCCACATTGCCCCATGACAGCCCGGCGTAGTTATGGGTCGGACCCACCAGGCCATCGAAGTTTGCTTCTACCGCATGTTTAACCATCGCAGCTGTTCCTGTCAGTCAAAATTCAGGCCCGGGGCCAGGCTATCCGGCAGCTCACTCTTGCCGGCTTCCAGAGAGGCCATCGGCCAGGCGCAGTAATCGGCCGCGTAATAGGCACTGGCACGATGGTTACCGCTGGCACCGACACCACCGAACGGTGCGGCACTGCTTGCCCCGGTAAGTGGCCGATTCCAGTTCACAATACCGGCGCGCACTTCCTCCACCAGACGGTTATAGAGTTTGCGGTCATCGCTCAGGATGCCGGCAGACAGGCCGTAGCGAGTGTTGTTGGCAAGCTCCAGGGCCTCATCAAAGCCTTTGTAGCGGTACACCGTCAGCAGCGGACCGAAAAACTCCTGGTCTTCCAGCTCTATCCCGGTCGCATCCACAATCCCCGGCGACAACAGGCCGGTATCGGGCTTGAGCTGTTTCATTTCCAGCAGCGAGGTCGCACCCTTCTCCAGCATCGCAGCCTGAGCCTTGAGTAGCTGGTCTGCCGCATCAGCAGAAATCACCGAGCCCATAAACGGCTGCGGGTCAGCATCGAATTCCGCCACGGTGATGCGGGCCGCCACTTCCACCAGCCGTGCCAGAAATTCATCGCCTTTCTTGCCTTTGGGCACCAGTAACCGGCGAGCACAGGTACAGCGCTGGCCGGCCGACAGGAACGCGGACTGCAGTGCGTGGTGCACGGCGCCATCCAGATCTGACACATTTTGAACGATCAGAGGGTTATTACCGCCCATCTCCAGCGCCAGGATTTTTTCCGGCTGGCCGCCGAACTGTTCGTGCAGCAGGTGCCCGACGGTGGAACTGCCGGTAAAGAACAAACCGTCAATCAGCGGGTGGCGGGCCAGGCACTTGCCGGTATCGGAACCGCCCTGAACCAGATTGATCACCCCATCCGGCAGACCGGCTTTTTCCCAGAGCCTGACAGTGAGTTCCGCCACCCCCGGGGTCAGTTCGCTGGGTTTGAACACCACGGTATTGCCGGCCAGCAAGGCCGGCACAATGTGCCCGTTGGGCAGATGGCCCGGGAAATTATAGGGGCCAAACACGGCGACCACGCCATGGGGGCGATGGCGTAATACCGCATGCCCACCGGCCACGTCAGATTCAGTGTGCCCCGTACGCTCGTTGTAGGCTTTCACGGAGATCGGAATTTTACCCATCATGGCCGCCACTTCGGTGCGGGACTCCCAGAGAGGCTTTCCTGTTTCCAGGCCGATCTGATGGGCCATTTCTTCCTTGTTGGCCTCAAGCAGTTCGCCGAAGGCCTCAATCACCGCCTGGCGTTCTGCGAGACTTTTCCGGCGCCAGGCCAGAAACGCCTTTCGAGCTTCCCGAACCGCTGCGTCAACATCTTCGAGACTGGCGGCATTGCCATCCCAGACCGTTTCACCTGTTACCGGCTGCACCGATTCAAAGGGCGCTCCGTGGCCTTGCAGCCAGAGCCCGTCGATGTACACATTGCCTGTCAGGTTTGCCATTGTTTACCACCTCCCGGTTCGGAATTGTTTGGACGGATGGGCGACAAAGCACCCTCCTTCAAGGGGGCAATACGCACCGGATCACCCGACTCCACTAAAAGAGCCTCCGCCAGCACTCTAGGAATTTTGACAGTGTCGGGCCCGATGCAGTTCATGGGTATGGTGGTTACCCGAAAGTCCCGGAACGACCGGTTCGAGATCATCACCCGTTGCTCTGCCGGCACATCCAGATCCATGCTGTGATTGACCACCATGGCATGCCGGTTGACCGCTTCCCGCACCGTACGAATGTTATGGACAAAGGCTTCAACCACAGGCCCGCCATCGAAAATATCCACCATGCCGTTGAAGTTGAAACCTTCGGCCTGCAGCATCTTCAGCGCCGGCCGGGTATTGTCGTGCACCATGCCAACGACCGCCCGCGCAGCGTCTGGCAACATCGGCAGGTAGATGGGGTATTTCGGCATCAGTTCAGCAATGAACGATTTATTGCCGAGCCCGGAGAGCATGTCGGCCTGGCTGAACTCCATGTCAAAGAACTTGCTGCCCAGGGCGTCCCACAGGGGGCTTTTGCCATCTTTGTCCGAGACCCCACGCATTTCCGCGAAAACCTTGTCGGAAAAACGTTTGCGAAAATCGTCCAGGAACATAAAACGACAGCGAGACAACAACAGCCCGTTGCCACCCCCCTGATACTCGTCGGAAAGCAGCAGCGAGCAGATTTCGGTGGTGTCGGTCATGTCGTTGGAGAGGTTCAGCGTGGGCGTGCGCACATGCACACCCAGCTCTTTCGATGCATTGACCGTGACACTCAGCCGGTAATTGTAGAACACTTCTTCGAGGCCAACCCGGGCCTCGATGCCACTGATGCCAACGGTCTTCCTGGCCTGAATATCTTCCAGCGCAAACAGGTACAGGGCCGCTTCCGGCGCACAGCGTTGATTGAAGGATTCACGGGCGCGATCAATCTTGCGCTGAAGCAGTTCCCGGTCGGCGGGCAATGTGGTCAGGCCTTTGCCGGCCTTCTGGGCCATGGCATAGAGGTCTTCCAGATCGTCAGACTGAAGCGGGCGGATCACCAGCATGTTACGCCCTCCCCTGTATTTGCATGCTCATAACGGTGAAATCCTTACCGGGTCGCCGGCGCTGCTTTCCAGGCCATGCCAGGTGCTCACCGGCACTTTTACATCATCCGCCAACGTTTCTGCCACCGGGGTCAACAGGCAGCGGAAGTGCTCACCTTCGCCGGCGCTGATCAGGCAGGTTTCACCATCGTTCTGGTGGCTGCCGTGCAGTGTTTTGGGCTGACTGGTCACCAGGGTTTTCAGGCTGTCGGTGCGCACTTCCATCACCGGTCCGCCGTCAAAGATATCGACGTAGCATCCGGGCTGGAAACCTTCGCGTTGGAGTAGCTGATAGTTGGGTTCGGTCAGCGGGTGTGGTTGGCCTAGGGCTTCCTGAGCCTCGGTACTGAGCAGGGTGACGTACACCGGGTTCGGCGGCATGAGTTCGGCAATAAAGGTTTTGCTGAGCTGGCCGGAATATTGATCGGCGGTTTCAAAGTCCATATTGAAGAAATGTCGCCCCAGGCTGTCCCAGAAGGGCACGCTGCCGTTTTCGTGCTGTATGCCCTGGATTTCAACCACCGTTCGGTTGGTGAACCATTCCCGGTGGCTGGCAATGAACATCATTCGGGCCCGGGATAGCAGCTCGAATACCGGGGTGTTGCGGTGTTGTTCTTTCAGGGTGAAGGAGCACAGCAGGGTCAGGTCGGTCAGGGCGTGGCTCGGGTACAGGACTTCGACGCGGCGCGAGACGTTGAGTTCGTGGGAGGCGTGGATGAGGTAGTCACGCCGGTAATTGTAAAACGGGTGGCCGTTGCCGGCGCGGCTGTCGATACCTGCGGTGCCTGCGATTTCACCGGTGTCGGTGTTTTCGAGTACGAACAGAAAGCGGCGCGGAGTGCCTTCGGGGGCGTTGTCGGCCAGGGAGGCTCGGGCGTGTTGGATTTTCCGGGCCAGGGTTTCTTCGGTTTTGGGCAGGGTGGACGAGAGCCTGGCGGTTTGGGCGCCGGCTATGTCCAGGATTTGTTGCAGGTCATCCAGTTTGGCTGGTCTGACTCGCCACATGATGCGCTCCTTTATCGGACGGGTGCGAGCGATGGAGCCAGCTCGCCCGCCCTTGGAACTGGGGTCGCCC
>Ga0207830_100106_pt1 | contig 56543 bp, 53 predicted proteins | sample TtanPargueraPR_6_FD_187740 | JGI IMG/M metagenome (GOLD analysis project Ga0207830, IMG submission 187740) | Aerobic enrichment media microbial communities from Bioluminiscent Bay, La Parguera, Puerto Rico - Tt and E2 (3) (SPAdes) | ecosystem: Environmental > Aquatic > Marine > Unclassified ...
TTGCCTTGGGCAGGAGGCTGTCACTGGCCATGATCAGGTCAATGCGCAGGCCTCGCCTCGGGTCACGCTCAAAGCCTTTGCTGCGATAGTCAAACCAGCTGAAGGTGTTGGCTTCGTCCGGGTGCAGGTGGCGGAATACATCGGTAAAGCCCCGTTGTTCAACCTGCCCGAGCCATTCCCGCTCTTCCGGCAGGAAACTGCATTTGCCGGAACGCAACCAGCGTTTGGCATTGTCGGCACCAATGCCGATGTCGCGGTCGGTGGGCGATATGTTCATGTCGCCCATTACCAGAATATGGCCGGGTTTCTTGGCCAGTTCGTCCAGGTAGGCCATCAGGTCGGCGTAGAATTTTTCTTTGGCAGGAAACTTCACCGGATGATCCCGGCTCTCCCCCTGCGGGAAGTAACCGTTGATGACCGTCAGTGGCTCGCCGTTGACGGTGAAATGGCCGGTAATGAGGCGCCGCTGGGAGTCTTCGCCATCGGAGGGATAGCCCTTGATGACCTGTTCCGGCTCCGCGCGGGATAACAGGGCAACACCGTAGTGGGTTTTCTGGCCATGAAAGTGAACGTGATAACCAAGTTCGCGAATGGCTTCGACCGGGAATTCCTCGTCAGTGACCTTGGTTTCCTGAAGACCGATGACATCCGGGTTCAGCTGTTGAATCACGGCTTCAAGCTGATGCAAGCGGGTGCGGATACTGTTCACATTGAACGACACAAACATCATGGGCGCAGAATCTCCGGGAAAATTTTTTCCGGAGTTTAACACACCCCAGGCCCGGTGCCGTCTGGCAGCTGCGACCAGATTACCGTGTCAGTTCACAATCCGGCAAGCGGGCAACCTGATAGCGAATGTGGGCAATGTGGTTGGATTCGGCATCTTGCCGGATGTTGGTTAACCCCAGATAGTCGGTCAATGCACCGTCTGAGTTGTACCCCAGCACGATAGGGTCAACGAGAACCCGTAATAACAGGCTGGTGGGGCGGATCTGCACGGTCAGGTCTGCGTCCACCTTGACGGAGGTGGCTGGCTCGAGAACAAAACCGTAGTGCTCCCCCCGGGTGGGCGCCAGAAACCGGAATTCCACCGACTCGCCTTGCTGGACCTGTTCCCAGTTGGCCCGGACAAAGTAGTCAAACCCTGAATCCACCACCAGCCGCTGGTCAAAGGGCACCGTGAATTCACGGGTGTCTCCCGCTGGCTCCTGCCAGACAATGTTGAGGGCCTGCTCCTGGGGGTAGCTGACGGTTAACGCTTCACCGAATCTTGGCTGGCGGAACTCAACCCGGGGCCGGAACGCAGAGTTACTGTAAGACAGCGATTTGCTGGCGAACTCGTCTCCGCTTTCCGGATTCCGGTAGGAAACCTGGTGATCAACCGGGGCAAAGACGCCTTCGGAACACGTGCCCTCAACCCGATGATCCTCCTGGTAAAGCACGTTCCCATCCTGTTTGGCCGTACCGGTAAATTCAAATACCTCGCCAGCAACCGGGAACGCGGCTGCTGTCAGGAGTACGGTAAGGGCCGAACCAATGAGTTTCATGTTTCCAGCTCCGTATACAGCGCCTTGCGAATGAACAGCAGCAACGGAAACAGGACAAACCATCCGACGGCCATGGCGACGAGGGAGATTGTCAGGTTCGGTAGTGCCACTACGCCGAGTTGGCTGGCGGACCAATAGGCAAAGGGCCCGGCAATGGGGGCCAGAACCCACGGCAACCACTGGCGCTGGCCAATCCAGCCCAGGGAATGGCACAGGGTGGTCATGAAGATGGCCCAGATGGCGATGAGCCAGGGCGGGGCCGCCAGCACCTCGGCTCCTGAATCCAGGGCCAGAACGCCGGTCCGGAACCACAGTGTGTCCATCAGGCCGCCGAGCACCACGCCAAAGCCAATAAACTGAAGTTCTGCAAACCGCCGCTGACTGACCATAGCAAGATGTAGGCCCAGGAACACCAGGATCAGCCCCACCGTGGCTAGCCCGGGGTACAGCACGCAGGCCAGCCAACCTGTTTGAAATAATATAAAGTTCAGAAGGTTACGGGCGGTTTCTGAAGTGATCATACACTTAGAATATTCGCGCGTTTGTTGGCCGGCTTGGCCATGACCAGATGGGCAACGCCAATCGCCCGCTCGCTGAAACCAGCTTCGCAGTACGCGAAATAGAAATGCCACAGGCGCTGGAAGGCCTGGTCGTAACCCAGCTGTTCCAGTTCCTGGCGGCGCGCCATGAACCGATCACACCAGTCCCTCAGCGTTCGGGCGTAGTGAAAGCCAAAGTCTTCGGCGTGGGTCAGTACCAGGTCCGAGCCCCGGTTCATAGAGCCCATAATAGCGCCGAATGACGGGATAAAGCTGCCGGGGAAAATGTAGCGCTGGATGAAATCCACATTCTTCAATGCCCGGTGGTAACGCTGTTCCGGCATGTTAATGGCCTGAATCAGCGCCAGACCATCGGGCTTCAGCAGGTGGCTGATCTGGGACAGGTAGCTGTCCAGGAACTGGGGGCCAACGGCTTCGATCATCTCGATGGACACCAGTTTGTCGAACTGTCCCTGCAGATCGCGGTAGTCGTCGAACAGCAGCGTAATCCTGTCTTCGAGGCCTTCCGCTTTCACTCGCGCCTTGGCCAGCTCCAGCTGCTCCCTGGAAATGGTAGTGGTGGTGACATGGCAGCCATAGTGTTTGGCGGCGTGAATGGCGAAGCCACCCCAGCCAGTACCGATTTCCACCACCCGGTCCTCCGGACCTAAATCCAGCTTGCGGCAGATGGTATCCAGCTTGTGAACGGCCGCTTCGTCCAGGGTTGAATCCTCGCGGGGGTAAATGGCGGAGGAATACATCATGGTTGGGTCCAGGAACAGGCGGAACAGGTCATTGCCCAGATCGTAGTGGGCGCTGATGTTCTTGCGGGAGCCTTCCGGGGTGTTTCGGTTCAGCCAGTGCAGTGCCTTGAGTGCGGGCTTGCTGATCCAGGCAAACCGGTCTTCAAACCGGTTCATGGTGTCGATATTGCGGGTAAAGAACCGAAGCAGGGCGGTCAGGTCTGGCGAGCTCCAGTCACCTGCCACAAACGATTCGGCAGCACCGATGCTGCCACCGGTCACCAGATCCCGCCAGGTGCTGTGGTTGTGGATCACCAACTCGGCCTGCGGATAGCGGTCATCGCCATCACCGAATACGAGGTCCTCAGCTCCTGCCTCCCTGATTACAAGCTTGCCATGACCAAGCTGCGCCAGCTGCTGGCAAACCAGGCTCTTTGCGACACGGCTGATCAACGAAAGTCCCGTGCTGCCAGTGTGCTGGTGTTCAACTGAGGTGTTCAGGTTCTCCATGAGCTTACCCTTCCTGCCGAATCAAATGCGTTGTCTTGTTGTGCCGGTGCTTTTTCCGTTACGTCCAGCCCCAGATCTTCGATACCGCGCTGGTAGGCGCTGTCGGTTGCATCGAGTTTGTCCGGGTGGGTGTAAAAGGGGGCCCCTTTGAGTTTCAGCTTCAGGGCATTCCAGTAAATACCGGCAACGCCTTTGATGGTTTCCAGGGGAAACCGTCTCAGGCTCCTGTGCAGTGTTTTACGATCAAGAGGGGTGCGTTGGACTACCAGCGTGGCATCAAAATGCTTGCGGCCTTGCTCTTCCACATTCATATGAATGCGCATGTCCTTGCCGCGAAAACTGAACAGCCACTGGTAGTGCTGGTTCATGCCGTTAAATGGCGACACGTGGAAGCGTTTGTTGAAGGCAAAACGCTCGGTATGCCAGGCGCTATTGGAGCCTGGCCCCGGCTGGGTGCATTCCATGCAGTAAACATGGCGCTGCTTCCAGGGCGTATTGGTTATCTGGGCGACGATCACGCGCGGAATGGCGCCGGCTTCCGGCCTGCAGCCCCGTTCATAGCACAGGTAAAAGCTGACCGGATTGAAAATGTAGCCCAGATAGCGTGGGTGGGTGACCAGTTCTATTGGCCCGTCCGGAGCCCAACCGGTGGCGCTTTTAACGCGGTTGAATACCGCCTGGCGCAGGCTGGGCACTTCTGGGTCCAGGTAATCCCGCCGGTAGAGCCCCAGCCAGTTAAAGCGTTCGAGGGAAAAAAACGGGCTGGTTCTGGTTACCGTGGACCAGTCGTCAAGGTCGAGGGCGAGCATTCCGATGTTGTAGCTGAACTCATGCTGAACCGGTAGCTTGCGCCGATGCCTTATGGTGCCTTCCAGCCATTCACTGGCCATAGTCAGAGCTCCACCCCGAATGCCCGGGTAACCCTCAGTGCGCTGCGCACACCGTCTTCGTGAAAGCCATTGAACCAGTAGGCACCGCAAAAGTGGGTGCGGTTCCGGTTACCGATGTCATGGTAGCGCTCCTGTGCAGCAACGGCGTCCAGAGTGAAGACGGGGTGATCGTATTCAAACCGTTTGATCACCTTTTCCGGATTAATATCCCGGCTGCGGTTCAGGGTGACGCAGAAGGTTTCCGGCGCATCGTCGAAGTTCTGAAGAACATTCATGTTGTAGGTGACAGATACCGGTTGGGTACTATGTTCCGGGATCATGTAATTCCAGGCGGCCCAGGCCAGCCGGTTGGATGGCAGCACGCTGGCGTCGGTGTGTAATACCACATCGTTCTTCTGGTACGCGATGGCTCCGAGAATGCTTCTCTCGTCGTCGGTGGCATCCTCCAGCATGGCCAGGGCCTGGTCGCTGTGGCAACCGAAGATAACCTGGTCAAACCTATGTTCTTGGCCGTTGGTCACCAGGGTAACGCCGTCGGCATCCCGTTTTACCGATGTTACCGGGCTGTTCAGGTGGGTACGTTCGCCGAGCCTGTCCATCATCCGGTTTACGTAGGTAGCCGAGCCGCCGGAAATGACCCGCCAGGTAGGCCTGTCATCCACGGATAACATGCCGTGGTTGTTAAAGAACTGCAGGAAAAACCGGATCGGAAACTGTTCCAGCACAATCTCCGGCGCAGACCAGATGGCCGCACCCATGGGGACAATATAGTAGTTTCGGAAGTACCGGCTGTAGCCGTTGCGGTTAAGGTATTCCCCGAGTGTCTCGCCATCCGGAATGGTGCCTGCGGCCAGGTCAGCTCGGGTTTCCTTGTTGAACCGGAGAATCTCCCGGATCATTTTCAGGAAATTCAGATTGAACAGATTCCGGCGCTGGGCGAACAGGGTGTTCAGACTGGTGCCGTTGTACTGCAGTCCACTGGCATGGCAGTCCACGCTGAAACTCATGTTGCTCACTTCAGAGGCCACCCCGAGCCGATCCATCAACTTGATGAAGTTGGGGTAGGTCCAGTCGTTGAACACAATAAAACCGGTATTCACCGGCCAGGTGCGACCACCAGCTTCAACCTGTTCCGTGTTGGTGTGGCCTCCGGCATAGTCGCCGGCTTCAAACAGATGCACATCGTGCTTGTCGGCCAGCAGCCAGGCGGCTGTTAAACCTGATACTCCAGCGCCAATCACGGCAATTCGCTGACGTTCCTGATTCATGCAAGGTATTTCCTGTGGTCAAACTTCAATGATCGGTTTTACGGGCCATGGAGGCGGCCATGCGGTCGATGACTCCCTGGGGCAGGGCGGCTAGCAGCTTCAGGGACCAGGTAAAGCGTTTCGGGAACGCGATTTCGTTCCGGCCTTTCTCAAGCCCTGTGCGGATTCGTCTAGCCGCATCCCCGGCTGAGATGATGAACGGCATGGGAAAATCGTTTCGGTCCGTCAATGGCGTTTTGACAAACCCCGGGGATACCACCACCACCCGAATCCCCTCGGCCGCCAGATCAGCTCTCAGTGACTGGGCAAAGTAGGTAAGTGCCGCCTTGGAGGCGCCATAGCCCTCAGCACGCCCGAACGGAAACCACCACGCCGAGGAACTCACAATCACCAGCGTCGCCGGTTCACCTTTGGCGCGGGTTGCCCGCAGAGCCGGAAGCGCAATATCCAGACAGCGCGCTGTGCCGATCACGTTGGTGGTCACATTATTGGCAATGACATCGCTGTTGTAGTCCGCGACTTCCAGATACTCACAGGTACCGGCGTTCAGAATGACCATGTCCAGGTCGCCAAAGTGGTCAAGCTGCGACTTGACCCCCTGCAAGTCATTCTTGCTGGTGGTGTCCGCAGCGGCGGCGGCTATCTGGTTCGGGAAGGTTTGCAACAGCTCATCCAATGGCTCCTGCCGGCGGCCGGTCACAATCAGTTTGTGACCGGCACCGGCGAGTTCGTGAACCAGCGCTTCGCCAATACCGGATGAGGCGCCGGTTAACCAGATGTTGCTGGGTGATGACAGCAATTGGCTCATCCCGCCTGCTCCTTTACCCAACGAATCATCCGGCCCAATACGGGCAGGTTTTCATACAATAGCTGGCCGGCGTCGAAATAGTCCCGGTGATACCGCACTTTCCCGTCCCGGATTTCCAGGTGGCTGATGCCTTCTACAAACACCGGCTTGCCGCCGCGGACACGCTTGTGTTGAAGTTCCATCACCCAGGGCAGGCTGCACCAGCATTCCTGAATGACGGGTTCATGGAAACGGAACTGGCAGCGGATAACGTTGCCGTAGGCGCTCGCCATGTATTCGGTTAGCTGATCAAGGCCATGTACCCGACCAAAAGGATCCTGAAACTCGATATCCTCGCCGTATACCTGCTGGAGCTTGTTGAGATTGCCTTTGTCCAGTGCGTTATACAGCGAACAGAAACGGTCCAGTACCACGGGCAATCCGGAATCCGGTGCCCCGACTTCAATGGCAGAGGCAGACGTCGTCATGAGCGGTTCCTCCTCTTGTGGTCCAGTTCCCGGGTCTCTTTCTGAATATGAGCCGGAATCGGATTGAGATCCCAGATGATGCCCAGCTTGGAAAGCAACCACAGGCCGTACCAGGTCACATCAATTTCGTACCAGCGGAAACCCTGGCGTACCGATTGCGGCCAGCGGTGGTGGTTATTGTGCCAGCCCTCGCCCAGGGTGATCAGAGCCAGCCAGAAATTGTTGCGGCTGTCGTCATCGGTCTCAAACCGTCTTTTACCCCAGACGTGTGACAGGGAGTTGATCGAAACCGTTGCGTGAAAAAGCACCACGGTTGATATGAAGAAACCCCAAACCAGGAGCTGAAGCCCGTTGGTGCCGAGCTCGGGCGCCCACAGGGCCAGTGCCTCGCCAAACAGGTAAATAGCGACCGCGAACGCAGCGGGTATCAGAGAGTCAAAACGGTTGATGAACCTGAGTTCCGGGAATTTCAGCCAGTCGCGCACCCTGCGTTCATCCATCGCAAAGCCCGCATCACAGGTGAACCATCCCATATGGGACCACCAGAACCCACCCTGGTGTGGTGAGTGCAGATCCTGCTCATTGTCCGAGTGTTGGTGATGGTGCCGGTGGTGCGCGGCCCACCACAAGGGACCCCGCTGAGCCGCGCTGGCCCCCAGAATGGCAAATGCGAACTGCGCAGGCCGGCTGGTTTTGAAGGTTTTGTGGGAGAAATACCGATGGTAGAAGCCCGTGATCGCGAACATCCTTACCAGGAAAAACGCAACGGCAAAAACCACTGCGAAAGTACTGACGCCGGTGTAAAGTGCCAGCAAACAGGCAAGGTGGAGAGCGATGAAGGGCAGGACTCGTACCCAGTTAAAGGCTCGGGAGTCCGTATCCAGGTGATCTGATCCAGCTTCGGAATCGAACCATCTCAGAATGTTTGTTAACCAACTATTTACTCGGGTCATATACAACCATGCGTGAAGTAACATCAGACACCACATCAATACGCAGCATCGCGGTTATTGGTTCAGGGCTGGCGGGGCTGACGGCCGCAATTCTTCTTGGCGATTCGGGCCATAATGTCCGGGTATTCGAGAAAAGTCGCGGCCCCGGTGGTCGTCTGGCGTCCAAGCGCGTGGCGAACGGCTCCGCCGATATCGGCGCGCAATACTTCACTTCCCGCAATCCCGGCTTCACCCGGTTTCTCGATCGCTGGGCCGGGCCCCAAAGTTACCAGATCTGGAATGCCCGATTCGGTTATCAGACGGCCCGGGGCAGCTGGCAGGCGTTTCCGGAGGAGCACCGGTTTGTCGGTACTCCGCGAATGACGGCCATCTCCCGGGCTTTGTCTGAGCACATTACGCTGGAGTCTGGGGTTCGGATAGCCCGATTGGCGCAGACCAATGCCAAATGGCAGCTTACCGATACAGAAGGTTGCCAATATGACGGCTTTGATCAGGTGGTGATCACGGCCCCGCCGGCCCAGGCCCAGGAACTGCTCCGGGACAGTGGCCTGGAGCCTTTGGCGGAAGTATTAGCGGAGCACGTGGGTAATATCCTGCCGTGCTGGGCGATAGCTGCCCATTTTAATCGTCCCGTTGATTTCCCGTTCGATGCTGCGCGCCCCAACTCTGACGTGTTGTTCTGGGTGGCCAACAACTCCTCCAAACCCGGCCGGGAAGACGAGGGCCAGTGGTGGGTGCTGCACGCCAATCCTGAGTGGACATATGAGCACGTGGATGACGCTCCGGAAAGCATTGCTGAAGCTCTGCTGGCGGAATTCAAGGCACTGACCGGGCATGAAGAGGCTCCGGATGACTGGGTACCTCATCGTTGGCTATACGCACGGTCGGAAGCCGCCGATAACCCCGGCTATCTGTTCGACCAGAATACTGGCATTGGTCTGGTAGGCGACTGGCTGGCGGGCGGCCGGGTTGAAGGCGCCTGGGAAAGTGCCTCGCAACTGGTGCAGGCAATGGACCGAAACCCTGAGCCGTAAGTGCGGCTACTCCGTGAGGTCCGAGGGAGCTTTTTCTGCGACCTCCGGCCGCCGGTAGAAATGGGTGATGGTGCCGTCGCCGAATTTTGAGAAGAAGGCACTCACTTCGGTGATTTTCCTCAGGCTGCGCTCCCGGGTGATCGGGTTCTTCACCAGCACCTTGATGCCGTTGAAGTTGGCCTGAATGTTCGAGAAGCGAGCCTTCATGGAGCAGGTCACCACGTTGTCCGGGTTAATGCCCAGCTCCGATGCCAGCCAGCGGCTGTGGTTCAGGATTTCGGTCTTGCCCAGATTCTCTCGTGTGTCGATATGGTCCAGCTTCACACGGTTCACAATGCAGAACGAGTAGCTCCTCGGTTCCCGGCGGGCCACCTTGCGGAAGGCTTCCCAGAAGAAGTTATCGGTCAGCTCGGCAAACCATTTCATGTTGCTCAGGCAGGTATCCACCCAGTCAAAGTTATCCGGGTCCTCCAGCACTTCATTAATGGCCTCCCGCAGCAACCAGTCGAAGCCCAGAGCGGTCTTGTGCGCATATACCTTGCGATACATCTGGTGCCGGCTATACACAAAATCTTCCAGGGCGCCCAGACCTTTCTGGGTAATCGCAAGCCCCATCCAGGGTTCAGAAACGTCCCAGCCGAACCGCAGGTTGCTCAGCAGGTGATCGAGGTTGAAACCGCCGATGGTGACCGAGCTGTGGAAGCCGTCCCGCAACATATAGTCGGCCCGGTCGGCATCAATTTCCCCCGAAACAATGGAGGACAGCAGGCCCATCACCAGCTGCGGTACATCCCGGGGCGGGATAGTGCCGGCGATGGCATCATCACCAGCGATAAATTCCCAGAAGGTCTGGGCGTGGCGGCAGAAGGTTTCGCTGGGCGTAACGTCCGTGGTTTCCATAATGCCGATGACATCGATGGCAGCCAGCCCGGCGCTCTCCAGATCCACAGACGAGAGTACGTCATGGGCGACTCGAACAGAGTAGTGTTCATGCTCCAGCTCTTCCGGTTCACTGGCGTGGTAGGCCGAATAGTCAACGCCCTCCCACAAATCCCGGAACCTTTCAGGGCGAGACATCAGGTCGCGAATCTTCCGGGCCTGGGTGAACTGATGGGAGAAGCTGGAGTGACCGCTGTCGTGCAGCAAGCAGCCAAGCCGGATGGTCTTGGCCAGGTAATCGATGGCATCGAGCTGGCTCAGGCTGAGATCAGTCTGCTCACTCAGCTGTCGTTCCCGAAGGTAAGCATCGATCATGGCCCGGAACATCCGTGTGCCCACATGCATCACCCCGATGCTGTGCAGGAAACGGGAATGTGTGGCCCCGGGGAAAACCAGGCTCAGAATGTCGTTCTGGCAGATGTTACGCAAGCGCTGAAACAGAGGGTGGTCAATCACCTGGATTTCGTGCCGGTAGAGCGGGATACCGCCATGCACCGGGTCCATGATCAGTTTGTCATAGGCTCCGAGCAGATCATTAACGGCACGTCTCATGGTTACAATTCTCCCAAAATGATGATTGCGGCCTTGTTATATCACAGGGGCATGCCAGAATAGGCCATATAAAGCCTTTTTTCTTTACCGCTGGTAGTTTAGGGCAGCCAACATGACCTCGCGCACCGAGCGCATTCTGATAATTGACGCCGATGAACAGGCCCGAGCCGATCTGTCCCGTTACCTGGAGGCGCGGGGGTTTTACGTAACTGGTGCAGCGGGGGTAAGCGCTGCCCGAGGATTGTTCGACGACAATATCCCGGATGTGATCTTTGCAGATCTCCCTCCAGAGGCCATCAGAGACCTGTCCCGGCGCCTTGATGAGACAGAAAGTTTCACGCCGATAGTGGCCTGCACCAGCAGCCAGTCCAGCGCCGATGTGGTCCAGGCCATGCGTGCCGGAGCCGCTGATGTGGTGCTCAAACCCTGCAATGACGACCGCAATGCACTGGACGACGTTATCGGAAAGTTGTTTGACCGGGTCAGGGTAAACCGCCTGAACCAGTTGTACCGGCAGGAACTGGAAGAAGCCAACCGCGACTTGCGCAACGGTATTGCCGAGCTAAGGGCCGATCAGAATGCCGGCCGCAAGGTGCAGCTTAAAATGCTGCCAGACCATCAGCTCACGCTTTCCGGGCTCAGTGTTGATTACCTCATCAAGCCGTCCCTGTATCTCAGTGGCGATTTTCTCGACTATTTTCGCATCAGTGAAGACAAGGTCCTCGTTTATATCGCCGACGTTTCAGGTCATGGCGCCAGTTCCGCATTCGTTACCGTGTTACTGCGAAACCTTACAAATCGTTTGCAGCGGAATCTCCGGCGCCAGTCCAGTGACGACATCCTGCACCCGGAACGTTTCCTGGAGCGCATTAATTCGGAGCTGTTGGATACCGGGCTTGGCAAGCATGTCACCGTGTTTGTAGGCATTATTTCAACAACGGAACGTACATTGAGTTATGCGGTCGGGGCGCATTTCCCCATGCCCATCCTGTCGTTTGAGGATGGTGAAACCCGTTTTCTGGAAGGCAGTGGGCTGCCGGTAGGGCTGTTCGAAACGCCGGAATGGGAACTTTACCAGGTGAAGCTGGACCGACCATTCCGGCTTTTGTTGTTCTCTGATGGCCTGTTGGAAGTGATCCCGGCCAAATCTCTGGATGAAAAGGAGAACAGACTACTTGAACTCGTTTCAGGAGGTAGTCACACTATCGCATCGCTGAGCGACGCTCTGGGGCTGGATAAGATCTCGGAGCTGCCTGACGATATCGCGATAGTATCGGTAACTGATACCATAAACGGGTCAGATAACACGTCGTCGACTTAGTGGCAGTGTGAAAAATGGCTGGTTATAAAATCCTGCAAGCAGAACAGCAGGGAATATACGTCCTGAAGTTTATTGGGGAAATCCGGCTGAACCTGTGTTCGACGCTGGACAATCTGGTTGAGTCCATAACCCGTGATCCGGCATTCAAAACCGTGGTTATCGATCTCACCGAGACCGAAATCATCGACAGCACGACGCTTGGCCTGCTGGCCAAGATTGCGCTGGCGGCGCAGAAACAAAGTCATTTTCTGCCAACGCTGATTTCCACCAACCCCGATATCACCCGCATTATTACGTCCATGGGCTTCGACAAGATTTTCATTATTGTCCGTGAGCCAGCTTCCCGAATTGAAGAACTCGAAGAAATCCCCGTGCTCAAGGCGAGCGAGCAGCAGGTTCGCGATAAAGTTCTTGATGCCCATAAAGTACTGATGGGCATGAATAGCCGGAACAGGGAAGAATTCAAGAATCTGGTACGGGCCCTGGAATGCGAGGAAACTGGCTGAAAAGCCAGTCCTGCACCGGGCCCGGCCCTGACAGAAACAGAACGGAACGTTTATGCCTGATAACCCGACGCCCGGTAATCACGGGGCGAATTCCTACGATGTGGCAGTACTTGGTGGCGGCAGTTTCGGTACTGCCATGGCAAAAGTACTGGGCGAGAACGGCCACGTTGTGCATTTCTGGATGCGCGATGAAGCACAGGCAGAGGAAATACGCAGCACCCGCATTAATCGCCGGTATATGCCCGCCGTTACCCTTCAGGGTGATATTCAGCCAACAACCGACCTGGCCGAGGCGGTGCGCAAGGCGGAGATTGTGCTGGTTGCGATCCCATCGAAAGCGTTTCGGTCGGTCATTCGCGAACACAGCAGCGAATTCCGCGATGGCCAGATCGTCGTCAGCCTGACCAAAGGCATCGAAGAGCACGGTTTTAAATTGATGAGCGAAATCCTGCTGGAGGAGCTTCCCAGGTGTCGCTCCGGTGTTCTGAGCGGGCCGAACCTGGCTGGCGAGATCGTCAACCGGGAACTGACCGCCACCGTGATCGCAGCAAAAGACCCGGATGTGCGCCGCACAGTGCAGGAACTGCTGGGCTGCGAATACTTTCGGGTTTACGCCAATGTTGATGTCTACGGTGTGGAACTGGCCGGCGCACTTAAGAATATCTACGCCATTGTTGCCGGCCTGGCATCGGCCCTGAACATGGGCGAGAATGCGAAAGCCATGCTGATTACCCGTGGCCTGGCCGAAATGAGCCGTTTCGCGGTTAGCCTTGGCGCCAACCCGATGACCTTTATGGGCCTTGCAGGTGTTGGCGACCTGATTGCCACCTGTACCTCCAGCAAAAGCCGGAATTTCCGGGTTGGTTACGCCATTGGCAAGGGCCAGAAGCTGGAAGAAGCCGTGCAGGAGCTGGGGCAGGTGGCCGAAGGTATCTATACCCTGAAACTGGTACGGGAAAAATCTGAGGCTATTGGCATCTACATGCCTCTGGTACGGGGGCTTTACGAGATTCTCTATGAAAGCGCTTCCATCAATGCAGTGATCAACAGCCTGATGATGGCCGTGCAGAACTCTGATGTGGAGTTCATTCTGCCGCGCACCATTACCCAGTGACCCGGGATTGTCATCCGGAAGGAGAGGCACGTGCATCTGATTGTTATGCGCCATGGTGAGGCCGGCTGGCATTCGCTGGATCAGGAGCGTGAGCTGACCGAGGCGGGTCGCCGCGGCGTGGCAGCCGTGGCGGCGCAAATTGCCTCTTCCCCGTGGCGTCCCGCCCAGATCTGGTCCAGTCCCTATGTTCGGGCCCGGCAAACCGCTGCGATTGTGGCGGAAGTGCTGAATTGCCCGGTCCAGGAAAAAGCCTTTATCACACCCGATGATGACCCTGGCCGTTGTCTGGATGAGCTTCTGGACAACCAGGTTTCACCATTGATGCTGGTTTCCCACATGCCATTCGTGGGTAGCTTCTCTACTCTGTTGGTGGATGGCCATCGGCAGGGCATTCCCTTTATGACTTCTCAGGCTGTACTGCTGGATATGCCTGTAGTGGGGCCAGGCTGCGCCGACTTGAAAGCCCAGTTTCTGCCCTGATCTAATCAGTACGTCACTCATTTCTGATACTGAACGAACCTATGTACAGTTTTCCCATTGATTACATTGAGCCAGTCTTCCGGCCGCCCAGCGAGGCGAAATCGCTGATTCTGCCGGTGACCAATGGCTGTTCCTGGAACCAGTGCACCTTCTGTGAGATGTATACTCAGCCCCAGAAGAAATTCCGGGCTCGAAAGCCCGAAGACATCAGGGCAGACATCGAGAAAGCAGCAGCGGCATTTGGCGACGTGCGCCGGGTTTTCCTGGCCGATGGAGACGCCATGGTGCTGCCCACCCGGCGCTTGCTGGAAATATTCGCTGACTTGAAGCGAGCTTTTCCCGGCCTGGAACGCGTTTCCAGCTACTGCCTGCCACGAAACCTGGCGAAAAAATCGGTTGAAGAGTTGGCGCAGCTCCGGGAAGCCGGCCTGAAAATCCTCTATGTGGGCATGGAATCCGGCGACGACGAGATTCTTCGGCGCGTTAACAAAGGTGAAACCTGGGAATCCACCCGGTCGGCCCTGGTGAAGATCCGGGAAGCGGGCCTGGTGAGCTCGGTGATGGTGCTCAATGGTCTGGGCGGTGAAGCTCTTTCCCGGCAGCATGCCATTAACACTGCCACACTGTGCAATGAAACCCAGCCCGATTACCTGTCTACCCTGGTGGTCAGCTTCCCGCAGGGTGAAGAGCGATTCCGCGAGGGTTTCGGGGCGGATTTCGTGCCCCTGGGCCAGCAGGCCCTGTTCGAGGAAATCCGTGTGTTCCTGGAGCACCTGGAACTGGACAACACCATTTTCCGCAGCGATCACGCCTCCAATTACCTTGTGCTCAAAGGTACGCTGGGCCGCGATAAAGACCGCCTGCTGCAGCAGGTAAACATGGCCATTACCCAGCCTGGCGCTGTGCCTCTGCGGGCAGAATGGATGCGTGGGCTCTGATCAGGGAGAAAAACATGAACCGGACACCCGATGACATTGCCAAATCCCTCGAAGACGCCGGCAAGAGCAGGGATCTGCCACCGCTGGATAAATGGCACCCCGAACTTTCCGGCGATATGGATCTGGTGATCACCCGCGACGGCCAGTGGGTCTTCAAAGGTGAGCCCATCGTCCGGGAGGCCACGGTAAAGCTGTTCTCTACCATTCTCAGGCGGGAAAGCGACGGCGAGTACTACCTGGTTACGCCGGTCGAGAAATGGCGTATCCAGGTTGAGGACGCACCACTGCTGGCCCATGGTCTGGAGGTGAAAGGCGAGGGCGCGGAGCAGGTTATCACCCTGGCCACCAACATGGGCGAAACCCTGGAGATTGGCGAGCAGCACCCGTTACATGTGGGTTCCTACTCCGAGACTGGCGAACCTCGGCCAGTTATTCAGGTGCGCCACGGCGTTGAAGCCCGGCTGGTTACCTCGGCGTTCTATGACCTCGCCGAGCTGGCCGAGGAAACCGAAGCGGCGGGAAAAACCGTGTACGGGGTGCTTAGTCACGGAAAATTCTGGGAAATCGGGCAGGGCGGTTGAAAAGCGCCTGACCACCCCAATGAATAAGGTAGAAAACGCAGTCTGTCACTTGTTAAACTGTGGTTTCTTACTTGTTATCGAGCCTGGCTCTCTAACGAGGCCCGGTGGTCGTTAGTCCCTCTGTGCAGTCTGGCTGTTCACGATCACTTTCGATTGCCTACAATCTAAATACACAGTCATTGCGACACGCAAGGAGATCACATGGCCCAACCTCGTGTTGTCACCATCCATTACACGCTCACTAACGACCAGGGAGAGCAACTCGATTCCTCCCGCGTAGAAGGCCGTGAGCCCCTGGCATACCTGGAAGGTGCACAGAACATCATCGGCGGACTGGAAAGTGCGCTGACCGAGAAGAACGCTGGCGACCAGGTTAAAGTTTCCGTAGAGCCAGCTGAAGGCTACGGTGAAGTAAACGAAGAGCTCATCCAGCCGGTTCCGCGCTCTGCTTTCGAGGGCGTAGACACCATCGAGCCAGGCATGCAGTTTCAGGCACAGACTCCGGGCGGCCCCCAGGTCGTTCGCGTAGTAGAAGTTGGCGACGAAACCGTTACCATCGATGCCAACCACCCGCTGGCGGGCCAGACCCTGCACTTCGACGTTGAAGTGGTAGAAACCCGTGAAGCAACCGACGAAGAGCAAGAGCACGGCCACGTGCACTGATATGCCTTCTGATGGTTGATCAGAAAACGGCACCTTCGGGGGCCGTTTTTTTATGCCCGGAATAATCTGCGAGCAAAAAAAAACCGGGGCAAGCCCCGGTTTTCTGAAACAGTGATCGTGGATCACATGTTCGGGTAGTTCGGACCACCGCCGCCTTCCGGCGTTACCCAGGTGATGTTCTGGGCAGGATCCTTGATGTCACAGGTCTTGCAGTGAACACAGTTCTGGGCGTTGATCTGGAACTTTTTGCCGCTGCCGTCGTCTTTCTCGACCACTTCGTATACGCCGGCCGGGCAGTAACGCTGCGCTGGCTCGTCGTACTTCGGCAGGTTTTCTTTCAACGGAATTTCCGGGTCGGTCAGCTTCAGGTGAACCGGCTGATCTTCCTCATGGTTGGTGTTGGAAATGAACACCGAGGACAGGCGGTCAAACGTCAGCTTGTTATCCGGCTTCGGATAGTCGATCTTCTTGCACTCAGACGCCGGCTTCAGGGTGGCGTAGTCCGGAGTGGTGTCGTGGAAGGTGATCGGCAGGCTGCCGCGCAGAATGTTCTGCTCGAAGAAAGCAATGGCGCCGCCGACAATGTTGCCGAACTTGTGCATGGCCGGGCCGAAGTTACGCTCGGCGTAAAGCTCCTTGTACAGCCAGCTGTCTTCGAAACGCTTGTGGAAGCTGGTGATTTCCTCACCGGACTTGCCTTCCTTGAGAGCTTCGAACACGGCTTCAGCGCCCAGCAGGCCAGATTTCATGGCGGTGTGGGAGCCTTTGATCTTGGAGCTGTTCAGGGTGCCGGCATCACAACCCAGCAGCAGTCCGCCCGGGAAGCTCATCTTGGGCAAGGCGTTGTAGCCACCCTTGGCGATAGCACGGGCGCCGTAGGCAACACGCTTGCCACCTTCCAGATATTTCTTGATCTCCGGATGGTACTTGAGACGCTGGAACTCTTCGAACGGGCTCAGGTGCGGGTTGCTGTAGGAAAGATCGGTGATCAGACCAACATAAACCTGACCGTTTTCCAGGTGATACAGGAAAGAGCCGCCGGTGGAGCCAGATTCGTTCAGCGGCCAGCCGGTGGTGTGAACAACCAGACCTGGCTCGTGTTTGGCCGGGTCGATGTCCCACAGCTCTTTGATACCGATGCCGTAGTGCTGCGGATCCTTGCCTTCGTCCAGCTTGAAGTCGTTGATCAGGCGCTTGCCCAGATGACCGCGACAGCCTTCAGTGAACAGGGTGTACTTGGCGCGCAGTTCCATGCCCGGCATATAGCCGTCTTTCTCGGAACCGTCACGGGCAACGCCCATATCGCCGGTGATAATGCCTTTTACCTGACCATCTTCAACGATGGTTTCAGAGGCGGCAAAGCCCGGATACACTTCAACGCCCAGCTGTTCGGCCTGCTCAGCCAGCCAACGGCAAAGGTTGCCAAGACTGATGATGTAGTTGCCGTGGTTGTGCATGTTCTTGGGCACAAAGGCATTGGGTACTTTGGTGGCTTTTTCCTGATTCTTCAGCAGGAAAATGTCGTCCCGGGTAACCGGGGTATTCAGGGGGGCGCCTTTCTCTTTCCAGTCCGGGAAGAGTTCGTTCAGGGCCGTGGGCTCGAATACGGTGCCGGCGAGGATGTGCGCGCCGATCTCAGAACCTTTTTCAACCACACAAACGGTCAGTTCTTCGCCGGCTTCCTGCGCCAGTTGCATGACGCGGCAGGCTGCCGACAGGCCCGCAGGGCCGCCGCCGACGATCAGAACATCAAATTCCATCGATTCGCGTTCCACGTTGGTCTCCTCAAACAGCTTTTAATGGATATTGTTTGCCCGCAGGCCTCATCAGGGGCGCCATCATACCGGTAAAAATGCGTATAGACGACAGCCCAAAACCGCTCAAAACGGCTATTTGTCCCGAAAGGATAACGCATTTGAAGAATCAAACAAACGTTTGTTTGAAATCTGCACTAACCTTTGGCATTGTACGTATACACCGAAATATCGTGTGTTTTGAGTCGATTTTTAGTATCGTCTCATTGTCAGGTCGGGTCAACCCGGTCCTTTGACTGTGAAGACTCATTAAACCCATCGTAGAAGAACGAGGAATCTATGAAGGTTCTGGTCGCTGTAAAACGAGTTATCGACTACAACGTGAAGGTGCGCGTCAAGCCGGACAACACCGGCGTTGATCTCGCCAACGTCAAGATGGCAATGAACCCGTTCTGCGAAATCGCAGTTGAAGAAGCGGTTCGCCTGAAAGAGAAGGGCGTTGCCAGTGAAATCGTTGTTGTATCCATTGGCCCGAAGGCTTCTCAGGAGCAGATCCGTACTGCCCTGGCTCTGGGTGCTGACCGCGGTATCCACATCGAGACTGACGAAGAAGTTCAGTCCCTCGAAGCGGCCAAGCTGCTGAAGGCTGTTGTTGAGAAGGAAGAGCCCAAGCTGGTTATTCTTGGCAAGCAGTCCATCGATTCCGACAACAACCAGACTGGCCAGATGCTGGCTGCTCTGACTGGCATGGGCCAGGGCACCTTCGCCTCTGAAGTGGTTGTTGACGGTGACAAGGTTAACGTAACCCGCGAAGTAGACGGCGGTCTGATGACAGTTGCTCTGAACCTGCCGGCGGTTGTTACCACAGACCTGCGTCTGAACGAGCCGCGCTACGCTTCTCTGCCGAACATCATGAAAGCCAAGAAAAAGCCGCTGGACTCCATGTCTCCGGCTGACCTGGGCGTTGACGTTGCCGCTCGCCTGTCCACCCTGAAAGTCGAAGCCCCGGCTGCACGCCAGGCTGGTATCAAGGTGGCTGACGTAGCTGAGCTGGTGGATAAACTGAAGAACGAAGCGAAGGTGATCTAAATGAGCATCCTGGTAATTGCTGAACACGACAACAGCAGCCTGAAACAGGCTACTCTGAACGTTGTAGCGGCTGCCAAGGCCATCGGTGGTGACATCGACGTGCTGGTTGCCGGTGAGAACGTAGGCGCCGTCGCTGAAGCCGCTGCCAAGGCAGAAGGCGTGAACAAGGTGCTGGTTGCCGACAACGCCGCTTACGGTCACTTCCTGGCAGAAAACCTGTCTGAGCTGGTTGCTGAAGTAGGCAAGGGCTACAGCCACATCCTGACCTCTGCCGGCACCACTGGTAAAGACTTCATGCCGCGTGTTGCTGCGCTGCTGGACGTTGCCCAGGTTTCTGACATTATCCGCGTTGAATCCGAAGACACCTTCGTGCGTCCGATCTACGCTGGTAACGCCATTGCGACCGTTAAGGCAAGCGACAGCATCAAGGTTGTGACGGTTCGTCCGACCGCGTTCGACCCGGTAGCCGCTGAAGGTGGTTCTGCCTCTGTTGAGCAGCTGGACGTAGTAAAAGACGCTGGCCTGTCTTCCTTCGTTGGTGAAGAGAAAGCCCAGTCTGATCGTCCGGACCTGGCTTCTGCCGGTATCGTTATCTCCGGTGGCCGTGGCATGCAGAACGGCGACAACTTCAAGATGCTGGAGCAGGTTGCTGATCTGTTGGGCGCTGCGGTTGGTGCTTCCCGTGCCGCTGTTGATGCCGGCTTCGTGCCGAACGACATGCAGGTTGGTCAGACCGGCAAGATCGTTGCTCCGCAGCTGTACGTTGCGGTTGGTATCTCCGGTGCCATCCAGCATCTGGCGGGTATGTCTGATTCCAAGGTGATCGTTGCGATCAACAAGGACGAAGAAGCCCCGATCTTCCAGGTGGCCGACTACGGCCTGGTTGCAGACCTGTTCGAAGCAGTTCCGCAGCTGGAAGAGGAACTGAAGAAAGTTATGTAACTTTCTGAAGTTGAAGAAAAAGAAGGCGCCTCAGGGCGCCTTCTTTGTTTTTGAAACAATGCGTTTTTCCGCTTTGCCGATGATCAGTGTATCCGCGAGGATGTGCAGTGCCCGGTTAGAGGTTCTCACCGCTTTGTAAACCTGCTCGCTCTTTTGATGGTGGGATTGTTTTATCCGGCGGGCGCTGTCCCGAAACTCATCGTCCCTGGAAAACAGGTCAATCAGGCCAAACGTGGTGTTGGCGATGGCTTTGTGGACTTTCTCGACTGCGGTCGCGCCGCCGGACACCGTTTCTTCCAACAACCGGGCGCGGTTGCGAACCTCCATCAGGTCCATCCGGCTTTTCTGAATAGCGCTCAGAGCACCTATTCGATGGGCATTCAGGATTCTCAGGTCGCGCCGGTTACCATTGGACAGCCGGAATGCAGCAAACAACAGTATTGCGCTGCCGGCCAGACACATCAGGCTAACGATCAGTAACAGCATGGAAGGGCTCCTGTTGCTCTTGTCCTAGCGATACTCAATGTGCATATCTACCTCAATGTCCCGCTCGTCCAGTTCCCGCTCCAGCTCTTTCATCACTTCCTGATAGACCATTTTCCGGGTCATTACTGGCAGGCGGTCGGCCAGCACCCGTCCGGTGCGAGATTCGCGTTTGGCCAAGGCAATCGGATCCCGTACCCGTAACGTAAGCACCAGCTCCGGATCCTGATGGGTGTCACTGATATCCTCGCTTTCCAGCATTTGCGTAATCATTTTTCGCTGCTCAAGTACTTGCCAGAGCAGCAGCGCGCTGCAAGCCAGGAGAAACAGGCTGATAATAATCACAAAGACGGTCAAAGGGGCTCTCCTCCTTCAATGATTGGGCAGAGTGTGCCGCAGTCCGCAGGACAAACGATTGGCCGGCCCGACGCCGGTTAACGAGTTCACGGGAAAGTAGCACCACAGAATAAACCTGTTACCATCCATTCATACATTTGTTTGAACAAGGACAGACCATGACAGACACCACAGCTGCGAACTATGACCTTGTCGTGTTCGGTGCCACCAGTTTTGTCGGCCAGATTCTGGCTCGCTACCTTCTGGAAAACTACGGTGCAGACAAGGACATCAAATGGGCCATTGCCGGCCGTTCTGAAGGCAAGCTGAACCAGCTCAAGTCGGACCTGGGCGGGGCCGCTGCATCGCTCCCGGTGATTCTGGCAGACGCCGCAGACGAACCTGCGCTGCGCGACCTGTGCGGCCAGACCCGGGTGGTCATCTCCACCGTGGGCCCTTACGCCCTTTATGGCGAAACCCTGGTTAAAGTCTGCGCCGAGACAGGCACGGACTACTGCGACCTGACCGGTGAGGTGCAGTGGATCCGCCGGATGATCGAGCGTTACGAGGCCAAGGCCAAAGAAAGCGGCGCACGGATTGTGCATTGCTGCGGCTTTGATTCGATTCCCTCGGACATGGGCGTGTGGTTCCTGCAGCAGCAAGCGGAAGCAACCTTCGGCAAGCCCTGTCAGGACGTGCGCATGAGAGTGAAAGTCGCTAAGGGCGGCCTTTCTGGCGGCACGGTGGCTTCCATGATCAACGTAGCCAAGGAAGCCGGAGCCGACCCCAAGTTGCGCAAGGAACTGGCCAACCCGTTCTCCATCTGCCCGCAGGAGCATCGCTCCGAGAAGCGCCAGCCCAGCCTGAAATCTGCTGAGTTCGACAAGAACTTCAACGCCTGGCTGGCCCCGTTTGTGATGGGTGCCATCAACACCCGTGTGGTGCACCGCTCCAATGCGTTGCAGGGTGCCCGTTACGGCAAAGAGTTCACCTACGACGAAGCCATCATGACTGGCAAGGGCACCAAAGGCCGCCTGACCGCTTACGGTATGGTCGGCGCGCTGGGTGCGTTCTTCACCGCGTCCGCCATCAAGCCAACACGCTGGGTGGTCGAGAAGCTCGTACCCAAGCCGGGTGAGGGCCCGAGCCCCGAAGATCAGGAAAAAGGCTTCTACGATCTGCGTTTCGTGGGCAAAACCACCGATGGCAAGACCATGATCACCAAGGTAACCGGCGATCGCGACCCGGGTTACGGCTCCACCGCGAAAATGCTGGGTGAAGCCGGGCTGTGCCTGGCCTTTGATGTGAAAGACGATGTGAAAGGCGGCTTCTGGACACCGGCCTCGGCACTCGATGGCAAATTGCTCGAACGCCTGCAGGCCAACGCCGGCCTGACGTTTGAAGTGGTCGAAACCCGCTGATCAACCCAGGTGCAGAATGCGGTCGGAGGCCAGCAGGGCGTCCGGCCCATGGCCGAGACACACCACGGTTCGCCCCAGCAGCCAGCGGCTGATCTGGGGCGAGATCCGGGTGCGGGTTGCCTCGTCCACACCGGTGAAAGGTTCATCCAGAATCACCACCGGTGCCCGGCTCAGTAATACCCGGGCAAGCACCAATCGCCGGGCCTCCCCGCCGGACAGCCGGTTGCCGGCGCTGCCCAGCCAGGTATCCAGCCCATCCGCTTCCTGAGCGAAGCGTTCCGCCAGTTCTACCAGTTCCAGTACCCGCCACAAATCGCCGTCCTCCGCGTTCGGATTCGCCAACAGAAGGTTTGCTTTCACGGTGTCTTCGAACACCACGGTCGCTTGCGTGAGGTAGGCGCAGGGCAGGGAATGACGTTCTCCCCGGCGTGGTTCTGCCAGCCCGGCCAGGGTATCTGCCAGGGTGGATTTGCCACTGCCGGATACGCCAACGATACCGACGGTGTCGCCCGGGTGAAGCTCCAGAGTGAAGTGACTGAGTAAGGGCGAATAACCCGGGTAACCGACGGTGATATCGCGGGCCTGAAGCGCGAGACCCTCCGGCAGTTCGCCAGCAGGGTTAGCGGTTGATGCCGCGGCCGTTTCCAGACCATGGTCGGAGTTCAGGCGCTGCGCCGCAGAGCGAGTCGCCCCCAGCTTGCCAAAGGCATCCGGCAGCATGGCGTAGACTTCGGCCAGGCCCAGCAGGGCAATGGGCAGAAGCACCAGTACCGGACCACTTAGAGCACCTTCCTGGAACAGGCGAAAACCCAGCCACAAGGCCGCCACTGCTGCGACATTGATCAGCAGATGAGAGCCGGCCTGATGCCACCCGGTCCGGCTGTCGATTCGGGCCTGATCCCGGGACAACTCAACACTACGCCGCATCAGCCGGGCCGTGTGTTTGCCGGTGCGGCCGGCGGCGGTGAGTTCGGCAAAGCCTTCAAGATGTTCAATCAGCTCGCCCCGCAGGCTCTCCTGCTGATCACTCAACTGCCCGGAGGCAGCGCAGGTGCGCAGATACACCAGCCAGGTGGATATCAGGAACGATAGCGACAGAATCACCAGCAGAATCAGCGCTACCACACCATCAAACAGCAACCAAGCCATTGCGGTGAGCAGCAAGGTAACCACCGCTGCCAGGGCGGCGGGGGCAATCAGCCTGAGATAGAGCGTGTCCAGAGCATCGACATCGGCAGTGAGCCGGGAAAGCCACTGGGCGCCGGAGCGGGAACTGCGCTCCGTTCGCGGCCGGGCCGCCAGTCGGTCAAACAGGGCCACCCGAATATCGGTGAGTAGCTGCAGTACGGTATTGTGGTTGTACACACGCTCCAGATAGCGGAACACCGTTCGGGACACCGCAAAAAAACGGATACCGCCGCCCGGCACATAAAGATTGATGTAGGCCTGTATGCCTGCGGCCAGTAACAGGCCAACCAGCGCGGTTTCGGTCAGAAACCAGCCAGACAACGCCAGCAGACCGATACCGGAAAGCAAAGTGCCCAGCAGCAAACCGGCACCAACCGTAAGGCGCCCTTTACGACGAAAAATCAGTGCCAGCCAGGGCCGCAGTTCAGGCATCGCGCACCTCGCCGTCATTCACAATCAGTACCCGGTCTGCCAATGTCAGCAGCGCCTGATGATGGGTTGAGAACACCAGTGTTTTGCCGGATTCGCTGAGTTTGTGCAGGGCCTCCAGAATGAACACCTCGCTGGTGGCATCCAGCCCGGCCGTCGGTTCATCCAGCAAAATCAGGGGATAGTCCGCCAGGAATATGCGGGCCAGGCTCAAACGGCGGGCCTGACCACCGGACAGCCCCAAACCATCCTCGGCAATGCGGCTGTGAATGCCTTCAGCCCGGCTATCCACCAGTTCACCCAGGCCCACCTGTCGTAATGCATAGTCGATGGCAATATCCGTCGCATCGGGGGTGGTTAGCCGAAGGTTTTCGGCCCAGGTGCCCTGAATCCAGAAGCCCCGCTGGCCAAGCCATCCAAACGGCTGATTGCCCGGAGCCTCGCCGAATACTGAAACAGCACCCGCCTCGGGCCTAATAAAGCCAGCCAGCAGATGCAAAAGGGTCGACTTGCCGCCACCGGAGGGTCCGGTAAGGGCGATCACCCGGCCGGCCTTGATGCGGATATCCAGGTTATCGAAGATGACCGGGCCCTCGCCGTAACGGAGCGTGACCCCGGAGATCTGAATGCCTGGATTGCTAATGCTGTTGTCTGGCCGGATCGGCTCTGCGTTGTCGACAGACTGTTCCAGCCGGGCCAGAATCTCGGCACCGGCCCCCAGGGCGGCCGCCCGGTCGTGATAGTGCTGGGATAGCGTGCGCAAGGGCTGAAAGAACTCCGGGGCCAGCAGCAGGATGAGCAATCCGCTGAACAGCGTGAGTTCGTCGCTTGGGCCAAATTCGATATAACCCAGCAATCCGAAGCCGATATAGATGGCCAATACCGCAATCGCCACAGAGGCAAAGAATTCCAGTACCGCTGACGACAAAAATGCCACTTTCAGCGTTTTCATGGTGATCTTGCGGTACTGGTCGGAACGGGCTTCCAGCGTGCGGCTGGCCGCCTCGGTTTGCCCGAACAGCTGAAGCGTCGTCAGCCCTCGTACCTTATCCAGAAACTGGCCGGACAACCGGCTGACCGTTTCGAAATGTTGCTGGTTCAGCTTTTCTGCGCCCATGCCCACCAGGGCCATGAACAGCGGAATGAGCGGAGCAGAGAGCACCAGGAAAATACCAGCCAGCCAGTCCAGCCAGAACACCAGAACAAGGATGGCCAGGGGAATCACCACAGACAGAGTCATCTGCGGCAGAAAACGGGCGAAATAGCCGTGCAGCGCCTCCACGTGGTCCAGCCACTCGCGGGCCAGGGACGCAGCGGACGTGTCCGCCAGATTCACCGGGCCGGTGGCTTTCCAGTGATGATGCAGCTGCCGGCGGGCATCGCGCCGCACCTGCTCGCTGCAGCGGGCTGCAAAGCGGGTTTGCAGCCCCTGGCCTGCGGACCGAATCACCAGAACCGCAAGCAGGGCCAGAAATACGGGCGTGAGTTCGGAAACCGGCGTTTTTTCAATCACACCCTGGTGAATCAGCCAGGCCAGCAACACCATTTGTACAATGGTGGCCAGCCCGGCAAGAATACCGGCCAGAACGGTTGCGGTGATCCAGCGCTGGCTATTGCGGGCCAGACCCGATAGCCAGGCGCGGACCTTTGACCGGGCCGGATCTGCCACTCAGTGGTACCCTTCGCCCGCACGCACCTTGCCGCGGAATACCCAGTAGGTCCAGGCGGTGTAGGCCAGAACAATGGGAATGACGAACAGCAGGCCGAGCAGCAGGAACAGCTGGGACTCATAGGCGGAAGCCGCATCCCACAGGGTGTAGTTGGGCGGAACCACATACGGCCACTTGCTCACCACAAGTCCCAGGTAGGTGGTGATGAACAGGCCCATGGTGGCCACGAATGGCATACCTTCAAACCGGTTGCGTACCGAACGCCAGATCTGGAAGGCACACAGCAGGGTCAGGGCCGGCAGAATCCAGATCACACTCAGATTGGAGAACCAGCGCTCCCGCACCATGTCGTCAACAAAGGGCGTCCATACGCTGATAATGCCGAACACGACCAACACGGCAATCAGCAGTGGTGCACTTACACGGTAGGCCCACTCTTGCAGGCGCCCTTCAGTTTTCATGATCAGCCAGGTGGAACCCAGCAGGGCATAACCGGCCAGCATCCCCAGGCCTGTCAGCACGGTGAACGGTGTCAGCCAGTCCAGTGCGCCGCCTACGTAGGCGCCATTCACGGTATTGAAACCCTGAATGTAAGCCCCGACCACAGCACCCTGAGCGAATGCGGCAATGGTAGAGCCACCGGCAAACGACCAGTTCCACAGGTACCTTGAGGTACGAGCCTTGAATCGGAATTCAAACGCCACACCCCGGAAGATAAGCCCTGCCAGCAGCAGGAACACACCAATGTAGAGTGCCGGCAGGAAGATGGAATACACCATCGGGAAGGCGGCTAACAGGCCGGCACCGCCCAGCACCAGCCAGGTTTCGTTGCCGTCCCAGACCGGAGCCACCGAATTCATCATGGTGTCCCGGTCCTCTTCCGACGGCGCAAACGGGAACAGGATACCCACGCCCAGGTCAAAGCCGTCCATCAGCACATACATGATGATGCCGAAGCCGATAATGAATGCCCAGATGAGGGCGAGATCAAACAGTTCCATGGTCAGTGCCCTCCTTCGTTAGCCGGTTTTGCCTGATGAACGCCGTGTGAGCCAGATTCAATCTCGAACGGCACATGGGCCGCAGAGAGCGGACGGGCAGGGCGATCAGAGGCGTGCTCTTCGTCGTCAGCATCTTCAAGACCAACGTAAAGCACCCGCATTAGGTAATACACGCCGGCACTGAACACCAGGGCATAGACAACGATATAGCCGATCAACGTGAACAGCGCCATGCCACCGGTAAGCGAAGGTGTTACCGATTCGGCCTGGGTCATCATGCCGTACACCAGCCAGGGTGCCCGGCCCACCTCAGTCACAAACCAGCCGGTGAGCACGGCAAAGAAGGGCGCAATACTCATAAAGCGCATTCCCTGCAGATACCAGCGGGTTTTGTAGAGGCGGCCACCCGCACGCAGAACCAGGCCTGCGACCGCAAACAGAATCATCAGGACACCAATGCCGACCATAATCCGGAAGGACCAGAACACAATCGCCACCGGTGGTTGCTCTTCGACCGCCACTTCATTCAGACCCGGCACTTCGCCATCCCAATCGTGGGTAAGAATCAGGCTCGCCAGACTGGGAATGCCAATCTCGAAATGGTTGGTCTGGTTTTCCTGGTCGGGAATGGCAAACAGCAACAGCGGCACATTGCGGGAGGTTTCCCAGTTGCCTTCCATGGCTGCGACTTTGGTGGGCTGATGTTCCAGAGTATTCAGACCATGGAAGTCACCTACAACCGCCTGGGCGGGGGCAATGACCAGCAGCAACCACAGGCACATGGAGAGTGCCTTGCGATTGGCTTCCACCTCACGCCCCCGCAACAGATACCAGGCACTGACACCCGCCACCACAAACCCACCGGTAAGGAATGACGCCAGGGCCATGTGCATAAAGCGATACGGGAAGGACGGGTTGAAGATAGCCTCGCTCCAGGAGACCACATGGAACACGCCCTCACGGAACTCGACACCGGCCGGTGTCTGCATCCAGCTGTTGGCCGCCAGAATCCAGAAGGACGAGATAAAGGTGCCGGTGGCCACCATGATGGCTGCGAACAGATGAACCCCGGCGGGCACCTTGTCGCGACCAAACAGCAGTACACCCAGGAACGCCGCCTCAAGGAAGAACGCGGTGATCACCTCATAACTCAGGATGGGGCCCAGGAAGTTGGCCGACGCCTGAGAGAAGGCGCTCCAGTTGGTACCGAACTGGAATGACATCACAATGCCCGAGACCACGCCCATGCCGAAGACCACGGCGAATACCTTGGTCCAGAAGCTCGACAGTTTGGTCCACACCGGATTACGGGTTTTGAAGGCCAGGCCCTCAAGTACCGCAATGTAGGAGGCAAGCCCGATGGTAAACACCGGAAAAATGGCGTGAAATGACACCACAAACGCGAACTGGATTCGCGATAGGATGAGAGGATCTAGTTCCATAGGAACCTCCGGTAACTCGCACAAGTCATAACAAACGGGTCAGCGAACCCGTTCAGCCGCTGCCATAGTTGATTTTGTTATGTTGTTATTACCGGCAGATGATTACGATGCTACGCAAATCGTAGCAGATTTCGATAGGGCAGTTTGTCGCACCCCTTGATATAAAACAATTATGGTGAGCCAGATGAGCTTTTACGAGGAACGAATTCTCCCCCACATCATAGACAAGGCCTGTTCCATGGGCCAGGTGATGAAGCTGCGCAGCCAGGTGGTTCCGCAGGCCAGGGGCCGTGTACTTGAAGTGGGCATGGGCTCTGGCATCAATCTGGAGTTCTACAACCAGGACCAGGTTGAACTGGTGTACGGACTGGAACCCTCCGAGGGCATGCGCAGAAAAGCGCTGCCCAACCTGCAACGTTCGCCCATAAAAGTGGAATGGCTGGACCTGCCGGGGGAGAAAATACCGCTGGAAGACAACAGTGTGGACACCGTGCTGCTGACCTTCACCCTCTGCACCATCCCGGACTGGCACGCCGCCCTTCAGCAAATGAAACGGGTACTCCGGCCGGGCGGTAACCTGTTGTTCCTGGAACACGGCGAATCCCCCCACTACGCCACCCGTAAATGGCAGCACCGCATCACACCCGGCTGGCGCAAACTGGCCGGTGGCTGCCACCTGAATCGCCATATAGCGGATCTGATCAAGGAAGCGGGCTTCGAAATCCAAGAGCTGGAAAACCTCTACATCCCCAAAGCGCCCAAAATCGCGGGCTACATCTACAAGGGCAGGGCGACCAAGCCGGTGGAGGCATAGAAAGCGTATTGAAGAGCCGCCGGGAAACAGAATTGCGTTACGCCACCGGCCCTTATACAATTCCGCCCTTCAAGAATCTCCCCTCCGATGCCCGGATGGTGAAATTGGTAGACACAAGAGACTTAAAATCTCTCGGCCGCAAGGCCGTGCCGGTTCGATTCCGGCTCCGGGCACCATTCAGTCTGAACTCTGAATCACCGTGGCAGCGTAGCGTTTTATTCGATCCCGGCCTTCTGCTTTGGCCTGATAGAGAGCTTCATCGGCTCTGCGCATCAGCATTTCCGGGCCGAGGCCCCTGACATTGGCGGTTGATGCCACGCCAACACTCACCGTGACCACCGATGCTACTGGCGAATTGGGGTGCGGAATCCGTAGCTGTTTGATGAGTTTTCTGAGGCGCTCTGCATCCTGTACTGCGTCTTCGACGGATTGCCCGGGTAAAAGAATACTGAATTCTTCTCCGCCGGTCCGCGCCACCACATTGCCCGGTTGTTCGAAGCATTCCTTCATCTGGTTGGCCAGGGATACCAGGCAATCGTCACCCATCTGGTGCCCGAAATGGTCGTTATAGAGCTTGAAATGGTCGATATCGAGCATTAGCACTGACACTAACTGGCTCTGCGAAAGGGCTTGTGCCAGTTTTTCATCGTACAGACGGCGATTGGCAAGTCCGGTCAGAGGATCCTGATGAGACAGCTTTACCAGGTTGCTGGTCCGGGTTTTCTGTGCCGCCAACAATCGCTGGAAGTTACGAGCGAGACTCCCAATTTCATCACGACGGGTTTTAAGGGCGCGTGGAACCGCCTGAAACTGAGCGGGCTGTTCCCAGAACGTGTCTCTTCGGGTTTTACGGGTGAAACCTGTCAACTGCTTTAGCGGGCGGATAACCTGGATCCACAATAAGCTGACAACCACCAGAAGGACGCTCAATAACAGGAGGACGGTCCAGGCCATGGTGTACCTGAACGCGCTTCGATAGTGATTGGTTTGCTCACGGGGCAGGTCAGTGGTAATCAGCAGAGCTTCAGTCCCTCGTTGGGGGTCGATACGTTTCTGTGCTGTGAGGACAGTTTCCTGACGACTGGTGACAGGTTCATTCTGTCGCTGGGCCTCTGTCGCCACGGTATTGATGTCGATGGCCAATCCAGTTTGTCGTTCAAGTGTTTCAACGAGCCGCTCGTCGATCAGACGGACCATGACAATCAGTCCCATGGAAGGTCCGGTCCGGTCGGTTCTGAGAATGGGCTCGGCACTTAACAATGAGGGGGTGTTGCCTGTGTCCGTGTCTATCAGGCGATATCCTTGTTGCGGATTAAAGGCCTCGAAGCCCCGGATAAAGCGTCCGGCCCACTCGCAATTGTCGGAAAGCGAGGAGCAGGTCCTGTATTCACCTGTTGCAGGATCCAGCCCTGCGACCCATTTGATGCTCGCCTGAATATCAATGAAGACCATTAACTGCACGTTAATGTCTTCGAACATCTCGGCGCTGAAATGAGAGGACGTATAGTTGGCCTGTTGTCCCTGAATGAACGCGTAGCTGTCATCCCAGTTAGCCCAGTCTCTGGTTATTGCAGCCAGCCCGTCATGATTGTCTTCCAGCGCCAGGACGATCCTGTCGAGCTCCTTCTCCGCCAGTCGCGATTCTGCGGTGAGCAATGATGGGATAACAAAGGCACGCTCCCAGATAACCAAGGCAAACAAAGACACCAGCAACAGGGCGGATAGTGAGAGTAGAAAGCGCCCAATCAGCGAGCGTGCGAACCTGATCATGGGCGATTGGGCTCTCCAGGTAGTTCAGTATTGCAATAAATGTACTTTAGACCATGTTGTGGCAATCAGCGTTGTCTGAACAGTATGTAATGTCCGCATAACACAAGATTTTACATCCGGGAGACGCCAGCCCCGTCATGAAACAGCAATGGGTGGGGCTGGCTGGACGGCGCTCCGGGCTTAGGCTGAACGGCTGCGGCGGCGCGCAGCCAGGCCAGCCAGACCTAGACCAAGGAGTGCGAGGGTAGAAGGCTCCGGTACAGACACCGGGCGCGAAGTAATAATACCTTTGAGCGTAGCGCTGTTGTCGTAGTATTCCTTGGTCCAGAATTCGCTGGCCAGAGCGCCATCGAAAAAGAACCCGGATATGTCGACGAAGTAGTTCACGCCGTCAATCAGAAAGGAATCTGAGGCCCCCACATTCAGGGCGAAGGTTACCCGGTCGGCGCAGCCGTTTACATTGACACCTGATCCGTTCGCCTGGCCGTTAGCACAGGGATTGCTGCCATTGGGTGTCTCCCAGTGCTCGAACTCGAAAATCGATGACACAGTTTCGGAGATGCCGTCGATCAGTAAGGTGGTCTCTACCGTGAGTGATGCGTTGCTCAGAGAGGTGCCAGTGATCGGGTAATTGAAATGAGTGAACGTGCCAAGATCGAAATCAATGTTCTCGTTTACATTGACGGCGGGCGGAGCTGACCCGTCAAACCGGTACCCGCTTTGCTGATTTTGCTGATTGGCGGGCGTACCCCAGCGGATTTCATTGGTACCGCCTCCTGAAACAGCGGGGCCACTTGGATTGGTGGTAGTCCAAAGACCGCTAACGCCAGTGAGCTGGATAACGGCAGCTTGTGCTGAGCCTGCGGCAAACAGGGCCACGGCGGCGCTGGCGATCAATAGTTTCTTATTCATTGGTGACACTCCCTGTGGGCTTCGTCATTTGTTTACCGTCGCTCGAAGGTGTAATCCCTGAGCGCCGGGAGACAATCAGCAACGGGAGTGCCTGATCTTAAAAACTGTACGTTTAACAATGTGAAAGGAGTGTCACCTTTCCGATTGGGTAATATTTGATCAGCCGCATTGTAAAGAAAACGGACATACCCAGAGGTTAACGGTCCGGGTTGTCCTGTTCTGGCAGGGGCTCAATGCTGTTGATGTCGCCAGTGGGGACGGCCGGTTCGTCTTTGATAATTACGAAGATACCGCCAACGATAATGGCAAGACCAACAACGGCTTTGAGCAATGTTGAGCGAGACATGCATCACCTCCTGTGTCGGGTACATGCTATTACCCTGAGGGCATTTCCTGGCATTGCAACCATACGCCGAAGGTCGGTTCGACAGAGACGGCGGCGTTGGGAATACTGACACCAAGAAATAACCGATAAAAAACAAGGGGAGTGTTGTATGACGGCGGCATCTGATGAACTGGTGCGACTGCACGCTGAAAACGGTGTGGCTACAGTAACCCTGAACCAGCCGGAGCGGCGTAACAGTCTTTCAATGGCCTTGCTGGAAGCGCTTTCAGAGGTACTCGAGCAGATTGCCGGGGACGGTAATGTGCGCGTGGTGGTACTTGCTGCTGCCGGCAAGGTGTTCTGTGCCGGACACGATCTTCGTGAAATGCGCGAGCAGTTCGACAGCCACGATTTCCAGTTGCGGCTTTTCCGGCAATGCAGCAAGGTGATGCAGCAGATTGTGAACCTGCCCAAACCGGTGATTGCCCGCGTCGCTGGCGTAGCGACGGCCGCTGGTTGTCAGCTGGTGGCCAGTTGCGATCTGGCCGTGGCCGAGAAGGGGGCCCGTTTTGCCACGCCAGGTGTGAACATTGGCCTGTTCTGTTCAACGCCCATGGTGGCTCTGTCCCGCAATGTCAGCCGTAAGCATGCCATGGAGATGCTCTTGACCGGTGAGCTGATTGATGCGGCCCGGGCGGAGCAGATCGGGCTGATTAATCGAGCGGTCGAGCCGGAAGCTCTGGATGAGACCGTGTACGGCATGGCAGCCACCATCGCCGCAAAGTCCGGGCATACCCTTAAAATTGGTAAAGAGGCGTTCTACAAGCAGCTGGAAATGCCGCTGGCCCATGCCTATGACTACACCGCCAATGTGATGGCGGAGAACATGCAAGCGAGCGATGCCCGGGAGGGAATTTCTGCGTTTCTGGATAAGCGGGACCCAGACTGGCAACACAAGTAATCAGCGGTTGCAGAAGGCTGGCTGATCCCGGACCAGTCGATCTCCTGCTTCGATTTGCCGGCTGCGGAAGTAACCGGCGTTCATTTCCACGGCGTGCCAGTAGGAGGCGCCTGCGGGGTAGCTGGGGCAATCGTTGCTGCGCGACGATGCACAGGGGTGCATCTGGCGGATGCTGACGATCACGCCCTCGTTGTCCAGAAAGGCAATATCCAGCGGTAGAAGGGTCTGGTACATCCAGAAGCCTTGCTCCGGGCTGCGCTCATAATCGTAGATGAACAGCATGCCGGCGTTTTCTGCCAGAGCTTCCCGCCCCATCAGGCCTTTCTGTCGGTCTTTGCTGTCACTCGCTACTTCCAGCACCACTGGATGTCGCGCTGTCTCTGTGACGAAACAGGCCTGGGCCACCGGCAGGTGCCCGGAATCTTTGGCCCCTGCCGAGCCACAGCTTGCAAGCAGGGTACTTACAACCAGCAGGGAGAGAAAGCGAGTCATCATGAACGCAGACGGTAGCCGGTTTTGAAGATCCACCAGACGGCGGTCATGCACATGGTCAGGAATACCATGGTCATGCCCACACTGATACCCACGTGTACATCAGAAACCCCATAGAAGGCCCACCGGAAGCCGCTGATCAGGTACACCACTGGATTAAAAAGGCTGATGGTTTGCCAGATCTCGGGCAGCATCTCGATGGAATAGAAGGTGCCGCCCAGGAACACCAGTGGCGTCACGATCATCATAGGCACAATCTGCAGCTTCTCGAAGCCATCCGCCCAGATACCGATGATGAAGCCGAAAAGGCTGAAAGTCATGGCTGTGAGCACCAGGAATGAAAACATCCAGAACGGATGCAGTATTGAGTAGTCCACGAACAGCTTCGCGGTGGCCAGAATGATCAGGCCCAGTATCACGGCCTTGGTGGTTGCGGCACCCACATAACCCAGCACGATTTCCACGTAGGATACTGGCGCAGACAGCACCTCATAGATGGTACCGGAGAATTTCGGCATGTAGATGCCGAAGGAGGCGTTGGAGATGCTCTGCATCAGCAGTGACAGCATCACCAGGCCGGGAATGATGTAGGCCCCGTAGCTGATGTTGTCGATGTCGCCCATGCGGGATCCGATGGCCGAGCCGAATACCACGAAGTACAGGCAGGTGGAGATAACGGGCGACAGCACGCTTTGCATGACCGTGCGTTTCATGCGTGCCATCTCGAACTTGTAGATTGCTTTAACACCGTAAAGATTCATTGTTCTCTCCGTGCGGACCGTTCGGGCGGGTGGTTACTCGTGCACCAGGCCCACGAATATCTCTTCCAGGGAACTCTCCCGGGTTTGCAGATCACGGTACTCAATGTCCAGATCACCCAGGGTACGAAGCAGTCGGGCCACGCCGGCCTGTTGTTGCTGAGAGTCGAAGGTGTAGATTAGCTCGTAGCCGTCTTCTGAAAGCTCGATTGGCTCCAGGGTGAGTTCCCCGGGCAGCTTATCCAGTTTTTGCTGAAGCTGCAGGCGAAGTTCTTTCTTGCCCAGCTTGGACATCAGGCGGTTCTTGTCTTCCACCAAGATGATCTCGCCCTGGCGGATAACGCCAATGCGGTCAGCCATTTCTTCCGCTTCTTCAATATAGTGGGTGGTCAGAATGATGGTGGTGCCGTTCTCGCGGAGTTTGCGCACCATCTCCCACATGTCACGCCGTAGCTCGACATCCACTCCGGCGGTAGGTTCATCCAGGAACAGAATGCGCGGTTCATGGGACAGCGCCTTGGCGATCATCACCCGGCGTTTCATACCGCCAGACAGTGACATGATGCGGTTGTTGCGCTTGTCCCAGAGGGACAGGTCTTTCAGAACCTTTTCGATATGGGCAGGCTTGGGTGCTTTGCCGAACAGGCCGCGACTGAAGGATACCGCATCCCAAACGGTTTCAAAGGAGTCGGTATTGAGCTCCTGGGGCACCAGACCGATAGCCTCCCGGGCTTTGCGGTATTGCTTTACGATGTCGTGACCGGCGGCCTTTACCTCGCCATCGCTCTTGTTGACGATGCCGCAGATGATAGAGATCAGGGTGGTTTTACCAGCACCGTTGGGGCCGAGCAGCGCGAAGATCTCGCCGGGGTAGATTTCCAGGTTGACGTCTTTGAGGGCCTGGAAGCCATCTTCGTAGATCTTGTTCAGGTGCTTAACGGATATGTCCGGTTGCACGGGCGTGTCCTGTTCTGTTGGTGGTAGACCAGAAAGCCGCACATTTTCTCATGCTGGCAGCAGTTTAGAAACCTTTGCTATGTCGGGAATTATCCCCATAATGCCGGTTTCAGATCTGGTTGTGAGGCAGGGTATGGTACGAACCATCGTGGTTCCGGGTTTAGTGTTGGCTGCAATTGGGGCTTTGGTGTTTGGCCCACAGTGGCTGGAAACCGCCGGCACCGCCGAGGAACGGCCAGAATGCGACCTGCTTTCCCGTGCCTGCACCTGGGAGACCGACGAAGGCGCCTGGCGAGTGGAACTCAGCACGCTCGAAGAAGGCGATCAGGGCATGGAATACCGGCTGGCGATTACCGTACCGGAAGCGCCGGACCGTTTTCTGGCGGTGCTGAGAGGGCAGTCCATGTATATGGGCGAATATCCGGTACCCATGGAGCGCCAGGAGCCCCTGAGCTATCAGGCAACCTTTACAGCTCCGTTCTGCACGACGGGTGCGGAGATGATCTGGCGCATTGACCTGCAGGATGGCCAGAAAGTATTGGAAAATGTGCCCTGGGCACTGGTGTTCCGGGCTGAGAAATAGTTAAATCCCGTCAAATTTCGATGACTTCCAGGGAACAGTGATGGATTACGGGGAAAGCGTTCAGAAGGTGCTATTGCGGAAAATTCGCAAGGCCGAGCAGGATCTCGTTCAGCTCAAGCTGGATTACTGTCGCTTCGTGTTCGGGCTGACCCACCGGGCTACGGTTTCAGCCAATGGCCAGTCCTGGGTAGTGCGGGCGGTGGATGTGGAATCCATGACTTACACCGATGATGGCGAATTCACCAAACCTGCAATTACCGGGTCACCTGCCAACGATGATTCCTGCCGGGAGGCCGTTAACCTGGGCAGCGACTGGACTCTCGAAACCGCTAAATAAACGCGTTACTGGTCACCGCCTCGTAGAGGCTCGAGTTGGCAGGCACATAATGGTTGGCTTGCCAGAATTCCGCACCTTCCAGCCCGGCACGGTAACACGCCATCAGCACGCTGCTACCGGTAAGCGTCGAAATAGCCTGCAGTGCCTCTGGCTGCCGAATACCCGTCTTTCGGCTGACAATGCCCGCAACCATAGCTGCCAGCGCCTCAGAGTGGCGAACGGGTTTCGGGCTCAGGGCGCAGCTGGCACCGTAGAGCCAGGCTGCAGCATAAGTACGAACCGCCTCTGGCGATTCTGACAGTACCAGGCCTTTCACCCGGCAATCCCGCTCCTGCAATCCCGCCAAAATGTGCAATTGGGTAAAGAGTTCAGTTCGATCCGGTGCCGTCATGCCTTTGTAGCGACGCGCTTCATTGCCCGAACTGGCGACCCTGCGCGCGGAACTCCCGGAATTATCGGCTTGCGGATCGGCGCCTGCGGCACCGGCTGGAACAAAGGATTCTGTCCGGGACAGGGTAAGCACCCGCGCGGCTAACAGCGCCAGCAGGGCAATCAGCCCCAGTTCTGTCATTGTGACCAATCCATTGACCATCGTGGTATTCCTCTGAAAACGGAGCGACAAGCTGAATCATCGGGTGATTGTAACGTTGTGTAACCGGTAGGGCAGTGGGCAAACCCCGAAAATGGCACTGAAGACCGGTTTAGCTTTGAAAAATGTGATGCCAGTCCCAGGGGATCAGCAGGTGGGCATGGTCTGAAGGGCCAGTTTGCGACGAATGAAACGGCCCAGGGCGTCGACACCAATGTTCAGCAGAGCGGTAATCAAAATCAGCACCATGGCACGATCAAAACGAATATTCTGAATGGCACTGTCGACGTAAAAGCCCAGAGTGTAGATGCCAAGGATGCCCAGTATCGCCGTTTCGCGCATGATGATTTCCCAGCGGTAGAACAGGAATGCCAGGAATGAGCGGTAGATGCGGGGCACCAGTTCCCAGCTGTAGCGGGAAAAACCCACCGGAGCGTCCGGGCGCAGGTGAATGGTGTTGGTCTGCCGGCCAATCAGGTGGCCGATAATGCCACCGTTGTGCAGGGCCAGAGCCACCACGGCCGGCAGCATGGAAGGCCCCCACAGCTGCAGCAGAATATAGGCAAGAATGTATTCCGGTGTGGATCGGGCGATCACCAGAAACACATGGCCAGAGGTACGCCGCACCGGGCCACCGAAATGATTCGAGATCAGGGGGAAGGCCAGCAGGGACAGAATGCCGGTGGCTACCAGCGCTATCTGGGTTAAGACCACGGTGTTCCAGATGCCTGGCAGCGCTTCCGTTATCATTACATCGGATAACCACGCCCAGATAGCCGCAAGCCCTTCGCCATCCCGGATCGGTGAAGGAATGATGTCCTCTGTAAAGAAGCGCTCCACGTTGCCCCAGACAATGGGCAGACCGTCCCCAAGAAAAAAGGGCGCTGCAAGAATATAGATCGGCAGTAGTTTGGGGCGAACCCACAAGGGCATGGTGGCGATCAGCACATAGAACAGAATCAGCATGGCGCCGGCATCTGAGTACAGACCCTGGGAGAACGAGGATTCCAGGTAGAAACCCAGAGTCGGTAGCCCCACAAAGCCCAGGATGGCAGAGGAACGCAGGCCACACTCGAGTCGGTAGGCCGTATAGGTGCGCATCTGAACCCAGCAATCAGGGATACGGGCATACAGAAAGGCGGCAATGGATGAGGTTCCCGGTGGCAGCAGACGGCCCGGTTCCTGGTCTGCCTCTTCCAGGATTTCCGAATAGACCTTGGCGAAGATGCCGGAATAGGGAATGGCAATGGCCAGCACACCCGTGAGCGGGTGGAAACCGAAAAACTGGAGAAAGATCAGCGCCCAGAACAGCTCATGGATGGCGCGGATAAAAGCGCAGAAGATTCGTACTGGCAGAAAGCGGTACACCAGCGCCAGCAGAAAGCCGCAGATACTCCCGAGGGTTACTCCCACAAAGGCAAAAGCTACGGTCCGCAGCAGGGCAATGAGCAAGCCTTCGGTACTGAAAAAATTGGGTGTGGCTACGCCGAGGAAGAACCGGCCAAGGTCCTGCCAGGGGTTGGCAGTGGTGATGGCAATGTCCGCAACCAACAGCCCTAGCAACGCAACGGCAAGAAAGATAAGGCTGGCTCGTACGGTCGGATAGGCGAACATGCTGAGAGTCGGTGCCTGTCAGTAGAGAACGGAAATGTCAGCGGCGGTCAGCTCACTGGCCGGCTGATCCAGGGCAATCTGGCCGTCCTGAATACCGATGATGCGGGTACAGTGTCTCAGAGCCATCTCCACATCGTGCAGGGCAACAATACTGGTGGTGAAATGATTGGTAAGCATGGTCATCACCTGCTGGGCCATTGGCCCGTCCAGGGCGGAAATGGGCTCATCGGCCAACAGGGTTGGCGCCTGCCGATAGAGCGCCCGCGCAATGGCCACCCGTTGCCGTTGCCCGCCAGACAGTGCCGCCGCCGGAATCCAGAGTTTTTCCGGTATACCCAGTTCGGTCAGTAACGCCCCGATGGCGTCTTTGTCCCGCCGGAAGGGCCGGATCAGCGTAAGCGTGTTGTACCAGGTGGCATGCTGGTCCAGTTGGCCCATAAATACATTGTGGAAGACAGGAAGCGCATTGACCAATCCAAGGCTCTGAGGAACGAGCGAAGCCTTGCCTTCGAGCAGGTCATAAAGCAAGCGGATAAGCGTGGATTTGCCGGCACCACTTTTGCCAACCAGACCAACGTGTTCCCCTTCATTGATTCGGAAGGAGAGCGGGCCAATAACCCGCTCTCCATCGAAACTGGCGGTCAGGCCATGGAAATCAAAGCCTGACATCAATCGAGAATTCCGATGTTTTCCGCTGTCGCACGAATGGGCTCGTAGTCGTCATTGGATGCCGGGATGAAGCCTGAGCGGGGGAAGCTCTCCAGCAAGGCAGGATCATCCAGCTTAAGCAGGGCTTCGGTGACTCTCTGCTTGAAGCCATCACCAAAACGCTCGTCGACATCACCACGGATGGTCCACTGATAATCCGGGTAGGAAGGTGTTTTCCAGATTACCTGAACGGAATCAGTGTCGATATTGCCGTTTTCCAGTTCTTTTTCCCAAACCTGGAAGTTCAGGGCGCCCACTTCATAGGTTCCGGCCTCGACCAGGCGAAGGGTACGGGTATGGTTGCCACTGAATCCAACCCGGGAGAACAGGGAATCCGGCGCTTCATTGAAGACATCCCGAATGTAGAACTCCGGCATCAGGCGGCCCGAGGTCGAACCTTTTGAACCGAAGGTAAAGGTTTTGCCGCGCAGCTCGTCTTCCAGCTCATCCAGACTGTTGGCCGGCTGAATTCCAGTGCTGGTATTGGCGATAAAGTAGGTCTCGAAGGCTTCGTCCTCAACGCCTTGGGCAATGGCTTCGGAACCCGGAACCAGTCGGCGGGCCTGAACACCAGACAAGCCCCCAAACCACGCCAGTTGTACCTGATTGTTGCGGAAGGCCGATACCGCAGCGGCGTAGGATTTCACCGGGATGTAACGCACCTCAACATCCAGTTGCTCCTCAAGATAGTCAGCCACGCCACGAAAGCGCTCGACCAGTTTGGTTTCATCTTCATCCGGAATGGCGGTGAATACGAAAGTGTCTGCCTGAACAGTGGTAGCCGCTGCCAGGGAAAGCAGGCCCGTCGCCAGCCATTTTCTGAGGTTGCTGATTGCCATCATCAATCATTCCTTTGCGAGGTGGGGGGTTGGTGAAAAATGTTGCCATGTACTTGAAAACCCAGTCAGGATAACGTGATTTCCATCAAGTCTGAACCGGTATACGAGGGAAGGCTTTACCTGGCGCAGTGCCACACGCAGAATTTTTCAAAATCAGAACAAGTGACCGCCATGCGATTGACCATAGTAACTCCAGCCGGCCCGGATTCAAAAGCAGGTAATCGGGCCACCGCGCTGCGTTGGAAGAGCCTGCTGGAAGCCACCAGTCATCAGGTGGAAGTGGTGACGGAATATCAGGGCCAGGAAACGGACTGCCTGATTGCCCTGCACGCCTGGCGAAGTGCTGACGCGGTTAAGCGGTACCGGGAAACATGGCCGGAGAAACCTTTGATAGTAGTACTCACCGGCACAGACATATACCGCTTTCAGCACGAGTTTCCGGACATCACACGGGCCTCCATGGACGCCGCTGACCTGTTGATCGGGTTGCATGATCTGGTGGCCGAGGATATTCCCGAACGCTACCACGACAAATTGCTGTGCCTGCGGCAATCGGCGCCCAAGCCGTCAGTGGCGGGCAGCGCCCGGGCAGAAAAGGACCAGTTCCACGTTTGCGTTATTGGCCATCTGCGTGAAGAAAAGGACTCTCTGCGTGCTGCCTGGGCGTGCTACCACCTTCCTGAGCAATCCCGCATCGTGGTTTCCTGCGCCGGCAAGGCTCACAACGAGTCCTGGCGGGAAAAGGCGCTGGAAGAAAGCCGATCCAATCCTCGGTTTCATTATCTGGGTGAGTTGGACAAGCCTAAGCTGGAGCACCTGATGGCCGTGAGTAATCTTATGGTGATCAGCTCCATCATGGAGGGTGGGGCGAATGTGGTGTCGGAAGCCTGTCGGGCGGGCTTACCGATTCTGGCCTCTGATATTCCCGGCAACCGCGGTTTGCTGGGCGATGACTATCCTGGCTATTTTCCGGTCAAAAACGATGAAGCTCTGGCGAGGCTGATGTTACGTGCGGAAACCGACGCGGCATTCCTGGCGGAATTGCGGGCGAAGGTAAATGCCCTCGCGTCCGGGTTTACCCCGGAGAGCGAGCTGGAAAGCCTGGAACTCGCCCTGGTCAGATGCAAAAAAGGGTAGGCCGACGGGCCTACCCTTTATTTCAAGGCATTGGGTTGCGAGATAGGTTTCAGAGTACCTTTTTCGCTTCGGCAGACAACTCGCTGAACCCTTTCAGGCTCTTGAATGCTTCCAGTTTCTGCTTGTCCGCATCGCTGGGGTTGGCAATCTGCTCGATGGAGGTAATGCCAGCCTCTTTCATTTTCTTTGCGGTTGCCGGGCCAATGCCCTTCACGCGGGTAAGGTCAGACTTGTCTGCCGGCTTGGCCGATTTCTTCGGAGCTGCGGCCTTGGGCTTGGCAGTGCTCGCTTTCTTGGCGGCCGGCTTGGCAGCGGCGGTTTTCTTGGCCGGAGCCGCTTTCTTGGTACCACTGGCCTTCGAGGTTGATTCGCCGGACTTGGACACTGACTTGCCAGTTTCCTTTGAAGCGATACCCAGGCGCTCCAGCAATGCCGACTGCAGTTCGTGGAATTCATTCATGCGGCGCTCAAATTCGTCGTTAAAGCGCTTCATTTCACGATCACGCAGCTCATCCATGTCTTTCAGGAGCTTGCGTACCGGCTCCTGAACCTGGTTCTGCAGGTTGTCGAACTGCTTCAGTGCGTCGTTAATCAGCCCTTCGATCTGGGCGGATGTTTTCTCGAACTCTTTGTTTACTTTCTTGACGATCTTATCAACGCTTGGCTTGGCTTTCTTTGCCATGGAGTGTCTCCTTACGGAAGGGAAGTGCGGGTGAAGTGAACGGGCATCAGGCCATTTGTCGCATACCGGAAGCGGGACTGGACCCACGCCGGGATTTCAGGCTCTGTTTCTTGAGAACAACTTCTCTTATGCGCCGCAGCTTGTCAGAGAGCGGCGATTCGTCTCGAGCATTTAGCTCAACAAAATCAAGCGAGTAGAAGAAGTTGCTACAGTGTTTTCTCTTTTCGGTAACCAGGCCCGTCAGGCCTTCGGCACGGATTTCTTCAAACGGCATATCCATAACAAGGTCGAGAACCACGGTATCTCCGGGTTCAAACAGCTTGTCCGTTTTCATTACGCAGCCGTAACTGTCGAGTTCATAAAGTCGCGCTTCAACGGTTTCCTTGCGAAAAATGCCGTGTCGGATTCGGAAACGCGCGACCAGGTCCGGTAGTTCTTCGTTCATGGAACGCTTGCTCTGCTATTGAGGTCGGCCAGATATATACTGAACACTAATTAAACAATAGACGGGCCAGAAACTTTTGGCAATGCCGTCAGCTATCTACCGCAGCCCGTTCATGGAAATAATCAGGATTTGGCCCCCTGTGCGGGGCCAAATCTGCCCATTACCGAGTTTTCAGCTCGTAAAGGTCAACACGTCGATCTTTCAGATTGGTGACAGAACCTTCGTTTCTGACCAGTTTGAGCTTTTCCAGATCCATGTCTGAAAACATGATCATTTCGGTGTTCGGTGTGGTTTCTGCCATCACTGCATCATGTGGAAATGCGAAATCCGACGGCGAGAATACCGAAGACTGGGCGTACTGAACATCCAGGTTTTCCACTTTCGGCAGGTTGCCCACGCTGCCGGTAATCACCACGTAGCACTCGTTTTCTATGGCCCGGGCCTGGGCACAATGGCGCACGCGCAAATAGCCGTTCTTGGTATCGGTCCAGAAGGGGACACAGATAATGTCCACATCCTGACTGGCGGCGATACGGCCCAGTTCCGGAAACTCAATGTCGTAGCAGATCATGATGGCGACACGGCCGGCATCGGTATCGAATACCTGGAATTTATCACCACCCTCAATAACCCAGTCGCGACGTTCGTGAGGGGTGATATGGACCTTGCGCTGCTCGTCTACACGACCGTCACGGTGGCACAGGTATGACACGTTGTAGACCCGGTCATCTTCAATCAGCGGCATGGAGCCGGTGATAATGTTGATATTATAACTGACGGCCATTTCCGACATTTCGTTGCGGAACTGTTCGGTAAAGCCGGCGAGGAACCGAATGGCACGGGTCTGATCCATCTGGTCGGTCAGCCCCATCAGCGGCGCGTTGAAAAATTCCGGGAACAGGGCAAAGTCGCTTTTATAATCCGACAGTGCGTCCACGAAGTACTCAACCTGCTTGAGCACTTCCTCCACCGAGGTGAACTCCCGCATCTGCCACTGCACCGCCCCCATGCGCACCTGGGTTTTTTTGACATTGAGTACCGATGAGGGGGGCGTATAGAGAATGTTTCTCCATTCCAGCAACGTCGCATATCCGAGGGATTTCTGGTCCTCCGGCAGGTATTTGTGCATCAGCCGGGTAACCTGGAAATCGTTGGAAAGCTGGAACGTCAGGATCGGGTCGTAGATTTCCTTGCGATCAACGCGCTGAATGTATTCTTCCGGAGTGTATTGCTCAGCGTACTTGAAGTAGCTTGGAATCCGCCCGCCGGCGAGGATGGCCCGCAGGTTCATGGAACGACAGAGCTCTTTTCGTGCTTCATACAAACGACGACCCAGTCGATAGCCCCGGTATTCGGGGTCTATAAACACATCCAGGCCGTAAAGCGAATCGCCGTTGGGGTTGTGCCAGATTTTCTCGTTACGCAGAATCAGGTCGTCGTAGGCGTGAGGGTTACTGAACCTTTCGTATTTCACGCATACCGTGAGCGCCACCGCCACCAACTGGCCGTTGTCTTCGATACAGATCTGGCCATCCGGAAACTGTTCAACCAGAGCCTTGATGGTTTCTTTTGGCCACGCGCCACCAATGTCGTCGTAAACCCGATCCATCAACTCTTGCAACTGGCCGTAGTCATCAAGGGTCAGGTTACGCAGATTCAGGTGGAGCTCTTCATGGGCCATAGGGTTCTCCCTGTCGTGTCTGGCGAATGTGCTGTGATCTCAGCATTCTAGCAAAGAGTGTTCAAGACTTCGCAGGATCTGCCGTTAGTAAGTATGTTTCGACTACACTAATTGATAAACGCATTTTTTTATTGACCTTGATTGGAGGCCGTCAGCTTGAACCTATCATTCGCCCAGAAATTGCTGATCGCAATTGGCTCCCTGATCGTGTTGATTATGGGCGCCCTGACAATTTCCAACGATATTCGGCTCCGCTCAACAACCGATCGCTACGTTAGCGCGCTGATGAGCGATGCGGTGGCCCAGAGTACGTCGAGTATTGCCGATTGGCTCAATACGCGCCTGGATATGGCGGAAGCGACAGCGAAGGCGCTGGAACGGACTCGCAACGACGATAACGCCCGCGTTCTTATGGAAGCCATGACGGAAGGTGGCAATATCAAGGACGTTTACGCCGGCACCGAAGATGGCCGCATGCTGATGCGAAGTGCCGAAGTAGAGGCCACGCTTCCACCCGATTATGACCCCCGGGTACGCCCCTGGTACCAGAAAGCCCAGCGTTTGGGGCAGGCGTCGTTTACCGATCCGTACCTGGATGCAACCTCGGACGAGACCATTATTTCCGCCATGGCGCCAATCAAGCGGGGCAATTATGTTGGCGTGGCCGGTATGGATATCAGTCTCAACACAATCGATCAGATGCTATCGACCATTACCCTGGCAGAGACGGGCTATGCGGCGTTAATCAACAATTCCGGCACGGTCCTGTTTCACCCCAACAGCGAGATTGTTGGCAAGAACATCAGCGGCATGATCGGTCAGCAGCCGGTTCTGGACGGTTCTCTGCAGGGATTTGAGAGCGAGGGTGCCGAGTGGAGTGTCAGCTTTCACCCCATCAGCGAAGCCCGGGCCGTGGACTGGTACCTGGCTACGTTCGTGAATGAAAACCTGATCAGTGCTCCCATCGTCGAGGCTCGGACTATGGGCCTGATCATCGCCGGGGTAGGGCTGATTGTTGCGCTTGTCTTGCTCTACTTTGCGATTAGCTTCCTTCTTGCGCCGGTTCGCAGGCTTAATGGCGCCATGTCTCGCATCGCTTCCGGAGATGCGGATCTTACCAAGCGTCTTGATGACTCTGCGTCTGATGAGTTTGGGCAGTTGGCGCGCAGCTTTAATAGCTTTGTTGAGAACATCCAGCAGGTTGTAAAAGAAGTAAAAGAGGGCAGCGACGAACTGGAGGAGAACGTAAAGTCGCTCCGACAGACGTCCAGCGACAGTCGCTCCAGTGTTGAAAACCAGCAGCATGAGATCGATATGATCGCGACGGCAATTAACGAAATGTCCGCGGCGGCTGGTGAGATTGCCCAGAATGCCCAGCAAACCGCAGAAGCCGCAGAGAATGCAGACCAGGAAAGCCGGGGCTCTCTGGAGACCGTCACCGCCTCGCGGGATGCGGTGCAGAAGCTGGTGGGTGAAATAAACGCCGCCGCCGAGGTTATCGACACACTTGGCAAAGATGTTTCGTCGATTACAACCGTACTGGAAGTCATTCAGGGTATTGCAGAACAGACCAACCTACTGGCACTGAACGCGGCCATTGAAGCGGCGCGGGCAGGGGATGCTGGGCGCGGATTTGCGGTGGTGGCCGATGAGGTTCGGAATCTCGCTCAGCGTACCCAGTCTTCCACCGAAGAAATCAACAACATGATCGAGCGGCTGCAGAAAGGCGCCAACGATGCGGTAGACGTTATGAAAGCCTCTACGGCGGTATCCAACGTGAGTATGGAAAAAGCGCAGGATGCGATGGAGTCTCTGAACCGGATTGTGGAGGCGATTACCGCCATCAGTCAGATGACCTCACAGATCGCCACGGCCTCCGAGGAGCAGACATCGGTGACCGAAGAGCTGAATGCGTCCATCACCCGCATTGCTGACCAGGGCCAGGAAGCGGCCAAGGCGGCCAGCGAGAACGATGTTTACAGTGGCCACATCGAGACTATCGGCAGTGTGCTGAATGACAAGGTAACCCGTTTCCGGGTGTAATTCGTGGCGGCCAGGGATGGCCCGCTAGTCTCCGACACTCAGTAGCTCAACGCGGCGCTCCAGGTTTTCCAGGGTTCGACGCCCGACATATCTGGATTCTTCACTAAGATACGGATTCTCCAACGTGATTACTGTGCGCCGATCAAGGCCCAGTGATGATACCGCTCTGCCAAACCAGTTTTTCAGATACACCGCGAAGCTGCCGTCCAGGATCGCTCGCTCCAGACCCAGTTGCAGGCGTTGCGCGGTTTCGTGATCGTCCGGGGCCACAAAAAGGTAGGATGGCATGGCGTAGGCCAGGAGGATGTTTGGCTCGATTACCAGGTCGTCGGCTTTGTTATGTTCGAGGTCGAACAGCACTTCGCTCACACCGCGGGCGTAACAGTCGAAGCGTTTATTGCGAAGCATACCAAAGAGTATTTCATAGCGGGTGTGGGTGATCACGTTAATGCCGTTAGCTTCGAGAATCGGGGTGTCTGGCCAGTGTGCGCCCTGGCCAATACGGATATCTCGCTGGCGCAGGTCGTCCAGGCTGGATACCCCCTCAAACAGACTGAGCTGTTCCGGCAACACCAGGCATACCCTGAATCCGAGCAGTCCGCCGTCCACAGGTACCGGAATGGCGTTCAGAAATGTTTCCCGCTCTTCTGATGTCGCCACGTTCGCAATATCCAGAATCCGGCTCTGAGGGTTAGCCAGTTCCCGAAGGGCGCGCCCCTGGCTTATTTCTTCACTGCGGATAATCTGGAACTCACCGTACTCCGAGGTTTTGCGCAATGCGAGTTCAACCAGATTGCGAATCGCCGGGTTATCGTAGTTGCGATACCAGAGTATGTAGTCTCGTGTGGGAGCCGATTCGGATTCGGACGCAGCCGTTGGCTGAACGTGAATGCACGCCGCAAGCGCCAGAACTGGCCAGAGGCGCGTTATCATTTTATTGAATGTGTACAACTGCGTGCCCTTTCCCTGTTATCCGGCTGCAAGCAACGGTAACGTTACAGACATTGGCTACAGCTTAGATCAGAAAGCGTTATTCGAAACGTACAGGTTTCAAAAAAACTGTAAAAGATTCTTGAAGTAGCCGTATCTGACTGTAAAGATCGCCTTTTCTGTACTTCAGGATATGGCTTTATGGCTCTTATTGATTCTCTGATTGGCACCGCCGGCCAATGGGTAAGCTCCAGCGACCCCAAGGCGACGCTGCTGCAACCGCTGGAATGGCTCAAGAAGACCGGCAGTTATGCCGCGGTTAACCGCATTATTGGTATGGCGATACCGTTCGCGCCCCGTAATCACTTCAGTGTTGAGGAGCTTCGCCCGGGCTACGTCAAAGCCCGCGTGCGCCTCAAGGGCAATAAAAACCACTTTGGTAGCCTGTATGCTGGCGCCTATTTCCTGGTGGCGGAGATTCCCGGTGGAGTGTTGACCCTCTTCGACCTTGGCCCTGCGTATACGCCAATTCTGAAGGAAATGACTCTGGAGTTTCTGCAGCCGGCCAATTCAGATGTGACCGTGGAATTTGAATTACCACCAGAGGCGGTGGCTGCCATCCTTGCCGATGCAGACGCCACCGGTAGGGCTAAATTTACTCTGGAAGGCATTCTGAGAGATGAAGAAGGCAACCACGTTGCCACCTCCATCGCCCATTACCGGGTGCGCAAGAAGGGGTTCAAGCCTCAGGATTGATAGAGCGTAGCGCCTGCAGGAAAACATCGCCATACTTTTCCAGCTTGGCGGCGCCCACGCCGCTGACCTCGGCCAGCTCCTCCAGCGTGGAAGGGCGGCGTTCAAGCATGTCGAACAGGGTTGTGTCGTGGAAGATCACGTAGGGCGGCACGCCCTGCTTGTCCGCCAGCTCTTTGCGGCAGGCCCGTAACGCATCCCACCCGGCGTGGTCGGTAATCTGGTGCCGCACGTTCTGGCCGCTCCGGCGGCTCGTTGATGACTTACCACCAGCGGTGTTGCGGGTAACCGGGTCTTTCCGGAGTTCAATTGCCTGTGCGCCCTTGAGCAGGGGGCGGCAGCGCTCGGTTAGCTGAAGCGCGCCATAGCCCTCAGGGTCTGCCCGCAGGTAGCCGTTCGCCACCAGTTGCCGGAATACCGACTTCCATTCGTTCGCTGACAGTTCCTGACCGATGCCATAGGTGGTGATCGCCTGGTGGCCGGATTGCAGGATTCGTTCATTCTCTGACCCGCGAAGTACATCAATGACGTAGTTGACGCCAAAACGCTGGCCGGTACGGTACACGCAGGAGAGGGCCTTCTGCACCGCCACCGTGCCATCCCAGGTTTCCGGAGGGTTCAGGCAGGTATCGCAGTTTCCGCAGGGAGTCTCCAGATTGTCTCCGAAATAATGCAACAACACTTGTCGCCGGCACTGGGTCACTTCGCACAGCCCAAGCATGGCATCCAGTTTCTGTCGCTCAACCCGCTTGAACTGATCGTTACCCTGAGAGGCCTCCAGCATCTGCCGGAGTTTGATGACATCCTGCAGGCCATACACCATCCACGCGGTGGACGGCTTGCCATCCCGGCCCGCCCGGCCCGTTTCCTGGTAATAGGCTTCCAGGCTTTTTGGGAGGTCCAGATGGGCGACAAAGCGCACATCAGGTTTATCGATGCCCATACCAAAGGCAATGGTTGCCACCACAATAACGCCGTCTTCCCTGAGAAAGCGCTCCTGATTGCGGGCGCGGTCTTCGGCGCTCAGCCCGGCATGATAGGGCAGTGCGGTATAGCCCTTGCTGCTCAGTAATCGGGCGGTGGCATCGACCTTGTTTCGGGACAAGCAATAGACAATACCGCAATCACCTTCATGCTCTGCTTTAATAAAATCCAACAACTGTTTGTTTGCGTTGGTCTTTGGTGTAATCCGATACTGAATGTTCGGGCGATCAAAGCCACTGATGAAATGCCGGGCGTTTGTCAGCGACAGCCGTTCAGCAATCTCTTTTCGCGTGCGCTCATCAGCGGTCGCTGTCAGTGCGATACGGGGGATGCCGGGAAATTCCTGGGCCAGCATGCTCAGTTGAAGGTAGTCGGACCGGAAATCGTGCCCCCACTGGGAGACGCAGTGAGCCTCGTCTATGGCAAACAACGACAGGGACGCGTTATGCAGCAGCTCAATGGTTCGCGGCTGAATCAGCCGTTCCGGCGCGCAATAGAGCAGGTCCAGCTCGCCGGTCGCCAGGGCGTATTCGGTGGCACGGGCCTGTTCGAAATCCATAGTGGAATTCAGGAACGCCGCTCTCACTCCAAGCTCGCGTAGCGCCGCCACCTGATCCTGCATAAGCGCGATCAGCGGTGAGATCACAATGGCGGTGCCGGGCCGGACCAGAGCGGGCACCTGGTAACACAGGGATTTACCGCCCCCGGTGGGCATCAACACAAGGGCATCACCGCCGTTGACCACTTCCCGGACAATATCCCCCTGCAGGGGCCGAAAACTCTCGTAACCAAAGACCTCGTGCAGAACCTGCTCCGGATTTCGGCCCACAGCGGTGGGTGGTTCAGTGGCGAGTTGGTCGAAGTCCTGGTCCATGTACATTCAGTGGTCGGCCCGTGGCGGAGTGATTAAGCAGCGCGATTCTACCAGATCCTTCCGGATGTTTGGTCAACTGGCCATTCGGGTGGAGGCAAACCGGCAAGAGAAAGGATACAATAGCGCCCCTTTCGTACACTGTGATCAACGCTGCGAACAACAACAGGGCTTGCATGCAGGAATTTGACGCAATCCGTCCCTATTCGGATGAAGAAACCGCGCCAACCATCCAGAGGTTGGTTAACGACCGGGAATTCCTGGATATGGTTGGGCGGTTCAAGTCGCCAACCGTTGCAAAATGGGCGCCGGGCGTTCTGAGAATGTTCATTCGCCGCTGGCTGGTCAGCCATTTCGGGCACTATACCCGGGTAGATGATATGCAGGCCGGGGTTTCGAAATACGTCGGAGAACTGGTGGAAAATACCACCACCCGCGTTACCCACAGTGGCCTGGAAAACCTCAGCAAGAACAGCGCCCATCTGTTTATTTCCAATCACCGGGACATTGTCTTTGACCCGATGGTGGTCAACTACCTGCTGTTCCAGAACGGCTTCCACACAACCCGGATCGCCATTGGCGACAACCTGCTCTCCAATCGGGTGTTTGCGGAAATGATGCGGTTGAACAAGAGTTTTGTGGTGCGCCGTAACATGACCAGCCCAAGGGAAATGCGTGATGCCTACCTTACGCTTTCCGGCTTCATCAATCACAGCATTGATACCAATCACAGCATCTGGATTGCTCAGCGGGAAGGCCGCGCGAAAGACGGCATTGACGCTACCGACCCGGCGATCATCAAGATGTTCTACATGAGCCGGAAAAAATCCGGGCTGGCGTTCGATGAAGCCATGAACCGCCTTCACATCGTGCCGGTATCCATTGCCTACGAATACGACCCCTGCGATGCCGACAAAGCCAAAGAACTGGAAGTGCGGGGCCGGACCGGCGCCTATCAGAAGACGGAAGGCGAAGACACAGACCAGATCGTTAAAGGGCTGACGGGCTTTAAAGGCCACGTTCATGTCCATTTCGGGGCCCCGATTGCCGATTCACCGGACAACCCGAAAGCACTGGCCGCACGCATTGACCATGAAATGCATGCCAATTACCACCTGCACGCCTCCAATCTGGTGGCGTACCAGATGCGGGGAGTTCACCCCGATGCCCATGAGACTCCGGGCAGTGTGAGTGAGAGCGTGGTAACCGCCGAGACCTGGTCTCCGGCCGATATGGACGCTGCCACGACAGAAATGGAGCGCCGGCTGGAGGCCTGTGATCCGGCGATCCGCCCTTATTTGCTGGATATGTATGCCAACCCGGTGGTCAACGCACTGGCCGCGAATAACCACGAGCAACCGCTGAACCCGACTACCGAATAGGTGTCATGCCCAGAGCATGGCCCCCATCTCCAGCGGGTGGGTTAGCGCCTTGTGGTGCGGATAGATGCGCAATCGCAGCGTTTGTAACCCCGGGTAGGGTGGCTGGACCCGGGTTTTGAACAGGGTTTTACCATCTTTCTCTCCGCTGGCTTCCAGCACAAATGCGTCTGGCCCGGGGCCAGTGTGAGTGCCGGTGCATTCAGGCTCAACCAGGCATTCCACCCGTACATCATCGGGCGCCAGACCATTCAGAGCCACCGACACTTTCAGCTCCACGGATTCATCCCAGTGACAGCGATCTGATACGCAGCCGTACACATGGATGGACACGCCGCTCCAGGCCTCTTGCACCCGGGCTTTCCACTCTGCCAGCTCCTGCGCCAGTGCGGCATTGTTGTCTCTCAACCGCGCGCCCTGCCGTGTGGCTGGCTGATAATAGTTGCGAACATAGTCCATCACCATGCGCTGGGCGTTGAACCGGGGCGTAATGGTTTTCATGGACGCTTTCGAGCGCGTTACCCAGCCCTGTGAGTAGCCCTGGGATGCTCGGTTGTAATAGAGCGGAACGACTTCCTGCTCCAACAGGTCCAACAGGTCCCGGGCTTCCTCGCGGTTGCGAAACTCCACATCCAGTTCGATGTCCCGCGGCGTAATCGCCCAGCCATTGGTTTCGTCATAGCCTTCACCCCACCAGCCGTCCAGCACGCTCAGATTCAGGGCACCATTAACGGCCGCTTTTTCGCCAGAGGTGCCGCTGGCTTCCTTGGGGTATTCCGGCGTGTTGAGCCAGACATCAACACCGCTCAACAACCGGCGCGCCATGGCCTGATCATAATCCTCCAACAGGATAATGTGCCCCATAAGGTTGGGCTGCATGGAGAGGTCGTGTATGACCTTAATCAGTTGTTGCCCGGGTTTGTCCTGGGGATGGGCCTTGCCGGCAAATACCAGTACAACCGGCTGCTCCGGATTGGTGAGCAGCCGTTCCAGGCGTGCCAGATCGGAGAAAATCAGCGTAGCTCGCTTATAGGTAGCAAAACGGCGGGCGAAGCCGACCACCAGCGCGTCATTTTCCGGTGATACCAGCTTTCGGGCCATCCGCTCAGTGACTGAATGGCCCGTGCCATTGCGCTTGTGCTGGCGTTTCAGGCGCCGCACGATGAACTCGGCCATCTGCTGTTTCAGGGCCTTGTGAACGCTCCAGTAATGGTAGTCCGGGATCTTGTCGATGAACTGCCAGAACGTCGGGTTTCGCAGTTCACTTTTCCAGGTCGGCGCCTGGATATCGAATAGACTTGCCCATTCCGGCGCCAGGAACGTTGGCACGTGAACACCATTGGTGATATAGCCAAGGGGATTCTCGGCCGCCGGTATCTGTGGCCAGATATCGCCTTCCATCCGAGCGGCTACACCGCCGTGAATCCGGCTTACGCCGTTATGAAACCGGGAGCCCCGAAGGCCGAGACTCGTCATATTGAAGCTTTGATCACCATTTTTGCTGCCGAGCCCGAAAACGGCATCGAATTCCAGCCCGGAGTGGTCCAGGAAAGGCGACAGGAAGTGCTCCACCAGGTCGCGGGGGAAGATATCATGGCCCGCCGGCACTGGAGTATGGGTGGTAAACAAGGTGCATCCGGCTACCGACTCAAGGGCGGCACCAAAAGACAGCCCTTCGGCCATGGCCATACGGCAACGTTCCAGTATCTGGAAGGCTGCGTGGCCCTCGTTGATATGCCACACCGTAGGCTGAATACCCAGGGCGGCCAGAACCCGGGTGCCCCCAATGCCAAGCAACATTTCCTGGCTGATGCGGGTGGCGGCGTCGCCGCCATAAAGCTGGAGTGTCAGCTCCCGGTCCTCATCGTTGTTTTCACCGGTGTTGGTGTCCAGCAGGTACAGGGAAATATGCCCGACCCGGGCCAGCCAAACCCGTGCATGCACTTCGCGCCCTGGGAAGGGCACAGAGACGGTTAGTGCATTGCCATCTACCTCTACCGGCGTGATTGGCAGCTCATCGCTGGAATGGCACTGATAACGGGCAATCTGGTGCCCCTGGGCATCAATGGTCTGAATGAAATAGCCCTGCTGATACAGTAGCCCAACGGCGACAAAGGGCAGCCCCAGGTCACTGGCCGCCTTGCAATGGTCACCAGCCAGTATGCCAAGGCCTCCGGAGTAGATCGGGAAACTCTCGTGAAACCCGAACTCGGCGCAAAAGTAGGCCACAAGGCTATCTCCAGGGTTCAGTGCCTCCAGCACTTCGGTGCCGGGTTCGGATTCAAGATAAGCGTCGTAAGCGGATAATACTCGCCGGTATTCGGCGAGAAAGGCGCGGTCTTCCGATGCCTGATCGAGCCGGGCCTGGGCCACCCGTCGCAGGAACAGTTTCGGGTTGTGCTCCACTTTTTGCCAAAGACGGAGATCAATCCGCGCGAACAGGCTGCGCACGCCATGATCCCAGCTATAGAGCAGGTCATTGGCCAGCGTATCAAGTCGCTCCAGTGCTTCTGGTAGTCTGGGGCGGGCTTCCAGCCGGAATTCAGTTGCGGTGTGCATGGTGATGACCTCCTTGGGCCAGGGGCACCGTGTCAGTCTTCATGTATCCGGTCGTTGCCGGCAATGAGGTTCCGGTAAAGGGCCGCGTATTCGCCGGCCCGGCTCTTCCAGGAATAGTCGCCTTTCATGCCGTTTTCCTGCAATTTGCGCCAGGTTTTCCTGTCCTCCCGCGCTGCCAGCGCACGGGTAATGGCGGCATGTAATGCGTCTGGCGTCGCCTCACGAAACACAAATCCATTGGCTTGTTCCGGTGTTTCCTCATTGGGGTCAAACACCGTATCGTTAAGGCCGCCGACGCCGTGCACCACAGGTACGGTGCCGTATCTCAGGCTGTACATCTGGTTCAGGCCGCAGGGTTCAAACCGGGAAGGCATCAGGAAAATATCGGCCCCGGCGGTTATCCGGTGTGCCAGGCCTTCGTTGTAACCGAGCGTGAGTGAGCATTGCCCGGGCCATTCACGAACCATGGCTTTCAGGCTTTCCTGGTAGTGGTGTTCGCCGGAGCCGAGCAGGGCAAACTGACATCCTCGTTCCAGTAATGGCTTGATGACCCCGAGCAGCCAGTCCAGCCCTTTCTGTTCCACCAGGCGCCCGACGAACCCCAGCAATGGAGCCCCGCAAACCTCCAGCCCGAGTTCCTGCTGCAGCCTTGCCTGGCATTGTGATTTGTTGGCGGGGTAGTCCGCGCCGTAGTGAAACTCCAGGTACGGGTCGTCTTCCGGGTTCCATTGGCGGGTATCAATGCCATTGAGAATGCCCTTCAGCCTGGCTGACTTGTGGCGCAACAAGCCGTCCAGGCCATTACCGAACCAGGGTGTCTGGATTTCATCGGCGTAGCTGGGGCTCACGGTGGTGATGGCATCGCTGAACACCAGTCCACCTTTGATAAAGGAAAGCTGGCCGTGAAATTCCAGGAACTCGTAGCGCCACAGGGAATCGGGCAGGCCCAGGGCCCGAAAGGTCTCATGGGAAAACAGCCCCTGGTAAGCAAGATTGTGGATGGTGAACACGGTTTTCGGGGCATCCTGACTGTCGGCCAGGAACACCGGAATCAGTGCGGATTGCCAGTCGTTGCAGTGAACGATGTCCGGGCGCCACGCCAGACCCAGTTGCCCAAGTGCCAACAAAGCTCCAATTCGCCCGAACAAGTGAAACCGGTGAGCATTGTCCCACCAGTCTTCGCCATTTTCATTCTGATAGGGGCTGTCGCCAGCACGATCGAAAAGAGCCGGGCAATCCACCAACCACAGAGTTACCGCCGTACCCGGCAGACGGGTTTGCCACAGGGAGACATCATACTGACCATGCCGGAATCGGGTTTTCCTGCGGGCGCCACCCTCTCGCGCTGCCTTCAGTGCAGCAGGATAGCCGGGCAGCAGAACCTGACAGTCGTAGCCCAGACGGCAGAGTGCCTCAGGAAGGCTGGAGGAAACATCGGCCAGCCCCCCGGTTTTCACGAGAGGAAAAACTTCACTGGTAGCAAACAGCACCCGGGTCATGGCGCGGGCCTCAGCATAACCAGCCCCAGGGGCGGGAGTGTTAACTCCAGGGAACACGGTCGGGCCATCCAGGGTGTGGGCTCAGCTTGCAAGGGCAGGGGGTTGCCGAGGTTGCTGCCGCCATACCAGGTGGAGTCTGAATTAAAAACTTCCTGCCAGTTGCCTCCTGTTGGCACGCCAATGCGATAGTGATGCCTGGGTATAGGAGTAAAGTTGGCAACAATTACCAGCGGCCCATGCTCGGGCGTTCCCGGGTTGCGCAGAAAACTGATCACAGACTGGGTGGAATCGTGGCAATCAATCCACTCGAAGCCTTCGCCGGTGAAGCTCTTGCGGTGCAGAGCCGGGTAGCGGCGATAGAGCCCATTGAGATCCTGAACAAGTTTACGCAGCCCCTGGTGCTCGGGGTATTGCAGCAGGTACCAGTCCAGCTCACGGCGTTCGCTCCACTCCTGGCGCTGGCCGAATTCACCCCCCATGAACAGCAGCTTCGCGCCGGGGTAGGCGAACATGTAGCTGAACAGCAGGCGCAGCGATGCCCTCTGCTGCCAGTCATCTCCCGGCATTTTCTGAATCAGGCTGGATTTGCCGTGTACAACTTCGTCGTGGGATAGCGGCAGCACGAAATTTTCCGAAAAAGCGTAAAGCAAACCAAAGGTGAGCTTGTCATGGTGATACTGGCGATACACCGGATCCTGTTGCAGGTAATGCAGGGTGTCGTGCATCCATCCCATGTTCCATTTCAGGTTGAAACCGAGCCCGCCAATTTCCGGAGGCCGGGTCACCCTGGGCCAGGACGTGGACTCTTCCGCCATCATCAGTACACCCGGAAACCTGCTCTGGCACACCCGGTTCAGATCCTGGAGGAAACGGACCGCCTCCAGATTCTCATGGCCGCCATGTTCGTTCGGCAGCCATTCACCCTCATTCCGGGAGTAGTTCAGGTACAGCATGGAGGCAACGGCATCCACCCGTAGCCCGTCCATGTGAAAGGTATCCAGCCAGAAAAGCGCACTGCCTATGAGAAAGTTCCGGACTTCGTGGCGACCGTAGTTGTAGATGAGTGTGCCCCAATCCTGGTGACGCCCGCGGCGGGGATCTTCATGTTCATAGAGTGCCGTGCCATCAAATTCGGCGAGGGCGAAGTCGTCATCGGGGAAATGCCCTGGCACCCAATCGAGAATCACGCCGATGTTGTTCTGATGACACAGGTCGACCAGATATCGAAGATCATCCGGGCTGCCATAACGGCTGGTGGGGGCGTAATAGCCGGTAGTCTGGTAACCCCAGGATTCGTCCAGCGGGTGCTCGGTAATCGGGAGTAGCTCAATATGCGTAAAGCCGGTTTCCAACACGTAGGGCACCAACTGATCGGCCAGCTCCCGATAGGTCAGCCAGCGCCCGGAACCGTGATGGCGCCAGGAGCCAGGGTGTACCTCATAGACAGAAATAGGGCTCCGCTGCCAGTCGAACCGGTTTCTGCACTCAAGCCAGTCGCCGTCGCCCCAGGCGTATTTCCCCCGCTCGGTCACCACTGCGGCATTGGAAGGCCGGTGCTCAAAGGCCTGACCGTAGGGATCGGTTTTGGTGATGTCGTGGCCGTTTCGGGTTGTGATGGCAAACTTGTAAAGGTCTCCCGGCTTTACTCCCCCAATGAATACCGACCAGACACCATAATCTTTGTTCACCGCCATGGGATGACGGCCGCTGTCCCAGTCGTTGAAGTCGCCGATCACACTCACGGCCTGGGCGTTGGGTGCCCAAACGGCAAAACGGGCGCCTTCGATTCCTCGCTGATTCCCAAGGTGGGCACCCAGCACATTGTAGATATGCCAGTGCCTGCCTTCGGCAAACAGGTGCAGGTCGAACTCACTCAGGGCGGGGCTTTCCATAGACCACAGATTCCTGAACAAAAGTGGAAACCAGAGGTTAGACCATCAATCGTTTTTGCGTTTGTACAAAATATGACCTAAGACAATTGTACGTCATAATTCAATGATAGTGTTTTTCTGCAAGAGCAAACGTCAAATTTGTGTCGGCGCGTATCCGGTTTAAACAGGGAAGCTGCTATGCAAACCGCCAAGCGTTTCGTCAGTCGTCTTACTCGTCAAACCCTGGCCCTGGTGCTGGCTGGCGGCAGGGGCTCACGGCTTCACGACCTCACCAAATGGCGAGCCAAGCCCGCCGTTCCCTTCGGGGGTAAGTTCAGGATTATCGATTTCCCGTTGTCCAACTGCATCAACTCCGGCATTGGCCAGGTAGGCGTCATTACCCAGTACAAATCCCACTCACTGATCCGTCACATTCAGCGCG
>Ga0207830_100108_pt1 | contig 54337 bp, 51 predicted proteins | sample TtanPargueraPR_6_FD_187740 | JGI IMG/M metagenome (GOLD analysis project Ga0207830, IMG submission 187740) | Aerobic enrichment media microbial communities from Bioluminiscent Bay, La Parguera, Puerto Rico - Tt and E2 (3) (SPAdes) | ecosystem: Environmental > Aquatic > Marine > Unclassified ...
GGTTCAGATAACTCGTTTCCGCTCGACTTGCATGTGTTAGGCCTGCCGCCAGCGTTCAATCTGAGCCATGATCAAACTCTTCAATTTAAGATTTTGTTCGGCTCAATGAATACTGAACATTACATAAGTAATGTTTGAATTGACTGTGCTGAATCCGAAGATTCAATGGTCACTTCGTTTCATTGAAACCTAATTTTAAACCCCTCTTTATTAAGAGAAATTTCTAATTGGATTATCATCAACGAGTGCCCACACAGATTGATAGGTTTATATTTTTAAAGAGCTTTTCTAACTTACCCAGCAACTTAGTTGCTCGTTGTTAGGGGTGCGTATCTTACTCCGCACCGTGAGAGAGTCAAGCATTTTTTTCAAATTCTTTTTTCTATCACTTCCGACTCGCTGTGTGACTTTCGTCTCACTCCGTGTCGGTGGATGCGCAGTATAGGGAGTTGAGAAATTAGTACAAGCGTTTTTTGCAAAAAAACTTTCAACAGGTCATTAGTTAGCCAAAAGCGTGATATTTGCATATTTCTTCGTCACATTTGAGACATATCACAGCAATTGGTTGGAAAAACACCAACCATATACGTAAGATTCATGTGTCTATTCTGTTAATGGACAATCGATCTCTTTATCACTATGTGTAGTAATTAAAATGACGTCTAAAAAAAATCTGATTTTATGTGCTGGGCTGGCCGTCGTTGGGGGAATCGTCTTCTCTCAAGTCACCATCCCACCAGCCTTGAGTTTTCTCATTGGTGTTATCGCTACTGCTTTTTTATTTTCATTTTCTAGCCAGACACCTTCTATTCAATCAACAGACTCGGATCCATCAACTAAAACTCTGTATGTCGGCAACCTTCCTTATAAGGCCAATGAGAGTCACGTTCGCGATTTGTTTGCTGAATATGGACAGGTCTATGCAGTACGCTTAATGAAAGATAAGCGCACTGGAAAAAGAAGAGGGTTTGGTTTTGTCGTGATGGCTGCGGCAGATGCCAAGCCAGCTATCGATAAACTTAATGAAAAGGAATATATGGAGAGAACGCTAAAAGTGAGAATTGCGAACGATCCTAAACACCCGGATGGTGGTAAACCAGAACAGGATTAAAACCTAGCTCCTTTAAACAAATGTTCAGTGCATCTTCCTGCCAAGGAGTTGCACTGGCATAAATCGACTTACTTCCCTCTTCCGTATCCTCAATTTCATCACTTAATAGTAATGCTTTTACTCGACGTGCAATGGCTGCACCCGAATCAATTAAAGTAACGTCCTCACCCAAAGCTTGATGAATTTCCTCTTTGATTAAAGGGAAGTGAGTACAACCGAGCACCGCAACGTCTACTTTATCGCGAAGCGGAAGCAGGATTTTTGTCAGTTCGTCTAGAGAAACGCTGTTGCCTCGCAACTTCTCTTCGGCCATATCCACCAAGCGAGTTGCTCCCAACAGCTCAACTGGTTTGCCTTGCGCAAAGTCTCGTATTAACTCGTGAGTATATTGGCGTGTTACTGTCGCCGGAGTGGCGATCAGCCCTACCCCTTTTGATGCCAAAAGCGATGCGGGTTTAATCGCAGGGACAACACCAACAACGGGAATCGATAGATTTTCACGTAAGGAAGGAAGCACTATGGTGCTTGCCGTATTACAAGCAATAACAACAATGTCGACTTGGTGTTCTTCGACTAATGAAGAGACCAGTTGGTTAACTCGTGAAATGAGTACCGCCTGATCGAGTTCACCATAAGGGTAAGCCTGATTATCGAATAAGTATAAGTAGTCAAGATGCGGCAATAGGCGATGTATCTCTTGGAATACAGAAAGACCACCAACACCAGAGTCAAAAACTAGGACTTTTTTCTTACTTGCTACTCGCACGAGCCTTACCTAAAGAACAGAAACGTTGCGATCATACTGCGTAGATTTGTTTTGGCAATGCTTTAGCATAGTATCTTTGATGGCTGAATCTATCTCCAGATTCTACATCTCGCTTCGTCAACTCGATATGTCCTTGAAAAGATGGCGAAGACGTAACCAATGTGTGAAATTCACCATTTTCCCCACAGGGATCAATTTGACTTGGTAATGACTCTATTAGGGCTTTGTCATACCAGCGACCACACCATTCTGGAGAGAGAACTCTTCCGTCGATGGTGATTAACATCGTTTGAATACCACGCTCTATGATTTCCATCGCTAGTTTTTCGCTGCTCTCCCCTAATAGAGGAAAGACGCATTCCCAGCCAACAGGTTCAATATAGCTGCGTCGGTAATCGGCAATGCCATTGCAAAACATATCACCAAATGCGACAGCTTCTATGTTCAGACCACTACTTTGTAATGCATTAACGATGGTTGATTGATAAATGTCGTTACTCGGAAAGACTTCAGGTAGCTCGATAGTAATGAGCGGAAGCGCAAGTAAGTCTGCTTGCATTTGTACGACTTCAAGCGGAGTTGCTTGGAAAGGGACTTCTTTTCCTACGTAAGTCGTGTACAAACCGACAACTTGATAATTTGGATTCTCGTTAAGGCGCTCAAGCGTTAATGTCGAATCTTTACCACTGGACCAACTGATCACCACTCGCTTGGGTTTCTTCATTCGATTTTCCACCACAAAATATTAAAAACCGCCCGAAGGCGGTTTGTGCTCATTCACGATTAGAATTCGTAGCCAACGTTGAGATAGTACGCTCGCTCTGCGGCAGGGTAACCTTTTGCCATCTCATACTCTTCATCAAATAGATTATCGATACGAGCGCTAATAGAGGTCGACTCATTCGGATAGTAAGTCACAGCCGTATCAACCAACGAGTAAGAAGAAAGCGTGATATCTTGTGAAGGCCAAGTGCTGTAATCCACATCTGGACGCTTACCGACGTACTGATAGCTAACCGACCAGTCCACTTTATCGAAGCTCACTAAACCGTTCCACTTATACATTTCTTTGGCGCGGCGCTGCAACTGATGCCCTTTATCGTCTTCAGCATCTTTGTAATCCGCACTCAACTGGTGCTGCACAATCCCTGTATCAAACTCAGCAACAAGCTCCACACCTTGGATATGTGTTTCACCATCGACATTCAAATATTTGTATGTGGTTGGATGGTAATCGATAAGATTCGTGATTTTATAGTCATAACCCGTAACGGACCAAAAAACGCCTTGGACATCACCGCTGAATGCTAGCTCCCAAGCATCTGACTCTTCCGGCTTCAGATCTTTCTCACCGTATGTTGGGTCATACTGTTGATATAGGTTTGGAGCCTTAAACGCAGTACCAAAAGAAGCTTTAACCCCAAACTCTGGCACAAACTGGTAACCAGCCGCTAAGCTGTAAGTGAACTCACTACCGTATTCTTCGTTATCATCCAAGCGAGCACTGCCCTCAAGCATTGCTTTATCAATACTGGTGGTTGCCATACCAAACAGAGCGCCATTGGTACGATCAAACGTTTTATTCGCACTCTTGTCTTTATAAGACTCATTACGCCAATCAATACCACCAGCAAACGTCGTATTATTGTTTAGCAAGTAACTGTTGGTCCACTGGACATTTTGCTGCTCAAGTTCATCTTCAGTACCTGAGTGTTTGCCTTTTGCTTGCTCATAGTTCCAAGACTTCTGTTTCTGTGCCGTTACTTGTAGTTCTGACATCACGTTACCAGACTGATACTTACCGCCCAGAGTGGCAGAAAGGTCGTTTTTTTCTGCTTCGTAATAACCGCGACTGCCGTAGCTGCTGTCATATTGATAAACATTTTCGTAAGCACGTAGGTTACCAAATACAGACCACTGGTCATTGAAGTTATGCACGTAACCTAGCAGACCATTCTTTGTATCAAAGCCATGGCGATCGCCGTCATTAACTCCCGGTACAGGACGAACGTTATAACCATCATCACTTTCACTACCAAGCGCGATATTCAGCTGGCCGCTCTCTGTGACTTTAATGCCAGATGCCACACTCAATTCTTGGTAATCTAAACTACCTAAACCTGCGCTTAACTTCGTTCCTTCTTCGTCAGCACGCGCAATGGTGATTATATTGATCACGCCACCAATCGCTTCTGAACCATAAAGTGACGCACGCGCACCACGCACGTACTCAATCCGTTGAACGTAAGTAAGTGGGATTTGGTTAAAGTCCACAGCGCCCTTCGCTGCTCGTGCAAAACGTACGCCATCAACCAGTACTAAAACTTGGTCGGAACTGGTTCCACGAACAAATAAAGACGCTAACTGACCACGGCCACCATTTTGTGAAACTTGAATCCCCGTAAGACGACGCAATACATCTGGTAGGGTTTTCGCTTGAATGCGATCGATGTCTTGTCGAGTAACCACTTCGACATCTGCCAACGTACGGCTTTCGGCTTGCTCAAAACGGTTTGCAGTAACAACGATGGTTTCGTCAGTAGAGGTTTCTTGGGCCTGTAGATAAGAGACAGGTGAAAGCAGCGATGCCAAAGTGATCGCCAGTGCGGATTTTCTCATTGTATTGTCCTAAATCGCGTAATTCCTTCCGAGCCCTGTCGTCATGACAGTCCAGTGCTGTGGCTCAGTTGCTGGCAGGTATTCGGACTCAAGAGCACGGGTGTACCGCCTACTTGCTCGACTTCCCACATAAACTAATGCAGTGTCTGATGAGCGTTCGTTCTCTTTTACCGCTGCGCGTCAGTTCTGGATTCACACCAGATTCCCATTTCAGCCATCTAGATTGCTAGATAGCACCAGCTTGAGGCAAATATTATTCAGCTATTGATTATTTGTCCAGCCAATATTGCCCTTACAAGTTGTAACGTTTTGATTGATTTTGCTTTCTACTCTGTCTGTACGCACTATCTTTAAATCAATTCCAGTACAAAACTGGACATCCTATTGAGATTGAATAAAATCTGCGCTCTTAAATTGAATGCACCATAAAAGGTAAGATCATGGCTACTCTTGATGTAAACCCACAACGCTACCAAGAACAACTGGCTGAAAAAGTCGAACGTCTCACGGATATGTTCGCGCCATACAACATGCCAGAACTGGAAGTGTTTGAATCACCAGAGCAGCACTACCGCATGCGTGCTGAGTTCCGTGTTTGGCATGAAGGCGAAGATCTTTACTACATCATGTTCAACCAAGAAACTCGTGAGAAGTACCGTGTTGACCAATTCCCTGCAGCAAGCCGTCTGATCAACGACCTGATGCCGCTATTGGTTGAAGCGATGAAAGACAACGACTCACTACGTCGTAAACTGTTCCAGGTGGATTTCCTATCGACACTAAGTGGTGAGATTCTGGTTTCACTCCTTTACCATCGCCAACTTGATGAAGAGTGGATTGAAAACGCGAAAGCCCTTAAACAGCGTTTAAATGATGAAGGCTTCAATCTAAACATCATTGGTCGTGCTCGTAAGATGAAGATTGTCCTAGACCGCGACTACGTTATCGAGAAGCTCGATGTAAATGGTCAAAGCTACATCTACCAACAAGTAGAGAACAGCTTCACTCAGCCGAACGGCAAAGTCGCAGAGAAGATGCTGGAATGGGCTGTCGACTGTACCCAAGAAAGCACTGGTGACCTACTAGAACTTTACTGTGGTAACGGTAACTTCTCGCTGGCCTTGGCACAGAATTTCGACCGCGTCCTGGCAACTGAGCTAGCTAAACCATCGGTTGTATCTGCACAGTACAACATCGCTGCCAATAAGATTGATAACGTACAAATCTTACGTCTATCAGCAGAGGAATTTACTCAAGCGATCGAAGGTAAGCGTGAATTCCGTCGTCTACAAGATGCAGGTGTGGATCTGAAGAGCTACAACTGCAACACGATTTTTGTCGATCCACCACGTGCTGGGATGGATGCCGATACTTGTAAAATGGTGCAAGGTTACGAGCGCATCATGTACATCTCTTGTAACCCTGAGACTCTAAAAGAGAACTTGGACATTCTATGCGAAACACACAACGTGACGCGTTTTGCTCTGTTTGACCAATTCCCTTATACCCACCATATGGAAGCGGGCGTGCTATTGGAACGCAAAGCGTAACCCACCGCGTCAAATACAAAAAAAGCGAGCTCAATGGCTCGCTTTTTTAATTTGATTCGTTTTGCTTATTCCGCAGAAGTCTTCTTGCTGACAAAACCTAGCTTCTTACCAATCCATGCGAGTAAGATCATTGAAACCATGATCGCAAAGAAGTTTGAGCCTGCTTCTGGGTATTGCGCTTTAATAAACGCAGAGTGACCAAACGCACCTACGAAGAAACACGCCAAGCCAACTAATGGGATATCTTCTGATACCGGGTTATTTAGGTACTCTTGGTAAAGAGCTTGTACAGCCAGTACGAGTGCAATCAATGGGAAGATTGAAAACGATACTTCACTCATGGTCAACCATGACAATAAAGCATCACCACACATACCTGCAACCAGTGCCAAAATCAGCGTTTTCTTTTCAGATTTATTTCCATTCGACATTATTCTATCCCGCCTTTTAATCGGTTACGTTCACGTTCTTTGCGATACCAATAGGCCCCTTTGGCTATCATTCGCAATTGCATGATCAATCGCTCGGCGAGTTCATCGCGCTCACGTCGATCTAAATCTAAAGCTTCAGCCCCCGAACTGAAAACCAAAGTCACAGACGCTTCTGCTTGAGTATACGCCTCTTCTCTGGTCACGCCGGTGCTCATTAAATACTCGGTTAATTCTGCCGCAAAATGCTGGATTTCTCGAGCAACAGCGGTACGAAATTCAGCAGAAGTGCCGGAGCGCTCACGCAACAACAAACGAAAAACGTTCGGACTACTTTCAATGAATTCCATAAAGGTTTCGACCGAGGTACGAATTACGCTACCTTCTTTCACAATACGTTGACGCGCCTGACGCATCAGTTGACGTAGTAGCAAACCGCCTTCATCGACCATAGTTAAGCCTAGCTCATCCATATCTTTGAAGTGGCGGTAAAAAGAAGTCGGTGCAATCCCTGCCTCTCGGGCGACTTCTCGCAAGCTAAGGCTGGAAAAGCTGCGATCCGCACTTAATTGACTAAATGCCGCATCGATCAATGATCGACGTGTCTTCTCTTTTTGCTGTGCGCGGATTCCCATCGATTTCATTCTTAACTTGCTCTTTTTCTGTAGGGTACAAGAGCCTCAATATAACGCAATTTGCTCCTACGGAGAAAGATATGTTGCTTCGCTCGCTCTGAGCGCGGAGAACGTTACTATTGGCATGCATCTAATTGCAATGTTCTCGATGCAATTTATAGACATACAACATACCAAATCATCCTTTTGTTCGATTCTGCGTGATCACTTCCACTCTCTAACAGGCATGACGTGTACCAATAGAGTAAATGAGTTAAAATCGCGCTAAAGCAATGTTAAGCAAATATAACAAGGAAGGCATCATGGCGCATGTTAATCACTATGACGTGATCGTAATCGGTAGTGGCCCTGGCGGAGAAGGGGCTGCAATGGGATTAACCAAAGCGGGACTGAATGTTGCCATTGTCGAGAAAGAAAGCAGTGTCGGCGGCGGTTGTACTCACTGGGGTACCATTCCATCAAAAGCACTGCGTCATGCCGTTAGCCGCATCATCGAATTTAATAGCAACCCGCTATTTTGCCGAAACAACACCAGCGTTCATGCAACATTTTCTGACATTTTAGGTCATGCCAAGTCGGTCATTGATAAGCAAACTCGACTTCGTCAGGGCTTTTATGACCGTAACTCATGCACACTTTTGTTCGGGACCGCGCGATTTATCGATAACTACTCTATTGCAGTGATGCAAAGCGATGGTACAGAAGAAATCTATTCTGCGGATAAGTTTGTCATCGCGACGGGCTCTCGTCCGTATCAGCCTAACGACGTTGATTTCTTGCATGAGCGCATCTACGACAGTGATTCCATTTTGAGCCTGAAACACGACCCTCGCCATATCATCATTTACGGTGCAGGCGTTATCGGTTGTGAATACGCTTCTATCTTCCGCGGCCTTGGAGTGAAGACAGACCTTATCAATACCCGCGACCGCTTGTTGGAGTTTTTGGATAACGAAGTGTCAGATGCGCTGTCTTACCACTTCTGGAACAGCGGTGTGGTAATTCGTAATGATGAGACCTATGAAAAAATCGAAGGCACAGAAGATGGCGTGATTATTCACCTACAATCTGGCAAGAAGATGAAGGCGGACTGTTTGTTGTATGCGAATGGTCGAACAGGTAACACCGATAAGTTGAATTTGGGTGCAGTGGGTCTGGAAGCGGATTCTCGCGGACAACTAAAAGTAAACCGTAACTACCAAACCGATATTGAGCACATTTACGCTGTAGGCGATGTCATCGGTTACCCTAGCCTTGCAAGCGCCGCTTATGACCAAGGGCGATTTGTCGCACAAGCCATTACGAAAGGTCAGGCAGAAAACTATCTGATTGATGATATTCCAACAGGTATCTACACCATCCCAGAGATTAGCTCTGTGGGTAAAACCGAGCAAGAGCTAACAGCTGCGAAAGTACCGTATGAAGTAGGACGCTCTTCGTTCAAGCATCTAGCTCGTGCACAGATCGCAGGGAAAGACATCGGCAGCTTGAAGATATTGTTCCATCGTGAAACCAAAGAAATTTTAGGGATTCACTGCTTTGGCGAACGTGCCGCGGAAATTATCCACATCGGTCAAGCCATTATGGAGCAAAAAGGCTCAGCGAATACCATCGAGTATTTCGTCAATACCACCTTCAACTATCCGACGATGGCCGAAGCGTATCGTGTCGCTGCGTTGAATGGTTTGAACCGCTTGTTCTAATCTATGCTTCTTGATAGCAAACAGAAAAACAGCAGGCTTGGACCTGCTGTTTTTATATCAACATTATGCGAGGAAGGTATCCTTGTGCCATTGGTAGAGAAAGATAACCCCTAAACCAATACCCCGCATCAACATAAAGCTCGTCATTGCAAACCACAGCGCGTGATTTTCCCACTCGGCGAACAAGTAAAAGACAACGAAGAAACTGCTGGTCGCGACAAACATACTATTGCGCATGTCTTTGCCTTTGGTTGCACCGACAAAAATGCCATCCAATAGAAAGCACCACATCGACGCAAGTGGCATCACCACCAGCCAAGGTAGATACACCGCTGCTTGCTGTTGTACCGTCTCAATTGAAGTGATCATGGCGATCAACTGCGATCCCGCCAAACCAAAGAACGCGGTCAGTCCTAAGCAAATAACCAAACTCCAAAAGAAAGTGCCGACAAGCGATGCACTCAATTGTTGCCTATCTTTGGCACCAATCGCCTTCCCGACCATGGCCTCCATTGCATAAGCAAAGCCATCCATGCCATACGAGATAATCATCAGGAAGCTCATCAGAACCGCATTTGCAGCGACAACCTCATCACCAAAGCTCGCGCCTTGGAACGTCATAAAGCTAAAAGCCGCTTGCAGACACAAAGAGCGTAAGAAAATATCGCGATTCAATTTCACGAATCGCCCTAAACCGTGTTGAGTGCTGGCTAGCAACTTTTGAGGTGATGGTAATTGCCTCTCTCGCCAGGTTTTCCAGACACACATGAGACCAAAACCCATGCCTGAGTAGTCAGCAATCACCGATGCAAGCGCAGCGCCTTCTACTTTCCACCCCAAACCAATCACAAACAACAAATCGAGGGCAATATTAGTCACGTTGGTGATGATCACCATCCACATTGGTGCTTTGGAATTTTGCGTTCCGAGCAGCCACCCCAACAACACAAAGTTCATTAGCGCAGCGGGGGCACTCCACACACGGATAGAGAAATATTGCATACCGTAGTGTTTTACCTCCGCGCTGGCGTCACTCCAACCAAAGATCAAATCAGCTATCGGGGTATGGGCAATAAGGAAGACTAACGCAAACAGCAGCGCCATAAGTGAGCCTTGCATAAACACCAAGGCAAGTTGCTTTCGGTCGTCACCGCCATAGGACTGCGCCGCCAACCCAGTAGTCGACATACGCAAAAAACCAAGCAGCCAAAACGTCACGCTAATCATGGTGCTGCCTAACGCAACACCGCCCAAATACCAAGCGTGGTCTAGATGACCAATCACCGCAGCATCGACCAAACCGAGCAATGGAACAGTAATATTCGACAGCACCATAGGTATCGCTAAAGCTAAGACCTGGCGATGAACTTGTGGGTTAGATAAAGGAGAGAAGATTGAATTTGTCACAGGCACCTCATCAGTAAGATCGACGAGTGTACCTGAGCGTTTAACGACTAGCCAATTACCACTTGATGTGAACGAGGACTGGCGTGAGGCGATGCTTCAACATTGGGATCTTATTAAGCCAACGCTGCCAAGCTTTCCAACGAGAACAGAATCGATCGAATGGCGAAAAAGCTTTCACCCACTGTGCCCATGGTAACCATTGCAATATCTGTTCTGCGGGCGCTTCAAAGCCATGTGCATAACGATCAGAGCCAAGCTTTTGTCCCCATTTGGTTTCCGTTAAATCTCCTGCTAGCACCATACACAGTTCAGCAGAGACAAAATGTCGACCCAAGGTTTGAATAAATTTCGCGACTTGACGCTCTGTGCAATCGAGCAGTGCCATTTCACATAAAATGAGTACTGGTGCTTGCTCTGGAATGGCTAACGTCTCTAGCCACGACATTTCATCCACACTGCCACAGCGATGTTCATAACGTTCATTTTTGTGGAACAAGCGCTGACGCCATACCAAATTTTCCGTCACATCCAGCTCTATCCAATGGCAGCGCCCATTATCCAAACGATAAAAGCGGGTATCCAGCCCAGCACCAACATTGATTATCCAAGCATCGGGATACTGCTGTAAGAAGTGACTAACCTGCTGGTCACAAAGCTGAGTCAGCGTCACGTGCAGCAATTGCTTCTGCGCAATATCACCACTCAAACAATCCGGCGCCATCTTACAGCTCAAACACGCTTTAGCAGCAATCGGATCGTACACCAAGCCATTGTCGACCATGCTTTCACGGCTACGCAATAACAGTGGCTTTAATAAATGGTTAGGAACTTGATGTTTAGACTGAGACATGGGCATTTCCTGCGCCAGAGAGAAAACATAGACATTGAAATAGATGATAATGAATATCAATTACATTATCAAGCTTATAAATTGCTCAAAACAAACAAGGTCAAGATGATGAGCAAGCTTTTGGAGGAAGTAGAAAAAGAGAAAAGAAGAGAAAAGACAAAGCAGCCCAGATGAACTGGGCTGCTTAAATACACTTACATCCAATCGGTATTACGAATAATACCAACGGCTAAGCCTTCAATCGTAAGATGCTGAGACGTTAAGTCCACTTGGATTGGGGCAAACTCTTCATTCTCAGCATGCAGTAATATGGTTGAGCCTTTGCGCTCTAAACGCTTTACTGTCACATCATCATCAACGCGCGCAACGACAACTTGACCGTCTCTCACGTCTTGGGTTTTATGCACAGCGAGCAAATCGCCATCCATAATCCCGATGTCTTTCATACTTTCGCCATTTACACGAAGTAAGAAATCCGCTTGCGGCTTGAACATCGCAGGGTCGACTTGGTAGTGCGCTTCTACGTGTTCCTGAGCCAGAATCGGCTCACCCGCAGCAACTTGACCAATCAAAGGCAAGCCCTGTTCGTCATTAGCGGCAGAGTCATCAAGTAGGATACGAATCCCACGCGATGCACCTGGGATAATTTCAATTGCTTGCTTACGAGCAAGCGCTTTTAGGTGTTCCTCTGCGGCATTCGCAGAGCGGAAGCCAAGCTCACGCGCAATCTCTGCACGAGTTGGTGGCATTCCGGTGTCATCGATTTTACTTTTGATCAAATCGAAGACTTGTTGTTGGCGTGGCGTTAACGGCTTCATGTCTCACCTGTCTTTTTATACAGTTAACTGTGAGTATATCCAGTAAATGCTCAAATGAAAACCCAATTGGTTGTTTTTTAATTTATTTGTGGAGTGCACTTCGTTTGCTGCCCAAGTTCATTATTCATGCGTTTAAAACACCGCCTTTTCAGTTAATCAAAGTAAAGCAACAACTTAGGAGTTCGACTAATTTACAGCCAATAAAATTAAAAGGTTTGACCAGTTTCTGGTATCCTTGCTGCGCTTAAATTTTATCGCCTAGGCTTATTTCTTTTGCCGTACTCATTTCTTTTTCTATAGAAGACATGCAAAGCGGACACTGAAATAAGGTTAGGCCTGTTTGAATACCTATTGAGGCTGTGAACTTTATGTCTTCTGGACAATCATTTTCACGTTCATTACTAAAACTACCTTTATCGGTACTGGTAAAGGGCACCACAATCCCGTCGAACCCGATTGAAGATCTGAATATCGACCTCGCTAAGCCGATTGTATATGCCCTACCGTTCCGCTCGAACGTGGATTTGCTGACACTGCAAAAACAAGCCATGAGCCTTGGTCTGCCTGACCCGCTCAGTCCGCTGGAAATCAATGGCAAAACGCTGAACCGTTTCGTCTTTATCGCTGCGCGTCCAACTGTGATGAACAACGATAATGATGTCCCAACCGACTCTGTCTCTCTGTTCACAGACTTGCTGGAACTGCATAAACTGGACAGTGAATTAGACGTTCAAATGATCCCTGCAACCGTGCTTTGGGGTCGTAAACCAGGTAAAGAAGAAAACCAAAAGCCTTACCTTCAGCCAATGAATGGCCCGCAAAAGGCGAAAGCGGTAATAGCAGCAGGACGCGACTGCTTGGTTCGCTTTAGTCCCGTGGTATCTCTGCGTTATATGGCAGACTCTCACGGTACCGACAGCGCAATTGCGCACAAATTGGCTCGCGTGGCGCGTATCCACTTCTCTCGCCAAAAACTTGCGGCTTCAGGCCCAAACCTGCCACAACGCCAAGTGTTGTTTGCTCGTTTATTAAAATCTCCAGCTATTGAACTGGCGATCGCTGACGAAGCCAAGAGCAAAAATATCTCGATTGATAAGGCACGTAAAGAAGCCCACGACATCATGGATGAAATCGCCGCCGACTTCTCCTACGGTCTAGTGAAAAACGGCGACCGCATCCTGAGTTGGCTATGGACAAAGCTGTACCAAGGGTTGCACATCAATAACGCCTCGACTGTGCGTCGTTTAGCGCAAGACGGCCACGAAATTGTGTACGTTCCGTGTCACCGTAGTCACATGGACTACCTACTGTTGTCTTACGTTTTATACCATGAAGGCATGGTGCCTCCGCACATTGCGGCAGGCATTAACCTGAACTTCTTCCCGGCCGGTCCTCTTTTCCGTCGCGGTGGGGCGTTCTTTATTCGTCGTAGCTTTAAAGGTAACAAACTGTACTCAACCATTTTCCGCGAGTATCTAGCTGAGCTGTTTGCCAAAGGCTATTCAGTCGAGTACTTCAGTGAGGGTGGTCGTTCACGTACAGGTCGCTTACTGCAAGCGAAAACGGGTATGCTGGCTATGACCATCCAAGCAATGCTACGTGGTCTAAACCGCCCAGTAACACTAGTGCCGGTCTACATCGGTTACGAGCACGTAATGGAAGTAGGCACTTACGCGAAAGAGTTGCGTGGCAAACGCAAAGAGAAAGAAAACGCAGGGCTTGTACTGCGTACTCTGCGTAAACTGCGTAACTTTGGTTTGGGCTATGTGAACTTCGGTGAGCCAATTCAGCTCAACCAATACTTGAACGAGCATGCTCCTGAGTGGACGAAAGACATCGACAGCATGGGTGGTAACAAACCACAATGGATGAATCCTGTGGTCAATGACCTTGCTAATAAGATGATGACGCACATCAACGATGCGGCGGCAGCAAACGCGTTGACCTTGTGTGCAACCGCACTGCTTGCTTCTCGTCAACGTGCACTTTCTCGTGACTCGCTGATCAACCAGATTGAGTGTTACTTAAAGCTACTCAAAAACAACCCGTACTCAAGCACCTCCACTATCCCTACCGAAAGTGCTGAGGAGTTGGTCGATCATGCGATTTCACTTGATAAGTTCGTGATTGAAACCGATAGCATGGGTGACATCATTTCGCTGGATCGTAGCCAATCGATCCTGATGACCTACTACCGCAACAACATCATCCACTTGTTTGCTCTGCCATCATTAATTGCTCAGATGATCATTCGTCAGCGCAACCTTTCGGTAGAAAAGATTCAAGCGAATGTCGCGCAAATCTACCCATTCTTGAAGAAAGAGTTGTTCTTAAGCTATCAAGAAGACGAGTTGGATGAATTGGTCGTTAAAACACTGCATGAGTTTGCCGAGCAGAAAATGATTAGCCTCGATGGTGATAAGCTGGAGATCAATCAGTCGAACAACCAGCCTTTGGTTCTGCTAGGTCGTACAATCACGGAAACACTGCAGCGCTACTCTATCGCGATGAACTTGCTTGTTGCTTACCCAGAGCTCGGTAAATCGGACCTAGAACAGAAGAGCCAAGATATTGCTCAACGTTTAGGACGCTTACACGGTATTAATGCGCCAGAATTCTTCGATAAAGGTGTGTTTACCGCTATGTTCAATACGCTCAAACAGCAAAAATACCTCGATAACGATGGTAACTGTGACACGAAGAAAACGCAGCAATTTGCACGATTACTATTCACTCTGCTTTATCCAGAAGTGAAACTGACGATCGAAGAGAGTATTCATCAACTTCAGTCGTAACCGTTTTACCTTCTTCCAAAATAAGAAAAAAGGCATCCAATCGGATGCCTTTTTTCTATTTCTTCGCTTACCAAAATGCGACCAATAACCCTATCGCTATCACCATGCCAACATAGTTGTTGTTAAGGAAAGCCTTAAAACACAACTCCCGCTCGCGGTGACGAATTAAGTGCTGCTGATAAACAAACAACGACGCTGCAATCAAAAGGGTCCAGTAGTAACTTTGTCCCAATTGGTAGAACTGCCCTAACCAAACCAACATCGCGAGCGTAATCAGTTGCAATACCCCAATGATGAGTTTGTCATGACGACCAAACAAAATTGCCGTCGATTTAATGCCAATCTTTAAATCATCATCGCGATCGACCATCGCATACTGAGTATCATAAGCAATGGTCCATAAAGCGTTAATCAGAAACACAAACCAAACTATCAGTGGTAGCTCCCCGGTTTGTGCAGCCCACGCCATTGGAATTGCCCAGCTAAAAGCTAAGCCTAAAAAGAGTTGTGGAATATGAGTATAACGCTTCATAAATGGATAAATGAACGCCAACACCATGCCAGCGAAGGATAGCTGAATCGTCAACGGGTTCATGGTCAGCACTAACAAGAATGAGCTGATACCCAAAACCAAAAATAATCCAATCGCTTCTTTTGCTGTCACTTTCCCTGATGGCAGTGGGCGTTGTTTGGTACGTTTTACATGGCCGTCGACTTTGCGGTCAGCAAAATCATTAATCACGCACCCCGCGCTACGCATTAGGAATACACCCAATACAAACACGATAAATACATCCCAACTCGGCATCCCTTGGGCTGAGATAATTAGCGCCCAAATCGTTGGCCACATAAGTAACAGTGAACCAATCGGGCGATCCATGCGCATCAGTTGCCAATATGCTTTGGCTTTTTCTGCGGACATTTACACTGTCTCCTTAGCGTAAACTGGTGAATTAGATAAGAATAACTCGGCGACCAGCATCGGTTTGTGATTCATCCACAACCTTGAGCGTCGCGCTAACAAACGTCCTTCTGGTACGGCTACCCATCCCATTTGCAAAGAGTCTCGCTCAACGTTGTCTGCGCTGAACACTGTTAGTCCTAATGGGATATCCCCTTGTTGAGCCAAATCATACTGCTGATCAACTAAGGTTGAGCGAGGAATTAATGTCCGTCCGATAACCCAGTTATCATTGTCACCACACAAAATTACCTCTCGCAGTAAGCAATCTTGTTCGGACAATAACTGGCTTTCGTCCTGTTTTAACGTCGCCGCAGTGACGATCTGATTTTGTAGCAATTCTACCGTTAATGCTTGGCAGTGTTGCTTTAAACGACGTGACAAAGACCCTTGCTCTTCAAGCCAGTGCTTGGCAAATTCATTTGGAAATTCGAATTCGTCGGGGTTTTGCCACTCTACTTCCAATAAAGAAGCAAGATAGAGTGATGTTGGCTGATTCATACTAGTATTCAATTGGAGGCTTTATGCGTACAATAAAGCAACAACTTACCGTCCATAATAATGTATGTAACCGTAAGTTCCGTTATTTGTTATAGACGGCCCATTGTATCAAGACTGAAGCGATTCGAATATCGCGATCCAGAGAAAGAAAAGTTAGAAATATGTACAAACGTTATATAGCCCAAATTATTTTTGCGTTAACCATACTGTTCGCCGCACCAAGTTGGGCTGAAACGGAAGAAGCTGGACCTAAGTTGGCATACTTTACCCTTGAGCCTGATCTCACTACTAACTTTTACACCAAAGGCAAAAAGTTAGGTTATGTGCAAGTGCGCATCGACATCATGGTAATGAGCCAACAAGATTTATCGATTGTTGAGCATCACCAACCTTTGATTCGCGATGCAGTGATTGAATTACTGGGTAAGCAAACAGAAGATACTATTAAGTCCCTTTCTGGCCGAGAAGATCTGCGCAAAACCTTAGTGACGACCCTCAACGAAACACTTTTGCCCGAAACAGGTAAAACCATCATTGCCGATTTGTTGTTTACAAAATACCTTTACCAATAAACCCAAATCGTTTTGAACATAAAAAAGACCGCTCTTGAGCGGTCTTTTCATTTCAGCTTTAGGCTTGCTGTTGGTATTTCATCTTGCCTGAATCAAACAGCGCAATCGCCATCCCCGACAGTAAACCCACTAAGTGAGCGGTGTTTGCAATCGCCATGAACGGCTGCACAAAACCAAGAACTAACCATACCAACATAAAAACGATGATTGGCTTGGGTAGCGTAAGGCCTAAATGTGGCAAGCGGTAACCCAATATCCACAAATAGCCAAGCAGTGCATAGACCACGCCAGACAAGCCACCGAAGTTTGCCCCTTCAACATAGAATTGGCCAGCCCCAGAAAGCGCTGCTGATACTACAAAGAGTTGCAATAGCTTACCGGAACCGAGACGACGTTCGATGTCGCCCCCCAACTGCCACCACCATAGTAAGTTGAACACGATGTGAGTCACTGAAAAGTGCAGTAACGCATGGCTTAGCCATCGCCACACTTGCCATTGTTGTCCCTCAAAGGCTGGGAAGTGCAACAACTTAAACACGCCATTGCCAAAGCCAAACATTTGTAACAAGTAGATGATGGTACACACCGTCATGATCAGCAAAGTCATTGGGCCGGCTTTTGCTTTGACCATGCTCATGATACTCGGGCTAGAATAATGAAATGTGCTCTTGCGAGTATCGGCAACGTCCCATGAGGCGGCGCTGTATTTTGAATCAGACGGGTTAGCAAGGAACAGCTTAAGTTCAGCTTCCGCTTCTATTTCATGTTGGCTATCGGTCAGCCACAGCGCAAATTGCCCGTCTCCTTCTGGCATCATTTCGATGTCAATTTGGCGAGAGGCCATATAATCAATAAAGGCTTGCGCCATACGTGGATTATTTAACGTTACCAATCTCTTCATTAACTTCTCACTATCGGTAGTTCTGCTCGATGCCAGGCTTCAAAGCCACCATCCACACTGTACACCTGTTCAAAGCCTTGGTTAACTAAATATTGCGCCGCACCTTGGCTACTAATGCCGTGGTAACACATCACCAGAATAGGTTGTTCGAACTCCACTTCATCCATAAACGCAACGATCGTATCGTTAGTTAAGTGATACGCGGACTCCGCATGCGCAACGGCAAACGATTGAGGGTCACGGATATCTACAAGCTTCGCATCACCCTGCTCGAGCAGCGCTTGCGCACCTTGTACATCGATATGCTTAAACTGATCCATTTACTTTCTCATTGTCTTATTAATATACCCAAGCAACCTCGAACCTAATGTACTAATCAGCACCCGAGGTACAGCATAAAATCTATATTTGAAGCCGCTTGGGTATACTGCCGCTATTGTAACCTATCCAACGGCAAACTTAGACACATGGATAATCAGGGTTTTAAAAAGTGTACACATTCCAACCATTTGTGGATAAAGCTGTGAATTGCGTTGATAAAGTATATTTGGATCTTTTGATCCACAATATGTAGTGATGATCCTGATCTAACTGTGTGTATATCTATAACTATCCCCAGATGGAAAAGTGCTTGAATCCCTTATTTTGTCCGGGTTTCGAACAGTTGATAAATAATTACTTCACAGAGTTATACACAGGTAGCACATAAAATCCGGATCGCAAACGCTATCGATTTTCGATCGACAATAAAAAAGCCGAGATCACATGATCTCGGCTTTCTATGAAAATCTTACTTTCAATTAGCAGTGGAAATTAAAATTCACCCACGGCCAATTTTAGTTTCTTCATTGCGTTTTTTTCTAGCTGGCGAATACGCTCGGCAGAAACACCGAACTCATCAGCTAAGTCTTGCAATGTTGCTTTCTCATCATCTAACCAACGAGAACGCACGATGCGCTGACTACGCTCATCCAAACTCGCTAATGCATGACCCAAGCGGTTGTTGGTGTGCATTTCCCAGTTTGCAGCTTCGATGTTGTCAGCCACATCAGACGATTTGTCTTCTAGGTACAGCATCGGCGCTGTGTAAGCGTTTGAGCTGTCGTCTTCATCAGTTGGCATATCAAAGGTTGAATCCACCGCCGCTAAGCGTGATTCCATCTCGCGAACTTCAGAAGGCTCAACACCTAACTCACGCGCAACGGTTTCGACTTCACCGTTGTTAAACCAACCCAAGCGCTTTTTCGACTTACGCAAATTGAAGAACAACTTACGTTGCGCTTTAGTGGTCGCAATTTTCACGATACGCCAGTTACGTAGCACGTATTCGTGGATCTCTGCTTTGATCCAGTGGACAGCAAAAGACACCAAGCGAACCCCTACTTCTGGGTTAAAACGCTTAACGGCTTTCATTAGACCGATGTTACCCTCTTGCACAAGGTCCGCCATTGGCAAACCGTAGCCAGAGTAACCACGAGCAACGTGAACAACGAATCGTAGGTGCGAAAGAATTAGACCTTTTGCAGCCTCAATCTCACCTTTGTAGTGTAATCGTTCTGCCAGCTCACGCTCTTCGTCTGCAGTCAGCATTGGGTAGCTGTTTACTGAGCGAATATAGCTATCAAGGCTATCTTGCGTGACTAGAGCCATCGGATACGCTTCTTTTGTCATTCAATTCCTCATCAATCTCTGATCTGGAGCATTACATTGCAAATTTAGCTTCGATATCTTGAACTCAAAATGAACAAGTTTCAAGAAGGGGAAGCAATTATCCATAAACATTCGGTCTAAACAAGGGATCCAGATTAGCTAGTGCTAATAAAATCCAAGTAGTAAGACCTTCATCACTTAAACTGGTTCAATTTCTTTTAAATGTCGTTGCGCAGAAAAGCGCGCCGCAATGCATCCCAAAAGACTACCAATGATAATTAATAGCAAAGATTCATCCCAGCTTAGACCAATCAGGCGGAACTGGCTGTCGTACAACGCAGCAAGATCTTCCACCGCACTATTCATAACAATGGTCACTAAAGCCGTTACCAACCACGCGATGGTGGCACCTAATACGCCAAACCACATCCCCGTGTACAAATAAGGGCGCAGAATAAAACTGTCCGTCGCACCGATCAGTTTCATGGTTTGAATCTCTTCTTTATTCGCCAGCACATTAAATCGCAACGTGTTGCCAACGATTAAAAATACCGCACCGAGCATCAACACTGTCAGAGTAATGACAATAATACTCGCGAGAGTTTTGATCGCATCAAGACGCGCCAGCCAGTCTTCGTCAAGTCTCACATCGGTCACGTCTTGTTGCTCTCGAACGTCTTTGGCTAATGACTGAATATCACTCTTTAGCTCCGAGTCTGGCGTAATCACCAACACACCGGGTAGCGCATAGCCACTTAAAAGGCTGATAGCCTGATCGAATCCTGCATATTGGCTTAAATCAGATAGACCTTGTTGCGGTGAAATATATTCCACCTCTTTTACCAAAGGCCAAGTTTCAATTTGATCTTTGAGAACCATCACACGTGCATCCGGCATGCCTTCTACTAAGTAAGCACTAACTTGCGAGGGAGATGCCACATCTTCCGCGGCACCCGCGACGTTTTTGCCCAGTAGATACAAACAAGCTGGCATAGCAAGTGCCATTGAAATAACGGCTAGGGTCAGGATATTACCTAAAGGTCGTTGCCATAAGGCGCTAAAAGAGGATTTTGCTTGTTTTGCGTGGACAGAGAAAAAACCATCGGTATTTGCACGCTTGGCACTGCGGCCTTTCCCTTTCTTTTGGGAGTGCTTGTTACCTGCCATAGTCTTCTACCTCACTTAGGAAGCCTTGGTTTAATTCAAAATGACGATACTGTGGGCGAGTGTTTACTAACCCCACATCGTGCGTGGCGAGTAAGATGGTCACTCCAGCACGATTAAATTCTTCGAACAAACGCAATACGCGATTGGATAGTTCGGGATCGAGGTTACCTGTCGGCTCATCAGCCACCAGCAACGTTGGTCGATTGACCACAGCACGGGCAATACCGACGCGTTGTTGCTCACCACCAGAGAGTTGGCTCGGCAGGCAACGAGCCTTATCAAGCAAGCCCGTTTTATCTAACGCCGCAGAAACACGGCGTTTGATTTCGTTTTCAGAAATCGATTCGATACGCATCGGCAGAGCAACATTGTCGTACACACTGCGATCCATCAATAGACGATGGTCTTGAAAAACAATCCCAATATTGCGGCGCAAAAAAGGGATGTCTTTGCTTGGAATGCGCGTGATATCGTGACCATTAAAATGGATTTTTCCATCGGTCGGGCGCTCTATCGCACAAATCAATTTCAGCAAGGTACTTTTACCAGCCCCGGAATGCCCGCCTAAAAACGCCATTTCACCGCGCCTCAGGTGAAAATCGACTTTTTGCAGTGCTTGTCGACCACCTCGGTAAGCTTTGCTCACTTGCTGAAATTTGATCACCGCTGATTTCCTCTAACTCTTTTTATTCTTCACGACTAAACAGTGCGTCAATAAACTCTTGAGTTTCAAATGGACGCAAGTCTTCGATACCTTCACCCACACCAATGTAACGAATTGGAATACCGAACTGATCAGCAATAGCGAAAATTACTCCGCCCTTGGCTGTACCATCCAGCTTAGTCAAGGTAATCCCGGTTAGAGGGGCAACATCACTGAAAAGTTTCGCTTGGCTAATGGCATTTTGCCCTGTACCTGCGTCTAGCGTTAGCATGATCTCGTGTGGTGCTGAGTCATCAATTTTCTTCATCACACGTACAATCTTACGCAGCTCTTCCATTAGGTTCGCTTTATTCTGTAGACGACCCGCTGTATCAGCAATCACAACATCCACACCACGTGCTTTTGCCGCTTCAATCGCATCATAGATAACAGAAGCACTGTCTGCGCCAGTATGTTGAGCAATCACAGGAACATTATTACGTTCACCCCACACTTGTAGCTGCTCAACCGCTGCGGCACGGAAAGTATCGCCCGCTGCAAGCATCACTTTTTTACCTTGAGTTTGGAACTGCTTGGCAAGCTTACCGATGGTCGTAGTTTTACCCACGCCATTTACACCCACCATTAAGATAACGTAAGGCGTTTTGTTGCTATCGATTTCTAGTGGCTGCTCGACTTTAGAAAGAATCTCAGCCATTTCTTCTTTCAACAAACCATAAAGGGCTTCGCCGTCTTTCAGATCGCCACGAGTGGCTTTTTCTGTCAGGTTGTTGATGATTTTTGTTGTGGTATTCATGCCCACATCAGCAATAAGCAGTTGCTCTTCTAGCTCTTCAAATAAGTCTTCATCGATTTTCTTACCGCTGAACAGACCGAAGAAGCCAGCACCGATGTTTGCTTTTGTGCGGCTTAGGCTACGTTTGAGGCGAGCAAAAAAGCTTTCTGTTGGCTTTTCTTGTTCTTGAACACGAGGCGCGGCCGATACGACTTCTGGCTCCTCTGCTTCTGCTTCTGCTTCTGCTTCTGCTTCTGCTGGGGCAGCCTCCGCTTTTTTCGATTCTTCTTCAAGTTCTGGCGTTGCTTCCGCTTGCTCAGCAGCCGCGTCGGTTTGCTGCTTTTCAGAAGGCGCTTTCACTGCTTCTTCTTTTACTGTTTCTTCAGTTTTTGGTTTTGGGCTTTGTTCTTCGTCACCAAAACCTAGCCACGAAAGTAATCCGCGCTTCTTTTTTTCCGTCATCTGGGGCTATCCTAGATTGTTCTTTTATCTATTAATGACTCTTTTTTGACAAGATTATTATCTGTCTAAAAAAGGCTAATGACAAAGTTGTGAAAACTTTCCGATTAGGTAATTCTAATCTTATTAGTGTTACACTCTGTCATCTTGAATATTCTGGGCTGTATCCAAGCTCCAAGCTCACGGCTTGGGCGATTAGATATAGTATCACTTTATTAGCGGTCAAAAAATCTATGGTAAGACGTCGCCAGCAAAACTCATCACAAAAAAAGCCAACAACGGGCTTTGTTCGCATTATTAGTGGCTTATGGAGAGGCAGAAAACTTCCTGTACACGATGCTGAAGGCTTACGCCCAACGACCGATCGCGTCAAAGAAACGCTATTTAACTGGCTGGCTCAAGATGTGCCGCAAGCAAAATGTCTCGACTTATTTGCCGGCTCCGGCGGCTTAGGCTTTGAGTCAGCTTCGCGCCAAGCAGAGCAAGTGACCATGGTTGAGCTGAACCCACAAGCTTTCCAACAGTTACAAAAGAATGTGGCCTCTCTTAACGCGAACAACATCCAAGTGGTAAATACCGACGCACTGAGCTTTTTGAAGCAACCGGGTTCTGCTCACCATGTGGTGTTTATTGACCCACCTTTTCGTAAGGGACTATTGGATGAAACAGTGGCTCTGCTAGAACAAAATGGCTGGCTCGCGGAAGACGCGATGATTTATATTGAAACAGAAAAAGAACTCAATATTGCCGACTTACCAGAAAACTGGCAGTTACATCGAGAAAAAACAGCAGGCCAAGTGAGTTACCGTCTGTATGAACGTACCTCCGCATAACGCCTCGATTTAAAAGGACACTTAAATGAAAGCATTAATTCTGCTGGCCAAAGCGGCTATCGCCTTTGTTTGGTTAGTATTGATCCTCAATATCTTTATGCCGTTTCCCGGTAATGCCGCAATTGCGCTGTACATCATGACCGCTTTTTTGTTCATCATGCACGGTTTACAAATGGCCATCTTTATTGGTGCATTTGGCGACAAAATTAAAATGAGCAGTTGGGAAAAATATTCCATCCTGATCTTTGGTATTTTTGCCCTGCTCGATATTCGTCGTAAACACATGATGTAATCGCCCAAATACTAAAAAGCCGCTCTCAAGAGCGGCTTTTTTATTGCGTTTATTCCGTCACCCAAGATAACTCTTAACACCATCCAAAAACATTTGAGTGGAGATCATCACCAGCAACAAGCCCATTAAACGCTCTACCGCTTTTAGACCACGCTCGCCCAACAAACGATTAAAGAAGCCATAAAACATTAGAATAAAAAATGTTGCGCCCCACGCAATCACAACTGATGCGGACATTTCCAACATTTTTTCTGGATGCTGTGAAGATAGCAAAAGCAATGCTGCAATCACTGAAGGGCCCGCGATCATAGGAATGGCCATCGGAACAATAAAGGGCTCCTCGCCTGCCGCCAGTCCAGTGATGCTGCCAGCACTCGGAAAGATCATCTTAATCGCGATAATGAAGAGAATAATGCCACCTGAAATGCTGAGCGTTTCTGGCTGGACATGCAAAAAACTTAAGATGCTTTGTCCTGCAAACAGAAACAACATCAAGATTAGTAAGGCAAACAGTAGTTCACGAATCAATACCTTACGGCGACGCTTAGGATCGATGTGCTTGAGAATAGACAACACAATCGGCAAATTACCGAGAGGATCCATGATTAGAAACAGCATGGTCGCTGCAGAAAGAATGTCCATATTCTGGCCTCACCTAAAAAATGGCGGCCAGTGTATAGCAAACTGATAACGTGAGTACATGGCTGAGGGCGAAAACAGCATATTCACCCTCGCATCATAGCCGCCGCTTAGTGATTGCAGACACGCGCCATATTGACCACAAACTTACCTTCAAGCTCACGGATTTTGTCGCGCTTGAGCAAAAATGCTAGCAATGCGTCTAAGTCTAGATCATTCAGTTTACAGGTGTGAAAGCGAACGGTGTTGCCAAAGTGCTGTGCCAGCGCTTCGCGATCCATTGGCGTTTCTCGAAGTAGGTTTAGCAGCTCGTGGGCATGGATTTCACTCATTATTGACTCCAGTCATCAAGAACAATACGTCCAGTTTACTGAAATCTTCGCGAGCTGCTTTGACTTAAATTAGTAAATGATAGAGGCAACAATGAGGGCGTGGGCAAAGAAGTAGCTACCACTTACCCACAAATAGGCGTGTTTCATCGGTTTTCGGTAACCGTGTATCGCATACGCCAACGCCGAATAGATCAAAACTAGGGTTCCGCTGAAACCGATAGCATTGGCATAGCTCGGGGCCTGCAACCAAACTTCACCCGCCGCCCAAGCAAGCTGAACCAACATCATCCCCATGATCACAACAGGAAACACCAGAGAGTCGAGTTGAGGTAGCAACAAAAAGAACGCCACGATACTCGCTGCGAGCAGTAGGGCCAACAGCCACCAGACAATCTCACCATTAAGCTGCACCCAAAATGACTTGCTGTAGCATACCTGGGCAACCAGATAAGCCGTAAAATAGATTAGCTTACGAGTTTTAAACGAGTGCAGCGTATCTGCCACCATAGACACAATAAGCCCACCCGCAATCCAGTAGGTATATGTTGCGGATGCGCCTTGAGTTAACACCAACACAAGAAGAAGTAGCAGAGTAAAGATTTTAAACACGAGGGATTGTGTCGGGTTAGCTTGTTTTGCTCCCAACACGGAATACACACCTGATAGCCCTATCGCCAGCCAACTCCACATGCCGTATACACCTTTTACTTAAACTCGCCGCTAGTCTAGGTAGACCAGTTTTGATGTAAAGACACAATCTGCGAAAGTTGGATCTCGCTAGCGATTCGAAACATTTTGTAACCCTCAGTCTGCACAACAATTAAGTCGATGAGCCTTAGTGACGGCCATAAATATGGGGCACAGCCCTATCCCATGAGCCAAGTTCATCAAATCACACGGCACAGTAACCCGCGCTTATTAAAACAATTTAACTAAAAGCCAGCCCAATGGCCTTGGTAACCCATCACGTCAAAAACTGATGACTAAACCATCAGACTGTATACATCACAGGCAACAAGAATAAATAACAGACACAAAACAGAAAATCGTCTTGGTAGCGAGCTAAGATAGTAGAAACCACCGATGAACAGATTAGAACAACATGAAAAATCAAACTTAACTCAATAACAAAAACATCAAATAACGAACGTAAGCTAATGATAAATAAAGCCACATTCTCAATAACCATCGAAAACACCGACTTCATAAACCATCAAATCACTAAACACTTTTTAAGCCCATATTTTCTCATTAGATAAGAAAATTCCCCTTCCACACCGCAACTCAATGATGCACCTCCATAGCACATCTTTTTATTTTCTCAATTTTTGAGAAACACAGACAAAATCGGCAATCAACATACCAACCGAAACAAAAAACAATTTCCAAGCCAACAACAAACCAAGATTGACACTTTAAAATCATACACTTAAATTAAATGCGAACAACAATCACACAATACGAGCATTTTAAATACAACACAAAAAACACAGTTTCATTAGTCAAAAACACGTAAAAAAAGACAAGTTAAGTGTATTTTTTGAAAAGATTATCGAGCATATGTTGATCAAACCCCAAAAACAGTGCTATATTAAATTCATCGAGTTCATCAAAGATTAAGGGGTAGTGTTATGATTTCATCTTCTCAAAAACAAGGGCTGGTAATGATTGCAGTGGTTGTGGGTTTAATGACACTGCCAATGATGTACTAACCTACTGATTAAAAATAAAAAAGGACGCAAATGCGTCCTTTTTTATTTATCTGTGCTTTTCTACTGTATGTGTTTGGACAAGATATCCCAATGCATGTAGTAGAAACCAAGAGCGGCGAGCGTAATCAACGTCATTAGCAAAATTGCTGCACGCCAAATAAAACGAGAGCTTCTTGGCGTTAGCTCTTTTTCACAAGCGTCACATGCCGCCATAAAGCCTTTCCGATCATCCAGCTTATAATCGTCTTCGTGAACCACTTTATTACGCACAGTAGCGATAAAACGAAGCTTCGCTATCACGTCATGTGGTAAACGTTCTTCACAACTATTAATAAGTTGGTGTAACCCTTTCCCTTCTGCATGGTACTGAGTACGCAAAAGTTTTTCGATCGTTCGGGTACGCATGACTACTTTTTCAATATCTGACATCGTAACCCTCCTTACCAGACCCTTCCCGTGTTCGTTATTTTTATTCTTCTATAAATTTAGAGCTTTTTCGAGCCGTTGAGTGCAATTTTACTTTCAATTTGTGCCCTTGAGCGCATATAGCCAGACAAGTGAAAGCTGCTTAGTTCAGCTTTAGTGACGTAGCTTGCAGATGAAGCAACGATTTCATCGCGCCCCCATTGAGGTAAACCGTGAAGTGCGCCGAATAAAATTCATGTCCCTTTCATTAGATTATGAATAAGTTATCTCAACTCATCGTTTCATCAATGAGTTCTGTAGAATAGAGCTCAATGAAACATCGGAGGTTAACATGCCAATCTCACTTATTGTCGCCCTGTTCGCCCTTATTGCTTTGGGCGCATGGGTATTTTTTCGTTTCTATAGCAAGCACTATGTGGGCGAAGATGCTCCAGAACAAAGTGCACAGGTAACTATTTTAGATAAGCAAGCTATCGACATCCCAGATGCACCACCTGGCCAAGACGACCAAGAATATTGGATTTATGTCCAACGCGGTTCTATTGGCCCTAAACGAGAGTTCCAAATTGGAGTGCACTACTACCATGCACTCAACCCTGGAGATAAAGGAACGCTAACCTATCGTGGTAACAAATTCCTTCACTTCGCCATCAAACGTTAAGGCAGTAACCAACGAGTCTTGGCAGAGCGAGAAAAGAGATAGCTCATCGCCAAGGCTCCAGCCCCACTTATAATTATCCAGACTGGAATCACCCATGCGGGATGTCCGGTGTACCAACCAAACGCTTTCATCGGCCATAAGAAAATTGGGTGAAGTAAGTAAATCCCCAAGCTGTGCTGACTGATCACACTCACCACTTTTTGTACTTTTGGTGACAAGCCTTCCCCAAAGTAACGACCGATCATGAAAATCATCGAAGCCGCTAGAATGACATTCAGTGTTTTGTAAGAAAGCCAGCGTCCAACCGTGTACTTCTCCGCCTCTAAACTGTTCGTCACGACCATAGTAAATGTCACAGCCAACGCGACGAGGCCAAACCCTGTAAATAAGGTCACCATAGAGCGGTTCAAAGGCACTTTTTGAAATAGAACATAACCCAGAGGAAGGTAACCCATGTAGAGCCACATTTGGTTACTCCACGGACCATCAATCTTGAACAAAAACAGCGTGCTGGTGAAAAGCCAAAATGCGAGATAGGTATACAACACATTGTCATCAACGTTGCGTACCATCCATTGGAACAACGGAATCACAAAATACAGCGGTATAAAGTAATAGAAAAAACCGAGGTGGTAATACGTTGCGTGGAATGGGCTATTGCTTAACACCTCTTTTACGGTTTCAAAGTCAAACCCTTGAGCCGTCCAGCCAGAGAGGTATGCATAAAACATCGACCAAATAAGAAATGGGACTAAGACTTTGCCTAAACGCCTTTTGATATAATACTTACCGTCAAATGGCCGAGTGTCACTGAGCATCAGCGCTCCGGTGATCAGAATGAAAACTGGCACCGCCCAGCGGGTAACGCTATTAACGCCTACCGCCGTCAACCATTGGTCAAACGGAATCACTCCTAACTCATTTCGATAAGGGGCCAAGACGTGAATGGCGATCACTGCCACCGCAGCAAAGCAGCGCAATAAATCAAAAAACAGAACCCTTTCTCTCATACCTTTCCCTACTTTGAGTCGCTTATCGTTTATAGCATAGGGTAAATCTCAGCCAGTGAAATGGTTAACAATCTGTTTTTGCTTATTTTTAACGCAACAATGACCTACAACGGGGATTTCATCACCACTCTAATCAATTAACGAGAACCAAACATCAGCATTCACTCTCGATGCCAAACCCACACAGTTTGATTACATCAACGGCGCATAAGAAACAAAAATGGCTCCGATTTGGAGCCATTTATACCATCTACAGATAGCAATACTGGGAATATTACGCTGTGGCAACGTTAGCTTTTGGCAACTTAATCGAAATCAACGTCGTCAGCGCCAAGAAAGCAAAGGAGACCCATAAGCACGCCGCAAGACCAGCCTCTTGGTAGATCCAACCCGATAATACCGTGCCAATCAAACGTCCCATCGCATTGGCCATGTAATAGAAACCCACATCCAGAGATACGCCATCGCCTTTGGCATAGCTCACAATCAGATACGAGTGCAGTGAAGAGTTAATGGCAAACACAGCGCCAAAAATCATTAACCCCACAACAATCACCAACTCAGGCTGCCAACCGATTTGCACACCATAAGCAATACCGCCCGTAATTAACGCAAGAATTCCTGCCCATACTAATGCTGCACTACCATCAGGCACGCGACCTTGCGCTTTGCCAGTAATACGCGGCGCAAAGCCTTGCACAAACCCATAAGCAATGACCCATGCGGCTAAAAAGCCACCGACCCACAAGTGATCCCAGCCAAACACACTGCCAAGATAAATAGGCAGAGCGACCACAAACCACACATCACGCGCCCCAAACAAGAACATACGCGCCGCAGATAAAATATTTATAGATTCGGACTTGGAGAAAATTTGGCGAAACTTAGGTTTGCTCTTTGCTTTACCCATGTCGGCTTCTAACCAGATCATGCTGCAAATGAACACCAATGCCAACACACTCGACATAATAAACATCGAGTTTTGGAAGCCCACCCAAGACAACAGCAAGCCACCAACAAAAAAGCCCGCCCCTTTGAGTGCATTCTTCGAGCCTGTCAAAATCGCCACCCACTTGTAGAGTGCGCCTTGCTGCTCGTCTGGTACTAATGTTTTAATCGCACTCTTGGCACTCATCTTGTTGAGATCTTTGGCAATCCCCGACAAAGCTTGCGCCGCCATCACCCAAGGAATCGTCAGCCATGCGTTGGGTACTGCCAGCATCAACAACGCAAACACTTGCATCGCTAAACCAATGTTCATGGTTTTGTTCAGGCCTAACCTTGCGCCCAACCACCCACCAATCAAATTGGTCACCACACCAAAAAATTCATAGAAAAGGAACAGTGAGGCAATAGCTAACGTGGAATAACCCAAGTCGTGAAAATAGAGCACCACCAGCATACGCAGCGCTCCGTCGGTCACGGTAAAGTTCCAATAGTTAAACGTCACTAACATGTACTGACGAATACTTTTGCTCAATTGAGAAATCATATTGACCTCTTATGTACAGCGATAGAAGCATTTAGATCATCATGTGCCAAATGCTTATTAACCTGTACACCAACCATAAGGCGATACAACCTTAGTTCGAATTCACAAACACACCGAAATTTACAAACGGAAAAATATAACCAATAAAAACAAAAACTTAAATTGAAATTTTTAGTTTTACTGCTGCCCTATTTTCCATTATATAAACTGGAAAATAGCTTTTGGATCATGATGTTCCAAAAGCTATTTAAGCTGTTCAAGCGTCTTGCGCCACGCGTTCGATGTACTCAAGCTGCACCGGCTTTGTAAACGCACCAGGGCGAAGAGCCTGCACTTCTCGCACGATATCTTCTAACTGCCATTTCTTCTCTAGCAACAAGTGAGCCGCAAACAAACCTGTGCGACCCGAGCCGCCCATGCAGTGCATCGCGACTTTGCCACCTTGAGCAAGAATCGCATGCAGTTCCGGACTGGCTTGTTGCCACTTCGCCGCAAATTCTTCACTTGGTGCACAGTCATCTTCAATCTCGATCTGGAACCATTTCATGCCCAGTTGTTGGGTAACTTCACCCAAATCCGCAACGTCTTTCGCTGCTAACTCGCTATCGTCCAATGCAGTAACGACCGCTTGAACCCCCTGCTCCTTCAACTGTTCCAACGATGCTTTCAAATCGACGCCTTTGGTGCCCGGGCACGGTGTTAGGACTAATGCACCAGAGTCCAAATCTAATTGCCATGTAGGATGAGACATTATGAACTCCTGTTATGCCAGACCAACGTTACGAACCAATTCTGCGGTGCGCGTTGCGTATCCCATTTCATTGTCGTACCAGGCGTAAATCTTCGCCATTCGTGAGCCAACCACCATGGTGGATTGTGCATCAACGATGGTTGAGCGTTGGTCGCCTTTGTAATCGATCGACACTAACGGACGTTCCTCAAAGCCAAGAATGCCTTTTAACTCCCCTTCCGACGCCTCTTTCAGCAAAGCATTCACTTCTTCTGCTGTGGTATCGCGTTTTACATCGAAGATGATGTCGGTCAATGACGCATTCGCCAACGGTACACGTACCGCGTGGCCGTTAATCTTGCCTTTTAAATCTGGGAAAATTTCCACAATCGCAGTCGCACTACCGGTAGTGGTCGGGATAAGACTCATGCCGCACGCACGAGCACGGCGCAGATCTTTATGTGGCGCATCCAAAATGGTTTGCGTATTGGTCAAATCGTGAATTGTCGTGAAAGAGGATTGCTCAATGCCCAACTTCTCATGAATGACTTTCACCACAGGCGCTATACAGTTTGTTGTGCACGAAGCGGCTGTCACGATACGATGTTTTTCAGGGTCGAAAATATGATCGTTCACGCCAACAACAATGTTCGCAATGCCTTCTTCTTTCACTGGCGCACTCACCACCACGCGCTTCACACCTTGATCGAGGTATTGGTCTAGGTACGAGGTTTTGCGGTGTACACCTGTCGCTTCAATCACAACATCGCAGCCAGACCAGTTCACAGCGTCGATATCACGTTGCTGAGTCGTGGCGATGCGCTTGCCATTGATGACGAGCTCATTGCCCTCAACCTGCACTTCATGGTGCCAACGACCTTGCACTGAATCGAACTCTAATAAGTGGCCAAGCGTCGCTGCATCACCTGCGACATCGTTGATTTGCACAAACTCTAACTCTGGCCAGTCGAATGCCGCTCGCAGTGCTAAACGACCAATTCGGCCAAAGCCATTAATGCCTACTTTAATTGTCATAGTTTTACCCTTTAATCTTCTACCTTGAATCTCTGTTTGCTATTAACAGCAAGCCTCACGACTTTTATCGTGCAAGCGTGTGATGTCGTCTTGGTACTCTTGCTTCAAACAGTTTGATGCCACTAAGTCTTCAATCAGCTTACGCATCCAACCTGGTAATTGCTGCGATAACTCGTAGTACACCCATTGCCCTCGGCGTTTATCCACCAAGATGCCACTGGAGCGTAACTGAGCAAGATGACGAGAAACTTTCGGCTGACTCTCTTGCAACGCAAACGCCAAATCACCCACGCAAGTTTCGCCTTCACGGGCCACCAGCATTAAACAACGTACGCGCGTTTCATCGGATAACAGCTTGAAAAACTGATGTGGAAGCATAATAAACATTCCTATATATGGATATGCGTATATATTTATTTAACTCTGAGATGTCGTCAAGAGTGATCCCATCATCGTCATAAAAGTTTCACATCGAAACAGCCAATAAAGATTGAGAGAAGAACGGTTAGAGAGACTAAAGATACGGCAGAAATTTACGCGGTTGCGACGTTTTGACTCCAGCGAACCGCTTCGCCTAACGAGAGCTTAACCTCTTCCAAAGACAATCCCAACTGCGTCGTGATTTTTTCAACGCCTGACCAGTCGGCACGCTCGTAACACTCTTCCAGAGAAATCAGCGCACCATAAACCCCCTTGCGATGTAATAAGGCTTGTTGTACAGATTCGCTAAGTGGCAATTGCTTGACTAAAGATTCCACCGACAAATCAAGCATCGCATCTAAAATCGATAATAAGCCGACCATAAACCCTTGTTCGTTGAGGTGGGAAAATGGCTGATAACGCGACATTAATTGGCAGAACTGCGCTCGTTGTAATGAAAGGTGATACAGTTCTCGAGGCTTGTTACTAGAGATATACGACGCCACGACCAAGGAGACAAACTGCTTAAGATTATCCTGACCAAGGTAGATCAAGGCCTGACGAAACGAGCTGATTTCGACAGCGAGGTTCGGCGCTTGCGTATTTACAAAGCGCAATAATTTGTACGACAACGCGACATCTTGCGTAATGATGGTTTCAATACGAGTAAAGTCTGGCTCTGGTGAGCAGACTTCACGAAAAAGCTGTAGCGCTAACACTTGCTCAGGGCTCACGTATTTTGTTTGCGAAACTAATGGCTTACTAAAAAAGTAGCCTTGGAAAAACTTAAAGCCAGCCGCTTTGGCTTGCTCAAACTCTTCTGCGGTTTCAACACGTTCCGCCAAAAAGTGATATTTGACGCGTTTAGCAAGGTGAGCTTTGACCAACGCACACGCTTTTTCCAGCCCCATTGCCATGATATCGAGTTTAACGATGTGCACGTAAGGTAAGAAGCGACGCCACTCCGGCGTTAAGGTGAAATCATCCAGCGCGATCAAATAACCTTCTCGATACAACTCGCGAATTGCATCGAGAAGATCATCGGTCGGTTGGCAAGTTTCCAGGACTTCAACGACGATTTTGTTTTTTGGCAAGCTGCGCGGTAAGCGGCGCACCAAGCTTTGATGAGGAAAATTGATAAAGCATCGCGAAGAAGCAATCACTGGGTTAGTGCCCAGAGATAGGAAATTCTCGACAATTAATCGGTATGTTGCTCGGTTTGACTCAATATGCGAAGGGTATGCATTACTCTCCCCATCTCGAAACAACAATTCATAACCCAGCGTCTGTCTTTTGCGGTTAAAGATCGGCTGGCGAGCAACATACGTTGTATTCATGCTAAAGAAGGACCTATAAATGGCTTATGACTTTGCAGCTGCTAATAATGCACCACAACCCATAAACATTGAACCGAAGACTTTGTTTATTTTCCCCATGATTTTATCGGAGCGAATAAAACGTCCCATTTGAGCCGCCAAGGTGGTGTAACCCAACATCACGCACGCGTCGATCACAACAGTCGTAACACCAAGCACCAACAGTTGCGTCAGTTGGTCTTGTGCCGGGTCAATAAACTGTGGAAACAACGCCACCAGAAAAACAATCGATTTAGGGTTCGTCAGGTTAATCAAAATAGCTTTGTACAAGAGTGCCATGCCAGACATGTCTTTGTGGCTCTCAGCCGCCACCAAGCTGGAGGTGTCTCGCCATTTCTGGATACCCAACCAAACCAAATAAGCCGCGCCAACCCATTTAATGACAGAAAATGCCGTTGCCGACTGTGCGACCAGCGCACCAATTCCCGCCCCAACTAACGCAATGTGAATGGCCAAACCAATTTGGAGACCGATCACAGCCCCCAAAGATTTGCGAGTACCATAACTCAAACCATTGCTGATTGAGTTCACCGTGCCAGACCCCGGAGCCAAACTAAAAACGATTGCAGTTACTACATAAGCTAACCAGACGTGGGTATCCATTGCATTTCCTCACTAATTCTTCGATGATACATCGCGTAAACAACGTATCTTCAGGTAATCGACTAATGGCTACTAACCATTCACCTTTGACTTATACTCAAGAGTCATTATTTGAGCAAGCAATTGGTGGTCCGATCGCGGCACTTTGGCAAACTCGCCAAGAAGGCTTTGTTAAAGGAACTGAGAAAAAGAACATCTACTGGTGCAAACTGACCAACCCAGAACATAAAAAAGCCGTGCTCCTCGTTAATGGGCGCATTGAATCTTCCTGGAAATACCAAGAACTGTTTTACGATCTCTATCGCCAAGGCTTCGACGTCTATTCCTTTGACCACCGCGGACAAGGTTTATCAGATCGTCTATTGTCTGACTCAGATATGGGTCACGTCTATGACTTTACTGATTATATTGACGATATGGACGTGGTCGTAAACAAACACGGCCTTAGCGACTATCAGCAATGTTTCATCATTGCCCACTCCATGGGCGGCGCAATCGCTACACGTTATCTGCAAACTCACCCAGAACATCCCTTTACTGGTTTGATTCTCAGTGCGCCTATGTTTGGTATTAATCTGCCATGGTACTTAACGCCAATAGCGATTCCAGTGACACAAATTATGTCAGCGGTATCGACTTTGCCACGCTATGCACCAGGACATCAGGCCTACTTCCCTAAACCCTTTGAAGATAACCCACTCAGCCAAAGTTACGGCCGCTACCAATGGTTCCGAAATCTCTATACGGAAAAACCGGAACTGCAAGTCGGTGGACCGAGCACTCGATGGGTATGGCAAGGGCTAATGGCAGCAAAACAATGCTTTTTATTGACTCGCCAAGTCAAAGTACCGGTGCTCCTGATTCAAGCTGGGAACGATCGTATTGTCAGCAATCTGGCACAAAAACGTTTTATCGATAAATTGCGTAAAACCAACCCACATGCGGAGCTACTTTCTATCGAAGGCGCACAGCATGAGATCTTATTCGAGACCGACCAGTATCGTAATCAAGCACTCGATGCGATCTTCCGCTTTATGAATGACCCGAAATAATCGCCAAACGAAAAAACATAATAAGAACTCTAGGCGACCATTTCACGGCCATGATTAAAGAGGAAATGTCTGCACATTGATTTACCCTCTTTTTCATCCTCATTTTGACGTACACTGCTTGGGTCTGGCTGCATTGAACCATGCAGATGCAACCGACCAAAGTTCCCCCGCATTCGGAGCAGTATGATCTAGTCAGTCTGCTGTACTCCGTTTGCAATCACCTGTTCCACACTATCCAAACCGTTTACGAGGACTTCATGAGCACATCGCTACCTTGCAAAGAGATCACTAAAATCGTTGCCTCTGATCTGGATGGCACGTTACTCGCACCAAACCATCAGCTCAGTGCTTACTCAAAAGAGACGCTAAAAGCGCTGCATGAAAAGGGTTACACCTTTGTCTTTGCAACAGGCCGTCACCACGTAGACGTTGCGAGCATCCGTCGTCAGGTCGGTATTCCGGCTTACATGATCACCTCGAACGGTGCCCGTGTGCATGACCAGGAAGATCAGCTGATGTACAGCGAGAATGTCCCTGCAGAACTGGTTCAAGGCGTGATCGACACGATCAAGCACGATCAAGAAATACTTATCCACATGTATCAAAATGACAGTTGGTTGATGAACAAAGACGACGAAACATTGCGTGATTTCCATGACGAATTCACATACGTCTTATTCGATGAAGACCAAGCGCCAACTGACGGTATTGCGAAAATCTTCTTCACTCACCCAGCACAAGACCACGAACGCTTGGTGGTGTTTGAAAACAAACTACGTGAACAATTTGGCGATAAGCTGAATATTGCGTTTTCAACACCATGGTGCTTGGAAGTAATGAGTGCAGGTGTGTCTAAAGGCCATGCTCTTGAAGCGGTAGCGAAAAAACTCGGCCTCACGTTAGAAAATTGCGTGGCATTTGGTGATGGCATGAATGACGTAGAAATGCTGTCGATGGCAGGTAAAGGATTGGTCATGGGTACATCACACGAGAAAGTGATGAAAGCATTGCCAAATAACGAAGTGATTGGCAGCAATGCAGAAGATGCGGTTGCACACTACCTACAAGATCACTTGCTGTAAGCAGCAATACTCCAAACAATAACAAAGGGCTGCACATTCGCAGCCCTTTTCTTTTATCGCTGACTTGGCAACTTCTCTTTGCCAAGGATCGCTTCCCACTCTTCTCCTGTCACAGGCATGATCGACAAGCGATTTCCACGTTTCACCAATGGCATGTTCTCAAGTTCTGGCATCGCTTTCATCACCGATAACGGAATCACTCGCATCGTTTTACGCACGAATTCGACATCCACCATAATCCAACGCGGGTTGTCTGGGTCTGACTTTGGATCGTAATAATCACTTTCAGGATCGAACTGGAAATGATCGGGATAGGCTTCTCTCACGACTTTAGCAATACCGGCAACGCCAACATTCTTGCAAGAAGAGTGATAAATCAGGACGAAATCGCCCACCTTCACTTGGTCACGCATCATATTGCGCGCCTGATAATTACGAACTCCCTCCCAACATGAAACCTTTTGGGCTCGAAGCGTGTCAATAGAAAAGGTATCTGGTTCAGTTTTAAATAACCAATATGCCATAATGCCATCCGATGCCGATTGAGTAACAATAATGAGGAAGATATAACATGAAGGCTTTGAAAAACCCAGTGGCGCTTGTCACTCTGCTGGTTCTGCAAGCATGTAGTTCGCAGCCGCCACAATCTGGCGCTGCCGACCCAACTTCTCCACCAGCCACCTTAGATAAGCCTGACACCATTCAACCTCAAACCTTTATGCTACGTGGAAAAGTGATCGTCGGTCACGAGAGTCAATACATCATGCCTTGTGGCAGCGACAAACAATATTGGTTACAACTGTCACCACAGCAAATGCAACGAGCAATTCAGTTAAATAACGAGCCTTACCAGACCATGTATGGCGAGGTTATCGGCCATCTCAACCCACCGGGCATCGATGGGTTCTCTGCCGATTTCGATGCTAACTTTGTCGTGGAACAAGTGAACTTCCTCACAACGGAAAATCCAAACCGTTGTCAGCAACCAAACAAACCAACTCGCGTGTTTGGTAATGAGCCTTCTTGGTCGGCAAGCTTTGAGGCTAATGGACTGACATTCCAGCAAATCGGCAAACAAACCAAAAAATTAGCGATTAAGAGCAGTCAACTTCAACCTCGCCAGCGCACATATCAACTACAAGATGGTGAACTTCGCCTAACAGAAAACCTCTGCTCAGATACGATGAGTGATTCTTTGTATGGCTGGAAAGCGACGCTAAAACATGATGGCGACACTTATCAAGGTTGTGGTACGGCTGCAAACGTGGACGCTACGCTTAGCTGGGCCAATATCTATGTCGCGACTTCAACCCAATCACAAGGTTTTGAGGTGCAAATGACCTTAAACCCTGACCACAGCGCCACAACAAAATACAGTTACGCTAATGGGCAAGCACCGTTAATCGAGCGTGGATACTGGCAACAATTAAGTCCGTCTCAGGTTCAAGTCGTCATGACGCATCATCAACAACAAAGACTGATGTCAGAGCGACTGTTTACGCGAGAAGGCAATCAGCTCAAAGCGACCAAAGAAAAAGTCGGTAACTTGGTATACCCAATCGCCGATGGTGGTTTAGTGCTTTACCCTGCCACCACTCGTGATGAGGGCATGATGCAACCAGCCGAGAAACGCGCCAACAAGCCCATCAGCAGTGCAGACGTACCTTCTAGTGCGAAGTTTGACTCCAAAGTAGATGCCGCCGTGCGCAACTACTTCTTCATTCACCAAACCAACCCCAACAACAACCAGTACCGTTGGCTAACTTACGACCTCAACGGCGATGGTAACGAAGAGCTATTAGTACAGCTGGATTGGTGTGGTTCCGGTGGCTGTACATTGCTGATATTTGAACATCACGAAAAAGAGTGGCGCTTCAATAGCCGCATCACACTGGTACAAAGCCCGATTATGCTCGGCCAACAAACCTCTCATGGCTGGCGAGATCTTATTTTTAATGTCAGCGGTGGCGGATCTAAGGCAGCCCAACACGTGATGCAATACAGTGGGGTTAGCTACCCACTCAACCCAAGCATGGCACCAACGGCAACGCCAAACCAAATCAGTGGCGTGCGTCTGTTCTCGGATGGGGTTAGCCCTGTGCGCGAAGGAGTTCGTCTGTAATGTCGCAACCGTGTCCAAATTGTGGTTTTCAATTCAACTGTATGTGCTCACTGGTGCCGAAACTTACCAGCGAGCACAACATCTTGCTGTTGATGCATCCGAATGAACTGACGCGTGATACTAATACCGGCCAGCTACTAGAGCAGTGCCAACTCAATATTGAGCGAGTAATCTGGGACCGAAAACAACCACCAGCAGAATTGCTCGCTCGATTAGCGGATCCGTCGCTGTATCCAGTGCTTCTGTTCCCAAGTGAAGAAAGCGTCACACTCGAACATGTGGCGCTCCAAAGCCAACAACAAACCAAAAATCCGCTGTTTATTATTTTGGACGCCACCTGGCAAGAAGCGCGCAAGATGATCAACAAGAGCCGTTGGTTAGAAAGTATCCCTACTATGGCGCTGTCTACATCGGCAGACTCGCAATATCAGCTGCGACGCAACCAACAACAAGGTAACTTGTGCACGTTTGAAGTCGCCGCACATTTACTCGGACAACTAGGCGAGCAAAATAACCAGCAAAAAATGCTCACATTCTTTGCTCACTACCTTGCACTATTTCAAGCCGAAAAAAGTGGACACGCTCTCAAGCAATCACCGAGCTAACTCAACTAAAACCGAATTGCTCAAAATAAAAAAACGCAGCCAAGGCTGCGTTTTTTTATTGGAATGGTTTCACGTGAAACAGCATTAAAATAATCGGGTCGGCTCACCCAGATAATAGCCTTGCAGATAGTCGACGCCCATATCCTGCGCGATTTTGCACACCTCTCGATTGTGGACAAACTCCGCCACCGTCTCCGCGTTAAACACCTGACATAAACGCACCAACTGAGAAGCTATTTTGCGCTGCTTTAAGTCTTTATCGATATCACGGATCAAGCTGCCATCGAGCTTTATGACTTCCGGCTCCAGCTTTAGGATTTCATCAATATTGGAATAGCCTGAGCCAAAATCATCAACAATGATACGCGCTCCTAAGCTTCTGAAATGACTGCATACTTCGATCATTCGACCGTAGTCTTTGATTTGCTCAGATTCCAACACTTCCAAACCAATTCGCCTAGGGTCATTGAGCTGACAAATTTCATGCTCTAAAAGCATTAAAGTTTTATCACTAAGCAAATCTTGCGGTGATAAGTTAATAGAAAAGTCACCTTGCTTATCTCGCATGTAATATAACGTAGAATGGATCATGTGCCGACTCAATCGAGTATAAAGATGCGTATCGGAAATAATAGGCAGGAAGCGCCCTGGCGCAATCACCGTTCCATCCTCCTCCAAAATGCGAACCAAACATTCTTGGCTAGCCAATTTATGGCTATCCGCATGCACTATCGGCTGGCTATAGGTGATGATGTTCTGTTTGAGAATGGCTTTACTGACGCAACTCAACCATCCAAGTTGCTCTTTACGCACATCCTCACTGACTTCGATGTCTTTCGCATTGCAGATATGGGTATTACTGCGCACACCGGAACGCCTCGCTTCAATGCCTTTAAGCAATAGCTCATCTGCAGAAGCTGATGGAAAATCTCGACGACTCACTAAGCCACCGCACAGCGAGATAGAAAGATAATCTATTTCGCGCAGACCAATTGGCTCAAAATTAGTTTGCTCTACCGCGTCGGCAAAACGAGTAAAGTGCTGTTTGATGGTTTCGCTGCTTTGGTCAGCTTTAAATATGAACGCCCACTCACCAACCCCAATACTATAAAGCTGCAAAGCCGTTGGCATGCCAAAACGCTTTCGCAGTCGATTCGTAAAATGCATTGAGAGGTCTTTAAGTAGCTGATCCCCTACTCTATAACCGTATTTTTCATTGATATGACTGAAGTTAAGTAGCTTTAGAGTCAGCAAGTGCTCATCCAAATCAATGCTACTCAGCCGCTCTTGCAGCGCGACTCGGTTTTGTAATCCAGTGCGACTATCTCGCCGATAGCTTTCTTGTAACTTGCGCGTTTGGCGATCGAGTTGATACCCCATATGCGCGTTCATATGGTTGAGGTCGCCAATCGCATTTCGAATCAAGCTAAACAATGGTGAAATAGAGGAGCTAACGGGCGACTTAGGCAAGTTCAATGCTTGTACTTCATCTCCCTCTCGCATCGCTAAATACGTCAGACTGTGATGAAGAATTTCTGGCTGTCCAATACCGCCATGCAGTTCCCCCATACAATAACTACCAAACGTCGTCGCGATATCTTTGAAGGCTTGGACTTCGTCGCTGCTGTCAATAAAGTCTAACCGTGACGCGCAGTTAAAAATCATCACGACTTCAGGTTGGTGCATGGCTAACTCAACCACACCATGTCGCACCTGTTCGAGCGTTAATGAGGGGTGGTTATAGCAAAATTGTACTTCGTCACCAAGACACCAGGGCCTGTCGAAGCTCATACTGCCATCAGCGTGTAGCTCCGTTACCGTGCAAACCTCCTTGCGCCCCAAGCTTTCTCGATATAAAGGAAAGCTGAGCAGTTGACTCAGCGTCACATCATGGCCATCCGCCAAATAACGCTTGTATACGTCCAATGCTTTCTGTTCACCTAAGCAATACAAGCGCGTTCCTTTTGCATGGGTGACTTTATGTGGCATGCCAATCGGGTTCCATTCCGAATACGCATCCGTCCATAGCTTCAAGGTATCGCTGTGCAAAGCTACGGCGACCACGGCATTATCGTAAACTCGGTTTTGATATAGCACCCAACAACCATCATCAATACTCTGTGCCAACCCTCCAGAGATCACGACTTCTTCACTGGCGAAGGTTTGAAACAAGGGATAGTCACGTCGTTCAATTTGCACAGCAAAGCTGAGGATCACTTGCGAATTGTGCTGCAACAGAAGCGAGCGTTTGAGCTCTCCACCATCAATATCGGGGGAGTAAGAGTAGGTTTGTACAGCAGAAGTAAGCGTGGTTTGTTCGAACTCAGTCACACTGATCAGGCAACCAGAGGTAAATATCTCCCCCTCCAGAATGACATTACGCGTACTATGCCCCATGACATGAGCATTCGGCAGCAACAATAAAACAGCGTCCGCAAGTGTGGTCGTAAAGTCGCGTGATTGAGTCGACAATATTTGCACCAAATATTGTTTACTTGAAGATAACTGAGAAGTGACTAAAAAGTCATTTAACTGACTGACATCATAAACCAGTTTTGAAAAAGCTCGCATGCACCTACCACTGCCGTAACACTATCTTCACCACGACGTGTGGCGTTACTCTTTTTACTTAATAGTGAATAATTTACGTGGCTTTACGCTGCTTTTCTAGACACAAAATGAGATTAGAAGGGATTAATGCGAAAGCAATTAAAAAAGTGTGAGTAACGGCTGCAAACTATTGATTTCAATATCAGGTAAAGTACGTGTTTTTGAATGGTTAATGACATTTTTATTCATATCATTGAACCAACAAGCCGCAAAACCAGCCGACTTTGCACCATGCACATCCGTGGTTAGGTGATCACCGACATGCAGAATATTCTCTGCTGGAATATCCAAGAACCGTTTCGCCTTAGCAAACATATCGGTGGCGGGTTTCGCCAACCCATCAGGCCCTGCTTTGAGTACACATTGAAAATACGGCGTTAAGCCAATTTTATCTAAATCGACGTTACCGTTTGTGATCGCCACGAGCGGAACTCGCTCTCCCAATTGTGTCAAAACATCTAAGTTTGATTGGGGCACTTCAAACTGACTGCGCCAATCCAAAGCGAGCTGCACACCCTCTTCAGCTGCGGCTTGAGCTTGCGCTTCATCATAGCCAACTGAAAGAAAACCATGCTTTAGCTGCACTAAACGCCAAAGCGTCACATCGCTTCTGAGATCCGGTCTCTGCTGGAGCACATGTTTTTTTACCTGCATCCAATCAGCCTTATCCATGTGCGCCACGGCAGGATGTGTTTGCTGCAACCAAGCCAGCAACTCACGCTCCATACGGATAATCACCGGGTAATTGTCATACAGCGTGTCATCAAGATCGAAGGTCATGGCCTTAATAGGCTCGATACGGCGATAAAATTTCATACTTCGGCTCACTCCCCGTTCTTTTTACGTGCGCGTGGGTGGGCTTGGTCGTAGGCTTGCGCTAAATGTTGGAAATCCAAGTGCGTGTAGATTTGGGTCGTCGAAATGTTCTCGTGTCCTAAAAGCTCTTGCACCGCACGTAAGTTATTGCTGGATTCGAGCATATGTGTCGCAAACGAGTGACGCAATTTATGCGGACTAATATGGCTCGCCACTGACTGTTTCTGTCCCCATTCAGCCATACGTTTTTGCACGCTACGGTGCGAAATACGCGTTCCGAGTTTAGACACAAACAAGGCAGGTTCACCTGGCGCAGCAAGATCGCCCCTGACTTTCAACCACTTGGCAACCCATTCAGTTGCCATGCCAGAGAATGGTACTTTACGTTCTTTGTCGCCTTTACCGATAACACGAAGCTCGCCACTGCGCAGTTGTACATCACGTACATCCACACTCACCAACTCAGCCAAACGCAAGCCAGCACCATACATCAGCTCCATCATGGCGCGATCACGCACAGCCAACGGGTCGTCTTCGTTGACCTCAAGCAGTTGGCTCACTTCATCAACATCGAGGTTTTTCGGCAACGGGCGCTTTTTACGTGGTGCTGAAACCCCTTTGGCAGGGTTAGCTGACATCTCGCCACGCAGAATAAGGAAATCGAAAAAGCTACGCAGCGATGAGAGACGCGTCGCCAAACTGCTGGCTTTCATGCCTTCCCGCATGCCCTTACCTGCTAATTGGCGCACCCAGCCTGCATCAACTTGAGACCAATCTTTAAGTCCCATTTCAGCCAAGTGCTGCGCCATGGTTTCTAGCTGCTGTTTGTAATTGCGTTGAGTATGTAGGCTGAGCCCCTTTTCGCTTCGTAAGAATTCATAGAAGCGCTCAAGAGGCTTTTGCAGACTATTTGGCAGAGGAGTGTTGGGAGTTGTCGTCATCGTAACTTTGCCATACCAATGTTTGAGCGAGATGTGCCACTACTAATGATAGGTGACGCAAAAACAAGGTATCCATATCTGGTTGAAAATGACCGCCATCCTCACTAGAGAACGCTAGCACGCCCAGTGTTTGCTGTTTCACGAGCGGCAGTACCACATAGGACCCCATTTCCGGCACATCCATATTGCCAAACAAAGCTTCACGATCCACTTTGCGAAGACGTCCTAGGTACGCGTCTTTGCCATTTAAGTGAGTGGTCGCAAAACGTTGATAACTTTCCTTACTCAATTGAATCGATGCGTCGCATTGACTAAACAATCGAACAAACGCACGTAAGCCCAGTACTTTAGCTTTCTCTTCAATAGAATGAATGACTTGTTTAAAGTCACCACACTTTAGAATCTGCCCCTGCAAATCCATAAATTCGTAAAAGGTGCGATCGTTGTTCGCCGCAAGCGACATCAGTGTGGTGATCTCTTCCTCTAACTCTTCAATGCGCTGACGTTGGCGATTCATTTGTATGTGCACCAAAGACACCGCACCCAAGTCTGAGTGTGGGAAAGATAGACGATCCACAAGCTCCGGACGCTGCACAAAAAAATCGGGATGATCTTTGAGGTACTCGGCCACCACTTCAGCCGTTAAGGCATCTGCTTCTACTTGAGACAAACCGTTTCCTTTTTCTTCTACTAGCAAGACAATTGACCATCAAATACATGCGTTGTAGGTCCGGTCATAAACAACGGCTTACCCGGACCTTGCCACGCAATTCGCAGTTCACCACCTGGTAGAGAAACCTTAACGCTTTCATCCAGCAGACCCTGAAGAATCCCTACCGCTACCGCCGCGCAAGCGCCGCTACCACAAGCTTGTGTTTCACCTGCGCCTCGCTCGTAAACTCGAAGACGAATATGGTCACGACTCACCACCTGCATAAAGCCAGCGTTGACGCGCTCTGGGAAACGCTCGTGCGACTCAAGCAGCGGGCCTAATGTATCGACATCAGCAGTATCCACGTCATCGACCACCGTCACCACATGCGGGTTACCCATGCTTACCGCGCCACAGAACAGCGTTTTTTCACCAGCGCGCATGATGTAGGTTTTCTCTTTTTGCTTGGCTTTAAAAGGAATTTTGTTCGGCTCAAACTCTGGCACACCCATGTTGACCGTCACTTCTCCATCATCTTCGATGTTGAGAATCATCTTTCCTTTTTTGGTGCTTACGCTGATGCTGTATTTATTGGTCAACCCTTTCAAGCGAACAAAGCGCGCGAAGCAGCGCGCGCCATTCCCGCACTGCTCGACTTCACTACCATCGGCATTGAAAATCCGATAATGGAAATCAGTTTCAGGGTCGTAAGGGGCTTCTACCACGAGCAATTGGTCAAAACCAACGCCGGTATGACGATCCGCCAAACGGCGGATCAGGTCTTGCGAGAAAAACACGTTCTGGGTAATACAGTCGACGACCATGAAGTCGTTGCCCAAACCGTGCATTTTGGAAAAGTGGAAATGCATTTGTTGTGTGTTACTCCGGTAGAATCTGTTCCAGCTGCCACAAACTGGTCAGCTCCTCACGCTGGCGAACTAAGTGGCTTTGTTTACCATCCACCATTACTTCTGCCGCTCGGGTACGAGTATTGTAGTTCGAAGACATTACAAAACCATAGGCACCTGCTGAACGAACCGCGAGTAGATCACCTTCTTGCAAAACGAGTGCGCGATCTTTACCCAAGAAGTCGCCTGTTTCACAAATAGGGCCAACCAAATCGTAAGTCTGTGCTTCACCCGTGCGCGGCGAAACTGGCACGATATCTTGCCATGCTTGGTATAGTGCAGGACGCATCAAGTCGTTCATTGCCGCATCGATGATGGCAAAGTTCTTGTGCTCAGTATGTTTTAAAAACTCAACACGCGTTAGCAAGATACCTGCATTCGCAGCAATTGCTCGGCCCGGCTCAAAAATCAGCTCCAAGTCTTGGTGATTTTCAAGACGACCTAGTAACGCTTTGGCGTAATCTGAAGGCTGAGGTGGTAACTCATCACGATAGACCACACCCAAACCGCCGCCGACATCAAGGTGACGAATGTTAATGCCTTGCGCTTTTAAATCATCAATCAGGGCTAATAAACGGTCTGTCGCGTCGATAAATGGGTCGATATTGGTGAGCTGAGAACCAATGTGGCAGTCGATGCCTTGCACATTCAAGTTCGGCAGGCTTTGCGCGAATTTATAAACATCTGGCGCACGATCAAACGCAATGCCGAATTTATTGTCGCGAAGACCAGTCGAAATGTAAGGGTGTGTTTTCGCGTCGACATCTGGATTGATACGCAGAGAAATTGGCGCAATCACACCAAGCTCACCTGCAACCTTATTCAAACGTTCTAGCTCGGGCTCAGATTCAACGTTGAAACATTTGATACCTAGCTCAAGAGCACGCTTCATTTCTGTAGGTGTTTTCCCAACACCAGAGAAGACGACTTTCTTCGGATCACCGCCTGCGGCAATCACACGCTCAAGTTCACCACCTGATACGATATCAAAGCCCGAACCCAAACGCGCCAGTGCGTTCAATACGCCTAGGTTTGAGTTCGCTTTCACCGCGTAGCAAACTAGATGAGGATGTTGACCCACAGCACTATCAAACGCCTTCCAGTGGCGCTCTAGCGTGGCTCGAGAATATACGTAAAGAGGAGTGCCATATTGCTCTGCAAGAGCTTGAAGTGGGACGTCTTCGGCCCAAAGCTGGCCATCATCCTGATAGTTGAAGTAATCCAAAATTCGCTTCCCTTATTTTATTCGACTGCTGAACCCTAATTTCACCCTAAGGCGCGGTTATTTATTGTGATTGCTCATTCTGTTGAGTGTCATCTGGAATGTATAGTGAGCCAGACTGGCCACATCCCGCTAACGTCGCGGCAACCATCACAAACAACACAGTAACTAATTTTTTCATTTCGCATATCGTGATTATTGAATCAATGCCCCCTATAATCGCACCACACTCAGGAAAAGCAATAGGATAGACGGATGAACGATACTGAATTTCATCAACTGGTGGATGCGCAGATGCAAATCATCGAAGAATCCATCGATGATTCAGGCGCAGACATTGATTACGAAGTCACTGGCAACGTAATGACATTGGAATTTGAAGACCGCAGCCAAATCATCATTAACCGCCAAGAGCCGATGCATGAGATCTGGCTAGCGTCCAAATCTGGTGGTTTCCACTTCAAGCTTATTGAAGATAAATGGACCTGCTCAAAAACGGGCATGGAGCTATTTGAAATGGTGAAGCAAGAGTGTGAAAAGCACGCGGGCGAAGCCATTGATTGGGCATAATGTCCGTCAATCGTCACCAAAACAAAAAGAGCACCGAAGTGCTCTTTTTGTTTATTGATACGGGTTTAATTACGCGTTCACCGCTTTCGTCGGACGATGCGGCGAGCAACCATCATTACGATAAGGGATGATATAAGCATTGCCCTCTTCAGGATGGATAATCTGGTAGTACTGCGGCAGGTTAAAGTTGATAAATTTCGACGCAACACGACTGTCATCTTTTACGGATGTGTAAAAGCTGTTCACAGACGAAATCATCTCGTCTTTAGAGCCACTGAATTGGTGATACACTTCAACTTGGTTTGACTCATCCAACACATAAATATTGAAGCCATCTTCATTATCTTCAAAGAAGAATTGCACCAGACCTTCACTGGCAAAACCATCCACCGCTTCTGGCATTTGATACTCTTGCTCACGATCGAGCATTAATAGCGGCGAGCCTTTAAGTTTGTTAGTAGAAATGCTGCGATAGAAATCAATGGAGTTTTCTAACTTCTGCACCGACACACCACGACGTTCAAAGAACAGCCCGTAAGTTTGGTTACCAAGGCGCATCGCTTTAAAGCGGCGACGTTTTTCTTGCTCTACTGGCTTCAAGCGTAAGTCGATACATTCCGCTAAAAGCTGGTAGACCATATTACGCATAACACCACGCATGTTCTTCGCATAACAGAACACATCCACCGACTCTGGTGGCAACGCGTCTTGGTGCATTTTGCCCAGAATAGTTTTCAGTGCGTCCAGCATCGCCGTTTCCCCTTTGAAATGCAGCGTACGCACTTCATGCCAGGAGTTACGGTAAACCAAGTCGACACTGCCGACTAAGTTTTTATGTTCCGGACCAAAACTGAAGATATCGGTATTTTTTACATCCACTTTCAGTGAACGGCCCGAAAGCTCTGACGTAGGATCATTTTCAAAGTTGATGAACATCGCTAGCTGGCTGATCTCACATGGGCTCGCTAATGCCTGCATCGTCGGACGGCGCTTACGCAGCGCAAAGGTATTTCGTAAGTCGCTCACCATTTGGTAGAACTTATCGATATCCAGTTGCGCTTCACGCACCACCGCGTGCAAACGAGTCGACTCGGTGATTAAACCATTAAAGAATGCCCAAGAGACTAACTTGCTCAAGTATTCATGATGTTCTAAGTATGGCTGCCCCAAAATGCGGTGCGCGATCAGAGGTTGTTTATAGAGATACCAACCAGACTTGTTCACACCACCATCTTTCACTTCGATGAAGCTTAAATCCGGTTCATGCAAATCAGGGGAAATCTGTGGGTTGAGCAACGTCACTTTGCCCGGCAATACTTCAAAAGCGGCGTAAAGCTTACGAGCCAAAATACTGATGTCTTGCGGGCTGATAGCGGAGGTAATGTCGTTGCGACGCGCAAATTGAATCAAATTACGGTAGCTCTGCATCAACGCATCCAGCAACGCATGATGCACCACTTTTACCTGTTCAACTTTCCAGTTGCGGCGATCATCGAGCTCAGCAACAACGCTGGCATCCCAATCCCATTTTGCAATCATGTCGCTCAGCGCTTCACGGCGCCAAGCCACTGAACCGACATCCGGTTCACGCGACAACTTTTCGTGGGTTTTGAGATAGAAGCAACGGCGCACCAAATCCAAACGAGTGTCATCTTGGATTCGCTCTAAGTAGCGGGTCACTTTTTCCAACATTAAGTAGTACGCATCCATGCCGTAAAGGTCTGGCTCATGGGCAAAGAAACGACGTTTGGTGTCGATGCTTAGCAGTTGCGTATGCGGGTATTCCCACGAATAAGCTTCAAGCAGAATGGCTTTTAATACCGATTTGTAGGGAGAATCGATACTTTTGTATAGCTGCCACAAGTTCGAGCCGAAGTACTCTTCAGCAGGAATGCGGTTCAATTTACCAAAGTCGATCCATTCACTACAGTCGATGTAACCATCACTGCACAATTGAGAAACATACTCGTCGTAACACTCTTCCATTTCTGGCGGCACTATTTGCCATAATAAACGCTGTCCAGCAATACGCACCGCGCTGCGATAGAATTCATCAAGCAAAAGTAAGTGCTGAGATGAGCCACAGTTATCACCCGTCATCTCTTCAGAATGGTTGCTTCTAAAGCGTTCTTCATCCATTAAGAAGAAGTTCGCCTCCACCCCTTGGCTTTGTGCCCAGTCGGTGATCAGCAAGCATTTATTGGTCAGCAATTCTCGCTCGTCACAATCCATATCTGGCGAAATACACACCCAAATATCTAAATCACTAGAAGTACTTTGACCAATTGATGAGGTACTGCCCATGGTGTATAAGCCCAAGATAGCCGGCTTCTCTGCCGTCTTAAGTGGCTGACCAATCGCAAGTTGAATGTCATCAATGAATTGCTGTTGAATGCTATTTAGCGCCAGCCCATGTACACCAAACGGGACATCGGCATCGTAATAGCCAGGAATCACAGGGTGGTTGTAGTTCAACAAGGCAGGAATCAAGTGGAAGACTTGCTGGCTTTGCGAATCCATAAGCGCCAGCGCGCGATCAACTCGCTGCTGATTCAAATTATCTAGTCGCTGAATGATTTTTTGGGTGTAAGCCTGCAAGGGGAATTCCTTGGTTGAACAATCACGAAAATCTGCTGACGTTTTAAACCAAAACGGCCTAAAAACGTGATCAATTTAACACTTTTATTGGTGCGGGTAAAGTTTCACGCCCACGCACCACTCAGGATGCAAAACCATACTTTAGTCACAAAATTAATCGCGCGGTAGTGTCGCTCTTATTACCTATTACTAATAATAGTCCTTAGTCTAATTGAGAATCCAGTCACACTATTTTCATAACGTCATGTAATTCCATTCATAGCTCTCAGAGATAACGAACTAACAGTAAGCATTTCTTGATGAGAATGGTAGGATAAACCCAAATCCAAACAGCATTGAGAAGATCATGACACAATCCACACCTATTCGCATTGCAACTCGAAAAAGCCCTCTTGCTTTATGGCAAGCTTACTTTGTCAAAGACGCCCTTCAAGCCGCTCACCCTGGTTTGGAAGTCGAGTTAGTAACCATGGTGACCAAAGGTGACGTGATTTTAGATACACCGCTAGCAAAAGTTGGCGGCAAAGGCTTATTCGTAAAAGAGCTTGAAGTCGCAATGCTAGAAGGCCGTGCAGACCTTGCCGTTCACTCAATGAAGGACGTGCCCGTCGATTTCCCGGAAGGTCTTGGCCTCGTGACCATTTGTGAACGTGAAGACCCTCGTGATGCTTTCGTCTCCAATACCTATAGCAACATTGATGAACTCCCTCAAGGTGCAGTGGTTGGTACTTGCAGTTTGCGCCGTCAATGCCAACTGAAAGAATATCGTCCAGATATCATCATTAAAGAGCTTCGCGGTAATGTGGGCACTCGCCTTGGTAAACTAGATGCGGGTGAATACGATGCGATCATTCTTGCTGCGGCTGGCCTTAAACGATTGAAACTTGAAGAACGCATTCGTAGCTTTATCGAGCCAGAGAAATCATTACCTGCGGTAGGCCAAGGTGCTGTCGGTATTGAGTGCCGCCTTGACGATGAAAGGCTGCTTAAGCTACTTGAGCCGCTTAACCACCAAGACACCGTAGACCGCGTTTTGTGTGAGCGCGCAATGAACCTGACGCTAGAAGGCGGCTGTCAGGTACCTATCGGCAGCTATGCCCTGCTAGATGGCGATAACATTTGGCTACGCGCATTAGTTGGCGAACCAGATGGCAGCGAAATTGTTCGTGGTGAAATCCGTGGCCATCGTAAAGACGGCGAAACGTTAGGAGTGCAGTTAGCCAATGAACTACTGGATAACGGCGCTCGTGAAATCCTAACTAAGCTGTACGCAGATCACGAATAATCATGGCAGTGTTGGTCACTCGGCCGGGAGAGCAAGGCAACGCGCTTTGCTCTCTGCTCGAAAGGCACGGCATTTCCGCATATCACCATCCTCTGATCGACATTGTCGCCGATCTCACGGACACGCACCTCTCTAAACACCTGCATCAAGCTCAAATTGTTATCGCTGTTAGTCGACATGCCGTGCAATGTGCACAGCAAATCTTAGCCAGCAACGAGACATCATGGCCGAAACAAGCCATTTACCTTGCCGTTGGTCAAAAAACAGCACACTATTTAAGCAAATGTACCCAACAGAAAGTACACTATCCCCAAGTCAGTGATAGTGAACATTTATTGCGACTGCCAGAGCTCAATAATGTGGCCCAACAACAGGTTCTTATCCTTCGTGGGAACGGTGGAAGAGAGCTGATCAAAGATGCATTGGTGAGACGTGGCGCAAAAGTTCACTATAGTGAGACTTACAAGAGAGAATTCATCCCATTCGATCCAGTAAGCTGTGTCTCACTATGGAAAACCCTACAAATTGACCAGATCATCGTCACCAGTGGTGAGCAACTGGATTATTTGTGCAGCCAATTGACGTCAGAGCAATTGACTTGGCTTAATCAACAAGAGTTGTATATCCCCAGTCAGCGTATCGCTGACATCGCACTTCAAAGGGGGTTCACTCGGGTGAGATGCACGGGAAGCGCATCCAACCAGGAATTACTGGCGGCTCTCCAGCCCTAGCTACACAGGATATAGGCATGACAAGTAAAAATAACGACCAAAAAAATAACGATAAAAACCTTTCCGAAGAAACCTCATCGGCACCGCTAGCCGAAAAAAGCACATCGCAGCAGGATGCGGCCCCTAAAAAAGAACAGCCAAAAGTGGCCGAGCCCCCAAAAACAGCCGAGCCAACCAAAGTCGAATTTGAAGAAAAACAAGGTAAGCGCGGAGTTAAACTAGGCACAGTCGCTATCATCTTATCGATTATTTTTGGCGGTGGCCTCGCATACAAGCTGCATCAGCAGCAAGCCGATTACCAAGCGCAGATCGCCCAACTAAAAAGTCAGCTAGAAAGCACTCAAGCTTCCATGAAGCAAGAGCTCAGCCGGGTACAAGAAGAAACCATCGAGAAAGCAACGACCGTGACACACAAAGCGGAAGTGGTACTGGGACAGCAACAGAAGAGCATTGAAAGCTTACAGCTTGCCGTTGCCGATGTGAAAGGTCGCCGACCAAACGACTGGCTACTTGCTGAAGCCGATTACCTCGTCAAATTAGCAGGTCGTAAACTGTTCTTAGAGCATGACGTAGAAAGCGCAACTCAACTAATGGAAAGTGCTGATCAACGCATTGCAGCACTGAATGACCCTAGCCTCGTCAAACTACGCAAAGCAATGGCGAACGATATCACCAAACTTCGTACTATCCCGCTGATTGACCGTGATGGATTGGTACTACGCTTAACTGCTCTGCAACAGCAAGTAGACAAGCTACCTCTCGCCAATGCACTACTCCCAGAAGCAGAAGCCGTAGAGAACACTGAAGTGTCAGAAGATATTGCAAACTGGCAAGATAACTTAATGACATCTCTGAAAGACTTTTCAGAAAACTTCATTACCTTCCGCACGCGCGATGGTAACGTCATTCCACTGCTTTCTCCTGAGCAACACTTTTACCTAAAAGAAAACATCAAAGCCAAATTGGAGACCGCAATAAAAGCGGTGTACCAAGAGCAAGGTGAAATTTACACCACGTCTCTAAAAACGGCCGACAAATGGGCATTAGCTTTCTTCAACCAAGACGATAATTCCGTTAAAGAGTTCAACAAAACTGTTAACCAGTTAAGCCAGCAAAACATTCAAGTGGAATACCCAACGAAACTGCAAAGTCAGTCTCAACTATCAGATGTCATCCGTGAGCGCCTACGTCGCGAAGTCACAACGATGACAGGTATGGAGGATAAGTAATGTTTCGTCTTATTTTCCTATTTGTTGTACTAGGTGCAGGACTATTTGTTGGCACTCAATTTTCTGGTCAGCAAGGCTATGTACTCATCTCCATCGCTGAGAAAACGCTCGAGATGAGCGTAACGACATTGGTCGTATTCGTTATCGCAGCACTCGCAGGCCTTTTTCTACTTGAGTACCTAATTAAAAAGCTAGTTTACGCAAGTTCTACAACATGGAACTACTTCAGCGTGCGCAAAATGCGCCATTCCCGTCGATACACCAATGAAGGCATTATTAAACTCCTTGAAGGAGACTGGAAAGGTGCCGAGAAAAAAGTGACTCGTTGGGCGAATCATCACGATATGCCGCTACTTTGTTACTTAGTCGCATCTGAAGCTGCACAAGGTCAAGGTGATAAAGCAAAACGTGATCACTACCTGGAGCTAGCAAGCCAGCAAGAGAATGCTCATCTTGCAGTAGAGCTAACTCGTGCTAAACAGTTTATTCGCGATAACGAGTTCGAGGCTGCTTTCGATACTTTGCAATCGTTAAAAAGTCAGTATGCGAGTAATTCGATTGTATTGAACTTGCTGAAAACAACGTACATGCAGCTAAAGTTGTGGCAACCTCTTATTGACCTCTTGCCACAACTCACCAAAGCAAAACTCATCACGGAAGAAGAACACGCAGAGCTGATTCAAAAGGCGCAATGCGGCTTACTCCATGAAGTAGCACAGCAGCAAGGTAGCGAAGGGCTTATCTCTCATTGGAATGGCCTTGCACGCAAAGTAAAACAAGACACACACCTAGTCGCCTGTTTTGCTCGTGAGTTGATAGCCCGGAAAGCAGATGCTGAAGCCTTTACTGTGATAAAAGAAGCATTGAAAAAACAACCGGCTCCTGAGCTTTATCAACTACTGCCAGATCTAAACCTGCCAGACATCCATCCTGTCGTGGTTTTCTTAGAGGGAGTAGTGAAGAAAGAGCCAGATAACGCCGCTGCGCATAGCGCATTAGCGCACTTCTATTTCCGTCAAGAGAAGTGGCAAGAAGCCCAAGACCACTTTGAGATCGCCTTAAAGCTTCGCTCTGACGTCTCTGATTATGCATTCCTAGCAGATACACTAGAGAAGCAGAATCTAACTAAAGCCGCTCACGAAGTCTCTCGTAAAGCTCTCACGCTCGTCCAGAACGACTAAGTAGCGGTCATTTAACCAAGCCGGCAGTTTACTGTCGGCTTTTTTATTGCCTGTCATTTATCAACACTCCACAAACCTGCAATATCCACTAGAGCTAATGCCCTGCAATCGCCTGAACTTCATTAGGAGGCCCCAGCAAAGCTTCTTTAGTTCGTTCCCAGCAGCACTCCATTAAGCTCACTAAAAGCCTCTAAAAGATAGCTTGCTCACTTTCTTCAAGGCGAACAACCAAATATAAGTTTCTAGGAAGGAACTCTACTACCAAAATGCAGATAACTTGAAATAGTGTAGGAAGCAAAATAGGTACATAAGCTCCGATACTCTCCATTCTCTTCAATGAATGACTGCCCTATACAATACTTAGACCGTGTTTATTGTACCAACTAGAGCAAGATAGCGAATAGCCATTAGGTAACACTAAGAGCGCTAACGCACGTAATATAGAGTAAAGGCACGTCCCTTGTTAACAGAAACACTTCACCCTTAGAGGTAGGAATGCCAATACTCAGACTTGATGGCTCTCGTTAGAAGATAAAGTTATGAACTTCTGTCGCAGCACAACCCGTGGATAACGAGAACGCGCTTAAAGCAAGGCTTCTCAAGTGACATAGTGCAGGGATACGTTCGACTAAGGGATTAAGTCCAGTCCCTAACAAATTTCCAAGCGTCAGAAACGAAGAAAGCCTCGCTATTTCTAGCGAGGCTTCTGAATAGTGGCGGAGAGATAGGGATTTGAACCCTAGATACGCTATTAACGTATGCCGGTTTTCAAGACCGGTGCTTTCAACCACTCAGCCATCTCTCCACAAATTGTCACTAAAACTTAGTCTTATACTATCG
>Ga0207830_100109_pt1 | contig 53930 bp, 48 predicted proteins | sample TtanPargueraPR_6_FD_187740 | JGI IMG/M metagenome (GOLD analysis project Ga0207830, IMG submission 187740) | Aerobic enrichment media microbial communities from Bioluminiscent Bay, La Parguera, Puerto Rico - Tt and E2 (3) (SPAdes) | ecosystem: Environmental > Aquatic > Marine > Unclassified ...
GGGTGCCATCGCTTGACTGGTTGCTGAACCAGGCCATCGAGATCAGCAGTACCGCCAGGCTGGAAAACTCCAGGATCAGTAAGGTTTTTCGGCGCTTGTCCGGGGTCGTCTGTTGCTGTTGGTTCATACGGCGACTCTGGGTTTGAGTGAATGAACGCCATGGTAACCGGAATCCATGGCAAAGGAGCTACAACCTACGAAACTGTCATTAAAATGGTTGAAATCAAATTCTGATTTTGCTCTCTGGTTTTTTTGCGGGGGCTCAATCGCTATAATGCGGCGACCGAAAGATTATAACGCTCAAATGCGAGGTGCATTGTGAAGATGAAGAGAGTCCTGGCTGTTGTTCTGCTTGGTTTTGGCCTGGCTGCCGGCGCCGCAGTGGCAAGTGTTGAAGACGAAATCCGCGAGCGCATCAAGCCGGTCGGTGAAGTGTGTCTGCAGGGTGAAGAGTGTGGCGAGGCTGCTGCACCTGCCGAAACAGCCAGCTCCGGCCCGCGTTCTGGCAGCGAAGTCTACGACGCCGTGTGCATGGCGTGTCATACCACCGGCGCAGCCGGCGCTCCGGTTATTGGCGATGCCGCTGCCTGGGCTCCGCGCATTGAGAAGGGTATCGATACCCTGATTGATCACGCTATCAATGGCTTCAACGCCATGCCGGCCAAAGGTGGCTGTGCCAACTGCCCGGATGAGGAAATCACCGCTGCCGTTGAGCATATGGTTGAGCAGAGCAAGTAAGCAATCTGTAACGACCGGACAAACCCCGCCCCGAGCGGGGTTTGTTGTTTCTACAGGCCCAGATCGCCAATCAGGGCGCTGAGAGTCGCCTTGCCCTTTTTCTGGTTCGCTTCTTTGTCCTGGTCGCCCAGTCCCTCCCATTTCACATCCTCTTCCGGCAACTCATCCAGAAAGCGGCTGGGAATGGTCTCCAGTTTTTCCCCGTACTGTTTTCGGGAGGCCGCGTAAGTCAGCGCCAGAGTTTCCCTGGCCCGGGTAATGCCCACGTACATCAGGCGGCGCTCTTCCTCAATGTTGCCTTCCTCGATGCTGCTGCGGTGCGGCAGAATCTCTTCCTCCAGGCCCATAATGAACACATGGGGAAACTCCAGCCCCTTGGAAGCGTGCAGAGTCAGCAACTGAACCTTGTCGCTGTCGTCTTCCTCTTCCCGCTGCTCCATCATGTCCCGCAGTACCAGCTTGGCGATGGCGTCCTCAATGCCGATTTCGTCGGCGGTGCCCTTGCCGTCGTCCAGCATGCGCTGGATCGACTCCACCAGGTACCAGATGTTCTCCATCCGGCGTTCGGCCTGTTTCGGGCTACCGGAATGCTGGTGCAGCCACTCTTCGTACTCGATGTCTGTGAATAACTGTTTGATGACCGGGATCGGGTCTTCCGAGAACAGGCGCTCGCAGGTTTTGTCGACCCAGTGGGCGAACCGTCTCAGTCGGTCCAGACCTTTCTCGGTGACGTGGGTTTCCGCCCCCATATCCCCCAGGGCCTTGAACAGGCTGACATTGCGCGACCGGGCATAGTGACTGAGTTGTTCCAGCGTGCGCGGGCCAATCTCCCGGCGCGGCACGTTCACCACCCGCAGGAAGGCCGCATCGTCGTCCGGGTTGATCATCAGCCGCAGGTACGACATCGCATCCTTGATCTCGTTCTTGGAGAAAAACGACTGACCGCCAGAGATTCGGTAGGGTATCTGGTAGGCCTGCAGTTTCATTTCCAGCAGCCGTGCCTGATGGTTGCCTCGGTAAAGGACTGCGAAATCCCTGAAGTCGAGTCCGTTTTTCAGCTTCTGATCGAGAATCTCGGTCGCCACCCGCTCGGTTTCGGCATCTTCATTGCGGCAGCGGATGATGCGGATTTCCTCGCCTATGGTGTGGTCACTCCACAGCGCCTTCTCAAACACGTGGGGGTTGTTGGCGATCACCGTGTTGGCGCAGCGCAGGATCCGGCTGGTGGAGCGGTAGTTCTGCTCCAGTTTGACGATCTTCAGGCTCGGAAAGTCGTCTTTCAACTGGGCCAGGTTCTCCGGCCGGGCGCCGCGCCAGGCGTAGATGGACTGGTCGTCATCGCCCACCACGGTAAATGCCGCCCGCTCGGCCACCAGTTGTTTCACCAGCTCGTACTGGCACACGTTGGTGTCCTGGTACTCATCCACCAGCATGTAGCGGATTTTCCGGCGCCACTTGGCAAGCACTTCCGGGTTGTCCCGGAACAGCTGCACCGGCAGCAGAATCAGGTCGTCGAAATCCACGGCGTTATAGGCTTTCAGGTATTCGTTGTAGTGCTTGTAAACGATGGCGATGCGCTGCTCACGCTCGTCTGCGGCTTTGCTGTAGGCCTCCGCGGGGCTGCGCATGGCGTTCTTCCAGGACGAAATGGTCATCTGCACATCGTTCAGCTCGTCGCCGGCTTCGGCGCTGGCTTCGCGCATCATCAGATCCTGCAGCAACGCCTTGGCATCTTCGGCGTCGAAAATGGAGAAGCCGGGATGGTAGCCCAGGTGGGTGTGCTCCTCACGGATCATGTTCAGGCCAAGATTGTGAAATGTTGATACGATCAGGCCCCGGGTTTTGCCCCGGTCAACAATGCGGCCCACACGCTCTTTCATCTCCCGGGCGGCTTTGTTGGTAAAGGTGACGGCGGCAATGTGGCGCCCCGGTATGCCCAGTTCCTCAATCAGATAGGCAATCTTGCGGGTAATCACGCTGGTTTTGCCGCTACCGGCACCGGCCAGCACCAGCAGGGGGCCGTCAGCGTAGCGTACCGCTTCATGTTGTCTGGGATTGAGCTTGTTCACAGTGTTGATGCCAAAGGGGAACGGGGCATGGATTTTTAGCGTCTGGCTATTCTACACCAGGCCGGCATGCTGTACCTTGCCGATCTATCAGCTATTCTTTATGTAATGGACTACGCTGTTCTGTACCGACATATGGATCTCGCCAGATGACACTGCCCACCGACACCAGGCCTGATTGTTTGCGCCTTCTGGTGCTGACACCGGAATACGCCGACTATCTCTGGTTCAGCGCCATGCTCGCGGATGATTCCGAAATCTGCAGCGACGCCACCTGGTGCCCGGATCTGGTGGACTGTGATGATCTGATTTCCAACGCCAGCTTTGATGTGATCGTGTGGGACTGCGTGTTCCATGGCGGCTCGGAAGCGTCGTTTCTGCAATACCTGTCGGTATCCAGTGAGGACAAGCCCATTCTGGCCATGAGCGCCGAATCCTGCGGAGAAAAAGCCCGGTACCTGGTTGAAAACGGTGCATCGGACTATCTGAGCCGCCGTGAGTTAGATCCCTGGAATTTCCGACGCTCCATCAAATGCCTGTGGTACCGCTCCCAGCTCACGCAGTCGACAAATGGCCAGCTTGGCCGTGAAGTGGCCACCGGCTTCATCAATCGGGACCTGTTCTTCGATCGGCTACAGCAGGCGGTGCTGAGGGCCGAGCGGGCGAATCATCGCCTGGCTCTGTTGCACCTGAATATCGATGATTTCCGTAACATCAACGAATCCTTTGGTTACCAGAAGAGTGATCAGCTCATGCTTCGGCTGGCGGAGCGGCTGCGACAAACGTTGCGACGGGTGGACTCGTTAATGCGCATCGGTGGTGACGAACTGGCCATCATTGTCGAGAAGGTGGAAGACTCGCTGGATATCACCCAGATCATTCGCAAGGTGGTCTCGGCGCTGGATGAGCCGGTGATGGTGGACGGCCAGAATGTGGTGGTCAGCGCCAGCCTGGGCGTGGCCACCTATCCGGAGGCCGGTGACAGCCCGGAAGAGCTGCTCCGGCGGGCCAACCGGGCGATGTTCGAAGCCAAACGCGATCCGGGTACCAGTTACCGGTTTTACGACCGGCAGCTGCACATTTCCGCGGGCTATCAGCTCCGGCTCGAAGCCGACCTTCGCAATGCCCTGCGGGGCAAGGAACTGGAGCTGTATTATCAGCCACGGATTGACTTGGCGACCGAGGAGGTGCGCGGGGTCGAGTGTCTGTTGCGCTGGAATCACCCGGAGCGCGGCCTGGTGGGCCCCGATGAGTTTATCCCGGTGGCCGAGCGCAGTGGTCTGATTGTGCCCATCGGCTACTGGGTTATCGAGCAGGCCTGCAAGCGCTTGCAGGAATCCACCGAGCTGGGCTTTCCCGGACTGGTGTTTGCGGTCAACCTGTCGTTCCGGCAGTTCCACGATCGCAAGATGACCGAAACCATCTTCCGTATCATTTTCAATGCCAACGTCGATACCAGCCTGCTGGAACTGGAGCTGACCGAAAGTGCCATGATGCACGACCCGGAATACGCCCAGCGCTGCCTGCGGGAGCTCAATCAGTTGGGCATCAGTTTTGCACTGGACGATTTCGGTACCGGCTTTTCCTCCCTGAGCAATCTGCAGCACCTGCCAATCTCGCTGGTGAAGATCGACAAGTCCTTCGTCCAGGAACTGGGCCAGTCTGCCGATGCCGAGCATATTATCCGGGCCATTATCAGTCTGGCTCACAGCCTGCAGATCAGCGTGGTGGCCGAAGGGGTGGAAACCGATGGCCAGCTGGAATTCCTGCGCCAGCAACACTGTGACGAAATCCAGGGCTACTATTACGCCCGCCCGATGCCCTGGAACGATCTGGTGCAATTCATGAACCGCCAGAACCAGTCCGCTTGCCTGCAGAAGTAAGCCGCTGTACCTTTGCGCATTAATTCCGAATGCGATACCAGATCGAGGCAGCATGAACAGTATTTCCCGGCGCATTGCCGAAGAGCTCGGCGTACGTGAACAGCAGGTTAATGCCACCGTTACCCTTCTTGATGAAGGCGCTACCGTTCCCTTTATTGCACGCTACCGAAAAGAAGTAACGGGTTCTCTGGACGACAGCCAGCTGCGGACTCTGGAAGAGCGGTTGCGCTACCTGCGTGAGCTGGAAGACCGCCGGGGCACCATCCTCAACAGCATTGAGGAGCAGGGCAAGCTGACCGACGAGCTGCGGGCCTCCATCGAAGCTGCCGACACCAAGAACCGCCTGGAAGATCTTTACCTGCCCTACAAGCCCAAGCGCCGCACCAAGGCGCAGATTGCCCGGGAAGCAGGTCTGGAGCCGCTGGCCGATACCCTCTACGACGATCCCGCCCAGGATCCGGAAACCGTCGCTGCCGGTTACCTCAACCCGGAAGTCGGCGTTGAGGATATCAAAGCCGCTCTGGACGGTGCCCGCTACATTCTGATGGAGCGTTTTGCCGAAGATGCTGAATTGCTTGGCGCCCTCCGGGATTTCGTCTGGCAGGAAGGCCAGCTGAAAGTCACTGTGGTAGAAGGCAAGGAAAATGAAGGCGCCAAGTTCCGGGATTACTTCGACCACGTTGAACCGCTGAGAAAGGTTCCGTCGCACCGGGCGCTGGCCATTCTTCGGGGCCGCAATGAGGGCATTCTGGCCTATTCGATTGTTATGAGCGATGCTGAGGAGGATCGCCGTCAACCCCATCCCGCCGAGCAGCGAATCGCCGCCCACTGGCGCATTCGGGATAACGGCCGGGCCGCCGACAAATGGTTGTCGGATGTGGTGCGCTGGACCTGGCGCGTGAAGTTGTCGACACAGATTGAAACCGATCTGATCGCCCAGGTGCGTGAAGCGGCTGAAACCGAAGCCATCAACGTTTTTGCTGCCAACCTGAAAGATCTGCTCCTGCTCGCTCCGGCAGGTCCTCGGCCAACGCTGGGGCTTGATCCCGGCTTGCGTACCGGGGTCAAGGTGGCGGTAATCGACGGCACCGGCCAGGTGGTGGATCACGGCGCCATTTTTCCCCATGCGCCCCAGAACAAATGGGATCAGTCCATTGCCCAGATGGCAGCCTGGTGTCAGAAGTACAAAATTGAACTGGTGGCCATCGGCAACGGTACCGCCTCCCGGGAAACCGAGAAGCTGGTGGGCGACCTCTGCAAACGTTACCCCGAACTGAAGCTGGCCCGCATTGTGGTGAATGAGTCCGGGGCATCAATCTATTCCGCCTCGGAATTTGCCTCCCGGGAACTGCCGGATCTGGATGTCACCATCCGTGGTGCGGTGTCCATTGCCCGCCGTTTGCAGGATCCGCTGGCCGAGCTGGTGAAAATCGAGCCCAAGTCTATCGGCGTGGGGCAGTACCAGCACGATGTGTCCCAGGTACAGCTGTCCCGTAGCCTGGATGCGGTGGTTGAGGACTGCGTAAACGGCGTGGGCGTGGATCTGAATACCGCGTCGGTACCGCTGCTCACCCGGGTGTCTGGCCTGAATCCGAGCATTGCCCAGAACATCGTGGATTTCCGGAACCAGAACGGCAAGTTCACCAGTCGCAAACAGCTGCTGAAGGTGTCTCGACTGGGTGATCGCACCTTTGAACAGGCTGCGGGCTTCCTGCGTATCGCCGGGGGGGAAAACCCTCTGGACCGGTCATCCGTGCATCCGGAAGCCTACGGTGTGGTTGAGGCCATTGCTGAGCGTAATGGCAAGAAGGTGGAGGATATCCTTGGCGATTCCGCGTTTCTGCGCAGTCTGAACCCACAGGACTACGTAACCGAGCAGTTCGGTTTGCCCACCATCAAGGACATTATCTCCGAGCTTGAAAAACCGGGCCGGGACCCGCGACCGGAATTCCGCTTTGCCCATTTCGAGGAAGGGGTGGAAACCCTCAATGACCTCAAGCCCGGTATGGTGCTGGAGGGCTCGGTAACCAACGTCACCAACTTCGGTGCCTTTGTGGATATCGGCGTTCACCAGGATGGCCTGGTGCACATCTCGGCCTTGTCCCATACTTTCGTGAAAGACCCGAGAGAAGTGGTCAAGGCCGGTGACATCGTCAAGGTCAAAGTGATGGAAGTGGACATTCCCCGTAAGCGGATTGGCCTGTCCATGCGTATGGATGACCAGCCGGGGGCGGACAACAAGCCAGCCCGGGGCGCAGACCGGAACTCTGGCCGCAGTGCAGGGCGCAAACCTCAGGCCGGCCAGGGTGCACCTCAAGGTGCCATGGCTGGCGCTCTGGCCCAGGCTATGGCCTCTGCCCGTAAGAACGGCCGTTAACCCCTTCCACTGATTCACAGCAGTTGCGCCTCACAAGGGCGTAACGGCTGCAACAGGAGCTCAACATGGCACAATCCCGCCACTCCCTGTTCCAACAGTTTGCCGCCAGTGACTGGGACGGTTTCCTCAAAGGGGTCGAAAAGGAAGGCCTGCGCGTCGATGCCAATGGCTTCATTGCCCAGACGCCACATCCGGAAGCCCTGGGCTCCGCGCTGACTCACCCGCGTATCACCACCGACTATTCGGAAGCCCTGCTGGAACTGATTACGCCGGTCTTCGACAATACTGAAGCCATGCTGGCCTCGTTGCGGGATATACATCGGTTCGTCCAGCTGAACCTGGATAACGAAGTGTTCTGGGCCGCGAGCATGCCCTGCGAGATTGACGGCGATGCCAGCATTCCCATTGCCGAGTACGGCAGCTCCAACACTGGCCGGCTCAAGCATGTGTATCGTCAGGGTCTGGCGGTGCGTTATGGCCGGATTATGCAGAGTATTGCCGGCGCCCATTACAATCTTTCCTTGCCGGACAGTTTCTGGCGCAAATGGCAGGAACTGGTGGGCAACAAGGATAGCCTCAGGGATTTCAAATCAGACCAGTACTTCTGGCTGATCCGGAATTTCCGCCGCCGCAGCTGGTTGCTGATGCTGCTGTTTGGCGCCTCGCCGGCACTGGATGCCAGTTTTGTGGCCGGCGTCCGGCACGACCTGGCACGGTTCGATGATCGCACCTGGTTTGGCCAGCACGCCACGTCTCTGCGCATGGGGGATCTGGGTTACCACAACAATGCCCAGGCCTCGCTGAATATCTGCTTCAATGAGCTGAGCACTTATACCCGGACACTGGATCGCGCCATCCACACCAACTGGCCAGCGTATGAAGCCATTGGCACCCGGCGCAATGGCGAGTTTGTCCAGATCAATACCAATGTGCTTCAGATTGAAAACGAGTACTACAGCGCGGTACGTCCCAAGCGCACCACCGAGCGGGGTGAAAAGCCGATCCAGGCTCTGGATGCCCGGGGTGTGGAATACATTGAGGTGCGTTGTCTGGACCTGGATCCGTTCTCGCCGGTGGGCGTGAACCGCGAGCAGATCGATTTCCTCGACCTGTTCCTGCTGGATTGCCTGCTCACCGATTCTCCCCGTATTGAAGACGATGAGTGCGAACGGCTTGATGACAATTACAAGGACGTGGTCGCCAGCGGTCGCCTGCATTCACTCAGTCTGTGCCGGGGTGGACAGCGTATGCCTGTGGGCGAGGCCGCCGTTGAATGGCTGGAGCGCTTGCAGCCCCTGGCAGAGCTGCTGGATGGCTGGAGTCATAGCGATACCTACAGGTCGGCGCTGGCGGCTCAACGGTCGAAACTCGAGGGCAATGATTGGGCGGTGCCTTCAGCCCGAGTGCTTGAGGCCATGGGGCAGTCAGGCCTGGGCCATCGCGACTGGGTGCAGGCAATATCCCGTGAACACCAGCAAACCCTGAAGTCGGAGCCGCTGGCACCGGAGGTTCTGGCGGACTTCCGTGCCATGAGTGCGCAGTCCCTGGTCGGGCAGAAAGAGCAGGAAGCTGCGGACAGCCAGTCATTTCCGGAGTTTCTGGAAGCCTACCTGAAATCCTGACGCCGCTTGCGTCACGTCCGGAAAGGGACGTGACGCACAGAACCGGTTGTCCGGTTTGCTGGATCTGTTACCTGCTGTTACTTTCTATTACATCAGGTAAGGAGGTGGCCCATGGCAACGGATATCAAGCTCGGCTGGGATGTAGAAGCATTGAACAAGGCCTACCGGCAGGGATACATGGCCGGAGAAATGGGCATGGACAAAACCCGCTGCCCATACCGTGGTGAGGTCATTATTGCCGCATGGGAAGCCGGTTGGGACGATGCCGGTCAGGTCCGGAAACAGCGCCCGCAACAGGATGACGATCTGTTCTCACGCATCGCCTGATCCCGCGCCACCGCCCGGTGGATGCCGCGACTAGCGCTGAACCACAAACTCGGTAAACAGCACTCCGGTAATGGTCTCACCGGTTTGCTGCTCCTCCAGCACTCCGTTTATCCGTTTGGTTGCTTCTTCCCGCAGCGCCTGCTGGCCGTCCATGGAAGACAATTGGTCAAGATCCGTCTGCTCACCAAACAGCATCACCAGTTCGTGCCGTAACCTGGGCATGTGCGCTTCTACCGCCGGCCGGGTGGTTTCGCGGGAGGCCCGAATGGTTACGGAGGCTTTGAGATAGGCCACTTTCGCATCCGGTTTGCCGACATGGGTGACGAATGCCGGTTCCATGGCGATATAGTCGGTTACCCCCTTCACTTCGGCTTCTTCATCAGCTTCCTCGGCCATGGCGGGCAGGGAAGGCATCAGTGCGCACAGGGTCAGTAACAGGGCCGGCGTCAGTTTTCTGAGAATGGTCATAGGCTTGGCGTTAGTCATGGGTTAGGATTGGTTCAGTGTTTCATGGCACGCTGGTTTTTCTCTGAGAATATCAGGCCATGGAAGCTTGTGCAGTCCACATCATGATTCCGGGGTAGCGTTTTGACAAGCAGATGGATATTCGGGTTGGTATTTCTGGTGTGCGCCGGGTTGCTGGCGGTGGCCTTTTACATGGAGCACGTGATGGGTCTGGAGCCCTGCCCGTTGTGCTGGTTGCAGCGTTTCGGATTTATGGGTGCGGGGCTGGTCAGTCTGTTGGCGTTTCTGCACGGACCCCGCGGGTTCGGCAACCGGGTCTACGGGCTGTTACTGATTGTTGCCGCTGGCGCTGGTCTGGCGGTGGCGGGGCGTCAGCTATGGTTACAGAGTCTGCCGGCGGACCAGGTGCCTGCCTGTGGTCCTTCGGTTGATTACATGCTCGAGGTACTACCCTGGTTTGAAGTGCTGCAAACCGCATTGAAAGGCACTGGTGATTGCGCCGAAGTGGTCTGGCGTTTTCTCGGTTTGAGCATCCCTGGATGGACCGCGGTCTTTTTCAGCCTGCTGATTGTGCTGGGGCTGTTTGTGATGCTGCGACGCTATTCTCCGCGGGACTGGTTGCAGAGCTGAAACAGTTGCGGCTGACCATGACCATGGGGTAACTTGAATCCAACATAATAATTATCAAGACTAGATCCAGAGAGCTGGCGGATTGACCGAGGGGAGACAGGCGTCATGTTGGAGAATTGCCGGAATGCCAGGGAACGTTGGGGTGGTGTCAGCGAGCTGATTGATCGCTGGCTGAAAGAGCGCCAGGAGCTTCTGGTTCAGTATTGCGAGTTGTCTGGAGAAAGCGATTTTTCCCAGACTGATGCCCTCCGCGAAAAATTTGTCCGCCTGTGCGAAGTGCTGGTGGATTATGTTTCGGCCGGTCACTTTGAAGTCTACGAACAGCTGATTCAGGAGGCCCGTGAGTTCAACGACGGCGGCCTCGAACTGGCAGCAAAGCTCTATCCCCGGATCGAGCAAACCACGGAAGTGGCATTGAACTTTAATGATCGTCTGGATGGCCGGGAGCTGTCCGAGGTCGACGTCAGGGAATTGTTCAACGAGCTGTCACGGCTTGGAGAAGTGCTGGAGTCGCGCTTTGAGATGGAAGATTTCCTGATTGAGAATCTGCATAACGCCCATGCGGGCAAGGTGGCTTCGGCCTGATTGCCTCTACCCGGAACCGCATTAACCGCAATAAAAAACCGGCCCCAGAAATGGCGCCGGTTTTTTATTGCCTGCCGGAGTGCTGGCCAGAGCTTATTCGTCTGAACCGGCGTCGTCCTGCCCCGGATTCACGGCGATCAGCTCGACATCAAATACCAGGGTCTCGTTGGGGCCAATAGCCTGGTTGCCGCCCGGGCCGTAGGCCAGGTCAGACGGGATATAAAGCTTGTAACGAGCACCTTCGCTCATCAGCTGCAGACCTTCTGTCCACCCAGGAATCACCTGGTTCAGGCCAAAGGTCACGGTTTGCCCGCGCTCACGGGAGCTGTCGAACACCTCACCGTTGATCAGTTCGCCGGTGTAGTGGACTTCCACCTGATCCTCGGCGGTTGGGCGCTCACCGTTACCTTCTTCAATCACTTCGTACTGGAGACCGGACTCTGTGGTCTCAACGCCTTCACGCTCGGCGTTTTCAGCCAGGAAAGCCTCGCCGGCATCTTTGTTCTTCTGAGCCAGTTCTTCCAGTTGCTGCTCCTGCTTTTGCTGGAGCTCCTGCTGGTAGGCCATCAGCGCTTCCTGGATCTGCTCGCGGGTCAGTCGCTTGCTGTCTTCATCACCGGCATGGCCATGCTGGATGCCCTGAAGGAACTGGTCCATCTGGAGATCCGGCAAGTCGTTGCTCATGCGCTCACCCAGCACCAATCCCATGCCATAGCTGACTTTCTCGGGCGTGGTTTCAAGGGCCGGGTCGTTTGCCGGCTCCTGGGCTGTTGAGCAACCGGCAATCAGGCCGGTAACGGCGATAGCCAAAAGCGTTTTCTTCATCATTTCATCCTTTTCACGTGTTTCTGGGCTCTCTGACCCTGGATTCTGAAAGTGAACAAGGTAACGGGTTCAGCAGCGGGATGCCACTGAACATGTGTTAATCAGAGACTCATTTCGCGGCAATGCGCAACCCGCGTCAGGAACCGCTGGCGGGTGAGCCATTGAGCGAATAGGGGGCCTGGTAGGGGGACTGCCAGTCATCTTCCGGGCTGATGGTCTGCGGCTTCCGGGGCACGGGGTCTGGGCGCTCAATGGCCAGGGCATTCCAGGGGCCCTGGGCCGGGGGCTGATCGGCATAGTGCCAGTTGCCATCGGTGTCCTGCCACTTGAAAACGATATCCGGGCCTTCGGTGGGAATCGGCGATGGCAGCAACCCCTCAAAGGAGGGAATCGTCGTCGCCTGCTCGGTTTTCACCGGTTCCGAGACCTGGTCGGGATCGCCGAGGCCGAAGAAAATCAGCAGCAGCAGAAGGCCGAGCGCCGGAAACGAAAGCCGGATCAGCCATTTCATGAACATGATGGGCCGCCTCTGGTGGTCTGGCCTGCAAGCCGGCTGGCCAGAAGTTCAAGATGAGGTTTTACCCGCACGGGTATGTCGCGGGACGGCGCGGCAGCGACAAGATTCTGCCCGATGATGGTGCCTGATTCCTGCATGATTCCGCGCTCCGCTTCGGATTCTTTCAACGTTTGCCAGGCCAGAGCCAGCTCCAGCTGTTCGGCCAGCAGTTCTGCCCTCGCCAGAGTATCCCGCAACTCCACGCCATGATCATTGGCTCGGGGAACAGACTTGCGGGCGGAGCGAAGGCAACCGGTTACACGGCTTCGCCACTCTGTTACCTTAGCGTCCTCAACGCCAGAGAACGACTGACCGTGCGTGGCCAGCCAGCCGGCACAGAGGATGCGGCTTACGCTCCATCCCTCGGATTGCAGCTTAAGACAGGCCTCAGCCACCTGTGGATCCTGCCATTGGGCGAGGGCATAACGCCATAACGGATTGTCTGGTTCCATGTGTTCTGGAAGTTCCAGCGGGTCCGCTTGTTGAACGGTCATGTTGGCGCTTCCCTGGCAGTAATCCATGGATAGATTAAATCTATGTTAACGATAACCGATCTCAGTTTACAACGGGGCGGCGTCTGGTTGCTAGAAAACGTGAACCTGACCGTGCAACCGGGGCAGCGCGTTGCCATTGTTGGTGCTAACGGTGCCGGCAAATCCAGTCTTTTCCAGCTTTTGCTGGGGCAGCTTGCTCCCGAGCAAGGCAGCGTGGGGTTGCCCGGTGGCTGCCGGATTGCCCATATGGCTCAGGAAGTCGCGGCTTCGTCCAGGTCCGCCCGGGATTTTGTGCTGGATGGCGACACCGAGTTGCGGCGAATGGAGCGGGCGCTGGCCGAAGCGGAAGCGGGTGGTGACGACCATGCCATTGCCCGCCTGCACGGGGAGCTGGATATTCACGAAGCCTGGTCCGCACCGCGTCGGGCCGAGACTCTGCTCAGGGGCCTGGGCTTCGCCGACAGCGATGCCGAGCGCCCGGTTTCGGCATTTTCCGGTGGCTGGCGTATTCGACTGAATCTGGCCCAGGCACTGATGCGTCCCTCCGATCTGCTGTTGCTGGATGAGCCCACCAACCACCTGGATCTGGATGCCTGTCTGTGGCTGGAGAACTGGCTCAGAAAGTATCCTGGTACCTTGCTGTTTATTTCTCACGACCGTGACTTCATGGACCGTGTGGCTACGCATCTGGTGCATTTTGATCAGAAGCAGTTGGTGCTTTATACGGGAAATTACTCAGCCTTCGAGCGTCAGCGCTCCGAGCGCCTGGCCCAGCAGCAGGCCAGTTTCGAGCGTCAGCAAGCGAGAATTGCGGAGATCCAGCGTTTTATTGATCGCTTCAAGGCCAAGGCCACCAAAGCCCGGCAAGCCCAGAGCCGCGTCAAGGCACTGGAGCGGATGGAAAAGATTGCGCCCGCGCACGTGGACTCACCCTTCAGTTTCGAGTTCCCGGTCGCGGACAAGGTCTCCAATCCATTGCTGTCCATTCGCCACGGGGTCGCGGGCCATGGGGATGTGCCCATTCTGAAGAACATCAATGTCACCCTGTTGCCCGGCACCCGGGTTGGTTTGCTGGGGCCGAACGGGGCCGGTAAGTCCACCTTTATGGATGCCCTTCGCGGCACCGGAACCCTGCTCAGTGGTGAGCGCACCTGTGGCGAACACCTGGCCATCGGCTATTTCGCCCAGCATCAGCTGGAGTCCCTGGATCTCGACGCCAGTCCGTTCCTGCACCTGCAGCGTCTTGCGCCAACCGCATCGGAGCAGAAAGTCCGGGACTTCCTGGGCGGCTTCGATTTTCACGGCGACGAAGCACTTGCGCCCATTCGCTCGTTTTCGGGCGGTGAGAAGGCCCGGGTAGCGCTTGCCGTTATCGCTTGGCAGAAACCCAATCTGCTGTTGCTGGATGAGCCCACGAACCATCTGGACCTGGAAATGCGACAGGCCCTGACCATGGCGCTCCAGAACTTCGAGGGCGCCATCGTGGTGGTATCCCACGACCGCCACTTGCTGCGCAACACGGTGGATGAGTTCTGGTTGGTATGCGATGGCGCTGTTGGCGAGTACGAGGGCGACCTGGAGGATTACGAACGCTGGTTGGCGGAACGTCGGAAAGATGAGGAATCGCCACCCCGGCGTGAAGTGGCCGAGGGTCAGGAAAAGTCAGTGAATACCGCCGGACCCGCGACCCTGACGGCGGATGAACGCAAGGCCCGCAAGCGCCAGGAAGCCGAACTGCGACAGAAACTCAGCCCGTGGCGGAAAAAACAGGGAACGCTTGAGGCCCGTATGGAACAGTTGCAGCAACAGCTAGCCACCGTGGAGCAGAATCTTGCCGACCCAGGTCTTTACGATGACCAGCAAAAGGTTCGGCTCAAGGGACTGCTGGCGGAGCAGGCAGAGCTCAAGCGCGAGCTGGAAGGCATTGAAGCCGAGTGGCTGGAGGTGAGCGAAACTGTGGAGAGCCTGGAGGCGGAACTGGCTGGCTGAGGCCGGCCAGTGTTACCGGCCCGAGATCTCCAGGGTAAAGTCCTGGCGTGCCAGATAGTCCCGTTCGTTCTCCAGGTCTGCGAGGGTCAGCGGGCGGTTGTCCAGCCAGCCCTCGGGGAACTCGACTACCAGGCGGTTATCGTGGCCGTGAAGGGTGAAGGCGGGGGGTTCTTCCAGGTTGCGTGGGTGTTGGATCAGCACCGCCAGTCGCACCAGCACGCAAAGGTAGGTCAGGCGGGGTTTGTCCTCGGGCTCGATACCCTCGAAAACCGCCGACGAGAACTTCCGGCGATGGCCTCGGACCAGAGTGGCCAGATCCTTCTGGAACGGCTGACTGAAGCCGGGTAAATCGGAATAACGCAACAGGTAGGCGCCGTGCTTGTGGTACTGGCTGTGGGAAATGGTCAGGCCGATCTCGTGCAGCCGGCAGGCCCAGCGCAGCACGTCTTCATCGGCGGCGGTGCGCAGGCCCCATTGCCCCGCCACCTGTTCCCAGGCGGCAATCGCGGTGTTCTCGACCGCTGCGCCGTGAGCCTGGTCTACGTGGTAACGCTCCTGCAGCGCCGCAATCGTGCGTTCACGAACGTCCTCGTGCTGGATGCGTCCGACAATGTCGTACAGCAGGCCTTCACGCAGGGCGCCGTCGGCAAAGGTCATGGTCTGGATGTCGAGTGAACGGAACGCCGCCATCAGAATGGCAAAGCCGGCGGGGAAAATGCTCTGGCGATCTTCCCTTACCCCCAGTTCGGCCAGTTTCTCCACCTTGCCCATGCTCACCAGGCGCTTGCGCAGCTCTTCCATGCCGTCGCGGTTAATGGAGCCGTCGGTAATCTTCAGGGTTGCCAGCACGTTGGCAATCGCCTTGATCGAGCCGGAAGAGCCCACCGCGCTCTGCCACCCCACTGAACGATAGTGCTGACGGATATTCAGCAGTTCCTGCTCGGCGTGGGTAATGGCCTTGTCCATCTGGCGCCGGGTAATCTTGCCATCGGGAAAGTAGCGGTTGCGGAACGAGACGCACCCCATGTGCAGACTTTCCAGCTCCTGGGGTTCGAAACGCTGTCCGATGATGAATTCCGTGCTGCCGCCGCCAATATCAATCACCAGCCGCCGACCGGAATCGTCCGACAGGGTATGGGAGACACCGAGATAGATTAACCGCGCTTCCTCACGCCCGGCGATGATCTCTACCGGATAACCCAGCACCTCCTCGGCACGGGCAATGAAATCGTGAGCATTGCGGGCGACCCGGAGGGCATTGGTGCCGACGATCTGGACGGCTTCCCGGGGCATGCCCTGAAGGCGCTGGGCAAACCGGCTCAGACATTCGAGGGCCCGCTGCTGGGTTTCTTCGGTCAGCCGATTGTACTGATCCAGCCCCGCTCCAAGCTGGACTTTCTCGCCCATCTTCTCAACCGTGCGTATTTCGCCATGCACCAGACGGGCGACGACCATATGAAAACTGTTGGAGCCCATATCGATGGCTGCCAGCATGTCCGGGGAGGTTTCAGGCTTCTCGGCAGGGGATGCGGCCGTCACGTTGATAGGCGTCCTGTGTGATATGAACTTGGCCGTACTATAAGTGAAACTTCCCGGCCGTGTCAGTAACTCGCTGCGGACATTACTGACACGGATCAACCCGAGGGTAGATACAACCGGCTTCACATCAGGGCCGGCAATCGCGTAAAGTAATAGTCTGTCTTAATCCGGGTGGGCGGCCGGTCCGTAAAGAGAACACCGTCCACTACAGTCAACAGCGACTCCCGAAGGGCCGGAATCCAAGCCCCGGAGCGCCTGAATCAGGAAAAGGTAATGAGCGGAAATATCGTTAATGTCACCGACGCTTCCTTCGAGCAGGATGTACTGAAGTCCGACGTTCCGGTACTGGTAGACTACTGGGCCGAGTGGTGTGGCCCGTGCAAAATGATTGCTCCGGTTCTGGAAGAAATCGCTGACGAATACGAAGGCAAGCTTAAGGTCTGCAAACTCAACATCGACGAAAACGAACAGACCCCGCCCAAGTTCAACATCCGTGGTATCCCGACCCTGATGCTGTTCAAGAACGGCAACGTGGATGCCACCAAAGTAGGCGCGCTGTCCAAATCGCAGCTGGCCGCCTTCCTCGACAGCAATCTCTGATCCGCTGTTGAAGGAAACCGCCCCTGAACAACGCTTCACGGGCGGTTTTTTTATGCCATGACCCGACCCGACAGAATCATCGGCCTGCTCCTGGCAGGCGGTAAAGGCACCCGCATGGGCGGCCAGGACAAAGGCCTCGTACCCTGGCAAGGCAAAGCCATGGCTGAATGGGTGCTGCAGGCCCTGAGGACCATCACCCCGGCCGTCTTCGTCAGCGCCAACCGCTCGCTGCCGGACTACGAACGCCTGGCTCCCGGCCGTATCCTTCAGGATCCTCCTGAACTACGCGATCAGGGCCCTCTGGCGGGCCTGCTCACGGGCCTGAAAGCCGCGGAAGCCCGGGGTGCCGAAGCTGTGCTGGTTTGCCCCTGTGATACCCCGGGAATCACCCCGGGAACCCTCAGCGCCCTGGTCACTGCCTGGCAAACCCAGCCCGACCGCCCGGCTATTGCCGAACATAACGGCCGCCTGCACCCGTTGCACGGTGTGTATCCGGTAAATGTAATGGTGGAGCTGGACCGCTGGCTGGCGTCGGACAATCGCCGGGTGATGGGATTTGCCGAATCGGTGGGGGCGGTGGCGGTAGATTGTCCTGAAACCGACGAAGTATTCGAAAACCGGAACAGTTTGAAGGATCTGGAGCGTTAGCGGATTATGTAGGGCGTTGGGCTGGTGAGCCTTCCGAAAATGTTCGTAGCCATGGATGGCGGAGACAAGCGTACAGGGAAGTACTTGCAGCGGTTTTCGGAAGGCTCACCAGCCCGGCGACCGGGCGGCAAATTCAAACGTAAGTCTTACGACCAGCCCTGACTCCGGGCAACATCAGACTCTTTCTGCTCCACCCAATGCTCTCCCTCGCGGGTAATCTCCTTTTTCCAGAACGGCGCCGACGTCTTCAACGCGTCCATAATGAACTCACAGGCCGCAAACGCATCGCCCCGGTGGGCACTGCAAACCCCTACAAACACAATCTGGTCAGCCAGTGCCAAGCGTCCGACCCGGTGAATAACCCGGGCCCGCTGCACATCCCAGCGCCGCCCCGCCTCATCAATCAGCCCCTGAATCACCTGCTCGGTCATCCCCGGATAATGCTCCAGAAACAGCCCCGTCACCCCGGACAGATCCCCGGAATCCCGTACCAGGCCCGAGAAGGTGACAATGGCCCCGGTGCCCGGCCCGGTCAACCGGAGCGCCTCATATTCCGCACCCGCATCGAAATCGTCGGTCTGGATTGAAATCATCTTAACCTCCGGTGACCGGTGGGAAGAAGGCTACCTCGTCCCCTGGCTGTACCGGGCTGGATGGCTTTGCCATGGACTGATTGATGGCCACCATCACCGGTTGGCCACCGGTCAGCTGGGCCCAGGCACCGCCCCGGCTGGCCAGGTAGGTAAGCATGTCCGCGACCGTGTGGTGCTCGGAGGCCGGCAGGGTCAGGCTTTCGGTACCAAGCTCTTCTCGCAGTCGCGCGAAAAAACGCACGGTCAGTGTTGGTTCTGTCATCGTTAACTCAGTAATTCGGTGAACGGATAGTATGTAATCAAATCGCCGGCGCGGATCGCCGTATGTTCCGGCACTACAGCCAGGCCGTCGCCCCAGCAGGCGGAACTCAGTACGCCGGAGCTCTGGTTGGGATAGGCGACAACCTCCAGACCCGCTGCTGAACCCTGCTTCCGGGCCCGTACAAACTCGCGGCGGACAGATGTGGAGGTTACGTCAAACCCCGCGGGCAGATATTCGCCCACGGGAAGGAGGTCCTGCCGGCCCTGGCGTTTGCGAATGTAAGGCATCACTACCACCAGAAAAGTGACCAGGACCGCTGCCGGATTGCCCGGCAAACCGAGTACCGGTATGCCTGCCACTTCGCCAAACGCCAGTGGTTTGCCGGGCTTGATTGCCATGCGCCAAAGTGACAGCTTGCCGGATTCCTCCAGTACCGCGCGAACGTGGTCCTCCTCGCCGACCGATACGCCGCCGCTGGTGATGATCAGGTCGGCCTTGGCAGCAGCAGACTCGAGCGTGCTGCGGGTGGCTTCCCGGGTATCTTCAAGGGTTTCGCACAACACCAGCTCGCAGCCTGCCTCGGCCAACAGGCCCATAAGGGTAAACCGGTTGGTGTTGTATATCTGGCCGGGATCAAGTGGCTGGCCCGGCTCCACTAGTTCATCACCGGTGGTCAATACCGCGACTCTTAGTCGACCCATGACCGGAACCTGGCTCATCCCCATGGAGGCCAGCAGGCCCATTTCCTGGGGGCGAATGCGCTTGCCCTTCGCCAGCGCCAGATCGCCCCGGGCAAGATCCTGGCCCCGCCTGCGAATGTTCTGGCCCTCCGAAACCTCCGCCTGGATCAGAATCATGTCGTCGGTGCGTTCCACCCGTTCCTGCATCACGACCGCATCCGCCCCTTCGGGAATCTCTGAGCCGGTAAAAATCCGTGCCGCTGTGCCGGGTGCCAGTGTTCCGGGGGCAACGCCGGCCGGGATTCGGGCGGAGACGGACATCGGTCTGCCCGCGGCGACATCGGCCAGACATACCGCGTAGCCGTCCACGGCGCTGTTATCTGCCGGCGGTACATCCGCGGGAACATACTGGTTCTCTGCCAGAATCCGGCCGAGGCTGTCCGTCAGAGCAACGGCTTCGGTCCGGGTGATGGCCGGCGCCCGGTCAAGAATATGTTGCAGTGCATCGTCAACCGATGTCAGATCGTTAGCCATCATGTGTCCTCCTGATTACCGCTCGGCACGCTGGCCAATCACTTCCTGAACCCGCTGGTAGGGGCGGTCCGGCTTGCGCAGGGCCAGAGCAGAGAAATTACAGGGGCCATGGCGACTGTCCAGCTGGGTTGCCAGAATGCCGTTCCAGCCGGTTCGGCAAGCCCCGGTTGAGCCGGGCAGGCAGAAAATAACCGTATGGTTGGCCAGGCCGCCAAAGGCCCGGGACTGAATAGTGGAGGTGCCGATCTCAGAGGCGGACAGTCGCCGGAACTCCTCACCAAATCCGTCGATGGTTTTATCCAGCAGGGGCGCTACCGCTTCCGGCGTACTGTCACGTTCGTGGAAGCCGGTGCCGCCGGTAATGATGACGGCGTGAATCTCCGGATCGGCAATCCATTGTGACATCAGGGCCCGGACCAGGTAGATGTCATCCGGCAGGATGCGGCGGGCCACCAGCCGGTGACCGGCCTCGACAACGCTGTCCTCGAGAAACTGGCCAGACGTGTCTTCATCCGGGCCTCGGGTGTCCGAGACGGTCAGAAGGGCGATGTTCAGGGGCTTCAGTTCGCTGGTGCGATCACTGCTCATGGGGTAGGCTCCGGAAGTCTGTCATCAATCATAGGCTCAGTATCCTGATCTGCTGCGTGGTTGGGAAGGGAGTAACCCATCAGAGGGAGCTCCAGAACCAGTGAACCCCATGCCAAAAACCGGCTTAATTTTATTCAGGGGCTTGACATTCGCGCTAAAGGTGGCCGATGATGCCGTTGCCCGGCGAACAGTTGTTCCCACTCTCTGGCTTCGGCATTTAATATCCGGCTTCCATCTACACCGGTTGCTCCATCTGCCAGCACCTTTGTTTCATTTTTGATTCGATCAACACGTTCAGGGGCGCCCCTGTCATTCCAACAGTCGTTTACTTCCATTCCTGAAAATCCAACAAACTATGAATCTTACTGAACTCAAGCAGAAATCCGTGCCCGAATTGCTCGATATCGCGCAAGAAATGGGCCTCGACAACCTGGCTCGTTCGCGCAAGCAGGATGTGATCTTCACCATCCTGAAAAAACACGCCAAAAGCGGCGAAGACATTTACGGTGACGGTGTACTGGAGATTCTGCAGGATGGTTTCGGCTTCCTCCGCTCCGCCGATGCCTCATACCTGGCCGGGCCGGACGATATTTACGTTTCCCCCAGCCAGATTCGTCGGTTCAACCTGCGTACCGGCGACACCATCGCGGGCAAGATCCGTCCTCCGAAAGACGGCGAACGTTATTTTGCCCTGCTGAAAGTCAACGAGATCAACTTTGACAAGCCGGACAACGCCCGCAACAAGATTCTGTTCGAGAACCTGACACCGCTGTTCCCTCAGGAACGGTTGATGCTGGAAGCCGGTAACGGCAGCACCGAGGATCTCTCATCCCGGGTTCTGGATCTGGTAGCGCCGATAGGTAAAGGCCAGCGGGGGCTGATCGTATCCCCGCCCAAGGCTGGTAAAACGCTGCTGATGCAGGGTATCGCCCAGTCGATTACCCGCAATAACCCGGAATGCCACCTGATGGTGCTGCTGATTGATGAGCGCCCGGAAGAAGTGACTGAAATGCAGCGTACCGTGCGCGGCGAAGTGGTGGCCTCCACCTTTGATGAGCCGCCGGCCCGTCACGTGCAGGTGGCCGAGATGGTGATCGAAAAGGCCAAGCGCCTGGTCGAGCACAAGAAAGATGTGGTCATTCTGCTGGACTCCATCACCCGTCTGGCCCGGGCCTACAACACGGTGATTCCGTCCTCCGGCAAGGTACTGACCGGCGGTGTTGATGCCCACGCGCTGGAAAAGCCCAAGCGTTTCTTTGGTGCTGCCCGTAACGTGGAAGAAGGCGGAAGCCTGACCATTCTCGCCACGGCGCTGGTGAACACCGGTTCCAAAATGGACGAAGTGATCTACGAGGAGTTCAAGGGCACCGGTAACATGGAGGTGCATCTGGACCGACGGATTGCGGAGAAACGGGTGTACCCGGCCATCAACATTCGTAGCTCCGGCACTCGCCGAGAAGACCTGTTGATGTCCGAAGCCGACATCCAGCGTGTGTGGATTCTGCGCAAATTGCTGCACTCCATGGACGACGATACCGCCGCCATCGAGTTCCTGCTGGACAAGCTCAAGGACACCAAGACCAACGACGAGTTCTTCCAGTCCATGAAGCGTCGGTGATACTGACTCCGATTCCCGACCGGCGGGCGTTCTTATGGAATGTCCGGGTGGTCGGGGCGGATTCCCTCCCCAGCATTCAAGCTGCTCAGGCCAATACCTGAACTCAGGTCTGAATCCAGACCAGAAAAAACTCCGTAGTACCGTAGACCAGAAACGGAGCACACCATGAAATACAACGACCTTCGGGACTTTGTCAGCCAGCTGGAAAAGCTGGGTGAGCTCAAGCGCATTACCGCCGAAGTTGACCCCCACCTGGAAATGACCGAAATCTGCGACCGCACCCTGCGTGCCGGTGGTCCGGCGTTGTTGTTCGAGAATCCGAAAGGCTACGATATGCCGGTGTTGGCCAACCTGTTCGGAACACCGAAACGGGTGGCACTGGGCATGGGGCAGGACGATGTGGCTGCGTTGCGGGAGATTGGCAAGCTGCTGGCGTTTCTGAAAGAACCGGATCCCCCCAAGGGCTTCAAGGACGCCATCGAAAAACTGCCATTGTTCCGGCAGGTCATGCGCATGAGCCCCAAGGTGTTGCGCTCGGCACCCTGCCAGGATGTAGTGATTGAAAAAGACAAGGTGGATCTGTACCAGATCCCGGTCCAGCACTGCTGGCCGGGTGACGCCGGTCCTCTGGTGACCTGGCCGCTGGTGATTACCCGTGGCCCCAACAAGGAACGTCAGAACCTGGGTATCTACCGGCAGCAGGTGATTGGTCGTAATCGTCTGATTATGCGCTGGCTCAGCCATCGGGGTGGCGCCCTGGATTACCAGGAGTTCCGTAAGGCCAACCCGGACAAGCCCTATCCGGTTGCGGTCGCACTGGGTGCTGATCCGGCCACCATTCTGGGTGCCGTTACTCCGGTGCCGGATACGCTGTCTGAATATGCTTTTGCAGGATTGCTGCGAGGGAGTCGAACGGAGCTGGTGAATGCGGGCTTGAGCGATCTTCAGGTACCGGCCAGTGCCGAGATTGTACTGGAAGGCTTTATCTACCCGGACGATATGGCGCCGGAAGGGCCGTTTGGTGATCACACCGGGTATTACAACGAAGTGGATCAGTTCCCGGTGTTTACCGTGGAGCGCATTACCCACCGCCGGGATCCAATCTATCACAGCACCTACACTGGCCGTCCACCGGACGAGCCGGCGATTCTCGGAGTGGCGCTGAACGAGGTGTTCATTCCAATCCTGCAGAAGCAGTTCCCGGAAATTGTCGATTTCTATCTGCCTCCGGAAGGCTGTTCCTACCGGCTTGCCGTAGTCACCATGAAGAAGCAGTATCCCGGCCATGCCAAACGGGTGATGATGGGGGTATGGTCGTTCCTGCGGCAATTCATGTACACCAAGTTTGTGATTGTCACCGATGACGACGTCAATGCCCGTAACTGGGAAGATGTGATCTGGGCCATTACCACGCGGATGGATCCGGCCCGGGACACCACACTGGTGGAAAACACCCCGATTGATTATCTGGACTTTGCCTCCCCGGTGTCTGGGCTCGGCTCGAAGATGGGGATGGACGCCACTAACAAGTGGCCGGGAGAGACCGACCGGGAGTGGGGTACGGCAATCGCCATGACCGACGAGGTTAAACAGCGGGTGGATGACATCTGGGACAGCCTGGGGATTGAAATTCCCGGTGCCCGCCCCGACTGACAGGGGCAGAGAGTGTTTCGGATACGCCTGCAGCCATCGGGGCTTTGTTATGGTGCTGATAAGGCTGAAGACCTGTTGTTTGCAGCGGCCGCAGCCGGAATACGGGTGCCGGCAGCCTGCCGAAATGGTGTGTGCGAAATCTGTGAGGCCCGGTTGCTGAAAGGTCGGGCGCTGAATACCCGAAATCAACATTCTATCGCGGTTGGCGAGCCACTGATGATGTGTCGGACTCGGCCGCTCGCCGACCTTGAACTGGAGATACCTGCCGTTATGGCATCAGGAAATTACCAGCCCCGCCAGTACCAGGCGAAGGTAATCGACGTACGTTCCATCAGTCACGATGTGTATCGGGTGGCTTTGCAGCTTCCCCGGCGGAGGGATGTGGCTTTTCATGCCGGGCAGTATCTGTCGGTGATTCTGCCCGGAGCTGACCCCTGCTATTTCTCAATTGCCAGCAGCCCCTCAGCAGAGCAGATCGAACTGCACATCCAGGCTTCGCCCGACTGGGTCTCGGCCCAAAAAGTCATCGATGCGCTGACTTCCGGCCAGGATGTGACGGTGGAACTGCCTCATGGCAAGGCCTGCCTGGCCAGTATGCCGGACAAACCCCTGCTGCTGGTGGCGGCGGGTACCGGTTTTGCCCAGATGAAAAGCCTGGTGGATTACCTGCGGGAAACCCGTTACCAGAAGTCAGTCAAATTGTTCTGGGGCGTGCGCAAGCACGAGGATATGTACTTGCGTTCTCTCGCGCAGCAGTGGCAGGAGGAGTGGGCGCCGTTCAGCTTTTTGCCGGTGGTGGGAGACGATGAAGACAATGACTGGGGTGGTCATCACGACCAGCTGGTCAGGGCGGTGATGGCTTCAGGGTTCGATTGGCAGGACGTGGAAGTTCATGCCAGCGGCTCGCCCACTATGGTGTATACCCTGATGGATGCGCTGGTGGAGGCAGGCCTTCCGGAGCAGGCCTTTTTCTCGGATGTTCTGGAGTATGCTCCCCGCAGCTGACAGTTTCAGTGGGCACTAACAACAAGGGCCGGCAATCTGCCGGCCCTTGTTGTTTGTCTGAATCAAAGACTGCGAAGTCTCAGGCCCGGGGCATGGGCAGATCGGGCAGGCCGTGGTCGGTCTCCAGCCCCTGCATCAGTAGCTTGATGCTGGCTTCTTCCTCGCCCATATGGGCATTCAGCCGGCTCAGCTCCGCGAGGGTTTCACGATTACGGCGCAATTTCAGACTGGTTTCAAAGTACTCCCGTGCTTTTCCCCACAGCTCATTACGCAGGCTGAGCCGCCCCAGTGCCAGCAACAGCTCGGGGTTGTTGGTGCGGTGTTTCAGCCACTGTTCTGCAATCAATAGCTGTTCCTCAGGATCCTGGCCCTGAATCCGGCCATACAGGTTGACTAGCTCATCGCTCCAGTGATTACGCAGTACCTTTCTCAGCAGCGTTTCTGCCTGGGCCTCATCACCCAGTCCCGCCAGCAGTCGGGCGTAGTCGCGGATGGTGTACTCATCCCGGCGCACAAAGCCCGGCAGCTCGTCCCACAGGCGAGTCAGCGGTTCCAGGCTGGCTTCGGGATTTTCCTTTCGGCTGCGTTGGCATTCCTCTGCGGCCTGTTCCAGCAGGTTTTGCCAGACCTGACGTTCCAGTTCGTTCAGTTCGCTCTCTGGCACCACGCTGCGCTTGCGCAGTTCCGGAATAAGACGGGACAGCTCGCGCCAGTCCTCCAGACGCAGATAGGCGTTCTTCAGCAGCTTGAGGACAAACGGGTGATGTGGAGATTCCTTGCGTAGGCGCAGCAGGGTCGCCAAAGCCTGCTCGGGCCGGTTGCCGGCCAGTTGCAGCTGGGCCTGGGTCAACCCCACTGCCATGCTGGAGCCAGGAGTGCTTTCAAAGGCCTTGCGCAGCAGTTCATCGACCGCTTCATGGTCGCCGGACTCGAACGCGGCCTGGGCCGCCGCAAGATAGTTGATCAGGGGGGTGTCGGCATGGCTGGCAGAGCTGGACAGTAGCTTACGGGCGCGGGGCCAGTTGCCTTCGGCCAGAGCCAGGAGGCCTCGTGTGGTCCGGCGCCGGGCCCGGCGCTCATTGCCGCGGGCAATCCAACCCGCCATCACACCGGTGCCCTGGCGGAAGCGGCGCACCGTGTTGATGAGGGTGACGGTCAACAGGATGATCACCAGAATCAGCCCCAACCCGACCCAGAAATTGGTTTCAATCAGGTAGTTGCCCAGGCTGATGCGGATATAGCCGAGATCGTAGGTCAATCCCAGGGAAAGTCCGGTACCCACCAGAAGGGCAAGCAGCAGGATCAGCAATACGCGGATCATGACTCATCGCCCCCGTTGGCCGCATTGCTGTCGTTGTCACCTGTGGCCAGGCGCCCCGCCAGACGTTCTTTCAGCAGGCTAAGGGACTGGCTGATATCCGGCAGTTCCGGGTCTACGTTGCGCTCGGCCAGTTCGTTCAGGGTCTCGTTGAGCCCGCGAATGGCCGGGTTGGTGCCGTCATACCAGTCGTTGATGGTGGTGATGGCCTTGTTCAGAGCGCGTTCATACAGTGGCTGATTGCCCCGCAAGACCGCCATTTCAGCTTCTTCCAGCATCAGTTGCAGGTTGAGACGGGCCCAGGCGCTCTGGTCCGGAGACAACAGGGGTTTTACCGGTTCGTCCATCCGGCGGATCACAACGACTTCCTTGAGGGTGCCCAGGAACCGGTTCCAGCCCCTGGTGAACATGTTGCTGCCGTCAGACGGCGCATTCTGGTCTTCGACCATGTCGAATCCCGGCGCCTGATCACTGATCAGGGCCTGGTCGGTGAGATCGTTGACGCTGGCGATGGCCGCCTCCAGTCTCAGGTATAGCCCGGTGCGGTCGACACCCTGAATGCCTCTCAAGGACTGGATTTCCCGTGCCAGTTGCTGGCGCACCGGATAAACCCCGATATCGTCGGATTCCCGCAACACCTCGTCGGCCGATTCCAGGGCGGACAGTGAACCGCGGATGTCTTTTTCAATCAGCAGGCGCTGGTTGGCAATGCGCAGCAGATATTCGGCTTCCGCCAGCAGCCAGTCGGTGCGGGTGCGGTTGCCGGCTTCCAGCAATTCGCGGGCGTTGTGATCGATCTGGCGTTGCTGGGTGGCAATCAGCTCCCGCTGTTCCGCCAGCCTGTTTTCCAGTGCCTGAAGCCGCTCGCTCTGTTCGCTGCCGCGGTTGCCGTAAAGGCTTTCCAGCTGGTTGGTATCCTGCCGGAGGTCCTGAACCACCTGCAGGGTGGCCTGGTGCTTCTGCCACTGTTGCCAGTTCCAGAGCCCAAGGGCAATCGCCAGAATCAGCGCCAGAACCGCCACAATCCACACGGGCCACAAGCGTGGGCGTTCCGGCCTGGCGGGTTGTACGGGAGCGGGGAGTTGTTTTGTTGTTTCAGTCACGGGCATCCTTACTTGGTTATCCGTTGTCACCGGCCTCCTGCGACAGGCAGGAAGCAACACTGATGACCAGGTCGTCATCGTTCAGGCTACCGGGCACCAGTGGCTTGCGGAAGCCCAGCGCGCGCGCCTGTTCCGCCACACGCTCCGCAGGTACTACGATTATGTCGGGCGTCAGAGCCAATTGGTATCTGTGGCCCAGCTCCACCAGATTGTTCAGGGTTTCGCCGGAAAGCGCAATCACCACCTCGGGGTGGAAGTCGGCAACCAGAGCCTTCACCTGTTTTGCAGAATAGTACGGCAGCACGCGCCGGTACAGGGGCAGGGCGGTAATCCGTGCGCCCCGTTGCGCCAGGGTCTCACGAATCAGCTCCCGGCCATGCTCGCCCCGAGCCAGCAGAACTTTCTCTCCGTCAACGCGCTGCAGTGATGGCAGCGCCAGCAACGCCTCGCTGGTCCAGCCTTCGGCGGGCATTCTCGGTTTCAGGCCATGTTCGCGAAAGATCGCTGCGGTGCCGGCGCCCACTCCGTACCATTGCAGGCCGGCGGGAAGTTGAGGCCACCAGTGGTCGATTTCCTCCATCAGCCGGCGGGCGGCATAGGGGCTGACCGCGATGATGTGGGAAAAGTTGTCCAGCTGCTGCAGGATGCCGCGCTGCTCCGGGGTTTCCGGTAAAGGCTCGCGCGCCATCATCGGCATCACCCGGGCATCGGCACCGGCCTTGCGAAAGGCCTCGGCGAGGCGGCTGGCTTCGGGCTCGGGCCGGCAGATCAATACACGCCGGCCCTGGAGTTCAGACGGTTGCTGAAACTCAGCGTGGGGTGTGGCCATAGATTTCAGCCAGCACCTTGTCGGCCCCCATGGACAGCAGCTGTTCTGCCAGTTCACGGCCCAGGCGTTCACCTTCGGCGCGCGGGGCACGGCCTTCCACCCGGAAAATCTGGGTGCCATCGACTGCGCCAACCAGGCCCCGCAGCCACAGGGTGTTATCGTCTTCCAGCAGGGCATAGGCGGCAATGGGTACCTGGCAACCGCCTTCAAGGCGACGGTTCAGCGCCCGCTCAGCGCTGACGCGGTCCCAGGTGTCGGTGTGATTGAGCGGGGCAATCAGCTCCAGAAGTTCCGTGTCACCGACCCGGCATTCGATGCCCAAAGCACCCTGGCCAACGGCTGGCAGGGAAAACGTGTCTGGCAGACAGTAACGGATACGGTCGTGGAAGCCGAGACGCTTCAGGCCGGAGCTGGCCAGCACAATGGCGTCGTATTCACCGGCATCCAGTTTCGCCAACCGGGTATTCACGTTGCCACGCAGTACCTTGATCTGAAGATCCGGGCGGTTGGCCCGCAGCTGGGCTTCCCGACGCAGGCTGGCGGTGCCTACTACCGCGCCCTCAGGCAGCTGGTCGATGTGTTCATACTGGTTGCTGACGAAGGCATCGGTGGGGTCTTCGCGCTCGCAAATGGCGACCAGCCCCAGGCCCTCGGGGAATTCCATGGGCACGTCTTTCATGGAATGCACGGCCAGATCGGCACGGCCGTCCAGCATGGCTTCTTCGAGTTCCTTCACGAACAGGCCCTTGCCGCCGATCTTGGCCAGGGGGACGTCCAGGATCTTGTCGCCCTGGGTCTTTATCTTGATCAGTTCAACGTCAACGTTGTCATGCAGCCTTTCCAGCTCGGCCTTGATGAATTCCGCCTGCCACAGCGCCAGTGCGCTGCTGCGGGTTGCAATGCGAAGGGTACGTTTGGACATGTCACTCACTGTCGTTCGGGAAAATGTGCCCCAAGGTTACCTTGTGGCAGAAAAAAAGTCCCGCGGTGAACCCCCGCCTACCCCCTCAGGGGGAGGGTTGGTGTTCGTGTAACCATTGGCGGACCGTACTGGCATGGCGGCGGCTGACCGGCAGCAGGGTGGCATTGCCTTTCAGTGCCAGCTGATTCTGACCATCGGACGACCGCCGCAGCCCCTGGATAAAGCGCACGCCAACCAGTGTGTGTCGGTGGATGCGCAGAAGGTGATCCGGGTAAGCCTGCTCCAGTTCTTTCAGGGTGTAGTCGCACACTGTCTCGCCGTGGCTGTGGTGCAGGGTCACGTACTTCTGGTCGGCCTCACAGTAGTACAGATCTGCCAGGTCGATCAGTTCGGTACCTCGGTGCGTGCGCACCGCCAGTTGGTCGTTACCGGCATCGGTACTTTGCGCCAGGGCTTGCCTCTGTACCCGGTTCAGCTTGCCGGCCCGGGCCAGGGCATCGGCCAGCGCCTCACGCCGGACCGGTTTGAGCAGATAGGCGACGGCGCGAACCTCGAACGCCTGGATGGCATAGTGGTCATAGGCGGTACAAAAAATCACTGCGGGCGGATTCTGGAGCTTGCTGAGCTGGTCGGCTGCCTCCATGCCATCCATGCCGGGCATGCGGATGTCCAGCAGCAGGATGTCCGGTTCCAGTTCGGCCACTTTGCACAAGGTGTCGTTGCCATCCACCGCTTCGCCACAAACCCGGTAATCCGGCAGGGCTTCCAGCAGGCGCTGAATGCGCTGGCGGGCGAGAGGTTCGTCATCGGCAATCAGTACGCGTTTGCTGTCTTCGATATTCATGGCCTGTTTCGTGACTGACGGTTGCTGGTATTGATGCTGCGCCGGGGCAGGCGAAGAGTGACGGTGTAGGTATTGCCCTGGCGGCTGTGTTTGAGCACGGCCGGTTCGCCAAACAGTGCCTGTAGTCTGGCCTGGGTGTTACTCAGGGCAACGCGGTTGCCCTGGTGCTGGCGTTCCGTAGATTCCGGCGCGGGATTCTGCACCAGAAGGTAGACAAAGTGATCCTTGGCCGATACTTCGACCCGGACGACACCGCCTTTCGGCCGCGGCTGGATGCCGTGATAGATGGCATTTTCCACCAGCGGCTGCAGTGTCAGGGGTGGTATTACCTGTTGCCCAAGCCCGGGTTGAATATCCCACTCCAGCTGCAGGCGTTCCCCCAGTCTCAGAGACTCAATCGCCAGGTAACGCTGGCACAGTTCCAGCTCACGGTTCAGGGGAATGAGCTGGTCGTCGGTGCGCAGGCTGGCCCGGAACAGTTCCGACAGATCCAGCACCGCTTCTTCCGCCTGCTCCGGATTGGAGGCAATCAGGCTGGCAATGGTGTTCATGCTGTTAAACAGAAAGTGTGGCTGGATCCGGGCCTGCAAGGAGGTCAACCGGGCCTGCATTTCCGCCTCTCGCTGTTGCTGCCACTGGTGCTGAAGGTAAAAATAACGCAGCACCATCAGGACGATCAGCAATGCCAGTAACAGCTGTTTGGCAATGCCGTGCCAGAGTGCCACGCCTGGCTGCGGGTGCAATACGCTGTCGGCAAACAGGCTGAATGCCAGTACGTCCAGCAAGACAATGGTGACGATGGTCAGTGTGGCGCGGCTGTTGCTCAAACGAGCCAGGCGGGGGCGCAACAGACAGATCAGTGCGGCGCTGGTGAGGGTGGTCCATTGCACGAACAGGGACAGCAGACCGAAGTAGTTCCAGTCGATCCAGCTGTTCTGTGCCTGCACGATGGCCAGCACCAGAACCAGAAGTTCGCTGGTAATCAGTAGCATGAACACAGCCCGCACGCGACACAGATCGGGCACGTAGAAGCTGTCGGTGTCCTTGTGGTTCATGCCTTTGTCGGGTTTCAGGGGAGTCTCCTTAACCGGGGCCGGAATGCTATACTGCCGCAACTTTTCACTTATCCATTGCCGGCATGATGATGCCGGGCTGTCAGCAGGAAAGATAGACCATGACGGATCAGAAAAAGTCTGACCAGACCACATCCTCCGAAAAACCTTGGGGTGGCCGCTTCAGCGAGCCTACCGATGCCTTTGTTGAACGCTTCACCGCCTCGGTGGGCTTCGACCAGCGCCTGTATCATCATGATATTACCGGCTCCATCGCCCATGCCACCATGTTGGCGAAGGTGGGTGTGCTGACGGAGGCCGAGCGCGACCAGATCATCGACGGCCTGAAAGGCGTGAAGGAAGACATCGAAGCCGGCCGCTTCGAATGGTCCGTCAGCCTGGAAGATGTGCACATGAACATCGAAGCCCGGCTCACCGATCGCATCGGCATCACCGGCAAGAAACTGCATACCGGCCGCAGCCGGAATGATCAGGTCGCCACCGATATCCGCCTCTACCTGCGCGATGAAATCGACGTGATTGCCGAGGAACTGGCCCGTCTGCAGGCTGGCTTGCTGGACCTGGCCGAGCGCGAGGCAGACACCATTATGCCCGGCTTTACCCACCTGCAGACCGCCCAGCCGGTTACCTTTGGCCACCATTTGCTGGCCTGGTACGAAATGTTGGTGCGTGATGCCGATCGCCTGCAGGATTGCCGCAAGCGGGTGAACGTGATGCCTCTGGGTGCTGCTGCCCTGGCCGGCACCACTTACCCGATTGACCGCAATCTGACCGCCGAACTGCTGGGCTTTGACCGGCCCACTGAAAACAGCCTGGATTCGGTCTCCGACCGGGATTTCGCCATTGAATTCTGCAGTTTCGCCGCGCTGCTGATGACCCACCTGTCCCGGTTCAGCGAAGAGTTGGTGCTCTGGACCTCCGCCCAGTTCGATTTCATCGACCTGCCGGACCGGTTCTGCACCGGTTCCTCGATCATGCCCCAGAAGAAAAACCCGGATGTACCCGAGCTGGTGCGTGGCAAGACCGGCCGGGTCAATGGCCATCTGATCAGCCTGCTGACCCTGATGAAGAGCCAGCCGCTGGCCTACAACAAGGACAACCAGGAAGACAAAGAGCCGCTGTTCGACACGGTCGATACCATCAAGGGCTGCCTGAAGGCTTACGCCGACATGATCCCGGCCATCAGGGCCAAGGCCGACAACATGCGGGTAGCCGCCAAGCGGGGCTTCTCCACCGCCACGGATCTGGCCGATTACCTGGTCAAGAAAGGCGTGCCGTTCCGTGATGCCCATGAGATTGTCGGCAAGTCAGTTGCTTTCGGTGTCGCCGAAGGTCGTGACCTGTCAGACATGACGCTGGAGGAACTTCAACAGTTCTCCGATGTGATCGGCGAGGATGTGTTCGACGTGCTGACCCTGGAAGGTTCCGTGCAGGCCCGTGATCATCTGGGCGGCACTGCGCCGAATCAGGTACGTGCCGCTGTCGCCCGTGCCCGGTCAGCACTGAAATAATCCTGCCTCAATCGTCTCGCCGGCACCGGAAACTCCGGTGCTGGCAGTGTTCAGCCTCCGATGCGTCCGGTACTCAGCTCCACCGCTGCAGGTTTAAGCTGTTCCAGCGGGCTGGGCTTGGATAACCGGTAACCCTGGCCAAAATGGATGCCCAGGGTACGGACCTTTCTCAGGGTCTCGTCGCTCTCGATAAAGGTGGCAACGGTCTCCTTGCCTGCGGCTTCTGCAATACGATGCAGGGCATCCACCATAACTTGCTGAACCGGGTCATCTTCCAGATGATCCATCACCCGTCTGTCCAGTTTGATGATATCCACCGGCAGGTGGGCGGCCAGGCTGTAGCTTTCCACCGAGGCGCCAGCGCCCTCCAACGCCACTCGGCAACCGATTCGATGCAGGGCATCGCAGAGCACGGCCACTTCGTCCGGATACTGGGTGGCATGGGCTTCCCGGATCTCCAGGCAGAAGCACTCCGCCCGGAACGGTGAGGGTGCCAGTAGCTGTTCCATGAAGTCGGCAAAGGTGTCATCCAGTACCGAGGCCAGAGATAGGTTGAAGCCGCAGTATTTCAGCCTTGGTTCCAGCAGTCGGTGCTGCCCCAGCCAGTCCAGGGTCTGACGAATGACCTGACGGTCCAGCCGTTTGGCCAGGTCAAAGCGCTCGGCCAGGGGCAGGAACTGTCCGGGCAGGAGTGTGGTGTCGTCCGGTTCCTGGCCGGGAATGCGGCACAGTATTTCAATATGGTCGCCCCAGGTCACACTCGCCACCGGCTTCAGGGCCTGGAACTCAAGGATCAGTCGATGCTGGTCCAGAGCCTGGCGCAGCTGTTCCATCTGCTTGTCTGTGCCGGTATCGCCGGCGGCATCCGGTAGCGCATGGGCAGTGTGGATCCGGTTCCGGCCTGAGGTCTTGGCGGTATGGCACAGGTCTGCAGCCTGTGTGAGCAGCGTGTCGGCCCGCTCCGGCAACTCACTGTCCAGAATCAGCAGACCACCGCTGGTGCTGGTCTGCAGCGTTTGCCCCTGCCATTCAAACTTGAACTGGGCAATCTGTTCGCGGATTTCCTCGGCGATCTTTCTCGCTCTGGGTTCCGGGCAATTCTCGATGAACAGCGCAAAGGTATCGCCGGCCAGTCGTGCCAGGGCATCACGCTGTCGTACGCGCAGCCCGAGCATGGCGGCCAGTTCCCGCAGGTAGCGGTCGCAGGTGCCGCTGCCAGCGTCCTCGTTGAACTGTTCGAAGTTGTCCAGGTCCAGAAACAGCAGGCCGTCGGTGCTCTGGCGTTTGTGGCGATGGCCCATGGCCCGTTCCAGGTGTTCGATGAAGGAACGGCGATTCATCAGCCCGGTGACCGGATCGTGTCGCATGCGGTAATCGCTGTTGCTGGTGTGCTGGATCCGGTTGCTGATATCCCGTGCGACATGAACGGCCCCGGTGACCTCACCCCGGTCTCCGCGGATGCTCTGGAAGTGAAACTCGTAAATCGGCAGTCCCTCTCCCTGGCGGTTCAGGGGCATTTCTGCCACAAAATGCTCACGGTCGAAGGCCCGTTGCCATAGCCGTTCGATCAGTCTCCGCTCATTGGGGAAGTCCTTCAGAAGGCTGCGCAGGTTGTCTCCGGTCTTTGGCGTCAGGTCAAAGGCGTGTTGAAACTGCTGGCACCAGGGGGTGTTGAAATGCAGCAGCCTGAACTCGGTGTCGATGGCCACCACAAGATCAGAGGATGCGGCGGTCGTGGCTTGAAGAATCTGCTGAGCCTGTTGTTTTTCCAGATCGTGGACCATCGCCTCGCTGTGGTTGACCATCACGCCGCCGAGTTTTTGCACCCGGCCGCCGTTCTTCAGAGCACGGCCCGCCAGAGTAACCCGTTGTGGCCGTTGTCGGCTGGTGAGAATGGTCAGGTCCATGCTGAAGGGCTGGCCGGTGCGGATGCAGCGCCTGAACATCGCTCGTACCCGGTTCTGGCCTGTCTGGCAGTAAAACAGCGCCTGTTCAGGCGTCAGTTCGCTGCCGGGTTTGAGCTCCAACAGGCGATACATGCCCTCGGACCAGCTGATTTCGTTGCTGGGCATGTCCAGTTCCCAGAGACCAAAGCCGGCATTCTGCTCCGCCAGTCGTTGAATCCGGCTATCCATGGCATCGCTGTCCCTGAGGGTAATCGAGGCGGTAGCGGCCTGGTCTGAATCCCGGATCTCCATTCGCAGCCCGAGCAGGGCAGTAAAGAAAAAGCCATCCTTGTGGCGGAACGTCACCAGCACGGTCTGGCCATTGTCTAGCCGGTGTCGGTGGGCGGGGGCGAAGGGATCGTCCTGGCGGGAAGCCAGAATATGCTGGACTTTCTGCCCGGTCAGATCGCTGATGTCGTAGCCAAACATGGTTTCTGCATGGCGATCAGCCTGGATGATCCGGCCGTCGTCATCCACCCGAAGCAGGGTGGGCCGGATAACGGGGCCCGTCGGATCGGGCCGGTAGCGTTGAATCAGAAACTCTTTCACAGCTCGGGTGCCTCGCTCGGGCTGGCAGCGTGTTAACCGCCTGTGCTTTTATTTTTTTACAGGTTTTGCCACGATTCATTCATCATACTGACTATCTTGCCGAAAATAACCTCTTGCCGGAGCCCTCTTGACCGTTCACGCCGCGCCCATAGTTCTCGATTTCGAGGATGGAATCGACCGCAAGACGCTCAGGCGCCTGCGGGACCGGTTTCTGCTGGTTAACGAGCAGCGCTGGCAGCGGACGTGCTCGGCACTGACCTACCGGCAGCAGATGGTGCTGGAGTTGTTGCCGCTGGTTTTTCACCGCAACCATCCCGCCTTGCCTGGCTATCTGGATGGTAACTGCCCGGACGGCTTCAGTGGTTACACGCCCGGCCCGGAAGTGCTGGATGCGGCCCGCCGTTACGCCCGTAGCTTTCACTATCGTGACAAGGGCACTCGAAAGCCTGATCTGGACAGTCTTTTCCTGATGGGAAGCCCTGGCACCCTCGGGCACTCGGTGGCCAGTGATCTGGATGTCTGGCTCTGCCACCGTCAGGATTTGCCGGCGTCGGGCATTCGGTGCCTGGAGCGCAAAGCTGAAAAACTGTCGGAATGGGCCTTTAGCCTGGGGGTGGAGCTGCACGTGTTTGTGTTCTCTGCCGCTGATTGGCGGGCCGGGCGCCAGCGCGTGGAAGTTACCGGGGAAAACTGCGGCAGTGCCCAGCACTTTCTGTTGCTGGATGAGTTCTACCGCACCAGCATTCACCTGGCCGGTCAATATCCGTTGTGGTGGCTGATTCCGGTAGACCGGGAGGCCGATTACGACCAATGCCGGCGACAGCTAGTGGAGTGCCGGTTTATCAAGGCCAGCGATTACATCGACTTTGGCGCGGTGCCGGACATTCCTCCCGCAGAACTGCCTGGCGCTGGTATCTGGCAGCTCTACAAAGGAATCGATGCGCCCTGGAAAGCCATCCTCAAGCTACTGTTGATTGAATGTTACGCCACCGACCGGGAGCGACCACTGCTCTCGGCCAGCTTCAAGCAGGCGGTTCACAATGGTGTGATCAGCGCCGATGCCCTGGACCCCTACGTCCTTTTGTATCAGAGACTGGAGCAGTGGTTGCTGGCCCGTGACGGCGCAGACCGGCTGGAGCTGGTACGCCGAAGCCTGTACCTGAAATCCGGCTTGCCGCTCAGCCGGGCGGGTATGGTGGGTGATCCCTGGCGGGTCCAGTTGTTGCGCAGTCTGGTTGAAACCTGGGGCTGGTCGTCGGAGGATCTGGGCCGGCTGGATGATCGTCAGCGCTGGTGTGCCGAGGAAGTGATGGGACTACGCCGGCGGGTGGTTGCCGAGCTTACCCACAGTTACCGCCTGCTTGCCAGATTGGCCCGGGAACAGGATGCACAGGCGTCGATCAGCGCCAATGACATCAATCTGCTGGGCCGCAAGCTCTATGCCGCCTTCCAGCGCAAGGCCGGTAAGGTCGAGCTGATCAATCCGGGGCTGGTGCCCTCGCTGGCAGAAGAGAACCTGTCGTTTCACCATCGCAGTGAACAGGGGGCAGCCGGAGACGGCTGGCTGTTGTACCGGGATCTTGAAGATCCGTCCGACGCCTTCTGGCAGCCGGTTATTCGCCGCGCCGGCAACCTGGCTGAGTTGCTTGTCTGGTGTTACTGCAACGGTCTGCTCAGTCGCAGTACACGGTTGAATGTGCGAGCGGGCCAGAGCGTGGCGTCGGTCAGCGAGTTGAAGGAAATACTGGATGTGCTGGCTGGTTTCCTGCCGGTGCCTATGCCCCCGGCGCCCCGCCAGGCCCTGTCCCGTGCAGTACGGCCCTTACGCAACCTGTTGTTGCTGAATGTGGCGGTGGACCCACAGGCTCATCTGACTGAGCGGGGGCTGCATAAACTCAGCGCCCGCAACGACTCGCTCGGTTTCAGTGGGGCCCGGGACAACCTGGTGGTGACCATCGATCAGATTACCCTGAACAGCTGGCACGAAGTCAGTCTGCAGCATTACGCGGCCGGGGACACCCTGATCCAGTGTTTGAAGAATGTGCTCGCTCAGGTGGCGATCAACCCTGCGGAATTGCCGGATATCCGAGTGATGGCGCCCAGCCGGGGGCATGGACAGGCCATTGCCCGGCGTGTGAGTGAGCTGTTTGCCGATGTGCTCCGACAGTTTTTTGCTGGCGGCACCGGCCCCCATCCCTTGCGTTATATCATCGAGATGGATCAGCGTTATTTTCTGCTCCAGTTCAATGGCCAGGAGCCGGGGTTTGTTGCCCTGGATAGCCGCGCGGCATTGATGGATGCCTTGTTCCAGCCCCAGGACAGTTTTCTGCCGGTGGTGCCGGATCGCTATGCTTTGCAGGATGCTCCCCTGTTGAAAGCAGTATGTGAAGCCTCTGAAGCCGGTAACATCCAGGTATTCTGGCAGCTGCAGGGAGACCAGGGCCAGCTCTGGGTGGTGGATGAGTATGGCAGTCTGTGGCATCGCCAGCTGAAGGCCCAGCAACGCCGTCATCTACTGGCACCGTTGTTGCGATTTCTGGACAGTGTTGTTGAGCGCCGGCAGTTGCGCCAGGCAGATAATCTGGAGCCGGTCGCCGGTATCCGGTGTTACGAACTGGTGCGCAGGGATGGCCGATGGCTGGCCGATCCGAGGCCAGAGCTGGTCGCCGGAATGCCCTTGTCCGGCCTCGAAGTGCAGGCGGTGGGCGTGCAACAGGGTGACAGCATTCTGCGCTTTGATCTGTATTGCAATGATCAGGAGTTTACCGTGCAGGAATATGGCGACCGTTTGATTCCGGCGGTGGCCCATTACATCCGCTCCCTGCGGCAGAGCCCGGACCCCTATCCGGTGTATCTGACTGACCTGCATCTGCCCCACGATCTCGACCCACAGCTGTATCAGCGCGATATCCAGACCAGTCAGTACCTGTTCTACCGGGCGCAGTTGGAAGATGCCCTTAACCAGCACCTGTCCTGATCATGTGAATCCTCGCGGTGCGGCCCGGGTGTCGGGTATACTTCGGCCATTATTCACTCAGGGGATTGGGTATGCAGCTTGGGCTTGTGCGCCGCCTGGCCGTCGTGCTCTCGGTGTTTGTGGTTTTGATGGTATCCGGCTGTGGTCAGAAAGGGCCGCTGTACCGGAACGCGCCGGTGCCCGACGCCTTACCATCGCAGACCGGTGACACCGAGGCAGCCGAAAATGCCGATGAGGACAAGCCGGACCACTCCCGACCTTAAGTTTTCAGGAACAGCATGGATCACTTCAATTACCGTAACGGCGAACTCTACGCCGAAGACGTTGCCGTTGCCGATATCGCCGAGCGCTTTGGTACGCCAGCCTACATCTATTCCCGGGCGACGCTGGAGCGCCATTACCGTGCTTACGATGAGGCCCTGAACAATCGTCCTCATCTGGTGTGTTATGCGGTCAAGGCGAACAGCAATCTGGCCGTGCTCGATGTGCTGGCTCGTCTGGGGGCCGGTTTTGACATAGTCTCGGCCGGAGAGCTTGAACGTGTGCTTCGTGCCGGCGGGGATGCCGGTAAAGTGGTATTTTCCGGCGTTGGCAAGCAGGAATGGGAAATGAAGCGGGCCCTGGAGGCCGGCGTTCGCTGTTTCAATGTCGAATCCGACACCGAGCTTGATCGCCTGAACAAGGTGGCTGGCGAACTGGGAGTGAAAGCGCCCATTTCCCTGCGAGTGAATCCGGACGTGGATGCGGGCACTCATCCTTATATCTCGACCGGCCTGAAGGAAAACAAGTTCGGCATCGATATCGCCGAGGCGCCGGCAGTCTATGCCCGGGCGGCCAGCCTGCCCAACCTGGATATCCACGGGGTGGACTGCCACATCGGCTCACAGCTGACGTCTGTTTCGCCGTTCCTGGATGCCCTGGACCGGGTACTTTCCCTGATCGACACTCTGGCAGAGCAGGGCATCCGTATTCGTCATCTTGATATGGGGGGCGGTCTGGGTGTGACCTACAACCAGGAAACCCCGCCGCAACCGGCAGATTATGTGAAAGCGCTCAATGAACGCCTGGGCGATCGGGAGCTGGAACTGGTGCTCGAGCCGGGCCGCTCCATTGCCGCGAATGCGGGTATTCTGGTGACCCGGGTAGAATTCCTGAAGTGCACCGAGCACCGGAATTTTGCCATCATCGATGCGGCCATGAATGATCTGATCCGACCCGCGCTCTACAGTGCCTGGCAGGCCATTATTCCGGTTCAGCCCCATCAGGACAGTGAGGAAAGGCCCTGGGACCTGGTGGGCCCGGTGTGCGAAACCGGCGATTTCCTCGGCAAGGATCGCTCTCTGCGCCTGAAAGCTGGCGATTTGCTGGCGGTACGCTCGGCCGGGGCATACGGCTTTGTTATGGCCTCCAACTACAACACCCGCAACCGGCCCCCGGAGTTGATGGTGGACGGAGATCAGGTGCATGTGGTTCGGCGCCGGGAGACTCTGGACGACCAGCTGGCGCCGGAAAGTTGCCTGCCGGAATGAGCGGGGGGAACGAGATGTCTCAGCAACGACGTGGCCAGGGTCCGGTCCTGCGCTTTACCAAGATGCACGGGCTGGGTAACGACTTTATGGTGGTAGACGCCATCAGCCAGCCATTCCGGCTGGCCCCGGACACTATCCGGGAGCTGGCGGATCGCAATTTCGGCATTGGCTTTGACCAGTTGCTGGTGGTGGAACCACCGGGGTTGCCGGATGTGGATTTTCGTTACCGCATTTTCAATGCCGATGGCTCAGAAGTAGAGCAGTGCGGCAACGGTGCCCGCTGTTTCGCCCGTTTTGTGCGCGATCAGCGCCTGACCAATAAACGCGTCATCCGGGTGCAGACTGCCAAGGGTGTTATTGAACTCAAGGTGGGTCGGGACGGCCTTGTGGCCGTCAATATGGGAGTGCCGGAGCTCAATCCACCCGCGATCCCCTTTGCGGCAGATCAGCGCAAGGATGTTTATACTGTCGACGTGAATGGCCAGACGGTCGAGCTGTCAGCCATCTCCATGGGTAATCCCCACGGAGTACTGGTGGTGGACAATGTCGATACGGCGCCGGTTGAAAGCCTCGGCCCGCAGTTGGAAAAGCATCCCCGGTTTCCGGCCCGGGCCAACATTGGCTTTCTGCAGGTGATTGATCGCCGCCATGCCCGGTTGCGTGTGTTTGAACGGGGCTCCGGCGAAACACTCGCCTGCGGCAGCGGTGCCTGTGCAGCGGTGGTGGCCGGTTGTCTCCGCGGCTTGCTGGACAGCCGGGTCGAAGTCGAGTTGCGTGGCGGCAGGCTGGTCATTGAATGGCAGGGGGAGGGTACCCCTGTTATGATGGAAGGTCCTGCAACCACGGTATTTGAAGGCCAGTTGCGGCTGCCTGGCGAACCCCAGCCCCGGCGCCGCAGGAGTGCCCGCCCGAACACCCGACCTCATAAAAACGGGGCCTGAACCGATCAGGAGAACACGATGACAGAACAAACGGCCCGCCAGAAGGCCGGCGAACTCACCAGGGAACAGGTCGCAGAATATCTGAGGGCCAATCCGGACTTTTTTATCGGCCAGGACGAGCTCCTGCGCAGTTTGACTCTGCCCCATGACAGCGGCCGGGCGATTTCCCTGGTGGAGCGCCAGGTGCACCTGTTCCGGGAACAGCGGGACACGTTACGCCGGGAGCTGGTGGAACTGGTGTCCATCGCCCGCCACAACGACCGGTTGTTCGAGAAAAGCAAATGCCTGCTGATGCAGGTGATTGAAGCCCGTAATCTGCAGGATATGGCGGCTGCCATTGATGACAGTATCCGGGGCGATTTTGGTCTGGATGCCGCGTCGGTACTTCTGTTCAGTGAAACCGGTAAGCTTCAGTCACAGGGTGCCTTGCATATGGTGGATGCGGCCGCGGCACGTGAGCGGTTGGGAAGCCTGCTGGAGGGGGAACGGGCCGTTTGTGGCCAGTTCCGTGAGAATGAGCGTGAATTCCTGTTCCCGGACCGTGACGAGCCCATCGCCTCCGTCGCCCTTGTACCCCTGCGCCATGAAGGCTTGGTGGGTGTGTTTGCCGTCGGCAGTTGTGAACCTGGTTACTTTGATCAGAGCATGGGCTCACTGTTCCTGAGCTACATCAGCGACACCCTGAGCCGGCTTTTGCCTCCCATGCTCAAGCGCCATGGTACCGGCGCTCCGGTGACGGACCTGACCGCGGAGACCGGCCAGGGGTGAGCGCGGCGGCGAGTGACCACAAAGGATCAGCGAGCCAGTTGGCGGCGCTGACCGGCTTCATTGGTCATCTGCAATCCGAGAAACGGCATTCACCCCGTACCTGCGAACACTATCAGCGCGACCTTCAGCGGCTGATCTCCTGGCTTGCGGATAATAGCCTCAACGACTGGTCAGAGCTGTCTGCCCACGATGTTCGGCGCTACGTAGCCCGACTCAGCCGGGATGGACTGAGCGGGCGCAGCATTGCCCGGCACCTGTCGTCGATTCGGCGCTTCTACCAGTACCTGCTTCGCGAAGGGCTTGCCATCGATAATCCGGCTCTGGACATCAGGGCGCCGAAAAGTGGTCGGCGTTTGCCCCGGGTTGCGGATGTTGATCAGATTGGCCAGTTACTGGATGCCACCCCCGAAGACCCCCTCGAAATCCGTGATCTGGCCATGTTCGAGCTGATGTATTCCTCCGGCCTTCGGCTGGCGGAGCTGGCCGGGGCCGATCTGTCGGCTCTGGATCTGAAGGGCCCAGAAATCCGCGTTCTCGGTAAAGGTAACAAGGAGCGCGTGCTGCCGGTCGGCCGTAAGGCCGTGGCGGCGTTGCAACAGTGGTTGTCCTGCCGGCGGGCACTGGTCACCGAGGGTGAGAAGGCACTGTTTGTCAGCCAGCGGGGTACCCGCCTGAGCCGGCGCAGTATCCAGAGCCGGCTGTCTCGCTGGGGTATTCTGCACGGCGCGGACCAGCGTTTGCACCCCCACCTGCTCAGGCACTCTTTTGCCAGTCACATGCTGGAATCCAGTGGCGACCTGCGCGCGGTTCAGGAATTGCTGGGTCATGCGGACATTGCCACAACCCAAGTCTATACTCATCTTGACTTTCAACATCTTGCCCGGGTTTATGATCAGAGCCATCCCCGGGCGCGCCGCCGAACGACCGATCGCACCGGGTGTGAAGAGGAAGAGCATCGTGCTGGCCAGTAAGGGAGTAGTTCATGGCATCTGAAGATTCCTGGAAAGAGAAATATCTCAGGGAACTGGAAGAGGCAGAGCATCGGGAAAAACAGTGGGAATCCGAACGTAATCTGCTGGAAAGAATGCTGGTGCGAACCAGTCTGGCCTCTGAAGGACAACGTCCGGAGCTGGACGAATTATTGGGTCGGTTGCGGGAGGATATCCGTAAGAAGCAGATCAACCTGCAGCACTGGCGGGAACTGCAGGACCAGATTGACCGGCAGATTACCCTGCTGGACGAGCAGGCCGGGCCTCAGACTGCGTTGCCGACACCGGAACCGAAAGCCACTGACGACCATGTGGATCTGGCGGATACCACCCAGCGACTGCGAATTGCCCGCCGCATAGGTCAGTTGCTGGGACAACTGTTGCAACAGGCTTCGCTGGAACCGCCTGCCGAAGCGGAAGCCCGGGAATTGCAGCAGACCTTGCTGACCAGCAACGACTGGGAAGTGCTCCGGGAGGGGCTGAACCGGGTCGCCGACCTGGTGATCGCCGCCATTACACGTAGCCAGCGCGAATTCGAAGCCTTCCTGAAACGCCTGGATGAGCGTTTGCAGGCGTTACGGGAGCATTTTTCCCAGCAGAGTGATGTCCAGACTTGCCGTCAGGACGCCACAGCAATGCTCGACCGGGAAATCCGTGCCGAGCTGGACAGGGTGGAGGATGACATCCGCGCCAGCCACGACATTCAGGCTTTGAAACAGTCAGTCAGCCAGCGTCTGGAATTTATTGGCAGTGCGCTTGAGCGGTTCCGGACGTCTGAAAGCGAGCGCGAAAAGCTCCTGGCAAACCAATTGGAAGCCATGCAGGAAAAAGTCGCGGCCATGGAGGCGCACTCAGAACAGATGCAGGCCCAGGTACGTGAAGAGCGTCAGCGGGCCCTGACCGATCTGCTCACCCAGCTGCCGAATCGTGAAGCCTGGCAGGAACGGCTGTCGTTTGAATACAACCGCTGGTTGCGCTACCGGCATCCTCTCACGGTGGCTGTGTTGGACGTGGATCTGTTCAAGCGCATCAACGATTCCTATGGCCATAAGGCGGGGGATCGCGTGCTGCAGTTGGTGGCCCGGGAGATGAGCACTCGCCTGCGGTCGACGGATTTTATCGCCCGGTTCGGTGGTGAGGAGTTTGTGGTACTGCTGCCGGAAACGCCTACAGATGAAGCCCGCAAGGTATTGGACTCACTGCGCGAACATGTATCCGGCCTGCCGTTCCATTTCAGCGGCGAGCCGGTGAGCATTACCTTTTCAGCGGGGCTGACCGGTTTTCAGGACGACGACACCGAAGAGTCGGTGTTTGACCGGGCTGATCGGGCCCTCTATCAGGCCAAGGATGAGGGCCGAAACCGGGTGTCGGTGCTCTGACCCAGCTAATCAGTGCCTTAGCAGGGCATCCAGTTCATCAATCACCTCCGCCCAGTCGCTGTCCTCTTCCAGCCCTTCTTCCAGAAAATGGGACTGGCTCTCTGACCAGAAGGGCGCATCCTGGATGGCGACTTCGCTGGGTAATGGTGAATGTCGGGCGATGAAATGCTCGACTTCCGATTGACCGGAGGGCAGACCCAGTTGTTCGAACAGGGTGCTCAGGCTGTGTTTGCTGGTGTCCATGGTTACGTACCTCCATCAGCTCATTGGCAAAATGCAATCCTGCCCGTTTGCAGGTATGGTTTTCCTGAAATGTAGTGGACCCGCCGAGGATATCCAGTGAAGTCTCGTTTACAGTTCATGTTTTGCCTCCTGTTGCTGCTTTTTCAAGGGGCCGTGTTGGCGGATCCTCCCCAGAATTCGCCGGCGCCCGTACTGGGCGTTGAAGATCTGCGTTGGCTGGCGGAACAGGATGGCTTCAATGTCGGTGTCAGGCACACCCAGGTACCGCTGGTGTTCGATACCGGTGAGGGGCGCATGGCGGGCATCTGGGTGGACTACCTCAACCGCCTGTCCTCCAAGCTGGGATTGCCCATTGAGCCCTTTCTGATGAACCAGATGCTGGGCGCTGAGCGGCCAGAGCCGGACCTGATCCTGACCACCCGATTGCCCGGTGCCCCGGTTATTCCCGGCGTGCGACATACAGCCCCCTTGATGTCACTTACCTACGGCGTGTTTGTGAATGCCGGTGACCCGGCAATCCGGACTCTGTCCGATCTGGAGGCAGCGAAGGTTGTCATCGTCGGCGACGACCCCAATCAGTTTCCGCTGCTGGACCCGGTGGAAAGCTTTACGCCGGTACCGGTTTCCAGCCTGGGTGAGGCCGTCAGCCGGGTTATATCGGGCGAGGCAGATGCTTTTCTTGGGCCGGTTCCGGTGGTGTCTGATTACCTTGAATCGGCGATGATCAATGGTGTCGGGCTGGCGGTGTTGCTGGATCGGCGACCAGTGGATGTGGTGCTGCAGGTTCCCATTGAACAGGAGCGCATGTTTCGGGTGTTTGATCGCACGGTCTCGTCACTGACCCATCAGGAACATCGCAATATTCGCCAGTCCTGGTTGGCGGGGGAGCTGCCCGACGTCGAGACCCGAAACGTGGCCCTGACCGCCGGTGAACTGGAATGGCTGGCCAGTAACTCGGAGATTACCGTCGGACTGAGGCCGGACTGGCCGCCGTTCGAGTTTGAACAGGATGGCCGGCCCACGGGGCTGGTCGCCGACTTACTCAGCAGGCTGGAGAAGGATCTGGGGGTTCGCTTCCAGCGAGTGACGGTAGACAGTCGGGCCGGTGCCGAGGAAAAACTGAAATCCGGTGAGCTGGACGTGCTTCCCGGCATGTCTCGCACGCCCCGTACCGAGCAGGAATTCCTGTTCACCCGGGCTTATGTCAACGTGCCCATTGCGCTGGCAATCCGTGACACCGGTCGCTTTATCGGTGACCTGCGTGAACTTCGGGATGAGCGGGTCGGCGTGGTAAACCGCCAGGCCAGTCATGACTATCTGCTGATCAATCATCCGAATCTCGACCTCTATCCCCAGCAGACCGTGGAAGACGGGCTGCTTGCGCTTTCCAACGGCGATCTGGATGTAATGGTGACGCACATCCCGGCGGTAAGCTACACGGTGGCACGGCTCGGTCTGTCGAACCTGCGGATTACCAGTATTACGCCTTATCAGTACGATCTGAGACTGGCGGTCAGCCCGGCCCAGCCCGAGCTCCACCGCATTCTGAACAAGGCGCTGGGCAGTCTGCCGACGTCCGAAACCGAAGCTATCTATAACCGCTGGATTCACCTGGATATCGAACAGGAAGCCGATTACACCGTGGTTCGGCGGATCATTCTGATAGCCATCGTGGTGGTGCTGATCTTCCTGTACTGGAACCGCAAACTGTCGTTGGAAGTGGATGAGCGAATCCGGTCTGAGAACGCGCTGCGCCGGAGTGAGGATGAGCTCCGTGCCGCCAAGCTTGAGGCGGAGCGGCTGGCCCGGGAAGCGGAGGCTGCGAGCCGTGCCAAGAGCGAATTCCTGGCCAACATGTCCCACGAAATCCGAACGCCTATGAACGCGGTGATCGGCTACAGCGATCTGCTCTACAATTCGGTCACAGATCCCCAGCAGCGCAATTACCTCAATGCCATCCGGGCGGGCAGTCGAAGCTTGCTGATGCTGATCAATGACATTCTGGATCTTTCGCGGATCGAGGCCGGCAAGATGCGCCTGGATTTCGGCCCTGTTTCCGTACGCCGGCTGCTCAGTGATGTCCGCCACATCTTTGACCTGCGGGCGACGGAGCAGGGCATTACCCTGGAAGTGAGCGTGGGATCGGGTATGCCCTCGGCGATGATGCTGGACGAAACCCGCTTGCGACAGGTGCTGTTTAATCTGGTGGGCAATGCCATCAAATTCACCCACGAGGGCGGGGTTACCGTGCGAGCGGTGGCCAAGCCGCTGGGTGAGCCGGCGGATGCCGATTCCGAGGTTTGTTACTACCGGCTGGTGGTGACCGTAGCTGACACCGGTATCGGCATTGCACCGGACCAGCAGGAGCGCATTTTTGAAGCCTTCGAGCAGCAGGAGGGCCAGAGTTCCCGGCGTTATGGCGGTACCGGGCTGGGGCTTGCGATCAGCCGTAAACTGGTGGAAATGATGGGCGGCAGACTGACCGTGAAAAGTGAGGCCAATGTGGGCTCGACGTTCAAGGTGGTACTGCCCAGAGTAGAGGCGACGGTGGAGCAGGCTGATGACGATGGTGCGCCGGAGGAATCCGAGCGCCTGCTGGCCCAGACCATGAGTATGCATGAGCGGGGCTGGCTGCGGGAAAAACTGGCTGAAGACTTCGGTAATGAATGGCAGGAAGTGCGCGAGAGCGGCGATCCGGAACAGATGAAGGATTTCGCAGTCCGCATTATCGAATGGGGGCAGCGGCACCGCTCATCGTCGGTCACGCGCTACGGTGAGAAGCTGTTGGCGGACGTGGAGGCCTTTAACCTGGACGCGGTGAATACCGCCCTGGATGCATTCCCCCGCCTACTGGGGCAGGAATAGCCCGGGCTTCAGGCTAGAGGCAGTCAAACTGGGACTGGCGGTCAAAGGCCACGGCCACCATGTCGTAGCCGGAATCCGACAGCGAACGGATCAGTTCACGATCTTTCAGCAGGGTCATGCACACCTTGTGTACGCTGGCCTGGAGTTGTTCGGCGGCCGGCTGCTGGTTCTGAAAGCGGAAATCCACAATCAGGTATTTCCGGTCTACGCTGGCCTGGGCGGGAATGTCCTCGCGCTCGATGCTTTCATAGCCGATGTAGGTGGCTTCATTGGCCTGAAAAACCTGGCTCATCAATACATCCAGGTTTTCGGCGGATACCTGCGCCGATGACAAGCCGAGCACCAGACCAGAGAGAAGGGCGGTAATGATGGTGCGCATGTGAGGCTCCCGGAACGTAATCTGCGATTCTTGTTAGTGTAACCAAGTGTAAAGTTTGGTTACAGTTGATTGTTGCAGAGTGTGGCGTACTTTTCCTCCTGTGGAAGCTGGATTTTTCAATTGTTTGCAATGCTGAAATGATTTCCGGATGGTAAGGCCCGGCGTTGGTTAATGCCTGTTGTGGCCTGTGATTTCAGCTATCATTGACCAACAGTTGTTGTAAAAGCAGAGGGATAGCCATGTACCAGCTCGTGTTCAAAGGAGAGTGCACACCAGGCACCGATCTGGAAACCGCTCGCAACAATGCCCGGGCTCTGTTCAAGGCCAGCGTCGAGCAGCTGGACCGCATGTTCAGTGGGCAACCGGTCGTCATTCGTAACAAGCTTGAGCAGGTTCAGGCCGAGAAGTACCTGGCGGTGCTGAAAAAACACGGAATGGTGGCTTATGCACAGCCGATGCCCGGCGCCGAGCCGGCCAGGCAAGCACCGGCGCCCTCTGCTCAGACTCCGGCGTCACAGCCTGTCCCGCCACAGTCTCCGGCAACAAAGTCGGCGCAACCGGAAGCGAAATCCGGTAACACTCCAGCCGTTGAACCTGGCGATCGCCTGCCGGTGGCCGGCAAAAAGGTGGATGATATTCTGGCCGGTTCCGGCCTGAGCCTGGACCCGGTCGGGGTGACCCTGGTTGAGCATCAGGAAGCTGAGGCACCGATGTTTGAACATCTTGATGACTGGACACTGGCCCCTGCCGGCAGTGATCTGGGTATAAAACGGGATCTTCCCCCACCGGTCGTGCCGGATACTTCCCATCTGTCACTGGCCGACGATGACAATAAACAGAGCTCGTGACGGGATTGTGAGCACTCGTTGGCCGTCCTGGTTGCTGTGCTTTCTGCTTGTCCTGCCCGTATTCCCTTCTGCTTTCGCCGATGCTGGCGTGAGTAGCGCTCGCCCAACCATTGGCCTGGTGCTCAGTGGCGGTGGCGCCAAAGGTATGGCCCATGTCGGTGTATTGCGGGTGCTGGAAGAAATGCAGGTGCCGGTTGATGTGGTGGTCGGTACCAGTGCCGGATCGGCCGTTGCCGCCCTCTACGCCACCGGGATGCCGGTGGAAGAAATTGAAAAGCGCTTTATCGGGCTGGACTGGCTGTCCAGCTTTCGCGATGACCCGGGCCGGGCCTACAAGCCGGTGCGCCGAAAGCAGGACGATTGGCGCCTGCCTCTGGTGCCGGGTATTGGCGTCGGTTCCGAGGGCGTTCGGTTTGGTGGCGGACTGGTTACCGGCCAGAATCTCGGGTTTATTCTCAATGAGCTGACCCGTAACGCCGCGCTGGTGGATGACTTTGATCAGCTACCCATCCCCTTTCGGGCTGTGGCCACTGATCTGGAAACCGGTGTTGAAGTGGTGATTGGCGACGGCAACCTGGCCGACGCCATTCGTGCCAGTATGAGCATTCCCGGCGTATACGCCCCGGTGGAAAGAGGCGGGCGATTACTGGTGGATGGTGGGGTGGCCAACAACCTACCGGTCAGCGTGGCCCGGGACATGGGGGCTGATGTGGTCATTGCCGTGGATATCACCGATCCGCTCATGACCACAGAGGACATGCGCGAAGCTTTTTCAGTGGTCGGGCAGCTCACCACGCTGATGACCCGGCGCAACACCGAATTACAGCTGGGCCTGTTAACCGATCGCGACATTCTGATCCAGCCAGATCTGCAAGGCCACACCTCTGCCGATTTCTACGACGCGCCGGTGCTGTTTGAGCTGGGGGCCAGTGGAGCCAGGGATCATGCTGTGGCCCTGAACCGGCTGGCGGTGTCTGACTCGGAGTGGCGGGATTACCGTGCACGGCTCCGGGCCGAGAAACTGGCACCGGGGCCGGTCGTCCGGATCGAATTCCGTAAAGGCGACCGCCTGGCCAGTGATTTTCTGCGCGAGCGCATCCGGCAGAAAGAGGGTGAACCGCTTGATGTCGAGCAACTGGAAGCCGACCTCAAGCGCATCTATGGCCTGGGCTACTATGAGACGGTGTCCTGGTCCATGCGGCCTTCCGAGGCCGGCCCGGTGCTGATCATTCAAGCCAGGGAGAAGAGCTGGGGGCCCAACTATCTGTCGTTTGGCCTGAATTATGAGGACAACTTCGACGGCGATACCCGATTCAATCTGGCCACCGGGTTGCGGATGACCGAACTCAATCGCCTTGGCGCGGAATGGCAGACCGGGCTCCAATTAGGCACCCAGCCCTGGGTGCGCAGCCAATGGTACCAGCCTCTGGATTATGGTTATGACCGGTTTGCGGTGATTGGGGTGGAATATCGCCGTGATGATTATAGTATCTACGACAACGGTGACCGTATTTCCGAGATTGATGTCACCTTTCGGGAAGTGGATCTGGCCCTTGGCATGGAACTGGGTGGCGATGGCGAGATCCGATTGGGTTATGTCCGGGGCTATGCCACCGTGGATGACGAAGTGGGCGTTCCAGTTGCACCTTCCGGTAAGGTGCATCAGGGCTACGGCAGCCTGCAACTGGTGCATGATTCCCTGAGTGATGCCTTCTATCCGAAATCCGGTGCTTTTGCCGGTATCCGGGCCAGAGTAGAGCGGGAAGAACTCGGCAGTGACCGGGAGTTCGATGCCCTCACCGGCATGTTGCTGGGAACCGGCACCTGGCAACGTTTCAATCTCACCGGCTTGCTGTATACCCGGCAGGTCATTAGCGGTGAACCGGGCGTTGAGAACGCAGCGCGCCTTGGCGGCTTTCGGCAGTTGTCAGCCTACGCCCCGGGCGAGATCACAGGAAATGATGCCGTTTTACTGGCGACCTGGGCCCGGCGTGAATTCGGCGGGCCGGTGCTGCCGTGGTTCACCGGCCTGGGATTTGAGACCGGCAATGCCTGGGAGACGATGGATGATGCCACTTGGTCCGGGCTGGTGCGATCCTGGAGTGTTTTCGCCGGGGTGGATACTTTCCTGGGGCCGGTACAGCTCTCGGCCGCCTATAACAACGAAGACGAATGGACCGCATACCTCAATATCGGCTTCTCATTCACCCAGCTGTTCTACTGAGTTTTCGCGGTATCAGTTGTTCAGAGCAGATAGCACCTGCTCACACTGCTGAACGGCATACCTGTGCAGGATATCGGCCAGTGCCTGTTCGTCCCGTTCCCTTATTATCCGGATGGATTCTTCCATGTGCACCAGGTTGTCTTCCAGAACCTGTTTGCCGCCATGGCGGAAGGCGACAAAGGCGCAACGCTTGGCAGAGGGCCAGAGATCCTCGATGGCCGAGACAATAAAGTAATTGTCGGCGTACACCAGTGAGGCTTTGGTGTATTCAATACCCAGCTCCAGAAACGCCATCAGATCGTTGTTCTGAAAACGGTCCCGCATCTGCTCGTTCAGGGATTCCAGCCGCTGCATGTCATTCGGTTGCCACTGACGCACCAGCTTCCGTCCGGTGTGAGTCAGGTACAGTTCCAGAGTCTCATAGAGACTGCGGACAAAGTGTTCATCCAGCGGCGTGACGAACGCGCCTTTGCGGGGGACGTTACGCACCAGATGGCGCTTCTCCAGCAGCAGCAGGCCTTCCCGGATGGAGCCGTGGCTGACATCCATCTGCTTGGCCATGGCACTTTCATAGATGCGCTCGCCGGAACGGAGTTGCTCGAAGGCAATCAGGTTTTCAATGTGACGAGCGACCTGTTCGGTCAGGGTTTCTCTGGGTTTGAATGCGTTCATGAAATGGTCGTTTACAGCATCAGTCGAGCGCTCATGTTCGCACAAGCGCCCGCCCGGGGCCAGATCAAAGCAGGGGCGCCAATAGTCGTACCGCCCGGCAGCCCAGCCGGAACAGGATAGAGCGCTGGCGATAGTCGTTTTCGGTCATGGGCCGGCTGGTGCCCAGATCTTCCTCCAGCATGGTTTCCACCTGCTGGATGAACGCCGGGCTGGTGTTGACGGCGGTAATCTCGAAGTTAAGGCGCATGGACCGGTTGTCGAGGTTGGCGGTGCCGATGGCGGCGTAGCGGCTGTCCACCAGAACCACTTTCTGGTGCATGAAGCCGGGCTGGTAACGATAGATGCCGATGCCGGCCTGACTGGCCTGTACCAGATAGGAATAGGCGGCCAGCCGGACCAGTGGGCTGTCGGTTTTCTCCGGTATCAGGATGCGAACATCCACCCCCCTGAGCGCCGCCAACTGCAGGGCATTCATGATCTGGAAATCCGGCACAAAATAGGGCGAGGCAATCCAGATCCTGGTGCGCGCGTTGTTGATGCAGTTCAGGAAGAACAGGGTGCAGGTTTCCCAGGTGTCTGCTGGGCCGGTGGGCAATACCAGTACTTCCTGGTCGCCCGGAGGCTGAGACACGGACGCCCAGTTCAGTTCCGGCCGGGTATTGCTGGCCCAGTTCCAGTCCTCCAGCCAGGCCAACTGGAGGCCGGTGACAGCCGGCCCTTCGATCCGGCAATGGGTGTCGCGCCAGGGTTCCTGGTCCATGGCGGTGCCCAGGTATTCGTCGCCCAGATTGATGCCACCGACAAATCCCACCTTGCCATCGCAGACCAGGAGCTTGCGATGATTACGGAAGTTCATCTGGAAGCGCCGACGTCGGATGTTGCCGTCACCAAACGAGGCAATGCGGGCGCCGGCGGCAGACAGCTCGTTCAGCCATTTGCGGGACAGAAACGCGCTGCCAATGTCGTCATACAGGAACCAGACCTCCACGCCCTGGGCCAGCTTGCGTTCAAGGATGGCCTTGATGCGCTGACCGACCCGGTCTGAGCGGACAATGTAGAACTCCAGCAGCAGATAATGGCGGGCGTCTTCCATGGCATCGAACAGGGCTTCAAAGGTGGCTTCGCCGTCCCGCAGCAGTGTGCAGTGGTTGCCAGCGGTGAACGGTTGCCGGCCGAGTTTGCACAAGACCTGCAATTCATCGCTGAAATGCTCCTGGCCCGGATTGGTGATGGAGGTGGTCTGGCTTTCAAAATTATCGAGCAGGCTGGTCAGGGATTTGTCACCCATGCGGCGGGCCTTGACGTAACCACCAAAGCGATAACGACCAAACAGCAGGAACATGGGCACGGCAATGTAGGGCAGGCCCACCAGCGCAAGAATCCAGGCTATGGCTCCCTGGGCCGTCCGATAGGTGAGCAGGATGCGGTAAACACAGGCCAGCGCCGCCAGGTACAGCGCTGCCAGCGGAATGGCCAGTAGCGAAAGGTTCTCTGTGATCATGACTCGTGTCCCTGATGACTGGCCCGGAACTGGGCCGGGGCAATACCGGTCCAGCGCTTGAACGCACGGCTGAAGGCACTCAGCTCGGAGAACCCCAGGAGAAAGGCGATTTCGCCAAGTGCGTACTGGTCGTCGGCGACATAGCGCAGGGCCTTGTCCTTGCGGACCTGCTCCACCAGGTCGTGGAAACTCATGCCTTCTTTCTTGAGTTTTCGGTACAGGGTCTGGCGGCTCATATGACACTGCCGGGCCAGGGTGTCGGCATCAATCCGGTCGGTGGCCATCTGACGGGAAATCAGGCGCCGCACCTTTCGGCTGAACGAGCGGCGGGTCTGTAGCCGGGCCATGACCGCATTTACCTGTTTCAGCACCGCTGAGTAAACATAGGGGTTCCGGTGCGGGATGGGGTGGCCCAGATGCTTGCTGTCAAACGCCATGCGGGTAACGCCACAGCCGAAATGGACAGTGCCACCGAACAGTTTGCGGTATTCACCGGCATATACGGGCTCCGGATGGGCAATTTCCAGCCAGTCAGCCTCGATACTGCGATGGATAAAGTGCCGGGTCCGGCACAGGGCGGCGGCCAGGGTGCGGTCCATGTCCTGGCGACAGTAATGACCCGGACGATCCGGCTGCCAGGTCAGGATGGCCTGGTCCGGGGTTTGCTCAAAACTCAGGGTGACCGATTCGTTGATCAGCCGGTGCAGCCGGACATACTGCACCACGGCTTCGCCCAGAGTGTCGCAGTTGAAGAACACATGGCCGACCAGCCCCATGCGCTCGGGGTCGATGACCTGGCCGGCATGCAGGCCGACGCCGGGATCGGCGGTCAACTGCTCGGCCAATTCCCACAAACGGTAATGGGCAGAAGCGGGTACCCGTAGATCCGGGTCTTTCAGTGTCGCCAGTGTCAGCCCGGTAGCCTGTTCCACCCGGACACGATCCAGAAGACCCCGTGTTTCCAGATAATGCACCAGCGCCAGGGTGCTGGATGCCGCCACCTGGGGCGATTCCGGATATTCGGTCTGGGGCTGCATGCCTGGGTTCTGCTCCCGTTTGTTATCTGGTGGACTGATACAAAATGTCAAATGATTGGGACAGCAAGTCAACGGGTTGCCACTGCTTCAACGATAGCATGTGGGCTATCAGGTTGAAGTAATGCGTTGCAACGTGGAGGTGTTGTATGGAACAGGAAATCTTTGTACCCCATAGCGAAATGGAGCGCAAAAACGTTCTGGCACTCGCTGAATACCTGGACAGCATTTTCTATTGCTGATCTTTCAGGCGTATGTCTGTGACCTTCCAGCCGGGCCTTGCCCGGCTTTTTTCTGCCTGTCAGGTTAGCACCAAATTCCCCTTGCCCCGTAAACTGGCAGTGGTAGTGTATCCGGTTTGATCCGACAACCGGAGGCTGCCAGACCATGAGTGTTGCACTGAATCACCGTATTTCCGGTCAGGGAGAGCCCTTGATCCTGCTGCACGGATTATTTGGTTCCCTGGAAAACCTGGGTGGTATTGCCCGCCGGCTTGAGGACGGCTGGCAGATCCATGCTCTGGATGAACGCAATCACGGCAGCTCTCCCCATACTGACGACATGGACTATCCGGCTATGGCCGAGGATGTCATTGCCTATCTGGATGCCCGGGGTATTGAAAAAGCCAGTCTGCTGGGCCACTCAATGGGTGGCAAGGTCGCCATGCAGGTTGCTTTGAGGCATCCGGAGCGGGTGCGGTCATTGATTGTGGCGGATATCTCGCCGGTTACCTACAAGGCCCACCACGACGCCATTCTTGACGGCATGCAGCAGATGGACCTTCGTGGCGTGAAATCCCGCAGCGAGGCAGATGCCCGCCTGGCCCGGTTTGTCGAAGTGGCGGGTGTGCGCCAGTTCCTGCTGAAAAACCTGGAGCGTATTCCGGCCCAGGAACAGGCCGACGACGAGGTGGCCTTCCGCTGGCGGCTGAACCTGTCTGTCATTGATGCCTGTTATGACAAGCTGGCGGCAGCGCCGGAAGGGCGGGGACCGTTTGAGGGACCGGTGCTTTTTATCAAGGGTGCGGATTCCGCCTACATCCAGGAGAAACACCGGGATACCATTCGTACCCTGTTTCCAGACGCCGAGTTGAAAATCATTGAAGGCACCGGGCACTGGCTGCACGCGGAAAAGCCGGACGCTTTTGCCATGCTGTGCCGGCGTTTTCTGGAACAGGCCTGATCTTGTCAGAAACCCTGTGATGTCTGC